>Ga0310786_10007707_pt1 | contig 13985 bp, 12 predicted proteins | sample AusTroGonzalo_MG_FD_203881 | JGI IMG/M metagenome (GOLD analysis project Ga0310786, IMG submission 203881) | Bovine rumen microbial communities from tropical cattle in Woodstock, Queensland, Australia - Gonzalo_03 (v2) (version 2) | ecosystem: Host-associated > Mammals > Digestive system >... | reverse complement strand
GTTCAGAGCCTCTGGTGTCAGGGTTCGGAACTTCAATCCGGCTTCATCGTAGCCGCTCGAGAGGCCTTCGGCAGTCTTGGCTGCCTCAGGCAAGGTTGCAAACTCTACCTTTCCGTTAAGCGTGTTGCGTCGGAAGCGATAGTTCTCATTGAGGATCATCTCGATGGCGAGTGTTCCCTGCTGGCAGACTTCTGAAGCCTGGCCAGTAAAAGTCTTTGTTTTACTCATAATGATACTAAATAGAAATTAATAATAGGTTTTTGAGTCGCGCTTTTCACAGCGTGTTTTTCAGCCTACGAGCCGCTTCCAGCAACTTCGTTCTTGCGACCGCAAAGGTACAACATTTTGGGGCGATTTGCAAGAAAAAAGATAAAAAAGTTTCGGATTTAACAATTGTCGCTAACCAATATATAATAAGGTACGCGTGGCTATAGGAAAAATAGGTCTGATGTGAGGTGTATGTTACCTCTATGTTAGGTGTTTGAGTAACACCTAACATGCCTAAGATCCTTTATACAAAGGCGTTTTCGAAGATTCATGTTAGGTGTTGGGTAGTTTTGAACGATTACTCACGATTTGCTGCTCAAAACTGCCATCTCCAGATAGCAAAATCAGAGGTGTGTTTGTAAGTATATATACTTAAGGGTCGTTAAGATGCCTTGCACGAGTGTTACAAAAGCCTTGTAACAGAGTAAGGGATGCCTGTTTAGGGGGTATAACAGGCATCTCCAACACCCTTAACAGGCTGTCCTTACTCCCTTAGATGGCGGCCCTTACTGTCGTGGAAAGCTCTCCTAACAACATAAGTAGGCCCCCTCAAAAGGGTGTAGAAGAAAATAAAGTGATAATTATTTGGCAATATTGAAGAATTATTGTATCTTTGCACTGTAAAACCTAGAACAATTGTAGTTATGAAGAAATTATTTACTTTACTTACCATCATTGCAGCTGTCATGCTGACACCTTCCTGCCAGAAGGAACTGCCAGATGCAGTTAAAAACATCGACGTAAACCAAGGTGGCCAGACGCCGACACCTACGCCAGCTTCGGAATTGAAGGTATCGGAGCCTGGACAGTTTGGCCCCAAGGGCGGAGAACTGTCGATTACGGTTTCAGCTACAGCAGCATGGGTTATCAATAAAAGTGCTGGGAGTGACTGGCTCACCATTAAACCAGAGTCTGGAAATTCAGGAAGCACCCGTGTTACTTTAGTGGCTACGGAGAATACCGCAAGAGAATCGCGCACAACAACCCTCACTGTGAAATCTGGTGAAATCACAAAAACAATTGAGGTCTCCCAATCTGCAAGTAATCCCGAGTTCTCGTTGGATACCAATAATTTGGAGTATACTTCTGGTAGTGGCTCTAAGTCGTTCAAGATTACTTCAAATACATCATGGACAGTGACGAGCGATCAAACGTGGTGTAGCACCAGTCCGGCATCTGGTAGCGGAGAAGGTAGTGTGACAGTTAAGGTGGAAGAGAATACTTCTACTGCAGAGCGCACGGCGACGATTACCGTGAAGTCGGAGATTGGAGTCTTTACGGTCAAGGTTATTCAAAGTGGTGCTGCGGCTGTACTATCATTGGATACAAACAGTTTGGAATTCGCATCTGACAGTGGTTCCAAGTCGTTCAAGATCAATTCTAATACATCCTGGACGGTGACGAGCGATCAAACATGGTGCAGTATCAGTCCAGCTTCTGGTAGCAGCAATGGTAGTGTAACAGTCAATGTGGAGAAGAATACCTCTACAGCAGAGCGTACGGCGACGATTACTGTAAAGTCTGAAGCAGGTAATAAGACTATTAGTGTAACTCAGAACGGGACTGCGGCTGTACTTACGTTGGATTCAAGCATTCTGGAGTTTACCTCTGGTAGTGGTAGCAAGATGTTTAGAATCAGTTCTAATACGTCGTGGGCGGTATCAAGTAATAGGAGCTGGTGCAACGTCAGTCCTTCATCGGGTAGTGGTGACGGTAGCGTGACTGTTAAAGTGGAGGAGAATACTTCCACTTCAGAGAGGACCGCGATGATTACGGTAGAGAGTGGAACCATCACAAGGACACTTTCCGTGACGCAGAACGGTGTTGAACCAACGCCGCAACCAGCACCCGAGCCAAATGAACGTACTTTTACCGTTGGCAGTGTGACGTTCAAGATGATTTATGTTCAGGGAGGTACATTTATTATGGGGGCCACCAGTGAGCAGGGTAGTGATTATGAAAGTGACGAGAGGCCTACTCATAATGTTACGCTCAGCAGTTACAGCATCGGCGAGACTGAGGTGACATAGGCACTTTGGGAGGCTGTAATGGGTAGTAATCCATCCATTTTCAGAGGCAGTAATCGGCCTGTGGAAAGTATATCATGGGAAGATTGCCAGGTATTTATCAGAAAGCTGAATACGATAACTAAACAGAATTTCCGCCTACCCACAGAGGCTGAATGGGAGTTCGCTGCCCGTGGTGGAAATAAGAGCCGGGGCTACAAGTATGCAGGTAGTAATTCGGTAAACAACGTGGCTTGGTATTCCGATAACAACGAAGGTGGTACACACAACGTCGGTATCAAACAGTCGAACGAGTTGGGAATCTTTGATATGAGTGGCAATGTTTGGGAGTGGTGTAGCGACTGGTATGGCAGTTATAGCTCTTCTGCACAGACGAATCCTACTGGTCCTGCTAGAGGCAGCAACCGCGTTAACCGAGGAGGTAGCGGAGGGAGTGATGCAGACTATTGTCGTGTTTCGGGTCGTGACAGTGGCAGTCCCACGTACTGTAATGGATTACTTGGATTTCGATTAGCCCTCTAAGAATGACAATAAAAGTGTTAATTATTTGGTGTTATTGAATATTTGCAGTACCTTTGCACGATAAATTGAAAAAAAACAGATGAACGGCCCTTGGGGATCAGATAAGATATGCTCTTCAATTCGATAGAATTCCTGGTGTTTCTGCCTATCGTGTTTGTGCTGTACTGGTTTGTGTTCCAGAAGCACAGTTGGCAGAATCTACTGATTGTGACGGCCAGTTATGTGTTCTATGGCTGGTGGGACTGGCGGTTTCTGTTTCTGATTGCATTCACATCGCTATGCAGCTTCTATAGCGGTGTGCTGATGGAACGGTTCGAGGGCAGCAAGCGACGTCAGCGGATGGTGTGTACCGTGAACATCGTGGTGAATTTCCTGATCTTAGGCGTCTTCAAGTATTATAACTTCTTTGCGGATAGTCTGGCGCAGTTAATCTGGAGCCTGTTCCATTATCAGTTGGACTGGGTGACGCTGAACGTGGTGCTGCCCGTGGGTATCAGTTTCTATACCTTCCAGGCACTCAGTTATACGATCGACGTCTATCGGAAGGATGTGCCCGTCACGAGGAATGTCGTCGAGTTCTTTGCATTCATCAGCTTCTTCCCACAGTTGGTGGCAGGCCCCATTGAGAGGGCAAAGAACCTGCTGCCGCAGTTTCAGCGTGACCGTCATTTCGAATACGTGCAGGCCGTCGACGGCTGTCGGCAGATGCTTTGGGGATTCTTTAAGAAAGTGGTCATCGCAGACAGTTGTGCGTCGGACCTTAATCCGCTCTGGGATTCCTATGCCGACTTCTCTGGCATCAGCCTTTGGGGATTGGCACTCTTGTTCACCTTCCAGATCTACTGCGACTTCTCGGGTTATAGTGATATTGCCATCGGCTGCTCGCGTCTGTTTGGCATCCGATTGCTGAGCAACTTCAATTATCCTTACCTGTCGAGGTCGATACCTGAGTTCTGGCGAAGGTGGCATATCTCGCTGATGACGTGGTTCCGTGACTATGTCTACATCCCTCTTGGCGGTAGCCGTTGTGCCCAGTGGAAGGCGATCCGAAACACATTTATCGTGTTTGGCGTCAGTGGCCTGTGGCATGGTGCCAACTGGACGTTCGTGTGCTGGGGACTATATCATGGTTGCCTGATTGTGCTTTACAAACTGCTGCATATCAACACAAAGGACAAGGAGATACTGGCAGCAGGCCGATGGCTGCCTTCAGTCAAAGATACGTGTAGGGTGGTGGTAACATTCCTGCTGGCCGTTGTTGGCTGGGTCATCTTCCGTGCAGAGAATATTGCTCAGGCTTGGGACTTCGTCAGTCGGATGTTCCTGACGGCCTTCGATGATTTCCATTTCCGTTTGGGTAGCCTCACTACGATGGTCGTTATGCTGCTGCTTATCGTTGTAGAGTATCTGCAGCGTGACAAAGTGCATGTGCTCCAGTTCTCCAATCAGGGACTGTTTCGTTGGGCTGCCGTTCGCTGGACGGTCTATCTGACGCTGTTTGGCGCCATCTTCTATTTCTCGTTTAACAATGTCAGCCAGGAGTTCATCTATTTCCAATTCTGATTCTATACGCGATGAATAAGCAAGAACGATACGAAATCCGCCGCTTTGGAGCACGACTGGCACTCTTCCTGCTGTTGGTCTCGGCTGTTATCGGCTTTGGCGTTCTTTGCCTGTATCAGGCAGGGGAGGTTCGTTCGTATTCATATTATATTCGTCCGTTAAAACAAGACCAACTGTTCGGATTGGGATACAGCTACTACGATAAGTCGTATAAGTTCCACATGACAGATGAAGTCTGTCGCCCTCAGGTGCTGGCCTTGGGATCCTCGAGGATTATGCAAGTGAGGCGTTCTGTCGTTAACTCGGATTATTCTTTCTATAATGCGGGTGGTGCCATTCAGAATGTGCAGGAATTGTCGTTGTTTGTTAATGGGCTCCATGAAAGTCCACAACTCATGCTTGTGAATCTCGACCAGTGGTGGTTCAATCGGACCTATATCGAACAGGATCAACCTTTCTCGTCATCTGTGTATGACGAGCCAAAGTTTGATTATTATAAGCTGGGGCAGTTTATTTGTGCATTTTATACGGATCTTATAAAAGGAAAGGTCAATCTATGGAAGTTATTTTCCTCAAATCATATCGGTCTAAGCGCCATCTGCAACGAAGACGGATTTATGGCCGACGGATCCAGGTATTCGCATAACATGATTATTGCACCAGAGATTCAAGAGGATTATAATTTCAAAAATGTGCTTGAGAGAATTCGCGACGGTAATGCCCGTTTCCAATATGGTGATTATGCTGACAGCACCCAAGTCTGTGTTTTGGAGAACTTCTTGGATCAGTGTGCTGCACGTCATATCAAGGTGGTAGCTTTTTTACCGCCTTTTGCTCCTTTTGTCTATCAGAAGATGCAAGAGACGAGGAAATATGGGTATATGTCACGTCTGTACAAGAATCTGTTGCCTGTATTTGAAAAATATGAGGGTTGTTCGCTCTATGATTTCACGGATGTGACGGATATGGGCGTCCATAACTATGACTTTTATGATGGCTTCCATGGTTCGGAGATTATCTACAACGGGATTATCCGCCAGATGGTACGTCAGGACAGTACTCTTGCTCCATTCTTTGTGTCAGAACAGGAAATGGATAGGCTGGATTCTGTATATATTTCTAAAAAAATACGTTTACATTCACTATAGATTATGAAATACGGTGTTGTTTGTTTTTTTCTGATGATAGTTTCAGTTTTTGAGATGAAAGCACAGGTCGATCCCAATTTTCAAATCTATTTGTGCTTTGGTCAGTCGAATATGACTGGTGGTTCACTCGCGGAGTCTGTTGATAATGAAGTCGATGAACGTTTTCAGGCTTTGGCAGCTAGAGACTATAGCTCTCCCACCCGAGTTAAAGGGAAGTGGTATCCCGCCAAGCCCCCCATCGTTAGCGAAAATAACGCAACAATCGGTGTGGCTGACTACTTCGGCCGTTCTATGGTTGCAGCCTTGCCTGCTAATCATCGGGTAGGTGTGGTCATTGTCGCCATGGGTGGTGCAGATATCAGGGCTTTCATGTCTGATGAGGTGGAGGCCCATTCATACCCATGCGAAGGATACATTGAGAAATATGGCGGCGACCCCTACAAGAGACTTGTTGAGATGGCAAAAGAAGCACAAAAGGTTGGTGTGATCAAGGGTATCCTGTTACATCAGGGTGAGGCTAATTGCGGACGGGAAGACTCGCAGCAATGGCCACAATGGGTGAAAACGATCTATGAAAGGCTTCTTAGTGCTCTTAGTTTGAATGCCAATGAAGTGCCCTTGCTTGTTGGAGAAGTTGGCAATGCCTCGGAAGACGGACAATGCAAGACGTTCAACGAGGTAATAGCACAAGTGCCTTCGGTAATCCCTACAGCTCATGTGATTAGATCCGTCGGATGTCCTTTAGATGCTTCACGTCTGCATTTTACCGCGTTGGGTTATCGTATCATGGGTAAGCGTTACGCCACAATGATGTTGAAACTGTTAGGCTATCCCGTCCATAAAGATGCCAACTATCAGTTGACTGAGGGTCTTTGTAAATTCTATAAGGCCATTAGTATTGATTCCTATGAAAACATTAATCTTGAACCGGGTGTCACCTTTGGTATTCCCGTAACTGTTCATTTTGAAGACGGACATCAGGAGGATGTCACTTCAGAGGTTGTTGTGACCTGTACGGGTAAAGGTATGAAAATTAACGGCAACAAATTGACAGCTGTCACTGGTAAAAGATCATTGGTGACGGTCAATTATACTGACTTTACAGGAAATACGGTCAGCACTTCGTTTTATGTGAACGCATCAAACCCCATCAACGGTGATGTCAATGGCGATGACGTGTTGGATGATAAAGACCTGAAAGCCTTGATTAATCACATCATGGGCATGCCCCAAGAAGGATTTTTCGATGTCAATATGGCGAATATCAATAAGGATGATAAGGTGGATGCCACAGATGTAGTGTGCCTCATTAACCTAATGAGGTTGAACCAATAAGAGTAAGCAAATAGTAGTATAAAAAAGCCACATCTTCTCGGGATGTGGCTTTAATAATATGTAGATGATGTCGCTTAGAATGCGTAGGCAATACCGAGTGAGAGAATAGGATTGTCAACCATCTTGACGCCATCCTTCTTACCATACATGTAAAAAGCATCGAAATACAGTTTTACATTTTCTGTAACGAAATACTCTGCACCTGCACCACCTCCAAAGACAAAGGTTGAAGTTCCGTCGCCAATTTCAGGACTGAAGCCAAAGACACCAGCGCCTACCATAGGATACACGTTAAAGCCCTCTGCTACAGGAATGACATACTGAAGGTTCAGATTCGCATTCCACATAGAAACGAAGTCTTTCTTGAGGTAGTACTTGAAGTTAGCTTCTGCACGGAAACTCTCAACGAATTCATACTGGAGTTTGACACCAGGAGCCATACGACTTGCGTCGCTGTCAATAAGATAGTTGAAGTCGGCACCAATGGCAAACTTACCCTGTGCAAATGCGCCGACGCTCATGAGCATCATAGCGGCAATCATCATTAATTTCTTCATAAACTTTTTCTTTTTTTTTGTTATTAATTGAGTTGATTGTCCAAAGACGGTGCAAATATACAAAAAAGGTTTAAATCTGCCAAGTAAATAGACAATTATTTTTCAGGAATCTTTTTTATCCGCCAGCCGATGGCAGCGACGAAGATGCTCATCAGTGGTGAGAGCAGGTTGAAGAAGCAATAGGGCAGATAGGTGATGGTGGGTACACCGAGCACCGTCGACTGTGTCATACCGCAGGTATTCCAAGGGATAAGGACGGAGGTGACGGTGGCCGCATCCTCGGTGGTACGGCTCAGCAGTCGTGATTCGTAGCCTTGTTGCCGATACACCTCTTTATACATGTCGGCATTGAGGACGATCGAGATAAACTGGTCGCCTGTGGTGATATTGAGGAAGATGCCTGTGCCGACGGTCGACGATACGAGACTGACACGATTGTGGATGAATCGGATGACGACACCCGTGATGCTGTCGATCATGCGGCTGGCCACCATCGAGGCACCGAAGCACATGGCACAGAGGATGAGCCAGATGGTGTTGAGCATGCCCGCCATACCGCTGGTGGAGACGAGTTCGTTGAGTGAGGTGTTGCCCGTTTCGACAGCGGTAGCTCCGAAATAGGTGATGGCAAGGCCCTTGATCAGTCCACCGCCAGCGGCTATTTCGTTGAGAATGTGAGGTTGGAGGATTAGCGCCACGATACCAGCCATCACAGACGAGGCGAAGAGAACAATCAGCGACGGAACACGACGGGCGATGAGCATACCCGTCAGCAGGGGTACCAAGAGCGTCCATAGGGAGATGTTGAAGGTGTGTGCCAGACCTTCGGTATATTCTCCGACGTGTAGTTCTGCATCAGCCGTGCTGCCCAGTCCCGTGATGAAAAAGATAGTGACGGTGATAAGGAAGGTAGGCATCGTGGTGAACATCATGTAGCGGATATGCACAAAAAGGTCGGTACCAGTGGCCGACGAGGCGAGAATAGTCGTGTCGCTCAGGGGCGACATCTTATCGCCGAAATAGGCTCCGGAGATGATTGCTCCCGCCGTCCATGCCTCAGAGACGCCCAAGGCATGACCGATGCCAAGGAGGGCTACGCCGATGGTGGCGATGGTGGTCCAGGAACTGCCTGAGAGTAGGGATATGAGGGCACAGATGATGCACGACGATACGAGGAAGAATTGGGGTGACATGATCTGTACCCCATAATATATTAAGGTGGGAACGATGCCACTGATCATCCATGAACCAGCCAGCATGCCTACACAAAGCAGGATGAGCAAGGTGATGCTCACCTCACCGAGGGTCTTCTTGATCTGTTGTTCGAAGATACTCCATGGTGTCTTGTAGATGGCCATCGAGAGACTGACACATACGGCCATACCCATCAGCAGGGCTATCTGACTGCCACCGCTGAGTGAGTCGCTACCGAAGAGCGATATAACGACAGCCAGAAAGGCGATGAGCACCACCACAGGGATGATGGCAATGAGCGGATGAGGGCCTGTTTTCTTTTCCATATTCGGTTGCAAAGATAAATAAAAATAAGAATAATGTGTGAAGTTTTAAGAAAAAAGTGTAACTTTGCAACCAAATAAAGAGAACGATGATGACAAAAGAAGAATTTCATCAAGCCCAAGAGGACTACGCCAAGCAGATAGATGAGATCCGTGAGGCGGCGCACACGCTGCATCAGAATGTTAATCAGACCTATGGCGATGATCTGCCCTATGGTTTTCATCTCGACATGGCGGTGGAGAGCATATGTGCCTATGGCCATTTGGTATGTGTCTGTAAGGACGATGTGCTGCCGATCTTCTTCGGTGGTTTTTTCCATGACAGTATCGAGGATGCCCGTGTGACTTACAATGACGTGATGGGGATAGCCCGTAAGTGGATGACGGAAGAACAGGCGCTGATGGCAACGGAGATTGTCTATGCCCTGACCAACGACAAAGGCCGGACACGTGCCGAGCGGGCAGGGGAGAAGTATTATCAGGGTATCCGCGAGACCCCATACGCCCCGTTTGTGAAACTTTGTGACCGTATTGCCAATATTACCTACACCTGTTCTATTGACAGTGGTAGGAATGGCCACCGGATGAGGGAAGTATATAAGGGCGAGATGAGCCATTTCTTAGCATCAATTAATGCACATAGCGACGATCCTCGTAAACAGATTCCTTTTGAGGCTGTCACGTCGTTGGTGGAGATACTGATAGATGAGGTGGACCGTGATGAAGTCCGCAGACAATGGGGCGAATCTCTGACATGGGCAAGGCAATCGTGATTGGTGCCTCTTCAGGCATCGGCAGGGAAGTTGCGAAACTGCTGATAGCAGACGGATGGACGGTGGGTGTGGCTGCCCGAAGGGTGGAACTGTTGCAGACCCTTGGCGCTGCGGCTGTAGAGCCGATAGATGTGACGACAGAAACGGCGATGGAGCATCTGCGGAGTCTTATATATAAGATAGGTGGGATGGATCTGTTTTTCTATGCCTCTGGCATTGGCAAACAGAACCGTGAACTGAAGGAAGATATCGAACTGGCAACGGTACAGACGAACGGTCTCGGTTTTACACGGATGATCGGTGAGGCGTATCGCTATTTTGCGGAACAAGGTCATGGCCATATCGCCGCTATCACTTCTATAGCAGGCACAAAGGGACTGGGTCCCGCTCCATCCTATTCTGCCACGAAGGCGATGCAGAATGTCTATCTGCAGGCATTGGAGCAGCAGGCTAATGCTCGAGGACTGAAGATCCGATTTACCGACATTCGCCCAGGATTCGTGGATACGGCTCTGCTTTCTGGTGATTTCAAGTATCCGATGATGCTCAGGCCTGAGCGGGTGGCAAAGGATATCGTCAGTGCCATCAAGGGCCGGAAGCACATCCGTGTGATAGACTGGAAGTATAGGCTGATGACGGCTCTGTGGCGGCGGATTCCAAGGTGGGTATGGAGGAGAATGAGGCTGTAAAATAGAAAAATGTAAGCGAAATCGCAATTTTTCTTGCATTTTATTTGTTTGTTTCGCAAAAATGATGTACTTTTGCAGCCGAAACATAAAAATGAATAGAAAATGTCAAAGTTGAATGCTTACTTTTACGGTTATTATTTTTACTTTGCAGGGAACTGTGAAGCGGGAAGTTGCGTATAATTCAACTTATGACTGAGATAAAAAAATACAAGGTCCCGCTTCACAACCGTGAAAGCGGGATTTTTATTAAAAAAGTAAAATAGATGAAGAGAATAGCCATTCAAGGACTGATCGGGTCGTTCCACGATATCGCGGCGCACCTGTATTTCGAAGGAGAACAGATACAGCTCATTTGTTGTTCAACCTTCGAAGAGGTGTTTGCTACTATGAAGCAGGATCCTACGGTCATCGGCATGCTCGCCATTGAGAATACCATTGCGGGCTCGTTGCTACACAACTACGAGTTGCTGCGCGACAGCGGCACGACGGTGGTGGGAGAGCACAAACTGCACATCACCCATAGCATCTGCTGTCTGCCGGAGGACGACTGGGATACGATCACTGAGGTACATTCTCACCCAGTGGCCCTGATGCAGTGCCGACAGTTTCTGGCCCAGCACCCGCAGCTGAAGAATGTGGAGGCTGAGGATACGGCAGGATCGGCGAAGATGATTGCCGAGGGACAGAAGAAGGGCTGGGCAGCCATCTGTCATGCAGAGGCAGCCAGACTCTACGGGCTGAAGGTGTTGGAGGATCATATTGAGGACAACAAGCACAACTTCACCCGATTCCTGGTGGTGTCGAATCCCAACAAGGCCGATATGCTGCGCCCGTTGTTGGAGACGAACAAGTCGAGTATCGTCTTCTCACTGCCTCATGAGGAAGGTTCTTTGAGTCATGTGCTGGCGATTCTCTCGTTCTATAAGATTAACTTGACTAAGATTCAGTCGCTGCCGATTATCGGACGGGAATGGGAATACTTGTTCTATGTCGATGTGATGTACGATGACCTTACCCGCTACCGCCAGTCGATTGATGCGATCATTCCATTAACAAAGGATTTAAAGATATTAGGAGAATATAAAGATGGCAAACAGACCAATTGAACCCGCAGAGCGCCTGTCGCTCGTCAGTGAATACTATTTCAGCAGAAAGCTGAAGGAAGTGGCCCAGTTGAATGCCGAGGGCAAGGATATTATCAGTCTTGCCATTGGCAGTCCCGATATGCCACCTTCCCCTCAGACCATCGACAAACTCTGTGAGGTGGCTAAACTGCCCAATGCCCACGGTTATCAGATGACGATGGGAATACCCGAGATGCGCGAGGCGATGGCCGATTTCTACAAGCGTTGGTACAACGTGGATCTCGATCCAAAGACGGAGATTCTGCCGTTGATCGGTTCGAAGGAAGGTATCCTCCATGTGACGCTCGCTTTCGTAAACCCCGGCGATGAGGTGCTGGTGCCCAATCCCGGCTATCCCACCTATACCTCGCTTTCGAAGATTCTGGGTGCAAAGATCGTGAACTATAATCTGCGCGAGGACAATGGCTGGCAGCCTGATTTCGAGGAACTGGAGCAGATGGATCTCTCCCGAGTCAAACTGATGTGGACGAACTATCCGAATATGCCGACGGGTGGCAATGCCCGTATGGAGACCTACGAACGATTAGTACGCTTCGCTAAGGAGCACGGCATCGTGGTAGTTAACGACAACCCCTATTCGTTTATCCTCAACGAGCATCCGATGTCGCTGCTTCAGGTGCCTGGGGCCAAAGACTGCTGCATCGAGTTCAATTCGATGTCGAAGAGTCACAATATGTCAGGTTGGCGTGTAGGTATGTGTTTGGCGAATGCCACCTTTATCTCTTGGATCATGAAGATCAAGAGTAATGTCGACTCAGGAACCTTCCGAGGCATACAGCTTGCTGCTGCTGAGGCGCTTAGGAATGATGAGGCCTGGCATCGTGAGGCGAATATCGAGACCTATGGCCGTCGTCGTCAGTGGGCGGAACAGATTATGGATGTCTTAGGCTGTACTTACGATCCCAATCAGGTGGGTATGTTCCTCTGGGGTAAGATTCCCGAGAAGTATGCCGATGTGGAGGATCTGACAGAAAAGGTGTTGCACGAGGCCCGTGTCTTCATCACCCCAGGTTTTATCTTCGGCAGCAATGGCAAGCGCTATATCCGTATTTCGCTCTGCGCCAAGGAAGAAAAGATCAAGGAAGCATTAGAAAGAATTAAAAAAGCAATATAATTATGGAACTGGAACTTCAACCGTTGAATTTACCGAGTGACAACGAACGTCCCTTCGTGATTGCAGGCCCTTGCTCTGCAGAGACAGAGGAACAAGTGATGACTACCGCCCGTGAGTTGGCGATGAAAGGCTGCCACAATTTCCGTGCCGGTGTGTGGAAACCCCGTACGAAGCCCGGTGGCTTCGAAGGTCATGGAGAGCCTGCCCTCGTATGGCTTGCCCAGGTGAAGAAAGAGACGAAGATGCTTGTCTCTACCGAGGTGGCCACGCCGGAGCATGTGGAACTGGCCCTGAAGTATGGCATCGACATTCTCTGGATTGGTGCCCGTACCTCTGCCAATCCTTTTGCCATGCAGGCCATCGCCGATGCCTTGCAGGGAGCAGATGTCCCTGTGTTTGTGAAGAATCCCGTCAATCCCGACATCGAACTCTGGATAGGAGCCCTTGAGCGTCTGAACCAGGCTGGTGTGAAGCGTCTGGGTGCCATCCATCGCGGCTTCTCCAGCTATGAGCAGAAGATCTACCGTAATGCGCCCATGTGGCAGATTCCCATCGAGTTGCGTCGTCGTATCCCTGATCTGCCGCTGATTAGCGACCCCTCACATATCGGAGGTCGTCGTGAACTAATCGCTCCGCTCTGCCAGCAGGCTATGGACCTTGGCTTCGACGGCTTGATCATCGAGAGTCATTGTGATCCCGATAAGGCCTGGAGCGATGCCAAACAACAGGTGACACCCGATGTGCTCGATTATATCCTGTCACTGTTGGTGATTCGTGATGAGAAACAGTCGACGGAGGGCATCACCCAGCTCCGTAAGCAGATCGACGAGCTCGACAACCAGCTGATGGATCTCTTGGCCAAGCGTATGAAGGTATGTCGTGAGATTGGCCAGTATAAGAAGGAACACAACATGACTGTCCTTCAGGCCAACCGCTACAATGAGATCCTGAACAAGCGTGGTGCCCAGGGCTCGCTTTGCGGCATGGATCCGGAGTTTGTGGCCCACGTCTTCGAGAATATCCATGAGGAGTCTGTCCGTCAGCAGATTGAGATTATTAATAAATAAAGGAATGGAAGGGAAATTAAAGGGAAGTTAAAAGGAAGTTAAAGGGACAAATGTTTTGCTTCTTCATCAAGGGCGAAAGTAATGTCCTTTTAACTTCCAAGTGGTCAAAGACCACGATAACTTCCTTTTAACTTCCCTTTAACTTCCATAAAAAAGAATGCAATGAAAATTCTAGTTTTAGGAGCAGGCAAGATGGGAAGCTTCTTCATCGACCTGCTGAGCTTCGATCACGAGGTGGCAGTCTTTGAGCGCGACCCCAAG
>Ga0310786_10007705_pt1 | contig 13989 bp, 15 predicted proteins | sample AusTroGonzalo_MG_FD_203881 | JGI IMG/M metagenome (GOLD analysis project Ga0310786, IMG submission 203881) | Bovine rumen microbial communities from tropical cattle in Woodstock, Queensland, Australia - Gonzalo_03 (v2) (version 2) | ecosystem: Host-associated > Mammals > Digestive system >... | reverse complement strand
GGGATGGTGAACTGCGGGGTTCCCGAATTGTCTGGTATTGAATAAATCTCTGCCATAACGAATTTCTTTTTAATTGTGAATAATTCAGTTATCTCTGTCTCTGCGCTTTGACAGGGACAAAGATAGATATAACAATCTGTCATTCAAAGAAATATGGCGTATTGTAAGGTTCAGAAAATGACCTCTCGCGAAAACTTCCTTATAAGCCTTTTCACGCTGCTTTCGCTGATTTTGTACTTCTCGGACAAGTGTGTGATGATGTACCAGTATTTCATACACTCCCCTTTCATACTGAGGTATTCATCGTAAAGGTTAATAAACCTGTAGTCCGACGGCTTGAGTCCAATCTTTGACATCAATTCCATCGCGTTTTGGTTAATTTTCAATAATTCTATTACCTTCATTGTGCAAAATTTGGCTGATTAATATTATTTTTCCTACCTTTGCACCCGTCTCACATACGAACATAGCACAACAAACCCATGATGTCGTAAAACAGGGCATGTCCCCCGACGCGACACCATGGGTGCTATTAATAAATGTATGTGAGAGTCGTTTATTAAAGTCGGGGGATTTTTCTTTCCCCATGACCTTTAGAGTTCTTTCTGTTCGCCTGTCTCTATGAGATGGAACAGGTCTATCCTCTTTCCCTGCTTGAACACATTGTCCATCTTCTTGTCCATTCCTGACTCCTCGCGCTGCTTCTTCTTCTCAAGCCATTTCTGGTACTGCTTGTTCGCATAGCTCTCGGAGACAGTTCCGTTCTTCCAAGGCTTGTCATTGTCCTCGTCAGCCTTGTAGACTACTATCGGCTGGTCTATCGTCAGCAGTTCTACCTGTGCTGCCGTCAGCCCCCAGTAGTAATCCCACATCGGGACTCTGACAAGTCCGAAGAGGAAATCACGGGGCATCAGGAGCCACTGCCTGGCTTTTCCGTCTCCTCCTGCTGCGCCGAAGCGAGTTCTTGAAGGGTACGTTCGGCTTCTTCCGTCCTCATATTCATTAGCGTAGCCTTTGCCGCGGTCAGTGATATGGTAGTCATCAAGAACGGAACGAGCGGTACTTTTTTTTTACCTTCGTCGAGAAGTTCCTGAAGCTGTACGTTGTCGTACTGACGGATGTAGTAGAACCACCGCCACAAGTACCAGTAGCGGAACTTCAGCTTCCAGAATCCGTCAAGGACATAGATAGCAGCAGCCTTGCAAGCCAGCTTCGAGTCCTCCATGATGGCATCGAGGGCAGAGTCATTCTTTCCGTCTTTGTCATCGGTATTCGCCTTACGTATAAGCAGGCGCGAAAGACGGTCTATCTGTCCGTTCTTCAGCCACCTAATCTTGTACTTCTTCTTCGTGCCGAGCACGCTCACCACCGTCGCATCATTGTCTCTGATGCTTGCATACGTCCTCTGCGACTGCAATGACGGCTGTTCAACCTTCGGTTCTTTCTCCATATCTATTCAAATAATGTCCTATTATCCTCAAGCCATCTGGAATAATCCTTCTTCCTCCAGCTACCGTGGCCGAAGTGTATGATGTATCTCCATATATCAATATCGGTGAAGTCAAGACCTTTGCCCAAGACCTCCTCGAAAAGCCATGCGCCAGTATCGTACCTGTTGTTCGGGAACACTTTGCTCAATGCCCACATCTTCTCTCCGTTGAAATACGCAATATCGTTTGCCCTTAGCATCGGAACGTTCAGCCAGCAGAGCATCGGATGGAACAGCGTCACGCCGTCCTTGGTATGTTTCGTACCAACGACCGCCTTGTCCATGCACGCTATCCCGCTGATATCCTTTGTCAGTAGTACGTCACTGTCCATCAGCACGAATCCGTCAGGAAGGATATCAAACAGGTAATCCACGCTCTTGCAGTGCTTCGCGCTTCCGAAATTGCTTTTATTGCGGTCACCAAGTTCCTTGTCTGGGTAATGACTCAGCATCTCATCGAAGTCGATTATCTGTCCTTTTGTATTGTCGATGACCGTGACATTCTCGAAGTCGTTCACAAAAGGCTTCTCGTCGCTGTTGTCGAACACCGCCACATTGCAACCTGGAGTCACCTTGTTCAGAGAACGTATTGCAGCTGATGTGAGTTCAGGTGTGTTGTAATGCACGATGGCAACCTGAATGCCATTGCTCCATTTCATGTGTGTCGTTATCCATGCGGATATCAGTCTCTCTGCAAGAAAGGAGACAACACGCATCTGATAGTCCGCCCTGTCATACCCCAAGTCCTTTACGGCCTTGTCCTTCCAGTCGGAAATCGATTCAGGGTTGGCCACAGACAAGTTCCCGAACTCTTCCAGTATCGGGAAAAGGAACTCGCACAGCTTCTTGAAGTCTGCCCACCTCATAAGGAAGCAGCAGTTGGCAATAAGAATACGGCTTTCCGTTATATGTTTCCTGTATGGATTCCCTTCTCCGTATTTCTTGTCGAGGATGGAGAGTACAACGTCCATGTCCTTGGCGTTATGGCATTTGGCGTACTGCTCATAGATTGACCTCTTGCCGAAATCTAACGCACGGAATATCAGACACTCGTTCTTCTTCGGCATGAAACGTATGTTGAGATGTCTCCTGTAATGCTCGAATCCTACGCAGTCACTCTTGATGTTGTTCTTCCATACATACCACATCGTCACCATCTCAGAATAGACTGGATTCATCCGATTGATATTCATCTTATCCGCCTCCAAGTGTGTGGCGAACAGTACATGATGGTCATCCTCTTTCAGACCGTAGTTATCTACAAGCTCATCCTTGTGGTAAGAGACCCAGATCCTGTAGTCTTTCCTTTCGTTTTTTCCTTTTGCCATAAGCTTTTCATTTAATATGCCGCGAACCAGCGATGCATACTCGCTGATATCATCGACACACTCGTTATCGTTTACACACACAATTCCATCCGACATTCTCATGACCTTTCCTATGCGGTCGGCCTCGTCTTTTACGGACAGATAGGTACTCCTTACCCTTCCGTCTACATATCTGTCCGTGAAATACTGCCAAAGTACATACAGGTACTGATTATAGCTCGTCAAGGAACGTTCAGGTCTAATTCCATCGACGACTTCCTTGTCGAACCTTTCACGGGCTTCAAGGCACGAACTCCTGAGAAGCGGGGCAAGACCGTGACCGTTATGAAGCCACATATCACCGATGTCTTTCCCGAATGCCTCTGTAACCATCTTCTGCTGCTTCCTGCATTTCATGTGGAACAAGTTCTCCTTCTCAGGGAATTTCTTCTCACATAAATGCTGTAATGGTTTCCCGTCAACGAAGAAATCCGTTTCCTTCAATGGTGAAACGGGGAACATATCGTCGTTGCCATAGATAAAGTGTTCTGAGAGTCCGTCAATATACGGGATGAACATCTCGATCGTACATGAGTTGAAAGTCGGGAGGAATCTTTTTGGGATGATTTCATGATGATATACAACCTTGATACCGTCCTCATCCATCCAAGAGCGTTTCTGGCTCTCCCTTGCCAGTATAATATATATTGTACGCACGAAAGGCATGAACTTCCTGATGCACCTTACAAGCAGATACTCGGTTCCCCAATTTCTGAAACGGACGTTCCTGCCTGTTGTGTAGCCCCTGTATCTGACATGTGCGGCATAGTCTGCCTGCCATCCAGCATCATCCTCAAATACCATCGGAACTACGTAGTCTATTTTCATGCCTGCCTGTTAATACGTTAAATCGGCGTAGCTTCGGCAAAAACACCTGCACTACGCCGAAATTCAAGATTAGAATGGATTTCCTTCTTAGCTGCTGGCGCTGAGTTCGAAGATACCCATTGCGTCAGAGTCGCCGCCTGCAGAGGTTGAGCCAGTCAGTGAGATACCGATAGGCTTCGCGCTGTTGGCCTCGTCGAACACGATGGTAGCAGAGAGCTTTGTAGCCTTGATACCGAATGCCTTCGTACCCTCGTCGTTGAAAGCGACGACACCAAGAGTAACGGCCAGAGAGGTCTCCGCGAAGGTAAAACCGCTGGAGATGCTCTTTCCTGCAATTGTTCCTGAATTCTTGTCAGTTACACTGAAACCGAAAAGTGTCAGGAGACTCTTGGTAATACTAGGGATGAAGAGATTCACGGAGGTCTCACCAGGAGTGGTGCGGCTCGTCCAGTCTGCCGTCAGACCGTGAATCTTGTAGTGCTCGATGGAAGGCTCACCACCAGTGTAGGTGAAACCGCCGTCCTCAGCCACAGGAACCTCAACGAGGCTCTTTCCGCCTCCGAGTGTGAACCCGGTATCAAAACCGCCCTTCACAACCTTGAGTGCGCTGATACCAACGAATTTGTTGGTCTCGGTTGATGCAATTGTTGCCATAATATTTCCAGTTATTTAATGTGTTGATGTTTACTTACTATGAATATCAAAAGTGACGGTGACAATCTGGTAGCCGAACTCATCCACGCCACTTGCGAGGACTGTTGGGTTGACGGCTGCAATGTACTCTCCGCTGATAGGGAACCTGTCCGTAACCTCCTCCGTGAAGTCAGAAAGGGCATTGACGTTGAACGTCATATTCTTCTTGGCTTTGGAGATGAGATAGAAGACACCAGCAGTGATCAGATGGAACTTGTAATTTCCGACGGCCATGTCCGATATCTGTGCAGGAATCTCGACGACGATGTACTTGGTCATCGTATCAAGCTCCGCCTCCTTGATGTCAGGACGTTGCGGGAAGATATACTTTCTCTCGACAATTCCTTCAAGGGAATTCACGAGGTCGTCATACATCTTTGCTATAGTCGTCTTCTGCGCCATTATGCTGCCTTCATTGGTTTGAACGAAATCCTGAACTCTTTCCAAGCATCCCTTTCCGTCCTGACAAATCCAGTCGTCCCCCTCTCAATCTCTACCCATTCCGCATATTCAACGGTATAGGCAACTGTCACACAGAAACCCTTTCGGATACTGGGTTGATTGGTGTTCAGGAAACTCTGGACATCCTCGTCGGCAAAACCACGGTTTGTCGGAACTTCAGCACGATAACGGGAACTGACCCTACTGTAGTCGTTGCTGTAGACATACATCCTCTTGCGGGCTGTCATCTTACGGAACTTCGGCTTTTCAACCTGTCCCTGGTCTCCAGCCGACCATATATCGGCTATCTCTCCGTCCTGATAGAGGACAACGACAATGGAGTTGAGAAGGTTTCCCGTGTAGTCATGTCCCTTCGTGTGGCTCATCCTTAACCTGTTCTGTATGGCTTTCACTAGGATATTCTGACAACGAAGACGAAGATGCTTGATAGTTTCGTCATGCACCGTCGTGTTCTTGAAATCCTCAAAGGCTTTCTCTATCACTGCCAGATTATTTGCCCTAAGTCCTGCCATACTTCCAAATAAGATGTGTTCCTCCGAAATTCGCGGGATTGACGTCCACTACCCTTCCGCTCTCCTTGTGCGTACCTCTGTCTACCTCGACCATATCACCCTCACGGGGTACAGTTCCTTTCATCATCCACCCTTTCCTGTCCAACGGCAACGAGAGTCCCCTGAAGTTGTTCAGGACATCGCCCTTGTCCGAAACGGTGTTCTTGTCATAGTCCCTGCACTTACCCTGATAGATGATGACGCTCTCACCCTCATCGACCATGGGGTCTTCGTCCACAGCGCGTGTGATGACGCACAGGTGAGGGAAGCGTTCGTTTCGAGGTCTTGTGGTAGCCATTAGCGGTAGCGTCTTGGGTTACGGATGCCACGGCCAACGAACCCCCAGTCCTCTGTCCCAATGGATGGAAGGTCGTACTTGTCGAAGATATCATTGGCCATGGCAAGGTATTGCTTGAGTACACCAGCTGACATGCGCTCACCATTCTCGCTCTGCTTCCAGTCCGCATCCTCCTCGCTCCATCCTCCCGATTGGACTGGCGAGCCAGCCACCCACACATAGAGCCATGCGAGACTAAGGTCTTTCTGCCTCTGTGTGGCATCGGAGAATTCGGTACAAGGATCGACTTCTGCATCTGCGCAGATGGACATGAGGGCGTTGTCAGGGATGTTGATGTTCCTCAACTTGCCTTCCAGATAGTCCTTTATGGTATAAGCACATGCCATGTCACTTGTCATTTAGAGATTACTCACTTGAGCTTGAAGATGAGCTGGGTGCTACTCCGAACACCTTCACGCGACCGTAGTTGCGCAGGTTACGGAATACGGGGCCAGCATACAACTCGAACTCCACTGTGTTGTGGATAGGATTCTCACCCCATGTGCTCAACACGGCGATGCGGTCTTCAACGAAGCTGTACATCGTGTTGCGGGCAATACCACCGTAAGCCTGACGGTCTTTCCAGATGGAGTTGGTGTTCTTGATGTTGAACATCTTCTCCTTGGTATTGAACGCGATGATATACTGCGGGTCGAATGCGGGAGCATCCTCAACAGGTACGCCGTCCTCCTCATGAACAGACTTGAAGTCGATTGGAAGGAATCCCCATACGCCACGGTCATGCATGAAGTTGGCAAGCTCTACGCGGGTAGCGATGTAAGCAGCCTGATTGACGGCCTGAACGTTCTTGTTGGCAAGATAGGACGAAAGAACAGAAGGATGGTCGACAATCATGTCGAAGGTGTCCTTGTTCATCATCCAAGCGTTCACGTCACGGTTCTGTGTCGATGTGTACAGGCGCTGCAGGTCAAGGAAGTCCTTGATGATGTTGGCGTCTGGATTCGGAGTGATGGTGTCACCTGATACGAAGAACCAAGCAGGAGAGACCTCCTGGAACTGGTTTGCATCGAAGTCGAAGGTGAAGTCATAGGCTACACCGTCTACGGATGCCTCGTGAATCTCAGAAGTAGAAGCCAGCTCGAAGCACATGTGAGTCAGCTCATTGTGCATACCGCCGAGGATATTCTGCGCATTGGTCAGCAGGGAGTCGTAGATGAGGCTCTGCATTGATGCACCTGTGTTGTTGCGGGCATCACGGAGCAGGAACATGTCGTCCTCGCCCATTGTGTAGCCGTGACCGAACTTAGGTGTAGAACCAGTGTAGAACTTCCAACCTGCGGTGTTACGCATCGGCTTCAGGCCGTGGGTGGAGAGCAGTGAAGCGCGAGCCATGATGGGCACGGTCTTCTGGCCCTGACTCCATACCTTGCTGTCGCTTGGGGTGTCCCAACTACCCAGCATACGCCACTGGGCCTTGTTGTACTTCGCATTGGCAGTGTCCATGATGACACTGAAGTTATTCTCGTCTACATAACGACGGATGTCGTACTGATTGTAGAAACTCTTTGCTCTTGTAGTTGCCATAGTCGGAAATTTTACTTACGGTTAGACCACTTGAACTGACAGCCAGCATTAGCGAGTGCAGTCTTGATTGCATCGTTGATGGCGGGCATACGACGCTCCAGAACAGGACGGTCGTTCTTGTATGCACCGTCGCCGTCTACTGCGATGGCATTGGCATCACGAACGATGTCATAAGGAGTCAGAGCGTTAGGAATAGCCTTTACTTTCTTGGTCGTAGCGTCAACCTCAACGAGGATGTCGTTTGCGGCAAGACCAGTAATAGCACCACTTAGAGTAAGCACGTTGCCCTCCTTGGAGGTAACGGTGGCATAGTTCGCAGCAGCCTGTGTCAGGTCGCTACCCAGTTCAGCTACGGTAGAACCGACCTTGATGGCGGTCTGACCAAAGCCGAGGTCTTTCAGCGTGACGGTAGTGCCGTCAATGCTCTCAACCTTACCTGTGATGATAGGAGTAATCACGCGGGTTGACTCGTCACAATTCACAGGCGTACCGCAAGGCAGCACGTCGCCAGGGGCAGGCAGGTCGTTGAGATTGAAGTTGAAGCCGCCGACAAGCAGCTCAGGCTTACCCTCAAAAACGACAAGCGCACCACCGAACTTTCCGCTGGCCTTGACAATCTGATTAAATGTTCCCTTAATCATAGCTTTGTTTTTGTGTTTGTTAATAAAAAATGTTGATGAACTCTCTATATTGCTTTCAACCCGCGATTACAACAGCTTAGCCTCGATTTCCTTTGTTTCGTTGGCGGCTGCCTCTGCCTCTGCCTGCTTCTGCTTGATGTAGTTCTCGAAATCCTTGTTGGAATTCGAACCGCCACCAGCACCGCCTGCATACGGGCCGCTGCCTGAATCTCCGTAGAACTCCTTATACTTGGCCTCGTACAGCTTCTCGACATCAATCTTGAGCTTGTCGAAGTCTGAATCCTCCTTAATCTCCATTTCCTTGATGGCGAGGTTGACGACTGGCTCCCTGTCAGCGAGTCTCACGTCGAGCAGATAGCTCTTCAGGTCTTCGCGGATTTTGTTGACGATAGCATCCTTCTTCTCCTGTTCCACCTTGGCCATATAGTCGGTAAACTGCTTTGCCAGCTTTCCGAGCGCACTGTCATCGCCAGTCAGTTCGCCCTTGAGTTTCGCCACCTCGTCAGCAACGAGTTTTGCGAAATCGGGCTTCTCCTCAGGCTTATCCTCTGGCTTGGGTGTCTGCGTAGCCTTTTCCCATTCCGCTTTGGCTGCTGCTACCGCATCCTCGATAGCCTTTTGCTGTGCAGTCTTCTGTTCTGTCTCCCACTGGGTCTTGCCCTTGGTGATTCCGTCGGCTACCTCGTGGCGGAGCTGACCGCTCATGGTCTTGAGTATCTGCAACGGCTGTGCATAACTCTCGTCCGTGATATTGTCGTCCTCTGCAAACTGGGGAAGGAAAAGTGTTGCCACCTCGTCAAATGTCCTGTCGCTAAGGTTGTCGATTCCAGCCTTAGTTTTCAAGTTCTGAATGAGAAGATTTTTCTCCATAGTCTTTCTTTTCTAGTTTAATTTTTGTGTTGATAAGAACGGCTCTCTGCCGCCTTCTTGTCGCAAATTTATGTACAATGTGTAGTAATTACAATGTGTTTAAAGAAATAATTGAAGAAAAATTTTAAAACATATTGTAATAGAACAGTTTATAGATACTTTTGTGGTATTCAAACAAAGGAATTGTTGATTATGAAAGAATTTAGTGGACTTAACACGCTGGACGGCAAGGCCATCCGCACCTCCGAATTCATAGAGAACCTAAGATCGGAGGAAGAAAAGAAGAAGAACTCTCGGTATTTCATCCCGAACGAAGGCGCACAGGAAGACGGACTTCACAGCGACGCGGACTTGATTATCTACGGAGGAAACCGAGGAGGAGGAAAGGCGAATCCTTACTACACGCCAGTCGCAACACCTACAGGATTCAGGAAAATCGGCGACTTGCACATCGGAGACCCCATCTGTACCCCGTATGAAGGTATACAGGAGGTCACTGGAATCTACGAACAAGGGGAAAACACCGTCTATGTCCTGCATCTCGATGACGGAACGGAGGTCAGATGTATGGACAATCACAGATTCCTTGCAAGAGGACATGCCGACGAGCCTTTTATGGTCTGGACTGCAAGGGATATTCTCAATTGTTACAGGATTGACGTCAAACCACCACACTCACTAAGGAAGAAAAGGATAGAGCATGTCGAGCTGCCTCTCTGCGGGGAGGTGGAGATTGATGAGGCGAGAATACCGTCCGTGATGCCTATCCATCCGTTTGTCCTTGGATACCTCGTCGCCAAGGGTACATGGGAGTTCCATAGATACGGTATTCCGCTTTCAGAAAACAATTTCGAGGCTTTCTTGTTCAGAAAATACGGCTACAAAGTGTATAAGAACTACCGTTCAGGCCAGTACATGCTTCGAGGAATATCACAATTCGCACAGAAACAGGTCACTTCATGCAGGAACGGCTCGCCAGCTTACATACCTGACTATTACATGAACGCTTCCGTGGAAACGAGATGGGAGTTCCTGAAAGGTATGTTCCACAGAATCGGTTCCTCAAAGGACGGTTATCCGTATGTGGACATACCAGGAAAGAAGTTCGCGGGACAGGTGGCGCAGATGGCACGCTCGCTCGGAATATTCGTACTCGTAAGCGAGATAACCGACCATCCCGATAAGATCGGATATTACAGGGTAGTCTGCAAATGCCCCGACAACAAGAAGATATGGCACAGGAAATGCAGGAATGTCATCGCAAAGACACTGGCTCCTATACCAAAGAAGATATCTGACCTCGACGAATGTCTGACGAAGAAGATTCTCTGGGTCTCAAAGGCGGAGCACAAGGTCAACTGCAGATGCATAACGGTCTCAGGAAACGACCACCTGTATCTCACTGACGCCTACACGGTCAACCACAACACAGCCCTCATGCTCATGGAGGGGCTGTACGACATAAAGAACAAGCACTACAACAGCGTCCTCTTCCGAAAGAACAAGGACGATTTCAGCAATATCGAGAACGAGAGCAGCCGATGGTTCGCTAATCTCGGAAAATACAATAAGTCGAAGGACGACATGACGTGGAACTTCAAGACTGGGGCGAAGATGTCCTTTGACCATTTTGACATGACATACAAGGAGTTTGAGGACAAATACAGAGGTCAGCAGATAGCCTATATCGGCATAGACGAGCTTCCTCAGATACCCTTCGAGTTCGTCAAGATACTAATGGGTTCAAACCGTAACACCATCGGGCTGCGCTCACGTATCATCGGAACATGTAACCCCGACCCTCTATCGTGGCTGAGGAAGTTCGTCGACTGGTGGATCGCCGACAGGGAAACGGTCTACCCCGACGGGGAGAAGCATCCTGAGAAGCACGGACTACCGATACCATGGCGCAACGGCGTCGTCAGGTATTTCTTCATAACAGGTGAGACGGTAGATAATATTGTGTGGGGTAGCACGCCAGAAGAGGTGTACATGCAGGCAAAGGAAGAGATAGACGCCGCATGGAATCCCGCCTTGGAGGAGTTCGGATATCAGAAGATGACGTTCGCCGTCAAGTCAGCCGTATTCATCAAGGCGAGTATGCTTGAGAACAAGGCGCTGATGCGGAACGACAAGGAATACATCTCGTCCATCCTCAACAAGTCACCTGAGGAACGAGCGAAGGAATGGGACGGAAACTGGGATGCCATCGCCGTCGGTGACGACATGATACAGCCGTTCCACATGGAGAAGTGTTTCAGCAACTCCGCCTTGCTCGGAGACAGAATACGACGTGCCTCTTGTGACGTCGCTGGTGACGGAGGCGACAACTGCGTCACATGGTTCAGGATAGGCAACCACATTCAGGATGTGTACGTCTGCCGCGTAGACCCGTACAACACCGTACCCCTCATCAAGGCGAAGCTGCGCGAATGGGGAGTGCTGGAACAGAACTTCGTATACGACCTTCAGGGTATGGGACAGGTTTTGAAAGGAGCTTTCCCGAATGCCATCCCATTCAACAACCAGGAGGCAGTAGCAAGGGAGGACAGACATCTCTACGATTGCATGAAGTCCCAGTGCGCATACAAGTTCGCACAGCACACGCAGCAGGGAGAATGGAGTATCGAGCCTACCCTTCTGAGAAGACAGTTCAAGTCAGGGAAATCCACCAATGACCTGCAGTTCATCCTTCAGAAGGAGCGCAGGGCAATCCGTCAGGACATGAGCAAGCAGGACAAGGGATGGGTGCTGATACCGAAGGACATGATGAAGAAGCGGACGCTCGTCGGCCACTCGCCTGACTTCATAGAAGGACTCATCATGTTCGAGATATTCGACGTGAAGGAAACGGAAATTGAAGTCCCGTCTTTCCTTAGCGGACATGTAAAGCATAGAAGAGTTTTCAATTTCAGTTAACCCGTGAGGCCCACGGAAAAGCATTAACATAATTAGTTTTTATAAAAAAAATGACAACAACACAAGAAAAAACTTACAGACGCGAACTGCTTACGAAGAAGCCGTTCTACCGTATCAATGCGGACGTGGGCGAGAAAAAAGACAAACCACGTACTGACATTGGAGAGGAGAGTATTACAATGGACAAACTGAATTACGACATCGTAACTCAGGAGGACTTTATCCGCGAACTCGACCCGAATTCACATGCAATCAATGACCACGAGATCTATCAGACATGGATGCAGGCCGATGAGAACGGACTCTATTACGAGACAGAATGGGAACGTCACGCATTTGCTTTTCAACAGGAAATCCTCGAAGACAGACTTGTCAGACTGACTGGAAACGATATCCAGTTTGACTTATCCGACAGGACTGAGAATGACGGTACACGTCAGGACTTCTACAAATTCAAGACTGCATGGGCTGAGAAATCAATGGAACGTGCATGGTATGAAATGGCTAAGTCCGTCCTTTCTACAGGAGATGCAGCATTTATAGGAATCCTTGAAAAGGGAAAGTTCTACTGGAGGGTATTCACATTCCTAAAAGGTGATGTGCTTTATCCGCACTACGACAGGAAAACGGCAAGGCTTAGCATATTTGCGCGTCAGTATCAGGACTACAACGACAAAGGAGATATGCGCAAATACGTGGACGTGTGGGATGATAAATACTACTACCGATTCGTAGAAGACGTGGAATCCGAGGGCGATCCGAATGCGACGCCTGAAACGGAGAAAATCAACTATGTCGGTAATTTCTCCCTTGACGGATATGTACTTGACGCAAAACCAGAGCAACATGGATTCGACCAGATACCAGTGGCATACAGACGATGTGACTCAGGGCCTTGCTGGTCAAGTTCACAAGAGACCATAGAACACTATGAACTTGCTTTCTCACGTCTCGCACAAAGCAATTCCGCATTCGGTCTTCCTATCTTATCGCTCACACAAGGTTCTGGAAGAAAGATTGAGGAATTGTCGATGGGAGATATGTCGTATGCTGCCAAAATCTTCCTTATTCCTTCGGATGGTAAGGCTGAATTCCTGCAGAGACAGGATGCGTCTAACGCATACAAGGCACAGCTTGACGAGCTGAAACGTAAGATTTATGAGCAGTCAATGGTTGTAAAGGCTCCTGAGTTAAAGTCTGGAGATACACCAGCCGCCGCCATCAAACTTCTCTATTCAGACTCTTACAACAAGGCGATGAATGAGACGCAGGAGTTCGATGAGGTGATTGACAAGATGGTCGACATCTTCTCTTGGGGAGCAGGAATAGAGTACGAGGTTCGTCTCAAATTCATCAACCTTCCGCTATCACATTTCTGCATACCTTTCATCCCTATCTCAGAAGGAGAGCTTGCCACAATCCTCGCCACTGGCGTTCAGAACGGTTTCTGTTCTAAGCAGACGGCATCAGAGAAGTTCCCGTATGCAACTCCACAGGAATGGAGCCGACTGATGGCAGAGAAGAAGGAAGAGCAGATGAACGACCTGTTGCTGCAAGACCAGAAGCTCGACATCCAGTTTGACCATCAGATTGAACTGGCTGAGGCGCAGGCAGAGATTAATGCAGAGGTTCGGCAGACAACAGTATCAACTTCCGACAATTCATCTTCTTCCTCCAAGAACAATGCACGTAAGGTTGTTATTAAGAAAGGTAGCGGAAGTGGTGGTAAACGAGGCAGACCAAATATGTCTGGAGCACAATGGGATTCAAATAATAATAAAATCAACCCCATGACAGGGAAACCGTATTCCCACTGGGACGGCGACGGAAAGAGTTAATTCATCGGGTGGCGGTTCATCCGTCACCCTTAATTACAGATTGGAATGGCAGAAAATATCAAGATACAATTATCGGACAACTTCGAACCTGTATCGCAAGAAGATGTCAACAAGGCTAAGAGGTATATACTCAGACGTGAATCGGCAGCGAGAGGATTATCTTCACTAATCGACGCGCTCCTTGAGGATGCAGCGGAGAAGATTACACTCATAGCGTACAGATACGGTGTCGACCCAATGAATTTTCAGATTTCACCCAATTACAACGAGAAGATGTTTGAGGAAATCGGACAGGTACTCGACGAGCTGGAAGAGGAAATCCTTGACCTTACGACTTCCTACGCAACGAAATGTACGGAGGACAAGGACAAGAAACCGCTTCTCCTGCTCTGGGTGCTTGCTCTTGGGAAGAACAACCAAGGACTGAGAAAGACACTGGAAAACAGGCT
>Ga0310786_10007704_pt1 | contig 13990 bp, 23 predicted proteins | sample AusTroGonzalo_MG_FD_203881 | JGI IMG/M metagenome (GOLD analysis project Ga0310786, IMG submission 203881) | Bovine rumen microbial communities from tropical cattle in Woodstock, Queensland, Australia - Gonzalo_03 (v2) (version 2) | ecosystem: Host-associated > Mammals > Digestive system >... | reverse complement strand
TATGTTTATGTCAATGGGTGAACCATTTATAAATTATTATGGACTTCATTATGCTATTATTAAATTAAATCAAATTTATCCAAACGCACAATTATTAGTAAGTACTTCTGCACCAGCAAGTTGTCTTACGTGGATACAGCCGTTTATAGAATTAAGTCAAGGAATTGATAAAGTTGGTTTACAATTTTCTGTTCATGAATCACTTGATGAAAATAGAAAGAAACTTATTCCTACAAAAACTTGTACATTAAGGCAAATTGCAGCATTAGGTGAACTATGGTCATCTTTTGTTGGAAGAAAGCCTTTCTATAATTATTGTGTTCATGAAGGAAATAATACTAAAGAAGATGCCGATAGATTAACAAAACTATTTAATCCAGATGTATGGGAAACCACATTATCAGTAATATGTGAAAAAGACGAATCAGTTGCAAATTCTATTCAAAGGCAACTTGATATTATTAATGATTTTAAACAGTATATGCTTAATAATGGTGCTTCTATTAGAATATTTAATCCAGCAGGTCAAGATGATATTGGTGGTGGTTGTGGTCAATTGTGGTATTTTCAACAATGGTTAAAAGAAAACTGTTAATTAACTAACTATGAGGAGATTAGGTTCTCCTCATAGTTCTAATACTAAATGTATGACAAAATTATCAATTCTTAAACATAAATTAATTAGAGCATATCGCAACCCTAAAAATTGGGAATACTCTAGATTTAAAGGTTATCCAGAAAATACATACTTTGGATTTGAATCTTTAAGTGAATGCGTTAAATATACAGTAAAAATGTATGTTGATTATTATGGTAAAACTTTAAAAAAGTGGAAATACGACTAAAGAAGATAAAGAACTATTATTTAAAGATCTCTGTGCAAGATTACCATATCATGTAAGGGTAAAAATTTGGCTTAAAGACGGAACAACAGAAGAAAGCAAATTGGATTTAGAACATAATTATGGTGATGTTTTAAGAGATGCATTTTATTATAATAAAATCATTGATATTAAACCTTACCTACGTCCAATGTCAAGTATGACGGAAGAAGAGAAGGATACACTCAGAAAGTTGTGGCAAGATGCGCAACGAAAACCTGAGTTATCAATAAAAAGTCCAGAAGAGTTAGCAGAGTATATTAGAATATCGTCCACGGTAGAAATTGATTTTTACAATGAATATAAACTTGACTATCGTAATTTAATTTCCAAAGGTTTAGCCTTACCAGCACTAGATGGTATGTATAACGATTAAATAATTACAATTATGAAAGAAGATTATTGTGATTTAGAAATTGCTAAACTCTTAAAGGAAAAGGGGTTTGATGAAGATACTGTATGTGTTTATGTTGGTATATATTTACTTATCAGAGATGAAAATATTATAAGTAATAATACTGATATGCCTATAATTCCTGCCCCTACTCATCAAATGGCTATGAAATATTTGAGAGAGAAACATAATATTATTATCACTCTTGATTATGATGAATATGAATTAGCTGATTCTGATGAAAAACGAGTAGGATATGGTTTTAATATTCAAATGGCAGATAAACCTACTGAATTTTTTGAAATAAGTAATTGTGTTTTTGATACTTATGAAGAATCTTGTGAATCAGCTATAACGTATTGTTTAACTAATTTAATTTGATTATGGAAACGGATTACAAGAAACTATATGAAAATGCTCTTTCAAGAGCGAAAAAATGGTATAATGACCCCCACATTACTATCGGTCTAAAAGGAAACTTGAAAGACATCTTCCCCGAACTCAAAGAATCAGAGGATGAGAGGATTAGGAGTGCTTTACTTAGAGGATTTAATTCTATGTACGGCAATCAAGCTGTTACAACTTTTGCAGGAGAGCCTATCAAGAACATTCTTTCTTGGCTTGAAAAGCAAGGTCAAGAGAAATCTGTTGATATGAGTATTAAAGAGAAAGCACATCAAATAGCATGGGAACTATCAAAACATTATGACCCAAATGCCTGCAAACAGGAATGGTGTGAAATGGCGGCTATTGATATGGCTTCATGGCTTGAAAAGCAAGGTGATACAAATGAAACTATCAATAGGGATGAGTTTGCACAAGGCATTTTAAGAGGGGCTGCTATACATCTTATGACTTGGATAGATTATAACGCAGCAGAAGGTAACATGTGTCTTTCCAACATGGAATGTAAGGATATTGAAGATGCCTTAGTTGGTGGTAATTGGGATAAGATATATACTTATATAAAAAAGAAACTTGAGAAACAAAGAGAGCAGAAGCCTACTGATAAAGTCGAACCAAAATTTAAGGTTGGCGATTGGGTTATTGGTAGGGTAACAGGGAATGAGCCAAGGCAAATTGCAGAGATTACAGAAAAAGGGTATAAAACAACTTATGGAGGATGGATCGGCTTTTCTTTTGAAGAAGATATATGCTTGTGGACTATCCAAGGTGCGAAGGAATGGGATGTGCTTGTTCAGTTATTCCGAAAAATGAAAGAAGCAGGTTATGAATGGGATACTGAAAAGAAAGAGTTGAAGAAAATCAACAATGCATTAGAAGAATGTGAAATAGAAAATATAGAACATGGTAAATACTATTATTGTATTAAAGATTACTTCTGTGGAGGTAGAAAACAAGCATCTAAAGGTGATGTTGTACAAGCATTAAGAGGAATGGCTATGATGTCTCTTGGTGATAAAGCAGGCAATTATTTTCTCCCTATTAATTATATTGAGCAGAAGCCTACTGATTCTTATTGTCAAGAGAACTGTAAGGGGTTCCAAGAGACTGGTAGATGCTTTGCTGATGGGGAGTGCAAGGCTAAAAGAGAAGCAGAACAAAAGCCTACTTGGAGTAAGGAAGATGAAGATGCTATCGGTATGGCTATCGAGGCACTAGAAGATTTGTGTGACGTAGATGACCCATCTACTTCGTTCATTGGTCATAATCTTTCGTTTGCTGAAGCAACTGAAAGACTAAGAGCTTTAAAACCACAACTACATTGGAAACCAACGGAAGAACAGATGACTGCGCTTAAAATAGTTAAAAAAGGATTTCCTGCTGATGATTTGGATGCTATTGAATCACTTTACAACGAGCTTAAAAAACTACGATTATGACTAAAAAAGAATGTATCACACTCATCAAGAAAAAGATTGCTGAATGTGAATCTGATAGAGTAAAGGATAATGAGAGAACTGCAACAGACAAAGGTTATGTAAGTAATGATTCTTGGTACAAGGGAGTAAAATGCGGTTTGTTGGCAGCACTCTCACTTGTCGGTATGATTGATAAACCTAATAAATTATAACTATGACAAGGATAGATGAAATATATCAAGCAGCAGAAAAAGAATTTCCTTCGTGGGAAGACCATTGTTGTGGTTTTCTTCAAGGTGCTAAATGGGCAGACCAAAACCCTGCACCCAACCTTGTGGATATTGACAAGGCTTGCGAGATTTGTTCCGTAATGCTTTTAAGAATTGACACTTCTTTGTTTAAAAGAAAATTAAACAGAAGTCAATATATAAATGAATTGGAAAGTGGTTATCAGTATTTTAAACAAGCAATGAAAGGAGAGTGAGTTGTGAATAGATATAGAATTAAAGAAATAAAATGCTTTAGTGGTAGAAAGGTTTATGAAGTACAAAAACGTCTGCTTGGTTTTCTATGGTGGTATAACTTTATAGATGATGCTTGTTGGGAAACAGGTATATTTGATACTTTAGAAGAAGCAGAAAATGCTATAGAAAGAAATATGTATATAGATAAAGTAAGAATCGTTAAAACATATAAGTAATTATGACAAATTTAGTAGAAATATTAAAAAATGCACCAAAAGGATTGGAATTGTATTCACCTGTGTATGGTAAAGTAAAACTTAATTGTGTGAAACCAAATGATCAATATCCAATAGCGGTTGAACGCGAATTTAATATTTGGGTTGATGAATATGGTCGTATAAATGAAAATGGTGAATGTTGTTTATTTCCTTCAAGTGAACATAAAAGTTGGAACGATTGGCAAAAAGTATTATTTAAGCCAGGATATTTTATAACATACGTAGGCATGAACACACTTATTACTGCTGAAGTACCGAAAGAAGGTTTTCCAAAAGAAGATGATTATTTAAAATCAAGATTTGCAACGACAAAAGAAATAGAAACTTGGTATAAATTTCATCCTAAAAGTAGTATTTGTTATGTACAAGATACGCCATTTACAATAGACGATTTCAAACCATTTGATAAAGTATTAGTAAGAGCAACGTTTGGATGGAAAATAGAACTTTTTGCAGTATATCACAAAGGTTGGGATACGCCATACGAATGCTTAGAAGGAAGTTATGATAAATGTGTGCCGTATAACGATGAAACAAAACTTTTGTTAAGCACGTTTATAGAATATAACGGTAAATACAAAACTTGGTAATTATGGAATTGAACATTAACAATGATGTTCTGAAAAATACCAATTTGGAATTAAGTGATTTTTTCGTTTTGCTAACTTTGAAAGATAACTATGACATAGTAGCAATAATGAAGAAATTGAATCAAGATGCATTGATATTATATAATCAATCAAAAGGTTCATTCTTCATATCTGACAAAGGAATAAAGTTAATAAAGGAAGTTTTAAAAGTAAAACGTGAAGAGAAACGTGATTGCAGCGATCTTAGAGAGTTGGCAACAACGTTAAAGTCACTGTTTCCAAAAGGTATTAAACAAGGAACAAATACACCGTGGACAGAAGCGGTGTCGCTGATAGCGAAACGGTTGGAAACATTCTTTGAAAAGTTTGGAGAACAACCATACGATAAAATAGTTGAAGCAACCAAAAAGTATATAGATAGTTTTAATGGAGATTATCGTATGATGAGAGTGCTGAACTATTTTATAATGAAAACTATCGTTAATAACGATGGTGAGAAAGAAGTTAAATCGGATTTGCTTACAGCAATTGAAAATCTTGATGACTATGGAGAACAACAAAATGAAGATTGGACAAGCAGTACAGTATAAGAAAATCGATTGGTTTAAAAAGATATACGGTGATATGATTGGTGACGAAGAGCCAAGGTCAGTTACCTTACCAGATGGTACTAGATTAGAAATAAATCCAATGTGGTTTGATATGTATATGCCCGACAGTCACAATACAACACGAATAGGTACTGTTTCTGCTAGAGTTACTGCAATGGAAGATGCGATGATAGAAAGGATTCTTAATTCAGAAGATAGTGCTGAAGCAACAAACAATTTTTGAAAATGAAAATTAGTAAAAAAGATTTAAAACTTGTTCAAAAATATATTAACAAAGGTGAGATTACACCTATTTGTGAAGGTTGGTACAGAATAGGCGATGAACACTTTTCAATAAAAACTGGAATTGGCGGCTGTATTGAATTTTGTAAAGCGGTTGAAAAATTTTTAAAACATGAAAACAAAAGAAGTTAAAATTGAAATACCTGAAGGGTATGAAATTGACAAAGAGAATAGTACATTTGAATGTATTAAATTCAAACCTGTTGTAAAAAGATGGAGAGATGATGAATATGCAGAATTAAATGGATTTTATGTTCATTCTGGTTATTCTGAGGTAAAAGAAATTAAAAAAAGTAGAAATGTACATAATTGTAAATGCATTTTCGCAACAGAAAAACAAGCTAAATCAGCATTAGCTATGGCTCAAATAAGTCAGATAATGGTTAATGATAAAAGATTTGGTGGAATTATTACGGGTGAAGAGTGGAGAAATGGGAACAAAATAAAAATTTGTATTAAAAGATCCGTAAACCAAATTATTTGTAAAGAAGCCTGGGAAGTTTTTCACTTTCTTGCATTTCACACTAAAGACCAGTGTGATTTATTTTTGAAAGAAAACAAAGATCTAGTAAAGGATTATCTAATGATTGACTGATGAATAAAATATACGAACGTTTAGTAAATAACTGTAAACGTGCTTATAAAAATAACGATCTTAAAAAAGCGTATGATTATTGGTGTAGTATGCACGATGAATTTGAATATATAGAAAAAGAACATAATAAAGAATTAGACGAATGGGTAAAAGCACATCAAGAATTTCAAAATTATATGAGCAAATTTACAGATCAAGAAGTATATGATATAACGAATTACGGAAAAGAAAAATATTACAAGGAGAACGATTTATGATGGAAACTTTATATTATTTTCCAGTAGGGTTGATTTTAACTTACATATTGACAACTTGTTTAGTGTTTAAACAAGTACCAAAGTCAATTAGCAATACACATTATATGTGGAAAGAAAAGGGTTTAAACTATTTATTCACATTCGTTATATGGGCAACAGGAGTTCCCATATTAATCTATTGGTTAAGTATTACACCACAATGTTATCAGTTTTTACCTTTTGTTTCTGTAGCAGCAATGTGTTTCGTTGGAGCAGCGTGTGCGTTTAAAGAAACGCTAACTGGTGCTGTGCATTATACAAGTGCTGGTATATGGGCTGCTGCTGCAGTTTTGTATTTTGTGTTATTAGGACAATGGCAGTGCTTATTAATGGGTGCATTATTTGCAGCAATAGGTTTTGCTCTTGATAGTGGAAAACATTTCACATTTTGGGCTGAAATGGCTTGTGTATTAGCAATGATTATGGGTATTGGAGCGATTGGAGGTATATTCTGATGAACTTTATAGAAAATATAAAGCAAAATAGAGAAAGAATACTAAAAGGTTTAATTAACTGTATTCCATTACCATTCTTTAGATATAAGAAATATTGGTTAGGAATCCAAAAGAAGCAATATCTACTCATCACTTCGAATCAGAAGGTGGGTAAGTCAAAATTAAGTGATTATTTATTTGTATATCATCCTTTCTTTTATGCGTTAGCACATCCAGATAAATTAAGAGTAAAAGTTTTATATTTTACATTTGAAACTGACATTGAAACTAAAATGCAAGAGTTTTATTGTCAGTTGTTATACAAATTAGATAAAATACATACTGACGTTGATGTGTTAGCATCTGCTGAAAAAGAATATCCTTGCCCACAAGAAATTGTAGATTTGTTGGAAAGTGAACGGTATCAAAAATATATCAATGCTTTTCAAGATTGTGTAACTTATATTGAAGACATTAGAAATCCTTATGGTATTAATAAATATATAACGGATTTTATGTTATCAAGAGGTACTGCAACTTATAAAGAAGTTCCATTTAAAGATAAATATGGAAACGAATCTGTGAGAAAGGTTGTTGATTCATACACACCAAACGATCCAGAAGAATACGTAATAGTTGTATTGGATAATTACGCCAATATATCAGTAGAAAATGGCATTTCAAAAATGGAAACTATTGATAGAATGAGTAAGTATGCTATAGCATTACGGGATAGGTTCGGATTAGTATTTGTTGGTATTCAACATCAAGCGCAAGCTGCAGAAGGTCTTGAAAGTAGAAAAATGGATTTGGTAGAAGCATCAACTGATAACCTAGCTGATTGCCGGACAACAAGCCGCGACGCAAACATGGTTATAGGTTTATTTAATCCTTGGAAATTTGGTAAAGAAACTTTTGAAGGATATGATATAACAAAACTTAGAAACTATGCAAGATTTATCAAAATATTGGAACAACGAAGGGGTAGAGGGCAGAATATAAGGTGTCCAATATTATTTGATGCAGCTGTTGGGGAATGTACAGAACTACCAAGACCAGATGATAAACAAAGTTTACAACAAGTTTATAATTATATTCAAAGAATTGATAATGAGAGAATTAGTTATTTAAACAAAAAGACTCAACAGTATACTCTGTTGGGATATATTAAAAAATTATTTAAGAATGGCAAATAATGTTATTATTTTAGGAAAGAGTGGAACTGGTAAATCAACCAGTATTAGAGGATTAGATCCTAAAGAAACAGTAGTGATTAACACATTGAAGAAGAGATTGCCTTTCAAAGGTAGTGGTGCTATGTATAACAGAGAGAATCGTAATATTCTTGAAGTGGATACTTATGACAACGTTATTGCTTATCTGAAAGCAATTGATGACAAAATGACTAATGTAAAGAATATTATTCTGGACGATATTATTTACATTATGCGCAAAGAGTACTTTGCAAGAGCAAAAGAAGTAGGTTATGGTAAGTATACTGAATTGGCTGCTCATTTTCAGCAAATTATCTCCACTTGTGAAAATCTTAGAGAAGATTTAAATGTTTTCTTTATCTTGCACAGTGAAGATATAGCATCTGACAATTCAATTGTTGGTTACAAAGTATCAACTATTGGTAAGTTGTTGGATACACAGTATAATCCTATAGAAGTTGTACCGATGGTATTGTATAGTGCTATCAAGTATGATGAAAAAGGTGTACCAACTTATGGATTTTATACTCACGCAGTAAAAGAAGGTAATATTGAAATTCCTGCAAAATCACCAGCAGAAATGTTTGATAGTGATTTTATTCCTAATGATTTGGGATATGTAGTAAAATGTATGAACGAATACTACAATGGATAGAAAAGAGTTCATAGATATATGTAATAGTATGTTACCACCTAATAGTGGACCAACGAATCAAAACATTGATACGCTGATAACAGAATATTGCATAGATAAAGGTAAAACAAAACCAGATGAAATTGACAAAGTGAAACAAGGGTTTATGATATGTATGGATCACGGTTCATTAATAGCACAAATGGTTGATCACTTTAGAAGAAAATTTGAAGTAACAGAAGTAACAAAAGGTAACGAGATTTTAAAATTTTATTAAGATGAGTAACAAATACGTATTTATGGCATTTGCCAAAGGAAACGAGACTAAAGAGAGTGCAGGAAGTTTTAAGAAGTATGAGGGATTTGGTATCTCGAAGATTCTTGCTGTAAATCCGACAAAAAAAGAGTTGGAAGCAATATTGGGTAGAGAGATTGCTAATGAGCCTACGTATGTGGATAAAGATGCTAATGGTGTTGACCGTGTCAAATTGTCGTTTGTAATGCAGACAATTCCTGATAAAAATGCAGGTATTGATGTTATTACAATTGGTAATTTGTGGCTAAAGAAGCAAACACGTATTTCACAGAGTGGCAAGACACAGTTGATTGACAAATATGGTACTGTTAAGTGGCTTATGAAGGACGATTTGAAGTCTCCTGTAGAAGCATTTGACAACGCATCAGCAAGACCTACTTGCAATGGTGAAGAGGAACTTACTAACTTGTTGAGGATTCACAATAACATTAATCCAGCAATTAAGTATAATCAAAATACCAACGTATGGAGTTTTGTTGAAGGTGACCTAACTAATAGTGAAGCAAGAATCGACGATATTGCAAAACTGTTTAAAGGTGATGTAAGTGAAATTAAAGCAATTCTCAACGATAAGCCAGACAACTTGATTAATACTTTGTATTATGTAAGTGAGATAGATGGTAAGGAATATCAGAATGTATGCTTAAATAAAGTTGCATCGATTTATGCAAAGAATCTGAATCCGGTTAAGGATTACGTACTTAACAAGCAGCAAGCAGGTGGTTATCCAGGAGTTAAGTTCTACTTTGGAAATCTCCGTGAAAGAATTGTAGAGCCTACTGCTGTAGAAGACTTACCAGTCAGTGGCGCAATGCCAGCAAATGGTAATACAGACGATCTTCCGTGGGCATAAAATAACATAATATGGCATTTGGATCTGGAAAATCAACTTTAGATAAAAATTCAATAGACGAGTTTTATTTAGCAGATCGATTCCTTAATGTAAAGAAAATACCTTGTGTAATAAACAGTCCTTTAAGAAAGGATACACATCCGTCTTTTTCTATATATAGTAAAGATGGAATACACGTTAGATATAAAGATTTCGCTAATGGGGATAGTGGAAGTATATTTAACCTATTACAAAAGTTATGGAACTTGAACTTTAAGGATATGATGAATAAAATAAGTGAAAATACAATAGAAGGTGTTGTTACTACTAAAGTAAACAAACGAAGAGTGACAACAGAAAGAAGTAAGATAGAATGTAAAATCAGAGAATGGAAACAACACGATTTCGATTATTGGAATCAGTTTGGTATTACTGAAGTATGGTTAAAATATGCAGAAGTATATCCAGTAAGTCACGTTTTTGTGACAAAGCCCGAAGGTGAAAGATATACTTTTGTAGCAGATAAATATGCCTATGCTTATGTAGAACATAAAGAAAATAACACAGCTGTCAAAATCTATCAACCATATAACACGAGACAGTGTAAATGGCTGAGCGGTTTTGACGGCTCAGTTATTTCATTATGGACTAAAATACCAGAAACTGGGGATAAAGTAGTAATATGTTCTTCGGTAAAAGATGCACTATGTTTGTGGTGTAATCTTGGTATACCTGCAATAGCAGTTCAAGGAGAAGGATATGCAATAAGTGATACAGCAAAAGATAATTTGCTATCAAGATATAATAAAATATATATCCTATTTGACAATGATGAAGCAGGAATACAAGATGGTATTAAATTATCACAAAGAACTGGTTTTACAAATCTGAAGTTACCTAAAGTAAACGATGCTAAAGATATAGCAGAATTGTATCAAAAAACAAATAAACAAGAGTTTAGAACTATTATTTTAAAGTTGTTTGAAAATGAAGTATGAAACTGATAGTTAGAAGTAAAAACACATCCTGTAAGGATTTGAGAAACATTGAAACTCCATTCAGAGTAATATACAGAATGGGTAGTAACACACCTACAAGTGAAATTCTTCCAAGAAGAAGACCTAATAGCAGAAAGCCATTATTGGAAATCAACTCTCCAAAGAGTTGTACATTATCCAATGATAAAATCAAAATGAAGCGGCGTTTTACACACGCTAAACTGCCAACGGCAGAATGGTTTACAGTTAAGGACAGTATATCTGGAAGACAGAAAGTAACGTATTGGTTGACTAAATGGAGAAGCATTATAGTCAAACACAAGCATTCATCTAAAGGAAACGGTATTTATTTAATAGAAAACATTGGAGATTATGACAACTTTGTTCAAAGAATTGAGAGACCTATTGTGGAATATGTATTCGAACGCTATTATACTTATAGCAGAGAATATCGCATACATGTTACTGAAGAAGGATGCTTCTTTGCAAACAGAAAAATGTTAAGAGAAGATGCTGAAGTAAGATGGCATCGCCACGATAGTAATTCTGTTTGGATTCTCGAAAATAATGAACTGTTTAATAAACCAAACAATTGGGATGAAATCGTTAAAAGCTGCGTAAATGCTTTAAAATCATTAGGATTAGATATTGCTGCTTTTGATGTAAAAGTTCAAAAGAGTGATGTTGAAAATCCTAAATGGATTATTCTTGAAAGTAATAGTGCGCCTTCATTGGGTGATGTTACAAAAGAGAAATATAAAGAAAAATTAACTGAAATTATTAACAATTTTATTGTAATTTAAAAATGATTAAAAATTATAGAGTTGTCGCTTTAAATTGGTGTACCCTTTATGATTCACGTGGGACATTTGGCAAAATAACAAACAACGATGAATTTACCGTACAGAGACCGTGTTTTCACGACACATATCCGGGTACTGGTCGTAATATAAAGCAGAAAATAAAGATTGCTATCAAAAAAGGAACGTGCCGTGTTCGTAGAAACGATAATCATTATTGTCCGTTCCCATATAAGAGAATCGTTGAGCATATTGATTATCTAAAAGAATTAATGGACTTTACATATTCTATTGAAGATAGAAAGAATCAATATATCGTTACTGTTGACTTTGAAGGTAAAGGTATCTATTTTAGAATTCTTGTAAGTTGGATTCGATATTTGTATGAATTCCCTGCAAACATGGCAATGAAAGATGTATATAGAATCAAAGATCTTCCAGAGTTTAAAGGTATCAATATATTTAGTCTTAGTACTCTTGTAATGGATAGTTTGTTTGCTGGAAGTTATTTTGACGACCACATTTGCAACAACACAACACCATCGAATCTTATGACAATTGACCAACTAAAAGCAAGAATTCAAGGTTTACTCGGTATAAATGGTGGTAATTTCAAAACAATGGATATATTCAAACCAGCAGACACGTCAATACAACGTAAATTTATTGACAACCGTGAATCAATGTATACATCAAAAGTAAGAGAACTTGGTATAAATGTTACAGATGGTGGTTTCTTGAAGTATATGTATGACTGGTTGAGAAAAGATCTGCTTAAAATGAGACTTAAATTGTATAAAGAAAACATTAAAATGTTAAAAAATGAGCGATAAAATTTTAGTTTATTCTGTTTCTGGATACGAAGGCGATATCGATTGGATTACAAATTATGAAATGACCGATAAAATCGAAGATGCACAAGTTGTTGTATTTCCAGGTGGTGCTGATATCAATCCAGAATTATATGGATTTGAAGAGCATCCAAGAACATATTATAGCAAAAGTGCTGACGAAAGAGATCTTGCTGCATATAAGAAAATGAACAAAGATCAATTGGCAGTAGGAATTTGTAGAGGTGCACAATTCCTTTGTGCTATGAACGGTGGAAAACTCGTACAAGATGTAAAAGGACATTCTATTGGTAAAACACATATGATACATACCGTACAAAGACCACAAATTGAACTTCAAGCAATTTCGTTGCATCATCAGATGATGTATCCATTTAACTTATCAGATGATGATTATACATTATTATATGTTGCATCGTGTGGTACGGACCATGAGAATATCACTCACGATTTAAAAACTGGTAGAAGGCTTGATCTTAATAGATTATTTGAACGTGGAGAACCAGAGGTTGTGTTATTTCACAAGGAGAATACTCCATTAGGTCTTGCTATTCAGAGTCATCCGGAGATGATGAGAGTTGATAGCGGTTTTGTAAAAGAAATGAATAAAATTATTATTAAATTATTAGAAAAATGAATATTGAAAAAGTAACAATTGGTGCAGATCCAGAACTGTTTATAGTCAAAAATGGCGTTGTAGTTTCTTCAATAGGTTTAATTCCAGGAGTAAAGAATGATCCGTTCATTCCAAAAGGCTTTAAGAAAGGCTACGGTGTAGAAACAGATAATATTCTTGCTGAGTTTAACATTCCACCTGCAAAATCAGAAGATGAATTTGCTAATAGCATTAGTCTTATGAAGCAATGGATCGACGATTTCGTACGTAGCAAAGATCCGAAGTTAACAATCGAATGTACTGCATCACGTATAGTTCGTGAAAGTCAATTACGAAGTGATGAAGCAAGACAATTTGGTTGGATTAAAAGCAGCCACCTAATAGAGTAATTTATTTTGAAAATTGGGTAAAAACGGTGAATAAATACTAAATAAATAATTTAAATTCTTGTTTTTGATAAAAATTATTCATATATTTGCATGATTATTTAAAATGTGAATATATGAAGGGTTATAAAGTAAATGAAGATTTCTTCGATAGAATTGATTCAGAGATAAAAGCCTATTTATTAGGGTTTTTTGTAGCAGATGGTTGTATAACAATGAATAGTGGTTGTAAAAACAGCTATTGTTTAAGTGTAAACTTAACAAAAGAAGACGAATATATTATAAAATTGTTTAACGATTATATTTGTCCAAATAACCATATTAGGAACAACAATCATCAAACGAAAGGAATGCACAGACGTGAAACGTCAATTATAAAGTGGACATCTACAAAAATGAAAGAGACGCTTTTTAATTATAACATTCGTATGAGAAAAACATACGATTTTACATTTGTATTTCCTTTTGAAAAAATACAAAAAGAATATATTTGGGATTTTATAAGAGGTTTTTTTGATGGAGACGGGCATATTTCGTACAGTGAAACAACAAAGCAATTAACATTTGCGTTTTACGGTACATCTAAACCATACTTAAACCAGTTAGGAGAAATATTTGAAAAAGAATTTGGTGTTGAAAAAAGAATAGAATCAACTACAAAAACAAATATAGAGTTATTCTGTTTAAGATTTAAT
>Ga0310786_10007703_pt1 | contig 13990 bp, 14 predicted proteins | sample AusTroGonzalo_MG_FD_203881 | JGI IMG/M metagenome (GOLD analysis project Ga0310786, IMG submission 203881) | Bovine rumen microbial communities from tropical cattle in Woodstock, Queensland, Australia - Gonzalo_03 (v2) (version 2) | ecosystem: Host-associated > Mammals > Digestive system >... | reverse complement strand
ACGAAGAAATTATGAATAGGGATACAAGATATATTACTGAAGAGCATTGGGTGTCGGAATATGATAAATATGTAAAAAAATCAATAGCAGATATGGAGCAGGATGTGTATCTTGAAAATAAGCGTCTTCAAGAAGCAAGACGGCAAACAAAATCTTTTTGGGAAGTTTTACGTCAAAATATGAGTGCAATCGAGCAAAACTAAAACTGTTGCTAAATGGTCGTATCTTGACAAAAATATTTTATTGCATATCATTATAATTAAGCTTTAGTATCTAATAAAGTAGTGAGTATAATTAGAAAAAAAGAAGGAGATTAATCTCATGGCACGTGAAAAGTATGAACGTACAAAACCGCACGTTAACGTAGGTACAATTGGCCACGTTGACCACGGTAAAACTACATTGACAGCAGCTATTACAGGTTGTATGGCTGCAGCAGGAAAAGCTCAAGCTAAGAAATTTGATGAAATTGATGCTGCTCCTGAAGAAAAAGCAAGAGGTATTACCATTTCAACGGCTCACGTTGAATATGAAACAGATGCAAGACACTATGCACACGTTGACTGCCCAGGACACGCTGACTATGTTAAAAACATGATTACAGGTGCTGCTCAGATGGACGGTGCAATCCTCGTTGTTGCAGCTACAGACGGTGCAATGCCTCAAACTCGTGAACACATCTTGTTGGCAAGACAAGTTGGTGTTCCTAACCTTGTTGTATTCTTGAACAAATGCGATATGGTTGATGATCCTGAGTTGTTAGAACTCGTTGAAATGGAAGTTAGAGAACTTCTTTCTTCTTACGAATTCGACGGTGACAACATTCCGTTCATCCACGGTTCTGCATTGAAAGCTTTAGAAGCTGTTCAAGCAAATCCTAGCGTACAACGCGGTCAAGACAAATGGGTTGATAAGATTTGGGAATTGATGGATGCTATCGATTCTTACTTCCCAACTCCTCAACGTGACTTAGACAAACCGTTCTTGATGCCTGTTGAAGACGTATTCTCTATTACAGGTCGTGGTACTGTTGCTACAGGCCGTGTAGAACGTGGCGTTGTTAAAGTTGGTGACGAAGTTGAATTAGTTGGTCTTGGTGAAACTAAGAAAACAACTGTTACCGGTGTTGAAATGTTCAGAAAATCTCTTGATCAAGGTCAAGCAGGTGACAACATTGGTGCATTGCTTCGTGGTATTGACAAAACTGATATCCAACGTGGTCAAGTTTTGGCAAAACCTGGTACAATTCACCCACACACTAAATTCACAGCTAACGTTTACGTCTTAACAAAAGAAGAAGGTGGACGTCATACTCCGTTCTTCCCTGGTTACAGACCTCAATTCTATATCAGAACAACAGACGTTACAGGTTCAATCAAATTCAATTCTGAAATGGTTATGCCTGGTGACAACGTTGTAATGGAAGTTGAATTGATTGCTCCTGTCGCTATCGAAGAAGGTATGAGATTCGCTATCCGTGAAGGCGGCCACACAGTTGGTGCAGGTGTTGTTGATAAGATTCTTGCTTAATTGATAACACAAGCAATAAATTTTAAAAGCCTCTTGTTTTACAAGGGGCTTTTAATTGTCCGAAAAACTTTTGCGAGTACGACAGTAAAGCAAAAGTTTTGAGTGGCGTTTTAGACAGCAAAGCTACGCACGGCTTGCGATTCAGCAAGGCGTAAGTAGCGGAGAACTGCTTTTAATTTTTGTAAATTTCTGTTTATTACTAACAAAAAAAATTATTTAGGGGTTTAATAGTTTTAGGGGCATAAATATATTAATGGATAACACTTTAAAAATAAAAAATATAAATTTTGGGTCATATATATCTTCTATACCTGCTTTAAAAGGTGTAAAGTCTAAAAGTGTTAAATTAAGTGAGGTTAATTTAAAAGGATTAACAGCACTGATTGGCGGAGATGTATTTGAACATTCGGGTAAAATTGCAAAGCATGATTTATTATTTCTTGATAAAAAACTTGTAGCAATTGATGAATTTAATCCTGAAATTTTACAAATACAATGTCCTGTTAATTATGTTTATTTAAAAGATAAAACAATTACCCCTATTTTACTTGATGAACATATTCATGGCGGTTTTGGTGTAAATTTTCATAATTCAAACGAGGATGATATTCGTTCGTGTTTAAGACAATTAAAATCAGCGGGTACGGGAGCTGTTGTTGCGACAACTTTGCCTGATACGATTATTAATTTAAAAAATCAGATAAAACTATTGAATAAAGTAATAAAATCACAAAAAGAAGATGAAGCAAAAATTATTGGTATTCACCTTGAAGGCCCATTTTTAAGTCCTCTTAAGCCGGGTATTCATAATAAAAATGATTTGTTGTTGCCAACGGTTGAGAATTTTCTGGCTATGGAGCCTGAAAATGTAAGAATAGTAACACTTGCGCCTGAAATGGATAAGGATTTTGCTTTAACAAAATATTTAACCGAGCACGGTATTATTCCGTCAGCCGGACATACTATGGCAACGGCTGAAGATATTCAAAAAGCAGGCATAAAACATATAACGCACATATTTAATGCAATGGCGCCTTTGCATCACAGAACTCCTACTGTTGCAAATGAAGCTTTGTTTAATCCTGATATCACGGTTGAAATGATTGCTGAAGATTCTCATATAATTCCGCAGGTTAAAGACTTGATTATGAGAGAAAAACCTGTCGACAAGGTTATTATAGTATCGGATGCTTTACCGCAGGCGGGGATAAAGAAAAATTTTATCATGAATGGGAAAATGATTTTTGTAGATGAAAATTGGATACCGCGCGATAGTCACAGTATTTTAGCTGGCAGTATGCGTTTTTTACATGATATGGCAGATGAACTCGTACGATTAACCAAAATGACATTTGGCGATTTTATAAAATTTGCCAGTGTGAATCCCGCCAAGTGCATGGGATTAGAAAACAAGTTCGCAATTAAAATCGGCGAAACATCTGATATAACTGTATGGAATAACAGCACGGTAAAACCAGAAAAGATTTTGTAAAGTTTTGTAAACAACATGTGAGCCGACATGGCAATTTTTTGAGCAGTATATACTTTATATATATAAGAGAGAAAACTAGAGAGAAAGAATCATGACTGTTCAAGCTTTTGGTTTATTAACCGCAAAAAATGTTAATATGAACCGTAGAAATCAGGGCATAGGTGCTCAATACAGATCTCAGGTTACCTATGATGCAGAAATCTCACGTGCTCTTGGTCTTGGACAAAAAAGAGTCGGCGTAGGGAGCAGATTTAAACAAGATCCTAATTTTTACAACAGATATAACTATGCAACAGCATCAGGCAGCTCAAGATCATCATTTAATTGGGGCGGCGCTGCTGCAGGCGGAGTTTCAATGGCAGCTACGGGCGCAATGGCCGGTTGGCAGATGAGCGGCGGTAACTGGATTGGTGCCGTAGTCGGCGGTGCTGTTGGTCTTATCGGTGGTGCGTGTGCCGGCGGATTTAGTGGCTAATAATTAATTAATCAACATATAACGGATATTTTTTACATAATGCAAGGGATCTCTCTCTCAATTTCCCAAGCTCCGATTCATTATCGGAGTTTTTTATTGCCAATGCGATAATTTCCGCAACAATTCTGCAATCTTCTTCTTTAAAACCTCTTGTTGTAACAGCAGGAGTTCCCAAACGTATTCCGCTTGTTACGAATGGACTTTGCGGATCATTCGGAACGGTATTTTTATTAGCAGTTATTCCTACTCTTTCAAGCACATTTGCCATATCTTTACCGGTTTTGCCTGTTTTTCTAAGGTCTAATGTCATAAGGTGGTTTTCTGTGATCCCTCCAACTATGTCTAGACCGTTATCAAGCAATCCTTTCGCTAAAGCTTTTGCATTTTTTACTATTTGTTCAGCGTATTGTTTAAATTCAGGTGTAGAAGCTTCTTGCAGGGCAACTGCTTTAGCTGCAATAATGTGTTCCAAAGGCCCGCCCTGTAATCCGGGAAATACCGCTTTATCAATGCCTGCTGCGTGTTCTTCTGTGCACATAATAATTCCGCCTCGCGGACCTCTTAAAGATTTATGTGTTGTTGTGGTTACAAAATGCGCCCATGGAGCTGGTGACGGGTGTATACCTGCCGCTACAAGTCCTGCGATATGTGCTATATCAGCTAACAAATATGCACCGACTTCGTCAGCAATTTCTCTGAATTTTTTAAAGTCTATTATCTTTGAATAATTACTTGCGCCGCATACGATTAATTTAGGTTTATGTTCAAGTGCGATTTTGCGGACATTTTCGTAATCTATGTTACCGTTTTCATCAATTCCGTAACTTTTAACATCAAAATACATACCCGAGAAATTAACGGGAGAACCATGTGAAAGGTGTCCGCCATTCGATAAATCCATACCAAGAACTTTATCACCCGGTTTCAAAAGGTAAAAGAATACTGCCATATTGGCCTGTGCACCCGAATGTGGCTGGACATTAGCATGATCCATGTGGAAAAGTTCACATGCTCTTTTTTGTGCGAGTTCTTCAATTACGTCAATGTGTTCGCAACCGTTGTAAAAACGTTTGTGCGGTTTACCTTCAGCGTATTTGTTGGTTAAAACGCTTCCTGCAGCTTCAAGTACAGCAAGGGACGTTATATTTTCACTTGCAATCAGCTCTATTGTTTCCTGTTGTCTTTTAAGTTCTAATTCAATCTGCTCGGCAACTTCCTTATCAATTCTTTTTATATGTTCCAAATTCATAAATATCCCCTCTCATTTATTATTTAGAATAATTATAATAGAAACAATCGATATCGCAAAATTTTTAAGAGTTGTAAATAGAGAATAAAAAAGCCGAAGTTTTAAACTTCGGCTTTTTAGTTGATAATACTTTTATTCTGTATGGTGTATGTTAGAATTATGATGCGAACGAAACTTTGCCGTCATCTCCAATGTTTAGACCACTAACTTGAACATAGTTTTTACCTTTTAATTGATAGCAGTTGCCGTCTTTGCCTTTATATACAATTATATCATGTCCACCGACATTGACTAAATGACCTCCATCAAGCCCTAAAGCAAGTGCTTTATCAGCTTGCTTGTTTTCTTGTCTTGCGGCTACGTGTGTCAAGCCTACGGCTAATGTGTTGCCCAGTATATTACCGGCTGAATAGCATAAATCCATTTTGAACATATCACGATAACTCATTGGTGCAAACCAGTTATTATAATTGTACATGCCTCCGGTATACGGATAATATCTGCCGCCTCCAAAGCCGTAACCGCCACTGAAAACGCTACCAAAAGCGTTGCCATAACCAAAACTTCTGTAGCCAAAATTATTGGTAATGTTAATGTTGTTATATTCGTATCCTCCGTAAAACCCTAAGTTTCTTGGTCCGTATGGCATCACCATAATAGCGTCCTCCATCTTTTTATATACTCTATATATATAAAGTATGCAAAACCATGATAATTGCTACATGTGAAAGCATAATTTTACAAAACTTAATATTTGCACAAATGGTATTTTATTGTAGAATTTTTTAGGAGGATATTGTGAAACACTATAAGGTACTTATTATAACATCTTTAGTTTTTGCTTTTGGTTTAATTGCAGGCTGTTTTATTGAAAATTTCGTATCTTCCAAAAGTGTTTCAAATGCTGCAATTGCAAAAGATATTACGCTATCAGCTTCTGTAAAAGCCAAAGTTGAATCTAAAGAAGTACAAAAACCGTCAGTTATATTGTTTCATTCACAAAAGTGTTCTTCGTGCACAAAAATAAGACCTGTTTGGTTAACGTTACGGAAAGAATATAAAAAAGATTTTAATTTTTACGAAATTGATGTTGATGAGCAGAGAAATATACCTATTTGTCTTGAATTTCTTGTAACAACAATTCCAACAATATATATTGAAGATGTTCCGTTTAGAAACAGAGCATATATAAATCCTGCGATGTATGGTTATTTACCGCGTTTTGAGGAGGAATTATCAAGATATTTGGATGTCCGGAAAATACTGAAAAACGGTGTAAAGTCAGAGAACTAAAAAATTTTATTTAATATTTCTTAATATTTTGAATTTTACTAGCAAATTAATTTTTTGAGGGAACTTTATACGGGCATATAAAGCTCTCTCTTCTTATTTAAACGGATAGGCCTTGAATACCAAGGTCTTTTTTTTACCCGCCGAGCAGAGCCACGAAACGAGTGCAACGAGTGTAGAGTTGAGTGCACGACAACGTAAACGTTGAGTTTTCGTTGCAAGCACGAACGTTGGCGTTTATTGCGAGGCGGGGAGCAAGAGCAGAGCCACGAAACGAGTGCAACGAGTGTAGAGTTGAGTGCGCGACAACGTAAACGTTGAGTTTTCGTTGCAAGCACGAACGTTGGCGTTTATTGCGAGGCGGGGAGCAAGAGCAGAGCCACGAAACGAGTGCAACGAGTGTAGAGTTAAGTGCGTGACAACATAAATTATGAGTTTTCGTTGCGAGTGCGGACGTTGGCGTTTATTTATAAAAATTTATTTTTCTTCAATCTTGTCAGGATTATTTAACAAATCGTAGTTAATTTCGTTTTCGTTATCTGCAATTGCAGCAACTACAACAGTATCAGATGCAACGTTAACAAGGGTTCGCATCATATCTGTAAGTCTTTCTAACGTGAATAAGAATGCAAAACCTGCAACAAGTTGTTCAGGGCTCAATCCCATACCGTTAAGAACAAGCGCAATTGTAATCAAGCCTGCACCCGGGATTCCTGCACATGTACTTGATGCAACGATAGTTAAAATACCGATTTTAACCAATAACATCGGAGTTAAGATAATACCGTATGCCTGGGCGAGGAATATAACCGCAACCATTTGTAATAATGCCGTTCCGTCAAAGTTAAGGGTTGCACCTAAAGGAAGAACGAAACTTGCAATTTTATGAGAGATGCCGCGTTTTTCGCAGCAAGCAATTGTTAAAGGTAGTGTTGCTGATGAACTTGCTGTACCGAATGCAACCATCAATGCTTCTGCAACAGCAGAATATAATACTGCTGCAGAAACTTTTGAAAATATCTTCAGGAATATAGGATATACGACAAAAAGCATTATTAAAAATCCGATTGCAAGAACCATCAAGTATTTTGAAATTATTTCGAAAATTTCAATACCGAAAGATGCGATAACACTTGCAGTTAATGCAAATACACCCGGAGCTGCGAAAAGCATAATCCAGTCGGTAATTTTCATTGTTGCCGCAAATACGGATTCAAAGAATGAAACGATTGGTCTGTTTATATCGCCTACTTTAGCCAATGCAATTGCAAACATAAGTACAAATACGATTATTGAAACCATGTTTCCGTCAGCGAAACACTTGAAAGGATTTTGTGGGATAAAGCCTAAAATCAAATGTAAAACATTGCCTTGTTCAGCCATTGCGTTTCTAACCATTTCCTGAGCACTCAATGCTGCATTTGCGTTAATGTATTGTGCTGCACCCATACCAGGCTTAAAGAATAAGGCCAACAAACCGCCGATTGCTACAGCGATAGAAGTTATTATACCGTAGTAAATAATCATCTTTTTACCGAATTTACCGAGTTGTCTGTTGTCGCCGATACTTGTAACACCGATAATTATTGCAGAAACAACAAGCGGTATAACAACCATTTGTATAAGTCTTAAAAATACCTGTCCAACAAATACAAGACATTGCATAATACTGTTATTATAAGGAGTATTGAAGCTGTGCAGTAAAATACCGCAAATTATACCCAAAACAATTCCTGAAAATATATGCCAGTTACGTTTAATACCAAGCCCTAAAGCTACCAATATCTGCATTATCAAATTAAAATTCATAAAAACAACCTCTTAAATGCTATCATACTATTTCAACGGACTAATTCTACACTATTTTTCATGAAATTACAATAATTTGAAAATAAATTAGGTTAAATATTGTAAATATTTTTATATTAAATAGCAAAATAATACATTCAGAGGATTTCTAACAACATACAAATGTGATTTAATTACCATAATATGGTTAAATAAGCACAAGGGGATAATAACAGATGGTCGATAACAGATCAGCAGGATTTTACGGAATTGGCGGTTCGTTCAACTTCAAAAGCGGCGATATATCCGGTACTGCGGCCAAAACTCAGGATGATAAAATGGGTCAAGGCAGTGAATATTTTGCTCTTCAAAAAGGCGAAGAAGAGCAACTTCAATTTAACCAAAATCCTTATATGGACAGAAGTGCGGCTCTTAGAGCTACTTTAAATTCCCTTGCCATGATGAATGTTGCAAATGTCATAAATAATAAGAAAAAGACCATTCTTGAAGAAAAAGAAGAAGAAAAAGCAGCCAAAGATGAGGAAATAACTGAAACTTTGGAAAAAATCCTAGCTCAAGATGCTGAGCTATTCTATGAAGAAGAAAATTCTTCGGAAGAAAAATCAGATTAATCCGTCATCACCGTATGGATCCCATTTTGGGTGAAATTTATTTAGGTTAATATAGCCTTCATCAGTATAATCAGGTTCAGGGAATTTATAAGTGCCCTCTCTTATAGCGTCTTCTATTGCTTTTGCCTCTCTGTATTCGGCACGCCACCAAGCGTCGGTTTTTGCGGCTTCTTTTCCTATTGGTTTGGATTTTAAAACTTCATCCATTGTTTTATAAATGGCTTTTTCCTCTTTAAGGGTAATTAAATTAGGGTTTTTACGTAATGCTGTAATTAATGGACAAACTTTTGGTATTTGCATATTTCCTCCTATGGACATTTATTCAAAAACAAAACATAAAAAAAATTGCTACTATAAATCTATTTTTGTTACATCTGTTAATTCTTGAAAAGTCATGCCAAAAGCATTAGCAACTCTTTCAATAGTATCTATTGATGGCGAAGTTTCACCACGCTCAAGTTTACCGATTGTATTGCAACTCAAATTTGCTAAACCTGCTAACTGCTCTTGTGACAGTTTTCTTTTTCGCCGTTCTAAAAGGACTTTGATACATATTTTTTTGCTAAAATCACTACAACTTTTATTTTTCATAACTATTATAATATGTACTTGACATACTTTAATCAATATAATAAAATATAGATATCAACATTAAAATATAGAAAATGAGAAAATAATGCAAATGGAAAATAATAGACTTAATTCCAGAACAATAGACGACTTATATGATAAAGCGGAAGAAGTATATAGTAATATTTGTATTATTAAAGCATTTTGCGAAAATTATTATGATACCGAAGATTTTTACAAATTAAGACCGATTTTGAATTATACGGAAAAAACATCGGATTTGTTATATGCGGAGTTGATTGAATTAAAACATAACAATTAAAAAGCGCAGAATGAAAATCCTGCGCTTTTAATTAATAGAACTGAAAATTACAGTTTAGAAGCAACCATCTTAGTAGTTTCAGCTAAACGAGTTGAATAACCCATTTCATTGTCGTACCAAGAAATGATTTTAACTTGATTTCCGCCCATAACACGAGTTAATAAACCGTCAACAGTTGAACTTTGTGAAGTACCAACATAGTCTGATGATACTAACGGTTCATCTGTGTAGCAAAGAACGTGTCCGTCAGCACCTGCTTTTAATGCTGCATTAACTTCTTCAACAGTAACGTCTTTACCTACTTCAAATACAACGTCTACTAAAGAAACGTCAGGGGTAGGAACTCTCATAGCGAAACCATCCAATTTACCTTTTAATTGAGGTAATACCAAAGCAACAGCTTTTGCAGCACCTGTTTTTGTAGGAACGATGTTCAAAGCGCCTGCTCTTGCACGACGAGGGTCTTTGTGGCCTGCGTCAAGAATTCTTTGGTCACCGGTGTATGAGTGAACTGTTGTCATCAAACCTTTAACGATACCGAATTTTTCATCAATAACTTTTGCAACAGGAGCTAAGCAGTTAGTTGTGCATGATGCCATTGAAATTACATTGTGTTTTGCAGGATCATACATTTTGTCATTAACGCCTAAAACGATTGTAATATCTTCGTTTGTTGCAGGAGCAGAGATGATAACTTTCTTAGCACCGGCTGTGATGTGAGCTTTTGCTTTTTCAGCATCAGTGAAGAAACCTGTTGATTCAACAACAACTTCAACACCTAAATCTTTCCAAGGAAGAACTGCAGGATCTTTTTCAGCGAAGAATTTAATTTTCTTACCGTTTACGATAATACCTTCTTCGTATGCTGAAACTTCACCGTCAAATTTACCCATAACGGAGTCATATTTGAACAATCTTGCTGCATCTTCCGGTTTCAAACCAGGGTCATTGATTGCAACATAATCAATTTCATTAAAAATACCTTCTCTTACAGCGGCTCTGAGTGTGTTTCGGCCAATTCTGCCAAAGCCGTTAATTGCTACTTTTACCATAATTTTTTACTCCTTCTTCATAAAATAGTAAAATCTAAAACATGTTAGATATATCACCAACAAAAATCCTGCGCAAGAGATTTATATTAATGTTAATGAAAACTTAATCATTTTACAGAAAATTTTTATCATTGACATTGAAAATTTATTTGTTATGATAATCACGAGCAAAGCCGAGATATTTTGTTCAGAGCATATGCTCCCATCGTCTAGAGGCCTAGGACACATCCCTTTCACGGATGCGGCAGGGGTTCAAATCCCCTTGGGAGTACCATAAATCAGGTAGTAACAAATGTTACTACCTGATTTATTATATAACCGATAGGACTTTAGAACCCCTACCAAGCGAAGCTTGGTCTAAGGGGTTCAGCGCGAGCGAGCCGAGGCTGGAGTATTTTGTGCCTGTGGCAAAGCCACAAAGCAAAATACGGAATTGCCGTTACACGCGAGCGAGCAAGAAAAATCCCCTTGGGAGTACCATAAAAGAGGTCATAACAATCGTTATGACCTCTTTTATTATTCACAAATGACGAGAATCCCTACCGGGTAGCAGCTCGATTGCAATAGTTCAATTGTAGGTGTTTAGCCAATTTTAATATTTCTTAATAAACAGATTTTGCAATTCTTTCAGGTGTTTTTTTATGTGATAATTTAATCAGAAATTTAACTCATTATGAAAACAAGTGCGCTAAACAACTTTAATTTCACATCAAAAAATATATCAGGTATTTCAAAAGAAATAAATGATGAAATGCCAAAGTTTGTTCGTTATCTTGCAAGTTATCCGAACAGGATGGGAGAGAAACAGGACATATACATAAATGCCGTGGGCGCAGGAATTATCGCTCCTGTATTTATGGTGCAAAATCCGTTTACAGATATGGATAAAAGAAAAAAAATTTATGCGGCACTTAGACAAACTGCTATGGTTGCAACGGGTATTGTGCTGCAAACATTAATTACAATTCCGCTTGTTAATAAGTATCTTGACAATCAGATTAAAAAGGGTGCTTTCGGTGACAAATTTACTTTAAAACCTGAAAATATGCCTAACATAAAAGCTTTTAAGCGTGTTACTAATTTAATTGCGGTAATGGCCGTAATTCCTCTGACGGCAACAATTATGAATAAGTGGTATCCGTGGGTTATGGAGAAGTTTCCAAACAATAACAAAAGGGAGTTGAAAAATGACTAAGATAACAGACATAATCAACAAACCGATAAAATATTTTGCAAATTCAAACCTTATGGAACGAGCTTGCCAACGTTACAGAGCAAATGATGGTAGCTATATAACAGCGTTTAGTGTTGGTGCTTTAATAGCGAAAGATGCATATAATTGCGGAATTTATGTCGCTAAAAATGAACGCAATCAAGCAATTCCTGAGGATAAGAGAAGATACATTTCCATGTTTGATATTATGAATTTCTTATTAATAACAGGTGTTCAGTTACTGACTTATGCGACGATTGCAAAGAAAGCTACTCAGGCAAAGATTTTTGATAAAGTTTTAGGCAAACATTTTAACCCTGAAAAATTATCCGAAATAGAAAAAAAATTACAAAAGAAATTTCCTGATATGTCAGCTGATGAAATATCGGAAAATATTAACAAATATAAAGGCAGTGTAGCTTTAGCTTTTAAACATTTATTTTCACTTGTTACAACTGTTATTTTGGCTAAAAGAGTTCTTGTTCCACTGATTGCCACACCATTAGCAGAAAAAGCAGAGAAAAAGTTTTCTAAAAATACTTGATTTTTCTTGATAAATTATTAAAAAAATCCATACATATAAAGTATTTGAATTATGCATAATTTTATGGTAGTATTTTGTGTATAAAGAATAGATTAACCCGAGGGAGTAGTTTTTGAAATTAAATAGTCATATAAGCAAGATATTACTACTAGCAGGAATTATGGCCTGTTTACCGTTGACAACCTATGGCGTTAATGAAGTCTTAGATGATTCTATTCCATACAATGCTCCCCGTATCCAAAACTCTCAGTCAGGTTCAGGTGAAAGTATAAGAAATTTATTCTCACCCGAGGAAGGCTTTATGCCTGAATTTATGCTCCCGCAAACAAATACATTAAATAAGTTGATTGAGGATAATGATTTAGGCCATGATAAAATAGATAAGTCTTCTTCAAAACAGAATATAGATAAAGATTATGAAAAGCAATTAAAATCAAGAAAAAAAGAAGATTATCCTGATTATATGTATGAAGATGGCAATGATTCTGAGCCAAATTATTACTCGAGTGAAAGTGCCGATAATGAAGGAGAGTATAGTCAAGAAAGCCTTTATGAATTAGAAAAAGAAAGACTTGCCAAAGAACAGGCAATAATAAAAGATATTCAAATTGAAGGTGCAAATAACATATCAAATGAGTTAATACGTTCTCAAATGCAATTGCAAAGCGGAACACATTACAGTCGCGATATGCTTATGCTCGATTTGAAGAATATATATGACATGGGATATTTTACGGAAAACTTGAAAGCCTATCCTTCAAGCAATCCTGATGGAACTGTATCAATACAGATTGTAGTTGAAGAAAATGCTCCAATAACAGATTTTACGGTTGAAGGAAATACAGTTGTTTCTACAGAAGAAATTTTGGATGTTTTAATTCCGATAAAGGGTAAACCGCAAAATATCAGTGTTTTAAATCAGGCAATTGCTGATGTCCAAAAACTTTATATTGATAAGGGTTTTGTTCTTTCAAGGGTTGATTCTGTAACAGATGATCCTGACGGTACCGTCAATATAGGTATTGTTGAAGGTAAAGTTAACAAAATATTCATAACAGGAAACAAAAAAACAAAAGATTATATAATTGCCCGCAATATTTTGACTGAACCTGGCATGATTTATAATGAAAATATGGTTAAGGAAGACTTAATCAGATTATATGCGACTCAGGCATTTAAAGACGTAACAAGAGAAGTTGAACCGGCAGAAGATGTGCCTGATGCTTATGATATTACGATTAATGTCGAAGAACAAAGAAGTGCAACAATTTCAGTTGGTGGTGGTATTGATACGGTAACGGGTTTATTCGGTTCTGCAGGGATTTCAGACAATAACTTTTTGGGAAGAAACCAAAGATTGTCACTTAATGCTCTTGTCGGTACCGGTTTGATTTTGAACGATGCTTCCATTTTAAGAAGAATGAATTTGCAGGCAGAATTAAGTTTCTTTGAGCCGCATTTCCTTAATGCTGATACTTCATTTTTAGCAAAAGCGTATTTCAGAGATTTTGGTAGTTATCAGATACCGCTTGCAATTGAACGTCGCTTAGGCGGTGAGATGACTCTTGCTCACAGGATTAAATGTAATAAAAATATGACAAGTACTCTTTCATTCGGTATTGAAGATATCAATATGAAAGAGGGTGGTCGTAGCCAAATAGCTAATTTATACGCTAGGAACAATATTCCTATTTCGAAACGTGCAGAACAACTTGAAGGCGGATTATTTCTTTCTATAAGCCCGGGGTTAATGTATGATACCAGAGACAGTAATACTGTTACAAGAAAAGGAACAATGGCAAGTATAAGATTTGACGAAGAATTTGGTATGAG
>Ga0310786_10007702_pt1 | contig 13991 bp, 3 predicted proteins | sample AusTroGonzalo_MG_FD_203881 | JGI IMG/M metagenome (GOLD analysis project Ga0310786, IMG submission 203881) | Bovine rumen microbial communities from tropical cattle in Woodstock, Queensland, Australia - Gonzalo_03 (v2) (version 2) | ecosystem: Host-associated > Mammals > Digestive system >... | reverse complement strand
CGGCCCCGAGACCTCAGGCACAGCATTCTTCACCTATGGTATACTGTGGGGCGTCAACAACGGCTACCTTCAGAAGAAAGAGTTTGCACCCGTCATTGCCAAAGCATGGAAATACTTAACGGAGACCGCCCTGCAGTCTTCCGGCAAGGTGGGCTATGTCCAGCCTATCGGCGAGCGTGCCATTCCCGGCCAGACCGTCGACCAGAACAGCGAAGCCAACTTTGGTGTCGGTGCCTTCCTCTTGGCCGCCTGCGAGTATGTCCGGTACCTGTCGAGATAAGCCGTATCGTCCCGCTCTATTTTGCCAGAATCTTGTGAACAACGGTCTGCTCGTTGGGGAACAGCACACTCACGACATACACCTCAGCCTTGGGAACACTGATCTGCGTCTGATTTCCCAGCATGGCGCGCGTCGCCAGTTCACGACCCTGCAGGTCGTAGATGTGACAGCTGGCACCCTGAGCACCCGTCACCACGATACTGCCGTCCTGATAGATGGCGTCGAAGTCGCGAGTCTCCTCAATGACCTTGATGCCCGTCGGGTCTTTCGTCACCGTATAATTATATGTAGCGACGTCGCTGTCAGCCATTCCCTCACGAACGGCGATAGCCTGCAGCGTCACCTGGCCTTCGGGCAGGCTGATGGGGCCAGTGTAGCGCTTACGTGTCTGTTCGTCGCAGGGGCAGGAGCCGTCCAGCGTGTAGTAGATGGTGGCACCCTTGGTAGCGCTGGTCAGCGTCAGCAGGTAGTTGTTCTCGAAGGAGCTACCCGTGAGCTTCGATGCCTTCGGCGTCTTCACGGCCTCCTCTACATTCGTCACCACGCTGACTGCCACGTATTTCTCCTTGTCGGTGCCGGGCAGCGACAGACGCAGCGACGCAGTACCGGGCAGTCCGCCCGTCACAGTGATGCGCGCCTTGCCCTCATCGTTGAGCTTCATGGTCTGTACTTCCGTCGATACCATCATCGGCGAAGTAGATGCTACCTGTAACGTCCTGCCCTTCGCTGCTGCGGCAGGGAGTACAGACACCTCCAGTACGCCTGTGCCTTGGTAGTCGACGGCCATGACGGAGTCGCAGTCAATCGCCGTAATCTCCGACTCAATCTTGATGCGCTGCACGAAGTCCTCGTCCATCTGCTTGTCAGCATAGCTCTCCACCTCTTTCTTCACGGTGATGACCACATCGTCGGTCGTCTTAAAGGCGGTGTTAGGTACGAACTTGATCCTTGATGCGAACTCCTTATTGTTGTACGGATTCTCTTCGAGGTTCAGCATCTCCACGTCGCCGCCAGCCTTATTTCCGTTGACGGTCACCGTCACACGACCGTTCTTTGTCAGCGTCGCCGGCTTCATATACTTACTGAACGTCAGCGAGATGCCACTCTCTGCACCTATAGCGTTCGTCACGTTAGGAGCCACGGCGTGCGATATCGGGATGTTCACCTCCAACTGTGGCGGAGGCACAGGCAGCCACTCCGTCTGAGTCGTCTCGTAGCCATCCTTCTCGAATACCACCTTCCACATTCCCTGCGGCACGTCCCAGGCATAAAGGCCGTCCTCCTCTGTTATCTGGGGATTAATCTCACCATATTCCTCAGCTTTCCATTGTATAGGAATTTCTTCATCGCTATAGTATACAGTTGCATTCACACCTTCGACGCGGTTGGTTGGCACTGCCTCATAGACATAGCCTGACGGGTCATTTATCACATCTTTTTTGTTCGGATTTTTGTTCTTATCCTCTCTTAGGTCATCTGGCTCTTTTCCTGTACATTTCAAATACATGATGTCTAACCAATAGTCACCACGTTTCTCTATAAATGGAGTAATACCTAGGAATTTCGCCCATTCGGCATATACATTGGCAAATGATGCAGCCCACCATGTTGGAGAAGCAGCAGGAAGTCCTCCTGTCAGATTCGCAGATATTCCAAAGATTTCCGAAGGGATGATAGTCATATATTCAGCCAGTACACATGCTGCATCTCTATAAATCGCATCTCTTAAAGCTGTGGCCTCTTCTGGAGAATTTTGACATGGAATTCTTTTATCAATAGCATCTTCTAGATTGCCCCATTCTTTTAATTCATCAAATGCTTCAAAAACATCACAACCAACAGACCATACAGCCACAATATCTCCAATAAAACCTGCTATTTTCCCACCTATACCAATAAGTTTCCCCAACTTACTGCTCGTTGGTCCAATTTGTTTGGGAAGTTTCGCAAGAACTTTGCAAACTGCATCCTTGGCTTTTACAATAATTGCTTTGCCTTTCTTTAGATCATCCAACTGATGAAGTACAGCACCTAATGCCTTGTCTTCTTTGTTTAAAACCTCTTTATAAGATTTTATTTCTGCTGCATATATTTGAGACTGTTGCTTCAACTGTTGGCATTTATTACTTACTACTTTGAATTGCTCTAATGTAAGTTCTCCGGACAACAATTCTTGTTGTCCTGCAGCAATTAGTCTGTCGACCTTCGCTTTTTCTGTTATGCTAACACCCATCAAATCGGTATAGCTATCAATCCGTTTCAAATAAGTGCGCCTTAGTGTTTCGCGTTTTCCTATTTTTAATTCGTAATCTAGAATTGATTTATTATACCTTATAATCAGGTTATCCTCCACTGTAAGCAATATACCTGAATAATAGCACTGAATAAAGCCTCTGAGTTGGGAAAACAAACCTAGTGATTCCTTTACTGTCAACGTCCCATTCTTATACAATGCATCAATCGCTTCGATAGATTTTCCAATGCTTCTTGCACAATCGTTGACGGCATCAAGAGTCTGCTGGGAAATCCTTCTTGCTCCATTTGAACCATACTCTTTATGGACGACACATCTTATCATTTTTTGAGCATCAATAAATTCGTAGCCATTATCGCAATATTTATAATATACTTTTGATGAGTCTGACATTACAAATTGTTGATAGTCAGTTTCCTGTAAGGTTTGCAATTCTTCTTCCGTCACACATGCTATTTCGTAATTAATAGTTCCATCTGCTTGGACTATCTGAGCAGACATGTTGGTAGACAATGGCTCGTTAAAAAATATATCATCAAAAATGTCATCTCTCTCTTCGTTATAATGCTGTTTCCAATTATCGTATTCCAAAAGACAACTGTTTTCTACCTGTTCTATTTCGTCGTCGGTATAAGTATCTATTGTTTGATCATCTGTTTCTGTATAGAAAGATGCATATCTTTTCCGGACCTCTTCAATATCAATTTCTTCTTCATCTAATAGATTTTGAATCTGTTCAATTGCAGAATTGTCATATTCACCCAATGAGCTTTCTACAATAGCATTTTGACGTTCTTCTAAATTGGACAGATACGCGTTTTCTAACTGACTAATTTGGCTTTCTAAGTCTAATCTATCAACAATAAAGCGCTTATCATATGAGTAATATACCCCAACAGTCACGGGTGCAGTATATGAATCAAACGAACTCGTAGCAACAAAGCAATCTTGCTTTCCGTCATAACTTGCAGGGAGTTTGCGGACATCTCCATCCATCGTGTAGACATATAGTATAACATCTGAAACCTTAGTCGTATCATTTTCCGTAAAATCTATCAGAAAAGTAAATTCTGGATATTCAGGCCAATACGTGTAATAATTCTTACCCGCATCTAGGTCCTCGAAGTCCCAAACCGTTTCATAAACCTTTGGTGTAAGATCGCCCGCCGGGTGGGCGGTATTCAACATCGTTATGGTCTTTGGTACGATAGCGTTGATGTCATACAGACATTCCTTTGCCTCCGTCTGCCCCACGACGTTTTCTTCTCCACGGTACTTCACGTAGATATTATGTGTAGTGAGGTTATAGGCATTGGCCAGCTCGCACTTCAGACTCCACTTGCCATTAGCCAAGCTTTTGGTCGTGCCAATCAGGGCGTCATCGTCGTAGACCTCCACGTCAGCCTTGGGGACACCGATGCCGCCAACGGTAATCGTCTTGGTCTTGGTGGTCAAAGGCACATACAGCTCACCTGTCGTTCCCTCAAACTGTATCTGTCCCATCGGCTGTGCCTTCATACCCTTATAGTCAAACTCGGCAAGTGCGCTGGTGAGGTACTTTCCACTTTGTTTGGGAATGACACAGAAGCGGATGCGGCTGTCAATATTGTCCCTGTCAACCGAAATCTTCAGCTTGTTGCCGTCGAGCGAATGAGGAACGGGCTCAACACCAACAACGACAGAGTTGGGTACGAACTCACAACCCTCAGGGATGTCTACGGCAATCGTTGCGTGATCAATCAAGTCAGCGTATTGCTCCTTGAAATCCAGACGGGTGCTCAGCGTGATGAAGTTGCCGACCAGCAGCTGCGTCTTGTTGGGGCTGAAGTAGGTGTTCACACCCGTATACTCAAACTTCGAGGCATCGAGCGCAGGCACAGAAGCCACGTCGACAGCAGAGATGAAGCCATCGCGGACAGTAACGGCACTCCGAACATAGTCCACACCCTGAACCAAGTCCATATTGGCCAGGTCGGAGATGTCACCAACGGAGCCGATGGCGCCGTTGTAACCCATCGTCACTAACGTGTAAGTGCCTGCTGCAAGGTCGCTGAAGGTGAGGCGCGAGGTGGTACAGACGGTGCGCATCTGTAGCTTTCCTGCGTCGTCATAGAGCATCGCCAGGAGCTGGTCGTCGGCCTTCTGGCCGTAAGTTGCCTCGATACCGCCAAAGGCCAGCAGACGGATTTCCACTTTGGCCGTGTCATTATCGGCGATGGTACCCTCGGCTGTCACCTCAGTAAACTTATCGTTCAGGCTGCGCACGGTTACCTGTATCTTATCGCCACGGTCGGTACCTGTGGGCAGGACGATATTGCCCGACTGGATGGCATAGTCCTCAAGATCCTTGCCTTTGGTGACGTTCCGCACGCTATAGTCGATGTTACGCGTGTCGCGATACCAGCTCTGCACGATGGGCTCAGCGTCAACACGGGTAGCCTCCTGATAGCTCACGTCCAGTATCACCACCTTGCCCTGCACCTCTGTCATGTCAATATCACCCAGGTCGCCGCCGTTGTTCAGATTGGGACGCGTGACTTTATTGTCGACATAGCCATTCGCAGTGACTACCAGCATCGTGGTGTCGTTGTAGGCATCCAACGAGAATTTGCCGTCAGCATCGGTCAGCGTGCTGGCTTCGTACTCGTATTTCCCGTTTAGCCACTGCATCAGACTGACCTTCACCTTTGGGAGAGCGGTGCCGTAAGCCAAGACCTGACCCGTCAGTGTGACCGTTGGTATCTTCTCCAACTTGCACGTCAGCGTTTCATCGTCAGCTGTCACCTTCTGCTTCTTCACCTCGCGATAGACGCGTCCCAACTCCTCATTGAGTTCCACAGTGTAGTAAAGAGTACCACCGTCCTCGGCACCACCGAGCGTCTGTCCTCTTCCGATGACATTGCCGTTGGCATCCTGCCATGCAATGCTCACCTTATTCGTAATGTCTTTATTGTCCTCGTCGGTCACTTTTAAGGTGACTGTAACGCCTCCGTATGTCTTTATCGTTTTGAAATTCTTCCACCCGTCAGCAGCATTGTATAGTGATTTCGTGCCGCTGGGGACAAATAGCGTGGCTGATGACCAGTTAGAATCATCAACATTGAAGCATGAGTTGTCAATGGCTATCGGCTCCGGTGTCTGGGAGGTTACCGATGTAAGTCCTCCGCAGCCGAAGAAAGCCTTGTTACCGATAGAGACAACACTCGGTGGGATTGTCACCGATGTAAGCCCGTTGCAGCCAAAGAAAGCGTTGTTACCAATAGTCATTACACTACTCGGAATAATGACAGACGCAAGTGTACTGCAATTCTTAAAAGCATTGTCGCTAATAATGTTTACATTGTTTGACAAGGTTACTGAGGTCAAAGCAGTACAACCAGAGAAGCCCAAATCATAAGCTGAATTATTATCAGAAACAACAATGATGCTGTTGATGGTGACATTTTGCCAATTTGCCCCCTTGATGGCGTGCAGATGGGCATAGCCCTTGTCCTTGACCAGCTGCTTGAGGTCGACAATGATGACATTGTCGGTAGTAGTGAAGTATCTATCGGACCATCCGGACTGTGTGTTGTCTATCAGGTGTGACTCGCTTTCGACCTCATTCCATTGCCCCTCGTCCATATCGCGGTTAAGCAAGATTCGTGGGAAGCCGTCGCTGTAGGTAATGATGAGCTTGGCATATTCTGACAGGTCGGCAAAGGCGTTCACATAAGGGTCGCCATAGGGAAATTCCGCCGATGTGCCAACAATCCATTGCGGAATAGTGATGGACGATTTCATTGCATTAGTACCCCATCCACTTGTGTGTGCCCAGAAGGGGACATCCCGCAGCGAGGTGTTTCCTTCGCATAACGACGCCAATCCTGTGAAGTACTGTAATTCATTGAATGAAGTGATGGTTGTATTCCCACAAAACGTATCTCCAAGGCTCCTTACTACCGCAGCCTCATTAACCGACAGTTCGCCATCGCCGTTGACGTCCCACTTGCTCACACACAGTGCTTTGACAGTGGCATCGGCGAAAGCAATGTTATCGATGACTGTGGCTCCATTTTCTTCCACTATCTCCTTAAACTCGTTCCAGTATGGTGCTGCTTGGTAGACTGCAGTGCAGCCAACAGGAACGTAAAGCGTCGCGTTTCTGCGGTTAGAAAATACATTCTCGGCAATGGGTACTGGCGTGAAACTTTCTACCTTTACAATAGTTAGTTTGTCGCAATAGTCAAAAGCATTGCTGCCGATGGACGTTACGTTGCCAGGAATGGTGACAGACGTCAGACTGCTACACCAATAGAAAGAGTGATTAGTGATGTTTGTTACACTATTCGGAATGACGACAGACTCAAGATTAAAGCAGCCTGGTAATAGTTGGGTGATTGTCGTTAATCTATTTGGAAGAACAATAGAGGACAGACTCTTACAATCCCAGAATGCGTTGTTGCCAATATATGTCACGCTGTTAGGAATGTCAATGGATAACATCCCGATACATTTGTAAAATGCATAACTGCCTATCATCGTTACGCTCGACGGGATGGTTACTGCCGTAATGTTATTGCAATTATAGAATGCATAATTGCCAATATTGGTAACAGTATATTCCTTGCCCCCAACAGTAAACGAACTAAGAATCGTAATATCGCCGGCAGCATCGGGGGAACCGGCAACATTTTGATCTCCATTTAACACACTGGCCTCATTACTTCCAGATACGTATTTGTAATTCACCTTTGTCACAGGGTCTTGCCACACATCGGCAATAGCTGCCAATGGCAGGAAGATTGCGAGTAGGATTAATGCTAACTGCTTTTTCATACGTTCTTAGTTTTTGGTTATAGATTGTGGTTGCAAAGATAATACAAAACAAGTGAAAAACCAAATTTTTCCACTTGTTTCTTCTTTACAGTTGTTTGAATTAGCGCTCCACGAGCAGGTACTTCGTGCCGGCGTTCGTATGCTTGCTCTGGAAGGGGAAGCCGGTGCGGCTCATGGCATTGCCGATCTTCTCGGGGGTGACGGTCTTGAGGGTGGTGCGGCCGAAACGGGAACGGAGACGGTCGAGAATCTGGGAGTTCGCCCACCAGAAGCCTTGCTCGCTGGCAGTGGGTTCGCGGAAGGTCTCGGCAATCATCTCGCCCAGTGAGTCGATACGCTGGAAGCGCTCGTTCTCGCCGATGAGGCGACTGATTTCGTCGTCGCTGAGCCAGTAGCGCCGTCCGTCGGCCACCTCCTGTTTTAGTTGTGCGTAGAGCTGCCGGTGGTCCAGGGTGTCGCCGAAGTCAATCATATCAGTAATCTCCACGCAGACGAAGCGTCGCGAGCCAGTTGGGTCGGTGAGCGGCTTGGGCTGGTTGGTGGTGCCAATGAACGAGGCATAGCGGCGGTACTGCTTGACGGCCTTGCCGTAGGGCGGGCGGAACTTGACATCGGCCGTTGAAAGGAGGTACTTCAGGAGCACCTGCTGGCGCTGGGTGGTCTTGTCGAACTCGTCGATGTTGATGAGTGCGAATGAGGTGAGGCCGAGGTTCAGGTCGGTCTCGTTCTTGAACGAGATGCGGTCGTTGTAGTAGTCGCGCAGCTCGCGGGGCAGCAGTATGCGGCAGAAGCTGGACTTGCCACAGCCCTGGCGGCCGATGAGCAGGGGCACGAGCGCATTGCCGGTCAGCGACTGGCATCCCTGCCAGTGGGCCACCATACCGAGGAGCCTGGTGTGGAGGTACTCCTCCCAGTGGGGCTGGCTGGTGGGCACGCGCGCTGCCAGCGCTGCCACGCGGTCGACGCCGTCCCACCGCGGCAGGTGGTCGAGCCAGTCGTTGACGGGGTCGTACTTCTCGATGCGCGGCGAGTCAATGAAGCGTGCGATGTCCTTGTCCCACGACTTCAGCCCGAGCTCCTTGGCGCGGATGGTCATCTCGTTGCGCGCCTCGTCGTCGAGGTCGCGGAAGGGCTCCATCTCGCCCGTCTTCTCGCGGTACTGTGCGACGCCGGTCATGACGTTCTTGCGCATCTCGTAGTGGGTGTGCAGGAAGATGTCGGTCTTCATCATCAGCAGCGTGTCCTCGGGGATGCTCTTCATCGGCTTCATGCCGTGGCGCTTCATGTACTGCTCCGTCTGCTGTACGCAGTAGGCCGACTCGAAGGTCTTCTCCACGAGCAGCGGGTCCTTGTTCAGCAACGGGTGCAGGAGCGTCAGCCGCAGGGCGTTCTCCTGGGGTATGCCCTCCTCCAGACAGCGTCCCGCGATGTCCATCAGCAGCTCGGCCACACGGCTCTCGTCGGGCAGCTCGAAGTAGCGTCCCATGACCGTCGTGACGATGTACTGGTAGTTCAGCGCATACGTCTGCTTCTGCGACTTGCCCGGCATGAGCAGGCGCTCGCGGCGGTCGCTGTCCACGCGCACGCCGTCCGTCGGCGGCTCCTCACGGCAGTCGACATAGAACGGCACGGCGGTCGGACGATAGCCCATGTCGGGGTCGGCGCTCATGTAGACCGTGCGCTCCATGAGCGGCTCCAGGGCGTCGAGCGTCAGGTCGAGCTGGGCGTTGTACGCTTTGCGCGCCGTCTTGTAGAGGTTCAGGTGGAACTGCCGGATGTCCGCCTCGGCCGTGGGCAGCCCGTCGCCGTCGTACAGCTCGCCACGGCAGACGATCTTCACGCTGCGGCCACCGGCGCCAAGGAACGTCAGCAGCGTCTGGGGCACGCGCGTCGCCGCCCGGCGTATGGCGATGGCCTCGTCGTAGTCCGACAGGTTGTTGGCCTCCAGTACGACAAGCCCGTTGTAGGCCAGCATCTGGCGCTCGCCCTTCAGCATCTGCATCTCGGCCTGAAAGCACAGCCGCGGCAACCGCAGGCGGACGTCGAAGTCCGTCAGCAGCTGGCCGTCGGCCGACCTCCTGGCGTGAATCAGCGGATAGATCTCCCTGAGCCTGTACACCTCGTCAATGTGTTCGCCGCCGGCTATCGCCTTGACGACCGTTTCCTGGGACTCGCGGACGAGGGTTTCGCGCGTACCTTTCTTTTTCATAACAGTAATCTTCATTTTCTTCTCCTTTCCTGTTGATTAGTTTCAAATAGCGTTGCGAAGGTACGAAGAAAAATCCTTTCCTGCAAGCATTTCAAATCCTAAGCCCGTAAAATACTCACCGTCAAGCATATACACAACCAAGCACGCTCAACCACAAGCCTCTTTCAAGAAAAAAATGTTCTGCACCAATAGCATAAACAAACCGGGATTATAGACTATTATTTCGGTCTATGAAAATTTCATACAAAATTTTTCCAAAGATTTTTTTGTATTTCATCTGTCACCTGTCACTATTTCGGCGTAACCGATTGAGTATAAATATGTTAATATAGTGACAGATATGTTAACAACTGTCACTATCTGTCACCTTTTTTCGTGTTTCTTGACAATTTTCGTCCGTAAAGGTCACCTTTTCAGTTCTAAAGGTCACCCTTTTCGGAGCTAAAGGTCATCTTCTCAGTCCTAAAGGTCACCTTTTCGGAAGCCAGGGAAAAAGTGACAGTAAGTGACAGAAAAGTGACAGATGAAAAGACGACAAGTTGCTCTGGCGCAGCAAGTTAACTCCAAAAAGTGAAAGATGACAGATGAAATGCAAAAAATAATCCAAAAACTTGGCAGTTAGGAGAAAAAAGCGTATCTTTGTCAGCTGAAAGGCAATAACTAAAAACAGATAACCTATGAAACACGGCATTTCCCGTATCTTCGCGATGCTCATCGCGCTGCTGATACCCGAGTTTACATTCGCAGTACTGAACGTTGGCTCCCAGTTTAACGCCGATGGCGTCGACTACATTGTGACTGGCACTAATCCTCCAACCGTTAAAGTAGGACGCAACAATGGAGGTTATGCAGTCGAAACCGGCAGAACGACCCCCTTGGATATTCCGTCAAAGGTCAAAGACGCCGATGGCAACGAGTACACTGTCACGGGTATTGGACGTCAGGCTTTTGTAGATTGTCATTTTTTGCAAGGTGTTACGATTCCCAATACGGTCACATACATTGAGGCGGCTGCATTCGATGGATGCAGAAGTATTACTTCCATCGTTATTCCGAGCTCCGTCACAAGCATTAAAGGTAACCCATTCTGGTATTGTACAAGCCTTTCCTCCATCGTTGTGGAAAGTGGCAATCCTGCTTACGACTCACGCGACAATTGCAATGCGATTATCAATTCTGCCACGAACAAGTTGATGGTGGGATGTATGTCCACGGTCATTCCCAGTACGGTCACTTCCATCTATTCGGAGGCATTCTATAGTTGTGGCGGCCTAAAGTCCATCACCATTCCAAAATCGGTAACCTGTATAGAAGATAATCCATACCAAACTAGGCCGTTCATGGTGTGTCAGAACTTATCCGAGATAAAGGTGGAAGAGGGAAATCCCGTCTATGACTCGCGCGACAACTGCAATGCCATTATCAAGACGGCAACGAACGAGCTGCTGGTGGGCAGTAACAGTACCGTCATTCCCAGTAGTGTGACGGCCATTGGGTTTGGCGCGTTCAACTGCAGAATAGGCCTCAACACCATTACCATTCCAGAAGCTGTTACCAGAATTGACTCTTCTGCATTCTCTAGCTGTGAAGGGCTTTACTCCATTACGATTCCTGAAAATGTCAAGTTTATAGGGTTACGCGCTTTCGCGCGTTTGAAAAACCTGAAAAAGGTGAAGTCGAAAATCAAAGAGCCCTTTGCTATCGACAAAACGGCTTTTGAAGGACTTCCTGACAATGCAGCCCTCTTCGTCCCCGCAGGCACCAAGGAGAAATATGAGTCTCTGGACGGCTGGAATGTGTTCAAGACCATCTCAGAGGGAGATCCAGATGAGGTTCATATTGGTGACACCTTTACGTTGGACGACATTGCCTATAAGGTGACGAGCATTACGCCATTGGAGGTTCAAGTGACTGGAGGTAAAGGGGGAATTGACGGTGTCTTAGAGATACCATCTTCTGTTAAAGACTATGAAGGAAATATTTATACTGTGACAAGTATCGGATACTATGCTTTCAGGAATTGTACTGCTTTGACTTCTGTCACTATTCCCAATTCCGTAAAGACTATCAGAGTTCAGGCTTTTTCTCAATGCAGCAGTCTAAAGTCTGTTACCCTTCCCGATTCAGTAAATACTATCGAATATGGTGTATTTTGGAACTGTCGCAGCCTAACCTCTGTCACCATTCCTAACTCCGTGTTGAGTATTGGGGGTGCGGCTTTTCTGGATTGTACCAGTTTGACCTCTATCGCTATTCCAAACTCCGTAGTAAGTATCGGCAGCAGCGCTTTCGAAGGAACGGGATGGTACGACAACCAGCCTGACGGCTTGTTGTATCTTGACGGTTGGCTGATAGGATATAAGGGGGAACAGCCGACAGGCACGCTGGATATTCCGGAAGGGACACGTGGTATAGCAGGCTGTGATTTCTATGGTTGTAGTGATTTGACCTCTATCACGATTCCAAACTCTGTAAAGGGTGTCGGATGTCTTTTTGCAGGAACGGGATGGTACGACAACCAGCCCGATGGGATGCTGTACCTTGACAACTGGTTCTTGGGATATAAGGGCGAGGCACCTAAAGGGGCATTAGTCATTCCCGAAGGGACAAAAGGCATCGCAAGTTATGCTTTTTATGGTTGCACCGATCTCACCTCTATTACTATTCCCAGCTCTGTGAACAGTATTGGACAAGGGGTTCTCGAGTCAGAATTTAAGAACTTGAGAAAAATCAAATCAGAGATAGTAGAGCCATTCGCCATCAGCAAGGATGTCTTCGGAGGAGTTTTTGATCAACAATCCCGTCCAAACACCACCCTCTACGTTCCCGCTGGCACAAAGGCGAAGTACGAGGCCCTGGAGGGTTGGAACATGTTCTGTGCTATCTCTGAAGGCGACTTTAACGAACTGCTTGTTGGTGACACGTTTGAGGACAAGGGCATCACCTATCTGATAACAGGAACCAATCCATTGACCGTCCAGGTCGGCGATGATTCGCGTCCTGCCATCTACAAATCGATGACGGGCGAGCTGGAAATACCTGCCTCCGTGAAGGGAACCGACGGCAAAGACTATGCTGTGACGCGCATCGGCGAGGGTGCTTTCCAAGAGTGTGAAGGTATTACCGCCGTCACGATCCCCAGCTCAGTAACGAGTCTTGGATTCCAAGCTTTTGCTTGGAGCGGACTGACCTCTATCACCATTCCCAGCTCCATCACGGTGATTGAGAACTCTGCTTTCTGGGCCTGTCAAAACCTGGCAACCGTCAATCTTCCCAACTCCCTGCTATGTATTAGCAATCATGCATTTGAATATTGCGATGCCTTGAATTCGGTCTCCATCCCCAACTCAGTCATAAGCATTGGATACGAAGCGTTCAAGGGTACAGGATGGTACGAGAACCAGCCTGACGGCTTGCTGTATCTTGACGGCTGGCTGATAGGGTATAAGGGGGAACAGCCAACGAGCACTCTAAATATTCCCGAAGGCACAAGAGGTGTCGGCAGCTTTGCGTTCTACGATTGTGGTAATCTGACATCCATCACCATCCCCCATTCGCTGAAGGGCATAGGCTCCTGGGCTTTTAAAGGAACAGAATGGTTACAGCAGTACAATGGTAACATCGTCTACCATGACAATTGGTTGATAAGCTGCGACGTCACGTTTACCGGTGCATTTGTTATCCCTGACGGTACGGTTGGCATTGGTGATGCTGCTTTCAGCGTATGTCGGGGCATAACCTCGGTCACCATTCCCAATTCGGTGAAAAGCATCGGATGCGAAGCTTTCGAGAGTTGCATCGAAATGACAGAAGTACATTCCCTGATTGAAGAACCGTTCCCCATTGTTGAGAGCACGTTCCAGAACGCGGACGAAGATTACAATTATTCGTTTACCGATGCCACTCTCTACGTTCCCGCCGGTACAAAGGCGAAGTACGAGGCAACAGAGGGGTGGAAGCAATTCAAGAACATCGTGGAAACAGGGTCGGGGGGCATCGACGGCATCGCTAACGTTAGAACGAATAGCGTTGGACGGTCGGAGGTATTAACGCTGACGGGCCTCAAGGTCGCTGCTCAGGATGCAACACTCAAGAGCCTGAAGAAGGGTATCTACATCGTTGGCGGCCGGAAGGTGATTGTGAAATAACTAAAAGCACATACTTATGATGAAGAGAGCGCCCCTGCTGATAGGGGGCGCTGACAGATAGCGAAAAATTTTTCAAAATAGTTCGTTGATGATTGCAATAATATTCCATTTTGTGTGTATATAAAGGTAGAAGGCCCAGTCAAGATGGAAGAAGTGACAACAGTACTGATCAACGACCTGCAACAACGTAAGCCTGCCGCCTGCCAACGGCTGCTCACGGAGTATGGTCCAGCGGTGTTCCGCATGGTGCAGCGTATCGTGGTCTGCCGCGAGGATGCCGAA
>Ga0310786_10007701_pt1 | contig 13992 bp, 10 predicted proteins | sample AusTroGonzalo_MG_FD_203881 | JGI IMG/M metagenome (GOLD analysis project Ga0310786, IMG submission 203881) | Bovine rumen microbial communities from tropical cattle in Woodstock, Queensland, Australia - Gonzalo_03 (v2) (version 2) | ecosystem: Host-associated > Mammals > Digestive system >... | reverse complement strand
GACTCGGGCTTCAGGATGCGGTGGCTGATGGGACCCTCGGTAGGTGTAGCAGGCCCTGGACGGTAATAGTTGTTGATGAAATTGAACTGGGCCGAGTAATCACCGCCATCAGCTGTGCGATGAACCCAGTTATAAACCACGTTGTTCACAAAATTGAAGATACCGTTCCATCCGACCGAGGGATTGCGGCCACTATTCGAAGCCCACAGATTGCGGATGAAGGCTGCATTTTCGCCACCGAGCGTCGAACCAAAGGCATGATTGTAGGTGTCGAGGGCCTTTGCCGAAATCGTGTTCTGGATGGTCACGTTCACCGTCGGATACTTGAAGGGCGTTGTCTTGTACTGTCCCTCCGATTCGTCGTACATGTGTCGATAGAACGAGATGTTCTCGTCCAGTCCCCACTCACACGAGCAATGGTCGATCATGATGTTTCCCACCGGATTGCCGCCGAACGAGTCCTCGCGATGCTCGGCACCAGTCTCGCCACGACGGAAACGCATGTGACGGACGATGACGTCATGCGTATTGACGGCAAACGACTCGCCGGCGATGCAGATGCCGTCGCCTGGTGCCGTCTGTCCGGCGATGGTGATGTAGGGAGCCTGCACATTGATGGGCGTCTCCAGTCGAATGATGCCCGACACGTTGAAGACCACGATTCTGGCGCCACCCGCCTCACATGCCTCGCGGAAGGAGCCCGGGCCGCGATCGTTGAGGTTGGTCACCACAAAAACCTTGCCGCCACGTCCTCCGAAAGTGAACATGCCTCCACCCTCAGCGCCCGGGAAAGCGGGAATCTGGGCCTGAAGCAGATCATCAGGACGATGTGCCCACTTGACATAGGGACGACCATGACGAGCCTCCTCCTCAATAATGGGAAGAGCCTGCTGCCATGCCACGTTCGACATGGAATCTTCATAATGAGCCTTGGCCGCCCATCGGGCATTGGCTTCGCCGGTCACCTGGGGGTATTGTGCAAAAAGAGACAATGCACTGGTCGATGCCGCTAAAATAATAAACAATGTGCGATTCATACTGATGATAAAATGGGTGAGAACGTATGAAAGGTGATAATGTGGAATATCGGTCAAGATGATTGGCTCACTTGTTCTTCTCCGCCCTGCGGCGCTTCACGTAGTCGGAGTACATCTGCCTCCAGTTGCGGCCATGCGTGTTGAAGTAGAGCTCGCATTTGTCCTTGGCAATGCCGAAGATCTCGGAAATCTCCTTCATCGACTTGTAATCGATGGCGGCTTCGCGAGCTTCCTTCAAATATGCCAGGCATACGCTGTCCTCCTCGGCGGTCATCTCGGGCACAATGTCGTGATAGCCCTTGAGGGTGAAGGCCACCTTGCCGATGGTATATTTGTCAAGTACTTGCTCGACCTGCTCGTCGGTAAGTTCTCGACGCAAACGGGCCATGATGCTGTCGTGGTATGCCTTGGGCTGTGCACCGTCGGCAATGATGTCAAGATCGACGGGACGCAACCTTTCACCAGTGCGGGGATTGATGCCATGGGGCACGGTGGTCTGGCCCGGATGCTCATTGTGCCACTTGGTCACTGCCACCAGATGCTCATAGATGGCTTGGCGCACCCGCTTGGCCTTCTGCTCGTCGGCGAGGTTCAATGAGGCTGTCCATTCGTCGGCCTTCTCTTCAAGCCCTGCGGCCCAACGCAAGTCGAAGTAAAGCTGGCGACCTGCGTCGTCGAAGTTCTTCTCAACGAGGTTCTTGACATTGGTCTCGAAATTGGCGGGTGCCGTTTCGCCCGTCGGAACCCATTGGCCTTTTTCGTTTTGTGCACCGCCGAAGCTGAAGAGCTTGTCATAGGTCTCGATGGTCGCAAGATCCTCGTTCAGATTCTCGGCAGGCAGGTTCCACACTTCCTGGAAGAACGAATAGACAGCATTGCGCTTCTTGGGTTTGAAGTCATGCTTGCCGTTCGTCTCGAAGAAGAACGACACCTGGTCGTCGGCTCCGTAGAATCCGTAGATGCGACGGATGTAAGGTTCCTCGATGGTGGGATAGGTATGTGTCCAGTCGCCATCGTCGCCTATCAGCCGCATGGGCTTGGGTGCAAAGGTGGCGGCCAGCTCGATGTTGCAGGTTCCTCCCTGACTGTACTGGATGGGCATTCCGCTCTCGCAAGGGCAACCTCCATCGAAGTGACTGCACACCGATGCCACGGGACAGAGTGCCGTGAAGCGATCGTCGATGGTGGCCAACAGTACGGCATGGGTGCCACCGCCCGAACCGCCATTGGCGCCGACGCGTGAAGCATCGACATCCTTGCGAGTCAAGGCATAGTCGAGCAGACGCACGCCGCAAAGTGCCTGATAGACGTGAGCCAGAGAACTCTGATGCGCCTCCTTGCCCACCTGAAGCTCCGATTCGCCCCAGCCGAAGGTGTCGTAGCTGATGCAGATGGCGCCCATACGAGCCAACGTGGCAAAGCGCACCTGCAGATCCCTGTTGTAACGACCATCGACCCAATGTCCATTGGGGCAGATGATGACAGGATAACGTCCGTCCCTGGTGGCGACAGCCTTCTTGGCCGTTTTGTTGGCAGGCACGTAAATCGAGCCGCAGACATAATAGCCCGGTAAAGTTTCGATGGCAATGTTCTGAACGGTATAGCCGTCATATTGACGCGCCTTGCCCAAAATCGGCCGGATAGGAACACATTTCTCGAGCAAAGGGTCGATGCCGAGGCGTTCGCGAACCTCCTTGCGCAGTGCCACACGGCGGGTCTCCCATTCCTCCTTGTTGCTATAGAGCGTATTCAGGTAGTTCACCATCTTCTCGCCATCCTCATCGTAGCGACGAGGATATTCGTAGGGCTTGATCTTATATACACCCTTCCCCTGGTCCCACGCCTTGAAGTCGAAGACCGAAAGGATGTTGCGCAAGGTCTCTTCGAGGCTATAGGGGCGGATACGCGAATCAGCATAATTCAAGATCAGTCCCGTTGTATCGACATTGTACTTGAAACGCACATTGAATTGCTGCTCAACCCGATTGAGCACCTCCCCCAAGGGACGTGCCATCTTGTTGTCAGAAGCCATCGGCTGAGCCTGTGCCACTGACAATGCGAAGGTCGAAGCAAAGAAAAGCGAAAAGATAGTTTTCATGTGTGGAAAGGATAGTGAAGAATAATAAAAGAAGCGGCTTCGGAGCTTTTCGGAGGGCTCGGAGTACTCCGAGTAATCGGAGTATTCCGACCACTCCGAGTAATCCGAGCCCCTCCGAGCCCTCCGAAAAGCCTATTTCACCGTAGCGAGGAAGTAGTTCTTCTTGCCCTTTTGGGCCACAAGATACTTGCCCTGCAGGAGGTCGGCGTCGGTGAACTGCTGGTCGAAGGCTGCGAGCTTCTGCTTGTTAACCGAGATGCCACCGCCCTGTACGAGCTTGCGGAACTCGCCCTTCGACACGCCCATGCCTTCGGCAAGAACATCCACTGCCCTGCCTCCATCGAATACTTCGCGGCTCACTTCAAACGTGGGCACCGACTCGAAGATCTGGAGCAAGGTGGTCTCGTCGAACTGACGAAGCTGCTCGGCACCACCATTCGAGAAGAGGAGCTCCGAGGCGGCTACGGCCATTTCCCAATCCTCCTGCGAATGAACCATGATGGTCAGTTCCTTGGCCAGACGCTTCTGGAGCGGACGGAGGTGCGAAGCCTCGGCCTGCTGGCGCTCGAGCTCCTCAATCTCCTCGCGTTCGAGCGAAGTGAAGATACGGATGTAGCGCTTGGCATCATCGTCAGCCACATTGAGCCAGAACTGATAGAACTTGTAGGGAGAGGTGCGCTTGGGGTCAAGCCATACGTTGCCCTGCTCGGTCTTGCCGAACTTCTTGCCGTCGGCCTTGGTGATGAGCGGACAGGTCAGGGCGAAGGCTTCGTTGCCCGTCACCTTGCGGATAAGCTCCGTGCCTGTGGTGATGTTGCCCCACTGGTCGGCGCCTCCGAGCTGCAGCTTGCAGTTCTTGTGCTCGTTGAGGTAGAGGTAATCGTAGCCCTGGAGGAGCTGGTAGGTGAACTCGGTGAACGACATGCCCTCGGCACCGTTCTCGCCCGTGAAGCGGCGCTTCACCGAATCCTTCGACATCATATAGTTGACGGTGATGAGCTTACCGATGTTGCGGATGAAATCAAGGAAGGTGAAGTCCTTCATCCAGTCGTAGTTGTTGACGAGCTCTGCGTGGTTGGGAGCATCGCTCTCGAAATCGAGGAATTTGGCCAGCTGCTTGCGGATGCACTCCTGGTTGTGACGCAGCATCGGCTCATCAATCAGCACACGCTCCTTCGACTTGCCCGAAGGATCGCCAATCATACCCGTGGCTCCACCAATCAAAGCGTACGGCTTGTGTCCGCAACGCTGGAAGTGACGAAGCATCATCACACCCACAAGGTGGCCGATGTGCAACGAGTCGGCAGTGGGGTCAATACCAAGGTAAGCCGAGGTCATCTCCTTCTGGAGCTGCTGTTCAGTGCCGGGCATCATATCCTGTATCATGCCGCGCCATCTGAGTTCTTCTACAAAATTTTTCATCGAAAAAATATAATTGATAATGATTGTTTTTTAATGATTAATCCATTAAAATTGTGTGCAAAGATAGTACAAATATCACAAAATACCAAATTTTTGAACAAAAATACGCCCATTGCATCATTTTTGGCCCCAAACTAACGGTATCTGTCAAATTTATTTGTATCTTTGTCGCGTAAAATCGATTTATTTCACAACACTTAATTGTTAATTATTAATTGTTAATTGTTAATTATGAAACATCTCATAACTGCCTTAAGCCTGATGATGTTGAGCATGCCCACCTTCGCACAAGAGGTCGAGGAGATCCACGTCTATGATGCCATCTCATTCGTCCATGCTCTGCGCAGCAACCGCGTCGTCGTTGTGGAAAGCAACATCGACTTCGAGAACGAACTGGAAAACCTGGCCAAGTACAATCCCGACGAAATCAAGATCTACCACGATTGGGAAGATGCCGATGTCAAGGAGATTGCCCGACTGCACAACCGCCCCTATCTCACCGAACAGTTCGACGGCATGCAGCTTAACGTGCGTGAGGTTCACAACCTGACCATTCGCGGCCCCAAGGGCACCAAGCCGCTGCTGCGCATCCAGCCGCGCTATGCCTACGTGCTGCGTTTCACCGACAGCGACAACATCCGAATCGAGAACCTCGTCATGGGACATACCGAGGGCGGCTACTGCGAAGGTGGCGTGTTGGCTTTCGAGGACTGTCGTGACGTCACCATCGATCATTGCGACATGTATGGATGTGGCATGGAAGGCATCAACTTCACACGCAGCATGGACCTCAAATGCACCAACAGCATCATCCGCGACTGCACCTATCAGATCATGGACATCAACACGAGCCGCGACGTGCTGTTCGACAACTGCATCCTCACCCGCAACAAGGAATTCACGCAGATTATCCTGCGCGGCAGCGTGAACATCCTCTTCCGAAATTGCCAGATCCTCAACAACGTGGGCTCGCTCATCAGCGTATCCTCCTGCGAAGATATCAAGATGGAGAAGTGCAACATCAGCCACGACTTCAGCCATCTCGGCGACATCGAGGATATCCTGCTCGACGACTGCAGCCTCTGGAACAGCTATGGCGCAAAGGTTCTTGTCGAGGAATAATCAAAAAATCCGAATGATATGAAACAGCTTATCACCCTCGTCTTCTCACTGCTCTTCACCTGTGGAGCAACAGCCCAGGTGAAGGGACATGAGTACTACTGCTGGACGGGCTCCCTCGCCAAGGACATCAACTGCGAGATTCGCATGGAGCACGACAACGACCAGCTTGCCCTGGGCGAAATCATCTACTTCCGCAAGAACGGCAAGACGTCGAGCATCTCGCTCTACGGCACCATCAATCAGACGGGCAAGGGCCTCAACGTCGAACTCTTCGAATACCTGCCGAGTGGCAAGAACACAGGCATCATCAGCATCACGATGAGCAATGGGGAACCGCAGTTCTTCACTTGGAGCAGTCCCGACAACAAGACGCGCTATAACTTCAACATCAAGGAGAAACGCGACTTCCCCTTCGATGAGGTGCAGACCTACTTCCAGCCGCTGAAGGAAGGCGAAACGGCCGATGGCATCTATGTCAGCACCAACCGGTTCGATGCATCCACACGTGCACTCACACGTTTGGAAATCAACCCTACCGGCGTGGTTTATTATGCCATCAATTTCGTCAACCCCGACACCGAAGACTTTTTCCTCACGACGGCCACCCGCACCAGCTCAAGCCGCCTGTATGTATCGCCGTCCAACGACATGCGACAGACGACCATGGAGGTGCGTCTCTTCCGCAACTTTGTTTATACCTACGTCATCTCAGACCCTGAGAAGGAGTTGGGCAAAGTGGGAAAAATCAGCAACTTTTACTTCCCCACTTCGGGCGAAAAGGTCATCAACTGGCCCGCTTATCATGATGATCATTTCGAGAACATCACTGCCGCACGGCTCAAGGACGGGGAAGTCAGCATCTTCAACAATCCCGCCATCGTAGTGGGAGGAGCCTATTTGCAGAGCGACGACATCATGGCCTCCAAGGGATGGGTGAAGCTTGAAAAAGTGACTCCTGGCGTGAAGGACATCTTCGTAGCCGACATCGGACAAGACACCAATCCCGTGCTTGGAATCCTCAACGAGGATGGAACCGTGCAGATCCTCACACTGATCAATTCGGCACCGAAAGGTATCACATGGGTTTCCAATCCGCTCCCCGACCAGAAGGACATCGTGAAGTTCGCTTTCACCGACCCCAATGCCGGCGAAGAGATAGATTATTGTACGTTCTATGGCATCGACAAGGCTGGAAATTATCATGAGATACACTATTGCCCCCTCGATGGCGACTGGGAGATGAGAAATGTCGTCCGTGAAGACGGCACCCCCGTCGGAGCATGGATAAGCATCTCGCCCGAATGGAAAATCGACTTCCACAATGATGTCAATTCCGATAATGGCGGCTATATCCACAACTACTATGGCACCGTCTGGCACGCCGATGAAAACTTCGAAACCTTCGAATACAACTTCAAGGAACAGAACGACAGCCGCGACAACTTCCGACAGATGGAATGCGACGTCAAGGGCACATTCAGCGTAGAAATGGAATACGACCCGGAAGAGGGCCTCTACCTCAAGATCACTCCCCTCACCGGCCTCAACTTCGAAGTTCCCAAAGGCCAGTCCGGCAATTTCAAGAGAATCCACGTAGTGGGATAAACAACACCCGTTGTCCCCGTCGCGGCCAAGCTTGGCCGCCCATCACGCTTATTCGAGACAAAAACAAGGTGCATCAAGGTCATACGACCCGTGATGCACCTTTATTATATTCCGAAAATTCGAGATTACCCCTTGACCTTCACGACAAGCCCCGGCGTCGTGTCAATCTCATAGTCGCCATTGTCAAGCTGGGTGATACCTTGGCCCGAGAGAGGCGTGGCGCTGCGGAGGATGAGCTTGCCGCCGAGCTTCGACTTGATGCTGGCCGACGTGAGCTTGCCGTTCTGCCAATCTATGCTTACTTCGAAGCCGCCACGGGCACAGAGACCTTTGACGCTACCCTTCTTCCAGGCATCAGGCAAGGCGGGAAGCAGGTGGATGCAACCATCCTGGCTCTGCACGAGCATCTCGGCAATACCGGCAGTCACGCCGAAGTTGCCGTCAATCTGGAACGGCGGGTGTGCATCAAAGAGGTTGGGGAAGGTGCGTCCATCGGGATATTCGCGCTCACGACCCTCATTGGGAAGGATGCGGAGCATGTTGCTGATGATGCGGAACGCATGATTGCCATCCTGCATACGCGCCCAGAAGTTGGTCTTCCAGCCGAGGCTCCATCCCGTAGCCTGGTCGCCACGCTGCTCAAGCGTCTTGCGTGCTGCGGCAAACAGTTCGGGAGTACGCGTGGCGCTGATCTGGTTCGAAGGATAAAGTCCATACAGATGCGAGATATGGCGATGCTGGTCGTTGGGATCGTCGATGTCCTCGAGCCACTCCTGCAACTGTCCGTATTGTCCGACCTTCATCGGAGGAAGCTGGGCAATCGTCTTCACCAGCGTATCCTGATAGGCCTCGTCACGCCCCAGGATGCGGGCGGCTTGCAGCACATTGTTAAGCACATCGAAGACAATCTGGTTGTCCATCGTACAGCCTGCACAAAGCGTCGATTTTCGTCCCACGCCACCATGCTCGGGGCTTACCGAAGGAACGACAACGAGATAACCCGAATCGGGATGCTGCACCAGGAAGTCGAGGAAGAAGTCGGCAGCGCCCTTCATGATGGGGTAATACTCGGCAAGGAAAAGGGTGTCGCCCGTAAACTGATAGTGCTCCCAAAGATGCGTGGTAAGCCATGCGCCTCCGCTGGGGTACATGCCCCATGTAGCACCATCGACAGGCCCGGCAATACGCCAGAGGTCGGTGTTGTGATGAGCCACCCAACCGCCGCAGCCATACATCACCTTCGCCGTCTTGGCGCCCGTTTCGCTCAGGTCACGGATCATCGAGAAGAGCGGTTCGGCCGTCTCGCTGAGGTTGCAGACTTCGGCCGGCCAATAGTTCATCTCGGCGTTGATGTTGATGGTATATTTGCTGTCCCAAGGCGCATTCTTCTTGTTGTTCCACACGCCCTGCAGGTTGGCAGGCTGTCCATCCTTGCCCCAAGACGATGAGATAAGCAGATAACGACCGTAGTTGAAGAGCAGCGTCACCATGCCCAGGTCGGGCATCGAATCGAGGCTGTTGTAGAACGAGGCCAGACGCTCGTTGGTGGTCAGATTGAAATTGCCCGTACGCTCACCCAAATTGAGCTTCACACGATTGTAGAGCTTCTGGTATTGGGCGATATGACGCTCCAGCAAGGTGTCGAAACCGTGCTTGCGGGCTGCAGCGATACGATTTGCATTCTTAGAGGCAGGGTCACCGCTCACGTCGTGGTAGTTCACATAGTTGGTAGCCGCGCTGATATAGAGGGTCGCTTCGGTGGCACCATCCACACGGATGCACTTGCGACCATCGATCTCACGGGTCGAAACCTCACCATCGCAGGCGATTTCGGTGCGGCACTGGGCTGTCAGCTTTGAAACGATGCCTTCATGATCCACGCCATTGATGATGGCAATCAAGGTATCGCCATCGACCACGGTCTCGTAGTCGTAGTCACACTGATGGTCGAGGAAGAAGCTCATCCGTGCCGGAGCACTTGCCTTGAGGCGCACCACGACGATACTGTCGGCCATCGAGGCGAAAGCCTTGCGAGTGAATTGCGCACTACCGGACCTGAATGACACTTCGGCAGTGGCATCCGCAAGGTTGAGCTCGCGCTCGTAGTCGCTGATATCTTCGAGGCTGTCGTTCAAGATCTTGAGGCTACCCAACGTGAGGAACTTCATGCCGTGTGGACCCACGATGAAGCGGCGATCGACGATACGATGTGCCTCGTCTTCGCGACCTTTGAAAATCAAGTCGCGTACCGTGTTCAGATAATATTTCGACATCGTGCTGTTGTTGTCATGAGGACCTCCGCTCCAGAATGTCTCTTCGTTGAGCTGGATTTCCTCCTCCTGCACGCCGCCATAGATCATTGCTCCCATGCGCGAATTGCCCAAAGGAAGGGCTTCGAGCCACGTCGTAGCTGGTTCGTCGTACCAAAGCCGCTGGTCATTATCCTTCGAACCTTCCTCGGTACATGCCGAAAATACAAGCGCTCCGGCCATAGCCAGAACAGATAGCTTTTTCATAGATATTAAATTAATCCAACAATTATTAATTGTTAATTGTTCATTATTAATTGCTAACATTATTTCTTGGCTTCCTCTGCACGTGGAGTACCTTTTCCAAAACGCTTATAGATATAAGCCACAGCGCTTTTGCTGTTATATCCCGTAGCCTTGGCTACCTGGTCGAGGGTCTCTTCGGGATGTTCCTTAAGGTATTTTTCAACGCGGATGAAGACGGATGCGCTGACAATCTCGCCCAAAGTGCTGCCTACAAAGATCTGTAGAACGTTATTGAGTTTGTTCTGATCAAGATTGAGATATTCTGCCACTTCCTTGGCCGTCGTGAACTTGTGGGTGTAGATTGCTTCACTGACAGCATCGAGCAGTTGGTTCCCGGTGACCTTCTCCGGATAGGCGAAAAGGTCACCAATAGTGTAAGGTGGCGTGAAAGGTTTGCGGTCTTCTTTATTCACTGTGTGAGGACGACGCCCCACTGGCATACTTGATGTTCCCATATATTTTTATTCTTTATTTGGGCGCAAATATACAGCTTATTTTCAATATCTCCAAATTTTTTTAATAAAAAATGGACAAAACCTTCCATTAGACGTCTTTCCGTCGATTGGGTCCAATTCTCGTTAGTAAATTGGACCGAGACAATCAGACGGGTCCAATTCCGTTTAGTAAATTGGACCGAGACAATCAGACGGGTCCAATTCCGTTTAGTAAATTGGACCGAGACAATCGGATGGGTCCAATTCCGTTTAGCAAATTGGACCGAAACTATCGGACGGGTCCAATTCTCTTTAGCAAATTGGACCGACACAATCGAACGGGTCCAATTCCGTTTAGCAAATTGGACCGATACTATCGGATGGGTCCAATTCCGTTTAGTAAATTGGACCGAGGCAATCAGACGGGTCCAATTCAATTTAGTAAATTGGACCGAGACAATCAGACGGGTCCAATTCAATTTAGTAAATTGGACTCGTCAGGCAGATATTAATCAAAGCTACCAAGCAACTGAGTTATTTATCTTTCATAGTTGACAATCGTGCCTGTCAAATCTGCTTCAAAAACTATTTATTAGCAAAAAAAGTGGGTAATATTGCCTTATTTCTTGGAGAAATGTGTATTTTTGCACGCACACCGATAATTTTATGTAAAAAAAATAATTTTATCAACATAAAAAACACAAAAGAGAACCGAAAGAAATGGCAAAGAACACAAATCCCTTTATCGTTACAGGTAAGATTCCCGATGCTTACTTCTGCGACCGCGAAACTGAGGCTTCGCAGTTGGTGCGCTTTCTTGACAGTCAAGAGAATGTGGTGCTGATGTCTCAGCGCCGTATGGGCAAGACAAAACTGGTGGAGCATTGCCTCGAAAGCAGGACTTCCGGCAAGGAATATGTGCTGATGAACATTGACATACTGCATACCTCGTCTTTCCGTGAGTTGATTCAACTAATGGGAAGAACAGTATTCGACTGCCTCGCCACACGTAGTTCCCGATTGATGAAACTCTTCACCACAACGCTAAGATCACTGGGTGCCAGTTTCGGCTATGACCCTGTGCAGAACACCCCCACCTTCGATATACGCTTGGGTGACATCACTATGCCAGAATATACATTGAAGGAGATATTTGAATATCTTGAAAAGGCTGACCGACGCTGCATCATAGTAATTGACGAGTTCCAACAGGTTACAAAGTACCCCGAAAAGAATGTGGAGGCATTGCTGCGTACCTTCATACAGCAAGTCAGCAACGCCAATTTTGTTTTTGCAGGAAGTCAACGCAGGTTAATGGAGGAGATGTTCTTCTCTGAGAAGAGGCCATTCTTCATGAGTGCTCGAAGCATCGTCCTCGAAGCTATCCCTTTCAACGTATATTGTGATTTTGCCTGTCTCCATTTCGAGCAAGCGGGAAAGAGCATTGAGCGAGATGCTGTCAGACTTGTCTATGAAGCTTTCCACGGTGTCACGCTCTACCTGCAGCGTATCATGAAGGATGCCTTCAACATTACACCCGTTGGCGACACATGCAACGTGGCTAACACACAACACCTGGTCGATGACTACATCATGGAATGTGAACCCCGTCTGCGTGAACAGTTGGCTCTGATTACCGAACCTCAAAAGGAGTTGCTCTATGCCATGAGCGAAGAAGGGGCTCCCGTGAAAAGCATCACCACGGCGGCATTCATCAAGCGACATCGCATGAAATCGACGAGCGCTGTCCAATCGGCTGCAAGGAAGCTTATGGAATATGACCTATTGACTCGACGTGATGGGTACTACAGTATTTCTGACCCCCTTCTGTCCTTATGGTTAAAGTCGCGCAAACTATAAAAAACCTTCCGCTCAAATCAAGGCACCTTTGTGAGAATGCCTACATAGCCTCCTGTCATAGTTGCCTCTCCCTTGAACTCGAAGCCCATAGGCGAGGGGGCAATCATTACGTCACCCTCCAGGCTCAAACTGTAGTTGAGCTGCTGGCCATTGTCGATGGTTAGGACAATGTTCTTATCAGGCGAAGACACCGAATAGGTCTGAGCAACAACTGTCTGACCCATGGCCAGACAGGCTGCTACAAGGTATAATAGATTATTTCTCATTTTGAATATTATTGAGGGTCTGAATTAAACGAAAATATCGGTCGATAGCAGTTTTAGGGAGTAAAAATGCAAACCAATTCGGCTCTTTGATGATTCGTAGGGTAAACGGTCAAGTTGTATCAGGGTAGCGAAAGCAAAGATAAAGCTATTTCTCCAAATACTCAAGGAAATAAGCCAAAAATACACTTTTCCAACATGTTTTTAGGCTGTTTTTTACATTTTTCCAACATATTTTGCATCTATATTCTACACTTTTCCAATATTTTTCCAGATCTTCTAACCTCTCGCTCCGAATTTGTTCGAGTGGAATGCAATGGACAACTTGTTTTTTCTGGATGCATTCATTGTCGCTGATCTCTCCAATTCCACCAACGCAAGCAATGATATGCCTATACAGAATTGCCTGAAATTATTCCGCATAATTGTTCTCCTCAGCGGTGACTTCGTACAACCAATAAACTACTTTTTATCGGGATATAGCAGACTCTGGTTTGGGGAAGCAATGCTTCAGATGTTTAGTCTCGTTTTTTATCAACTGGAAACTTTGAATTGTGTCCCAATTTACATCACACTCCAAGGCATCATAGTAGAATCTTGCTCCTATGCTGTCCAAAGTGGGATAAATGATCAAAGCTCCTAAGCAACTGAGTAATTTATCTTTCATTGTTTTATTCATATTTATTTTGTTGATTTTCTGAATTACTCTATTCTGTTTTATATGTAATATTTTTCATGAGTAGAGAATAATATTCATCATCATCAATGTACTGGTTACTGAATCCAAAAACAAAATTATGCGACAATATATCTTCTATTTCAAAATAAATATACGGACTTTTCAAAAAATCAGTAATCCATATTCGATTATTTATTACCAATAAATCGCGGAAACAGAAATCAAACGCTATTTCATCCGGAACCGAACGAATAACGACTCCTTCGCATAATAATTCATTTGTTTTCAAGCTACTAAACTGAGCTATCACTTTAAAATCATTCGTTGAGAATTTACATAACAAGATAGCTTTTACACCGGCTTCCCTAAATAAAACTCTTTTATGAATCCACTCATTCTTTTCACGAACAACACTAAAGGCATTCATCAAGTCAGTAATAACTTGCAGTGGCAATTTCCTATATTCAAAGGCTTGTTCTAAACCAATTCTAATCAATTCAAGATAATAACTTGCGTCATTTGTCCCTCGGACTTTTTCGTACCTATCTTTATCGAATGGGGCCGAAACAACCATGCATTTATCATAAATGATTTTAGGCTGGCACAAAATACCAGCCTCGATAGCAATCATATTATAAGTACCATCTGTCAAAACCTTATACTTCCGTACTTCTTTTGAAAGAAAATTGCATATGTAGCGACAATGACACTTGAAATCATAATTGTACTTACTTCCGAAATTACAGCTATCGGAAATGGTTAAAGATATATATCTTAAATACATAATAATATGATGTCATGGACGTTTATGATATTGTTCCTCAAAAACATCTTCCGTCTTTCTACAGCTTCGCCTTACCATACCACAGGGGAATGGCTCAATCGGGGCCTTTCGTTACAGCAGTAAGGATGTTTAG
>Ga0310786_10007697_pt1 | contig 14003 bp, 8 predicted proteins | sample AusTroGonzalo_MG_FD_203881 | JGI IMG/M metagenome (GOLD analysis project Ga0310786, IMG submission 203881) | Bovine rumen microbial communities from tropical cattle in Woodstock, Queensland, Australia - Gonzalo_03 (v2) (version 2) | ecosystem: Host-associated > Mammals > Digestive system >... | reverse complement strand
TTTGGAGAAGACAACGCGTCTAAGGAAGCGTCATACATGGAGCAGAGCAATTCCGCTGCCACCTTGTCCCCATTTTTATCTTTCAGTCTTATCTGATATTGTTCCTGACTGCCCGGCAGAGTCTTGTCTCGGAAAGTCAAAAAGTCAAAGTCGATTTTTTTGTGACTGAAGGGAATATTGAAATTTAAGTTTTTTTCATATTGTTTGTTGTTTTGTGCGGTGAAGGCATGGACAACCACTTTGCCGAGGTCTTTTTCGGTCACAGTATAACTGAAATCAGCCTTGCCTTGGTTAAGTTTTACCCATTTTGATTCCACTAATTCATCATTAGAGACGATTTCGCATAGTACCATGGCATTTTTCAGATAACTTCCCAAGGTAAAATGAATGGTTTCGCCAATTTCTACCATGTTTTTGTCAGATGTTGTCAGCCAAATAGCTTCGTAATTCGCACATTTTTTACTTTTTTCGTCATAAATCAATACAAAATACTCTTCTTGGATCTGATTATTGTCTTTATCGTAGGTACTTAAGCTGATTTTGTAATAAGCCTCCTGAAGATTTTTCATATCCTGAATGATGAAAGGATTTTGGCCATCGGTCACAAAATCGCCATGTTTAACAGTTTTTAGGACTTTCCAATTGCTTTTCCGAGTCTCGTTTTGGAAGTCCAGATAATGCAGTTTTTGAATCATCTGGATAGAATCAGACAGATAATAATTGGCTTCCGAGCAACTGTATTTGTAATTTTCAGGAGTTTGCAAGGCTTCGATGCGGTAATGGATTGTGCCTTTTTGAGCCTCGCCTGCCAAGTTGGTGATTTTCACTGGGAACTGGTTTTTCCCGTTCAAGGCAATGCTTTCGGGGAATTCCGCATTGATCAGCAGGCCGATTTTGCTCACCAAAACTCGTGTGACGCCGCTGTGGGTTTCGCCCGTGATGTCGGTCACATCCACACTGATTTCGTAGGTGTAGAGCGGGTTGTAGCGTTGTGACTCTAAGTCGGGTTGGGCGATGAAATCGATGTGGAAATTGCCTTCACTATCGCTGGTCGTCTCGCCATGGGCTATCTCCTGGGATTTTCCCGTGGGTTGCCACCACCACCAGCGCCACCAGGGGAAGGAGGCCTTGCGTGTCACATGATATTTTACACTTGCCCCGCCGATACCATAGCCAGCGTAAGCTTTCACATGACCGTCCACACTTACATTCTGCCCGATTTTGAACTCTTCGGTGGGCTGGTCCAAGGTGATTTCGAAGGTGGGGCGCTTGTATTCTTCCACCGAGAAATAATGGTTGTCTAAATATTTTGATTCCAATTTAATCTGAAGATGAAAGCTCCCTGTCAATCCTTGGTTAGGCAAAACAAAACTTCCTGATGCAGAACCATATTCATTTGAAGTAAGTTGTTGTTCAGCAACTTTTTGATGGTTGGCATCATATAATTCAATGGTAAAATTTTGGCCATTGTCTGTTTTTTGCTGAAGAATAAAGTTCTCTACGCTTGTTGTTTCTACCAAAATCGTCTTGAAATAGACCGTTTGTCCGGGTCTGTATATATTTCGGTCAGTGAATGTATAGGCTTTTTCAGTAATATTGACCTTTGGGTCATCATGATATCTGCCCCAATACTGGTGCTCGATAATCTGGTATTTATCCTGTTGCCAGGAGGCTGAGGCCCTTAGTGTATAAGCATTATCTGTGATTTCACAGGAACATTTGCCATCGGCATCGCAATTGAGCAGAATGCTTTTGGAAGCTTTGCTGGCATTGTAATTTGGATAAAGGGAAATTTTTACTTCCGCTCCTTTGAGGGGCTGTCCTGTGGTGCGGTCGAACACGAAAAACTCCAGTTTTTTGCCGTTTTGCCGATATTGTGCGTCAATATTGGTCACTTGTAAGGCGGAAAAGGAGTAACCTTTGTTATTCTCATTGGTGAAGGCGGCATCGGAAGCTAATAGTACATAAAAGCCTGCGTCTAATGAGGGTAGCAGAAAATGTCCACTCACGCCGCGATAGTCCTTTTCGTTGGGAGCGTTAAGTTCGGTGTCATAGATTTCTTTCTGTTGTATCAGCCAGGCATAAAATTTTTTGTCATCCGAATTTCTTTTCAGTTCAAAGTTTTCTTTTGTGCAAGAAACGACACGGAAATACAGGTTTTCACAATTTTTATAGGAGAAAGTGATGAGGTTGGCTTGGTTGGCGGGAATGATTTTATTGCTGCTGAATTTCACTTCAGAGCTTTTGATTTCTTTGATGTCATTTTTGGCATTATGGGCTTCTATGGATTTCGGTGCCGCCGCAATGGTTTTGTTGAACCAGTCAACAGCGATTATGTAGTCGTTTTTGTACTCTGGATGTGTGTTTTTATCATATTGACTGCCTCTTTTCTGATAGAAATTACCCAAAGCGTTAGTGACCATTTCATATCCTTCTTTGCCCTGATATTGTTTTTCCATGCTGGTGAGTGCCGCCAATTGCAAATCCGAGGCATTGTCCAAGGTGCTGCGTGAGCCGAGATAATCGAAACGGCGGAGTGTGGCATCGATTAATGCTTTGTTGTTTGCCTCATTCAGGTGAAGGTCGGTCAGCATTTGCAGGGTGCTCAGCGTCAGATACGAAAACGCAAGCTCGTCGTCGAAGGGAATGTCTATGTTGGCAAACTGCTGAGGTTCAGACCAATATTGTGCATCATTGATGTTAAAAGGAATCTCAGGTATCGGCAGTTCATAGATTTCATCTTTCAGAAAATCCAAAAAACGGAAGGCTAAAAAGTCGTACAAAGTGGGGCGATAGGCTTCAGAAGTCACTGAATCCAGCAAAACAGCGTACTCCCGGATGGGAATTTTGCTGAGTGCTTCTTTGTTCTCGATAGAAAGCAGATAATGTTTGATGATTTCCTTCGCGAATCGTTGCGCGTCCCAGGTGTTGAAATCGGCGGCATTAGCCTCCTCATCGGCAAGGGCGGTGCGGTTCATGATGCGCCAGCGGTTCTGCTGATAGTAAGTCGATAGCAACTGGGCTATGCAGCTTTGCCAAATCGCTACATTGCCGGGGTCGCTCCGCTGCTGTTCAATCTGCTGATTGATAGACAGGTAAATGGTGTCAAAGGCGTTGTCATACTGCTGCATTTGTTTTTCATTCAGTTTCAGTTGCCGCTGGATATCTTTAGGACTTTGTTGTGCAAATAATGCCATAATACTAATGGTAAAGAGTGAAACGATAAGCGTGATTCTTTTCATATCTTATAAATTTCTATATGAACGTGCAAATTTACAAAATAGTTTGGATTGTCGTTATTTTTACAAGTTTAAATTAAAAAGTGCCGAAGGCACGATATTTTAGTAACCCCGCACGTAGCGAAGCGCAGTGTGGGGTCAGAAAAAGTAATATCATATCTCTGCGTGCTGGAAGTAAGCTACCGCTATATGTGTCAGAAAATCAAGAAGAAAAAATAAATAGAAAAAAATAAGGGAAAATGGATTTTGTTACAATATTTTTTGTATTTTTGCCGTTACAAATATAAGAATCAAAATTTACAGCCATGATAGAGAAAAAGTCAGAAAAAGGCAATCTTGAGAAGAGGAAAAAATCCTTCCTCTTGATGGGCTTCGCCGTTGTTCTCGCACTCACATACGTGAGTTTCGAGCTGTTCGCTTCCCGCGACAAAGCACAGGTGTCGTCCATGGCCGATGACGAATTCATCGAGGTGATGGATGAAGACGTTATCGCAACCGACCAGACTCCTCCCCCGCCACCACCACCAGTGGCTCAGCAGCAGGAAGTGGTCTTGAATATTGTGGATGACAATATCAAGGTCAACACCGACTTCGATTTCAGCCAGGATTTCGACGAAAACCTGGAAATTGAAGAGTATGTTCCCATCGAAATCGTGGAAGAGGAAACAGAAGAAGCTCCTCCTGTACGTTTCGCAGAGGAAATGCCTGAGTATATCGGTGGTATGGAAGCTATGTACTCCTTCCTCAGAAACGAGTTGCAGTACCCCGAAGTTGCCCGTAACAACAATATCCAGGGTACCGTTCTGCTCGAGTTCGTGGTCGAGAGAGATGGTAGCGTTAGTAATGTGAAACCTTTGGTTTCCCTTTACCCCGAATGCGATGCTGAAGCTATCCGCGTGGTGAAAAAGATGCCGAAATGGAAACCCGGTAAGCAGATGGGTAAACCCGTCAGATGCTACTTCAACCTTCCTATCCGTTTCACCTTACAATAGAAATATTCAGTCAATTACTATAAAAAGAGACTTCTTGCAGGTCTCTTTTTTTTTCTAATAAATTATGTTGATGAATCCCTTAGAATTCCACAAGTGATTTTTAGAGACGTTTCATGAAAACGAAAAGTAATATCTTATTGCTGTTATTATCGGTACTGATGCTCCAGCTGTCGGCTCAGAATCCCGCCACCTGTTTCCGCATTCAGCTGAAGGATAAAAACCGGAGCCCGTATTCGGTCAACCGACCGTGGGAGTTTTTGTCACCGCGGGCCATTAACAACAAAGCCAGATACAATATCCCTATTACGGAAGAAGATCTTCCTGTGAATCCTCAGTACAAACAGTGGATTTGTGCCATAGATGATAATATCAGGATTTTGGCCGAGTCGAAATGGCAGAACACAGTGGTGATTTATTGTCCCGATTCGTCCAAATTGGAATTGGTGAAGTCTTTGACTTTTACTGATACCGCGGTCATTCCGGTGGCTTCGTATGACTTGGAGGAACATCAGGATTATCGGGAAGTGGTTCCATATAACAATAATTTTTTGTTGCGGAATGAATTGTATTTTGATTCCTTGTATGATTACGGACCAGGATGGGCGCAGATTGCTTTCCATAATGGGCATCGCCTACATGAACTGGGCTTTTATGGTGATGGCATGTTGATTGCGGTGCTGGATGGCGGTTGGGAAGGCTTCGACACACTGTCCATTTTCCGTTCTTTGTATGAAAATGGCCAGATTGTCGGTACCCGCGATTTGATTCCCGGTCATGACAATGTACATGATGGGGGAACGCATGGCACCAATGTGACTTCTATTATGGCTACTGGGGCAAACGGTCAACTTATTGGCACCGCTCCCCATGCCAGTTATTTCTTTATTTTATCTGAAAATCCTTATACAGAAGAACTTATAGAAGAAGACTTCTGGGCGCAGGGCGTGGAAATTGCGGACAGCCTGGGGGCTGATGTCATCAATTCTTCCTTGGGTTATTCCACTTTCGATGATTTTCACCAAGGGGATTTCACCTACGCCGATTGTGACGGAGTGACCAGCATCGCTTCGCGGAATGCGAGTCTCGCTTGTCGCAAAGGTATTGCGGTATGTATTTCCGCCGGCAACGAGGGCAACAAGCCTTGGCATTATATTTCCCATCCTGCTGATGCGGTGGATGTTATAAGTGTGGGTGCGGCGAGAGCGGTGGATAGCCTCATGGCATATTTTTCCTCGTATGGACCCAGCTCTGACGGCAGGATAAAACCCGATGTGGTGAGTGTGGGTTGGAATACTTATGTGGTGAATGCCAATGGCTACATCAATGCGGGTAACGGCACCAGTTTTGCCAGTCCTACTCTGGCAGGTTTGACAGCTTGTCTGCGACAGGCTTTGCCTCAGAAAAATGCTCTGGAAATCACCGATATCATCCGTCAGCATGGTCATCAGTATGCTACCCCTGATTCCATTATGGGCTACGGCATTCCGGACATGTACCAAGCTTATCTTGACAACGCCCAGTCGTCGGTGGCGGTCAGTGAAACTATGCCACAGCTTTCGGTTTATCCTAATCCATGTTCCGATAAGCTGATGCTGGTCAATTCCGATATGACCATCTTCCGGGTGGAAATCTTTGATGTAAGTGGCAAAATGCTATGCAGTTTCGACGTTTGTCACCAACCGTTGATTCAGCTGCCGCTTCAACAATTGCAGCCTGGTTTCTATATTATCCGCGCCAAAGGTCAGAATATGGTCCGCACGGCGAAAATCATCAAACGGTAAATCAAAAAAAATCCGTAACTTTGCACTCCAAAATTTCGACTATGCTGAAAATTGAAAATTTACATGTTTCCATCAAAGGAAAAGAGATATTAAAAGGGGTAAATCTGGAAATCAAACCCGGTGAAGTCCATGCTATCATGGGCCCGAACGGCACAGGAAAAAGTACTTTGGCTTCGGTGATTGCCGGCAAGGAGATTTTTGAAGTGACCCAGGGCAGTATCACATACAACGGTAAAAATCTGCTGGCAATGCCGGTGGAGCAGCGTGCCCGCGAGGGTATCTTCATCGGTTTCCAATATCCGGTGGAAATCCCGGGGGTCAGCATCTCCAATTTCATGCGCACCGCGCTGAACGAAATCCGCCAGTACCGTGGACAGGAACCTCTGTCGGGTGCCCAGTTCCTTAAGTTGATGGAGGAGAAGAAAAAGGTGGTGGAACTGACCGCCAAACTGAGCAACCGCTCTGTGAATGAGGGCTTCTCCGGTGGTGAGAAAAAGAAAAACGAGATTTTCCAGATGGCTATGCTCGAACCGCAATTGGCTATTCTGGACGAGACCGACTCAGGATTGGATATCGATGCCCTGCGTATCGTGGCCAATGGTGTTAACCAGCTGAAAACCAAGGATAACGCTACAGTGGTGATTACGCACTATCAACGTCTTTTGGATTATATTGTGCCGGATATCGTGCATATTCTTTTCGATGGAAAAATTGTGAAATCCGGTCCCAAGGAATTGGCTAAGGAGTTGGAAATCAAGGGTTACGAGTGGATCAAAGAGGAATATAACGCTGGCAAACTGAACTAATATTATGGAGAAGTTTATTCAATATTTGCAGCAGAAGTTTGCCGAGATCAATTCGAAGTTGCCGAATGACGGGGAGTCAAAATTGACCGCTTTGCGCGAACAGGCGTTAAAGGCTGTCTCCGCAAAAGGTTTGCCCACTTCAAAAGATGAGTTGTGGAGGCATTATCCCGTGGAGAAACAGCTGTTCTCCCAATATGACATTCAGGTAGAAGCAGACCCATATCAGCCAGTGGACCAGTATTTTAAATGCAGCGTTCACGACATCAATACCGACATGTTCACCATGCTGAATGGCTGGTATGTGCATAAAAACGCCCCCTTGACCGTCTTCCCCAACGGGGTGATTGTGGGAAGCATTATGGCCGCTATTCAGCAGTATCCGGAGTTGGTACTGCCGCATCTCACGAAGTTTTATTCCGACAAGGCCGACAAGTTTGTTCGTCTGAACGAACTGTTTTTCAATGATGGCTTCTTCGTCTATGTGCCCGACCAGGTGTCGGTGGAGAAACCCATGCAGTTTGTGTCCATCGTGAACAGCCAGCGCAAACTGATGATCAACAGTCACAGCCTGATTATCCTAGGCAAGCAGTCCACGCTGTCTTTGGTGCAGTGCGATGATTCGTTGCAAAGCGACCAGAGTTTTGCCAATAATGTGATGGAAATTGTGCTGGATGAGAGCTCGCGGCTTCATTATTATAAGATGGAGAACAAAGATGCGCAGTCCATGGAATTGAACCATATTTTTGTGCATCAGAAAGCTTATTCCGTCTTTCGTTCCAACGCCATCACCTTCAATGCCGGTTTCTTGCGCAATATGATCCATGTGAATTTGGCGGAGCCTTTTGCGGATGCCAAGTTATATGGACTTTATTTGGTAGATAAAAAACAATTTGTTGATAATCAGGTATATGTGAATCATGCAGTGCCCGATTGTACCAGTTATCAGTTGTATAAGGGTATCGCGGATGATGAGTCAAGGGCCAATTTCAACGGGCATATCATTGTCCGTCCTCAGGCTCAGCGTACTTCCGCCTTCCAGACCAACCAGAATATAGCTCTGACGGACGAGGCGAGGATTACGACCAAGCCGTTCTTGGAGATCTATGCCGATGATGTGAAGTGTAGTCATGGTGCTACAGTCGGCCAGTTGGACGAAGAGGCCTTGTTTTATCTCAAGTCCAGAGGTATTTGCGAGCGCAATGCCCGTGCCCTGCTGATGTACGCATTCGCCAACGAAATAGTGAATTTTGTGGAGATAGATTCCCTGCGTGAGCGTTTGTTGGAGATGACCCAGAAGCGCCTCAGCGGAGAGTTGTCAGCATGCACCCATTGTGCCTTCCCCTGCGGTGAGGATAAGAACTTTTCGTTCAAGATCGATCTAAGTAAAATATAATATGCTAATTATCAATGTGCTAATGTGCCAATTAAACTAGCAAATTAGCAAATTGGTTAATTAGCAAATGATTTTAGGGAATAGGAATTAGTGGATAGGGGTTAGTTTTGAATTTTGGACTTTGAATTTTGATTTCTATTCAAGTTCAAGGCAGAGAAAAGTATGTATGAACATTGAACTTTTGTGTATTGGCAAGGATAATGCGGATGCTTTTGAGGAGGCATTGGGTCAGTACATCAAAAAAATCAAGTTATATAACAACTTTGATTTGGTGGTTATTCCGTATCTGAAGAACACCAAATCCATGTCTTTCGAGGAGCAGAAGCGAAAGGAGGGCGAGTTGTTGCTCAAGAAAATAGCTCCTTCGGATTGTGTCGTTTTGTTGGATGAACGGGGCAAGGAGATGACCTCGGTGGGCTTTTCGGAATTTCTTCAGCAAAAGATGAACAGCGGGGTGAAAAAACTCGTCTTTGTCATAGGCGGAGCCTACGGCTTTTCTGAGGCGGTTTACCAGCGCCAGAACGCCAAGATTTCCTTTTCCAAACTGACTTTTCCTCACCTAATGATACGCTTAATTTTTGCCGAACAGCTGTATAGGGCCTTCACTATCTTGCATCACGAGCCCTATCACCATGATTAAAAGATAGTTATTTTTTTTTGCAAACGTGCAAAGTATATGAAATTTTTTGTATCTTTGCCATCTTAATGTAGAAATATAATGCAAATTAAAAACATAGCTATGAAAAAATCTATTCTTTTATTCGTTTTGGTTACTTTGTTTACTTGCTCATTTGCTATTAATCCGGTGGTTACAGTGAATGAAGCCGAGCAAACCGCTGCCAATTTCTTGAACGAACAATGCTACATCAATGCCGAGAGCATTCATCTGACGCTGGAACAAGTGGTGACAGATGACAATGGTGAGCCGTTGTATTATCGTTTTCAATTGAATGATCAGGGATTTGTGATTGTTTCAGCAAACAAGAATTACTATCCCATCCTGGCGTTTTCTTATGAGTCAAATTTCGAAGCCAGCGAGGAAAGTTCCGCATTTTGCGAAGGTTACAAACAGAACATCCAGGCTGTCAAAAACGCAAGTGCTCCCGTGAATGCCGGTGTGACCAAAGCATGGAATCATTTCAATTGCAAGAATTTCTCCAGAGCAAAAGACGCTGCTGTGAATGAGTGCCAGCCCCTGTTGACCACCAGCTGGGGACAGACCATCTATTACAATCAGTATTGCCCGTTCGATGGTAATGCCAGTGTCAACGACAAAGACTACCGCACCACTGTGGGTAGCGCCGCCTTGGCAATGTCCTCCATCATCAATTACTATCGCTATCCTACACAGGGTTACGGCGGTGTAAGTTACATCTCTTCTCTGGATTGGGGTGCCTATCAGGAAATTTATCCCCGTATTTACTTGAACCTGAATGAGGTGACTTATGATTATGACGCTATGCCTTCTTCTATTGTCAAATATAATGGCGAAGTGTCCAAGTTGTTGTTCCATACCGGTGCGACCGCTTTGACCAAATACAGTGCTGAAAGAGCTAGCGCTAACAAGACCAGAACCTCTCCTTATGATGCTATCAATGCTATGAAACAGTACTGGGGTTACTCCAGTGATGCCCAGTTGACATTCAGACCCACTGACATCCAGAATGACAGTATATGGATTGCTGACTATGTGTTGACTGAGTTGAATGAAAGACGTCCGGTGTTCTTTTCCGCCTATAAAGATGAAGCTCAGTTGAACCACATGTGCATGGTGATTGATGGTTACAAGTATATGACAACTGCGGAAGGAAATGCTGTTTTCCTTCACGTGAATATGAACCCCACCGTGACTGCCAATGAAATGAAAAAGGCATATTATATGTATACCAGCAACAACTTCAAGTATAAATATGGAGAAAGTGTTGGCAGATTCTTGGCTCCTTCCACATTGGCTATTGAGAAACCTGTGACAAGTGAAAAGGAAATCACAGCCAGATCTGGCGCTATCAGCGATGGTGCCGGCAACATGAAATATGCCAGCAATTCCAACAGATCATGGTTGCTTGCCGCTCCTAACGCCACTAGCTATAAACTCACTTTCAAACGTTTGAATACAGAAGCCGATAATGACGTGGTTTCTATTTACAGTGGTAGCGAAGCAAATCCCGCTAATCTCGTCCAGTCATATTCCGGTCAGCATTTGACCGTTGCCGCAACCGACAATACCGAAGGTTCACAACAGCAAGTAGTTTTTGATTTGCCGGCTCTTCCTAACTCAATCACGGTGAACGCTCCTTCTGTTTTGGTGACTTTTACCTCTAATGACACTATCGAGGATTATGGTTTCGTTCTGGAATATTCATGCACCTACGACCAGAGCGATATCCCCGCTTGCGCAGAATCCCAGGATTTGACAGGTTCTCACTATATTATTATAGACAAAGAACAGGAAGTGGTTACTGATGATTACGATATTAATAATATCAGTAGTGAAGATGAACCCTATGCTGCTGAGCATATTTGCTCATGGACAATAAGAACCCCCAATGCGGTTGGTTATTATTTCAGTTTCCCGAAATTTGATCTGAGAGCTGGCGATTTCATTGAAATTACCACTATCGGAAGCACTCCTGAACTGCTGCAGAAATTTGACGTGTTCAATTTGCCCTCTGCAGGTGGCTGTACAGTTGATGCCAGCAAGGTGAAAGTGAGATTTGTAACCGACCATTGGCAGGAAGGTGACGGTTTCGAAATGGAATACTGGACTGTCTTGGGTATCAATCAGGAAAGCGGTTTGTCAGATATTAACATCTATCCTAATCCGGCTACCAATTTCGTCAATGTTGAATTGACAGGCGATGCCCAGAACATCAACGTTAAAATGGTGGATTTGAGCGGCAAGGAAATGTATAACGATGTATTCAGTCATAATGGTGGAACCCAAATTTATAAGGTTCCTGTGACTGACCTGGCAAGCGGTATCTATTTCTTGCACATGAATACTCCGACCGGACAGACAATCCAGAAGGTTGTGGTAAGATAATATTCAGATTATATAACAAAAAAACCGGGGCAATACGCTCCGGTTTTTTTATGCTTTTCGGAAAGGTTTTGTTGCTGAGGTTTTAGTCCGTGCCTACACAATGACGTTCAGGCAAATTTGCTCGAATTCCTGAACACTGAGTTGTTCCGGCCGTTTGGTGAATATGGAATTCTGCCGGTATTCGTCTGAAAATTCAAACTGACTGAGCGAGTTGCGCAGGGTTTTCCGGCGTTGGTTGAAGGCTGACTTTACCACGTGCTTGAATAGATTTTCGGCACAGTTCAATTGTTTGTCAGGATTGCGGGTGAGGCGGATTACCGCCGATTTCACTTTCGGAGGAGGGAAGAATTGGTGCTCATCCACCGTGAAAAGATATTCGATATCATAAAAAGCCTGCAACAGCACACTGAGGATGCCGTATTGTCTGTTGCCGGGTTTTGCGGCCACCCTTTCCGCCACTTCTTTCTGGAACATGCCCACTACTTCATTCACCAATTCTTTGTAATCCAGAACTTTGAAAAGAATTTGAGAGGAAATATTATAAGGGAAATTGCCGATTATGGTCAGATTCTGTTCAAATAAACCGGCTAAATCCAGTGCTAAAAAGTCTTTCGACCAGATGTGTTCCCGCAAGGCAGGGTAGTGCTGCTGCAAATATTCGACCGATTCACGGTCAATCTCCACCACATTGAAATTCTCGTAGCCTTGTTCAATCAGATACTTGGTCAGTACTCCCATGCCAGGGCCGATTTCGAGCACGTTTTTAGGGCCGGAGACAATGCTTTCGGCGATCTGTCGGGCAATGTCCTCATTGCGCAGAAAGTGCTGTCCTAGGTTCTTTTTTGGCTTGACAAGGGGCATGTTTCAATGTTATTGGTCACCCCGCAGGGATCGGAATCGTGTACGGGCTTCGGTGATATACAAACTGGATGGAAAATCCCTCATCAGCTTGCGGTAACATTCCATCGCCTTGTTGGGGTCGTGAATGTGATATTCGTATAAGTCTCCCAGTTTGAAAAGGGCGTCATCGGCAAGCAATTCTGTGCTGTGAGACTCCTCGATTTTGCGTAACATTTGCTCTGCGGTCAGGTAGTCTTTCTTCTTGATCAATATCAGTGCCTGCTGGTAAAGTGCGTCGTCCACCAGGGTTCCGAAAGGCGACATCATCAGTACGGAATCAAACATGATATATGCCTCTTCCACTTTGTTCTGGAAAAGCAGAAAATCTGCCTTAGCGTAATATTGCAGCGGAATGTTGGTCTTGGTCTGGGCGAACAGCAAACTGTCTTCTTCGTCGCCTTCCTCCTCCTCGTCTTCTTCTTCGTTATCGGAAATCAGCAGGGAGAAGTACATGGCGTCGTTGGCTATGAGTTTGGAAGTTGCGGCGCGGAGCACGTCCAGTTGGCTTTTGGCCCATGCGAATTCTCCGATATAGAAGGACAGTTTGGCGTTCTTGAACTTGGCCATCTGGCCGATTTCATCGTTGGGCATGTCCTTGTCCACCTGCGAATACAGCAGCGTGGCATCCCATACATTGTTCATGTACAGTAAGATATCGGCTAATTTGACCTTGTATTCGTTAATTTGCCTGGGTTCTCTTCCGGTTACCTTGATGGCGTCTTCCAACAAAGAGGAAGCCTCTGCTGGTTTGTCCAGATAAAAGGCCAGCAGGGAGGCATATTGCAATATTTGTTCGGCAGGACAGCTTCCCATGCCTTTTTCTTGTATAAACTTTTGATAATCAGCTTCCAAAGCGGTCAATTCCTGTTTTTTTACAGGAAAAGTGTTGGAAATTTTCTGGTATTTGATATCCAGAAGTCTGGAAACGGCATTGTCGTATTGCGGATTTTCAGGTCCTTTCTCAATGACGTAATTCAACGCCTCGATGGCAATGTCATAGTCGCGGGCTTGTTGGGCGCTAACGGCCAGCTGTATCAGGCGGGTGCCGTCTTCCTTGTTCTTTTTGTCCAGAGCCTTGGCCAGAATCAACGCTTCCGGAAAGTCTTTGTTGACCTGATATACCCATGCCAATAACAGGGTGTAGCAGTCATTGTCCGGATATTTCTGCATGTTTTTCTGCAGCAAGGTTTTGATCATCGTATATTTTTGCTGATTTTCATCATCAGCGAGGGCATTCTGGATGATTTCCTCCGCTTGGGGCAGAAACTTGGCATCATTATCGCTGACCAAGGCTAACGCCTCTTCAAAAAGCTTGTCGCTGCGGCCCAGCTGGCTGTAGATGCCTGTGACTTCCTTGGTGAACAGTTTTTCATTGTTCAGCATCGTACGTCCTTTCAGCAGGGCGTTCAGGGCGTATTCTCTCTTGCCTTTGGACAAGAAAGCGCTATATATCTCCCTGACACTGTATTCTTTAGCTGCCATTTCCTTGAGGGCACCTTGATACTCTTTCTCGGCTTTTCCTATCTGGTTGGACATTTCGTACACAAAGCCCAGGTCGATGCGGTAGCGTTGCTGTTCGGGAAACAACTTGCACTGTTTCTTGGCCAGTTTTTCCAATTTGTCCAAATCATGCAATTCGTACAGTGTCTGGAAGTGGTAGTAGTAGATGTAGGCGTTTTTCTTGGTCAGCTGGATTTTGTCAAACAACTCGCTGGCTTTTTCGTATTCGCCGTCTTTGTAATATTGAATGGCCAACTGCTCCTCAGGGGTTTGCTGGGCAAACACCAGTGAGGCCATAAGAATGAGTATGCAGGTCAGAAAGAATCGGCGCATGGGAATCATTAGTCAA
>Ga0310786_10007696_pt1 | contig 14003 bp, 14 predicted proteins | sample AusTroGonzalo_MG_FD_203881 | JGI IMG/M metagenome (GOLD analysis project Ga0310786, IMG submission 203881) | Bovine rumen microbial communities from tropical cattle in Woodstock, Queensland, Australia - Gonzalo_03 (v2) (version 2) | ecosystem: Host-associated > Mammals > Digestive system >... | reverse complement strand
TCCTTGAAACCGAGTCGTTCGCCGCCTTGCAGACAGACCTCGCCAATGCCAAGACGCCCGAGGCTAGGACGCAGGCCTTGAACATGTACACCCAGCGGTACACGATGGCGCTCAGGGCGGTCTTGGGTGGCATCCAGGAGAACGAGTCGCAGCTCGTGATGATGCGCACGTACGAGACCGTTGAGAAGCCCTCGTCGTTCGCGAACGCCGTGATGTCGACGCTGATGGACAACTTCGACGCGCTCTCGTCCACGTTTGCGGATTCCAAGGCCAGGCTGCTCGTCGACGTCAAGGCCATATCCATGAAGGAGCTCGGGCTCGGGCTTTTCTCGGGTGAGCAGGCCACCATCACCGCCATCAAGGATGACGCGCTCAAGATGGCCGGCGACGATTCCTACCAAGTCGACATCGGCGTTTGAGGCTGAAAGGTTAAAAAGTTAAAGGATGACAAGAATATGACATTCGGAGAGTTGATAGACAGGCTGGGAAAGAGTCTCGGCATTGAACTGACGGACGAGGGCGGAGCCGCCGCCGTACAGGTCGACGGCAACCCCATCGTTCTTCAAGCGGCCGGAGACGACCTCCTACTTGTTCACGCCGATTTGGGGGAGATGGATCCCGAGACCCGCGAAAGGGTTGTCGCCGCGGCGATGGAGGCGAACTTCCTCTATCAGGGGACTGGTGGCGCGACGCTCGCCGTGAATCCGCACGATGCGCACCTGTACATACAGAAATACAACTGGCTAGACCGCCTTGACACCGAAAAGGCAGTGTCTGGCCTGACGCGATTTGCCGACACGGTGAAGACATGGAAGGAACTTGTCGCCGAATCCACGGCATCTGCGCCCTTCTCAGCCGATAATCTGCCCGCGTCGACGCTTGACAGCATCATGCAAGTGTAGTCGCCGCTCGTCAAGCGCTTTAAGATCGAACTTAGAGATGCCGCCTCAAAGCCGCTTTCTATCCATTCCCTGACCCACATGAACGGGTAAAGGCGGGATCGGAGCATTCCGGCTTGGCGTAGGGACAGCGCGGATGAAACGCGCAGCCGGACGGCCAATCCCAGGGCGGCGGCACAGTACCTGGTATGTCGGAGAGCGGCGCATCCTTGGGCGCATCCAACCGCGGAACTGCGGCGATCAGACCCTTCGTGTACGGATGGCGCGGATTGCCCAGCACCTCCGCAACAGGCCCGCTCTCGACAATCTGGCCCGCATACATGACGTTCATATCGCGAGAATGCTCGGCGACAAGACCCAGATTGTGCGTAATCAGCAGCACCGCCATCAAACGCTCGTCGGCTATACGGTCGATCAGGTCCAGAACCTCCTTCTGTGTCGTGACGTCCAGCGCTGTCGTCGGCTCGTCGGCTATAAGCAGATCAGGTTCCGCTGCGAGGGCCATCGCGATCATCACGCGCTGCTGCTGTCCACCGGAAAGCTGACACGGATACTTCGCCTCCGCATCAGCCGCGAGCCCCACGCTCGCCAGCAGTTCGCTCGCAGTCCTGGATGTACGGCGGGCCTCGTCTATCTGGCGGCCGACCCGCATTACCGGATTGAGAGACTGCATCGGATTCTGGAAGATGTAGGATATGCGCGGAGATCCTTCGATTCTGCCGCTTATCTCGGCGCGGTCGACGAGCCCGCCAATGGCGAGCGCAGTCAGGCTCTTGCCGCTGCCAGACTCACCAACCAGCGCGACGCGTCCGTTAGCCGGAATCCCGAAAGACACATCCCTGACCGGAACCGAAAGCCGCCCTTCCATCCTGAAGGCGACGCGCAGATTTGACACCTTAAGTATCACCTGCGTCTCCGCATGACGAGCTTGGACGCTAGCAGATAAAGCGCAACAAGCGCGACAGCTCCGCCGATCACCAGCGGAAGATGATGGGCCGCCATCTCCTTCCCGCGCGTAACAAGTTCAAGATAAGTGATGTCGCCGGCTGAGCGACCGAGGGCGTAGCCGACGAACGCGAGTATAGCCGTCCAGATGCCGGCTCCAAGCCCCGTGAACAGCGTAAACTCGCCAAGCGGCATGCGCGAGATGCCGGCCGGAATGGAAATCAGCTGGCGTATGACCGGCACAAGACGGCAGACGAACGTAGTCGCCGCGCCATATTTGTTGAACACCTCGCATGCGCGCGCAAGCGGCTCAGGCTTGACGAAGAACCACTTGCCGTACTTTTCGAGGAACGGCTTGCCGACCCAGAGCGCCAAGTAATAGTTGACAAACGCTCCCGCGAGAGAACCCAAAACGCCGACCGCCACCGCAATCGCAAGGCATGCCTGCGGCCCGCCCGCGCCCAGCTCGCCGCGCGCGGCGAGGAATCCGGCAGGAATCATGACGACCTCGCTGGGGAACGGAATGAAACTCGACTCGATCGCCATGAAGATGAATATGAACGCATACCCCCATGTCGGGGCGAGCGCCGCGATCGCGTCCAGGTTGGACGCTATGGCCTCTAGCATATCTGGAACTCCTTGAACTTTTTGCGGTCGTAAGGCCTCGGAATAGCGACAGTCCGCTCCCCTACCCTCAAAACAATGTCCTCCTCAAGTCTGTCGCACTTCGAGTACGCGCAGACAAGTTCGGCGGCGAGGCCCAAATCGCCCTCGCTCTTAACCTCCGGCACAAGCGCTGTCGGCCCGGGACAGTTGACCGGCGCGATGACCGTACCGTTCGCGCCCTCTTCCTTAAGAATCGCGTTGTCGTTCCTGTCGCGCCCGAGGATCACCCCACTGCCGTCCGGCAGCCTGAAGCGGCGGGCAATCAGCAACAGCTCGACGAGCCGCCTATTCCTAAGACCCTCGTGGTCGAGGAGATCCTTAAGCTTGCGCCCGAACCCGTCCTCAGTCAGCTTGCAACCGCCGGCGGGCGACGGATAGTCCGTAATGCCGAACTCCGCCGCAAGCGCGATCTGCCTGTCACGCGAACGCCCCGATATGTCGAGCAGCGCCTCGCGGTCGAGCTTGCCCTCAAGCTCAGGGACGGTAGGCTCCAGCAGCTTCGCGCTAAGCGGACGCACCAGACGCCCCTTGAGCCCCGATGTCTTTTCGACGACGCCAAGAGACTGCTTGTTCTGGCTCATCGGCCTCTGCCCCATAACCTCACCGGTCGCGACGAAATCGTATCCGAGCCGCTCCATCAGCTCACCTGCGCGACGTATCATAGTCGCGTGGCAGTCTATGCACGGATTCATTGCCCCGCCAAAGCCGTGCGGCGGATTCTCGATAAGCGCAATCTCGTCAGCCGTGAAATCTATCACGTGCAGCTTCACACCAAGTGCGGCGGCGGCCTTTTTTGCGGTGTCGGCGGAGAAGAAAGGCGTCTCGAAGCACACTCCCTCGACCTCTGCCCCGGCCCGCTGCAATATACGAATGGCGAGCTGGCTGTCCAGCCCGCCGCTCATCAGGCTGAGGCCGCGAGCCTTCATTGCTGCGCTTCCTCTGGCTGAGACTCGACCTCAGGCGGCAGATCCCCCTCTGGAGGTTGCATCGCCCTAGCCAGTTCGTCGGCGTGCTTGAACGCGAGATCAGCGACCTCCGGCTCGCCGAGCTGCCTCATGCAAACACCGTAGTTGTATACCGGCAGCGGATCATTCGGCATTATCTGCGCCATCGTGTCGTAGCACCGCGCCGCCATCGCCGCCTTGCCGAGCTTCAGGAACGCCTCGGCGTTTACCGAAAGACGGTCGAGCCTCTCGACGAGCATAGTGTCGCCGGGGCTGCGCAACGCGGCCTTCGCCCAGGATTCGACGGACTTCTCCTCCTCGCCACGCTCGGCCTGCATTACGCCGACAAGAATGATCCGCCTAACGACCTGCATTGAGCGTATCTCGTGCGTCACTGCCTCGCGGATGTCATAGTCGATGCCGTCCGTCGCCATCCAGTCGAGGCTAGGCACCTTGCGCATGATGAAATACTCCGGCCTCAAACCAAGTTTGAGGTCCTGTCCGGCGAACGCCGGCATGATGTCCTCTCGCGAACCGGCATAGCTGGCGAAGACTATGGGCAGCTTGTCGCACTTTGCGGCGACGGTGTCGGTAAAGCCCTCCTCGCGCGTAAAGAGATCCATCATATCCTCAAGCTGCGGCTTCACGTCGCCCGTCCGTGCAGTCACAAGCCAGTCGAGCTCGCCGGGCATCCAGACATGCACGCAGTCGCCCTTCATCGACGAAAGCGTACGCTTGAATCCTTCAAGAGTCTCTTCGCGGGCGTCTACGCACTCGGCCCAAAGTCCGCTGCGCTTAAGCACTCGATGGGCGGCGCGGTTGACGCTCGCCTGTCGATGTCCGGCGGCGAAAACCATGTCGAACTCGCCGCTTGGATCGATTGCGCACTCCAGCCCGGCCCGTATGAATATGGCGCGGTATTCCGCCGCACGGTCTCCGAGCAGCAGGACGCGCTTCGCCTTAGGATTCTCGACCAGCGCCATGTAGACGGATGCTATCTTGACGCACGGAAAGGTCCTCGACTCGTCGTTCTTCGATGACTCCGGGGCCAGCCCGAAAAGCGCATTCGCCACGATGCAGATCGCGACGAATAGCGAAACGACCAGCACAACTATCCAGCCACGGTTCTTCACGAAAGCCTCTCCCTGATTTCTGCAATGCACTTGGCGACCACTCCCTGACGCCTCAGCACGGCGGCTGTCGCGCGCTCGCCAAGGGCTCCGGCCGCCTCACGGTCGTTCCAGAGTCGGACGATCTCGGCCGCAAGCCCCGCCTCGTCCGCGACCTGGACTATTGCGTCACCTTCCATGAGGTCGCTCATGACTGGACGGAAATTCTCAGTGAACGGCCCGACGAAGGTAGGCTTGCCGCAGAGGCAAGGCTCGATCATGTTCTGGCTTCCGTGCTCGCAAAGCGACTTGCCGACGAACACCGCGTCGGAGATTCCGTAGAGGCCCATAAGCTCTCCAGTCGTATCGGCTAGATAAACCACCTTTTCGCCAGGATCGGCCGGAGCGGAATCTCCCCTGCTGCGGCGCACGCACCCAAATCCGGCGCGGCGTATGTTATCCTCGACGGCGTCGGCCTTCTCGAAATGGCGCGGAGCGATGACCAATGTAGCGTCGCCAAGCTTCTTGACGATCCTCAGCAGAACCTCGTCTTCGCCTGGCCACGTGCTGCCGCCGAGCAGGATGCGCCCCTTAGCGCCGGCGAGCCATTTGCGCAGTTCGCCCTCCTTCGTCTCGTTGCGCCGCGCGACGTCGAACTTGAAGCTGCCCGTCACATCGACCCTGTCGGCCGGGGCGCCTGCCGCGACAAGGCGGTCCCTGTCCAGATCGGACTGCGCGAAGATCCTAGCGAAGCAGCCAAACACGTCCTTGAACCATCCCTTCGCTAGCTTGTAGCGCGGGGCACTGCGGTCGCTGACGCGCGCATTTATGAGAAACAGCGGCACGCCCCTCTTGGCGGCGGCCCTGATGAACACCGGCCATATCTCCGACTCGGTGAGCACAATCGCCCTCGGACGGATCGTCGCGAGCGCACTCTTCACGAAGTTCGGGAAGTCGAGCGGATTGTAGATCAAGACGTCGCCCTCGGCGACCTCGCGCTCGGCCATCTTCCAGCCGGTGGAGCTTGTGGTAGAGAAGCAGAACCTTACGGACGGCTCGACCTTTCGCCACTCGCGCATGAGCTGGCCGGCGACCTGAACCTCACCGACAGAGACGGCGTGTATCCACACCCACTCAAGCGGCGGCGCGACCTCGTGGCCCGACGAGTCGAGCCTGGCGGACGCGCCGGACGCCGCAGGACGCGCCGCGCGAATCTTCGCGAGAACGTCTGCAGGATAGAGCGCAAAGCGGTCGCCCATCCGCGTACGGTACCCCCCGCGCCGGCACATCCTCATCAGGAAGCCCGGCAGCAGGAAGACCCACACCACTCCGAAGAGCAGGTTATAAGCGAACCACTTCACGCCTTGAGCGAGCCGAAGGGCGAAAGCGTTGCGCCAGGCGCGACATCCTTGAGCACAGGCGTGCCCGCGCAGACTACGGCGTTGTCGCCGACCGTCATGTGAGGGGCGGTGCAGCTGTTGGTGCCCATCAGCACGTAGTTGCCGATCTTGCAGTTGCCGGATATCGACACGCCGGGCGAAATCTGCACGAAGTCGCCGACGGTGCAGTCGTGGCCGACGCCGGCGCGTGCATTGACGATCACGAACTTGCCAAGGTCGGTGCCGACCGAGACGACCGCCTGGGCCGCGACGTATGTTCCGTGCTTGAACTCGGTCGTCGGCGAGACCTGCGCTGAGGGGTCGATGATCGCCGGGAAGTCGTGACCGCGAAGCTTGCGGTATATCTCGGCACGAAGCTTGTTGTCGCCAATCGCGATGAACACGGAAGCTCCCGGATAGTCGCGCGACGCCTTGTCGATGCTGCCGAGCAGAGGATAGCCCTCGAAGTTGCCGGACGCCTTGGCGGGGTCGTCGTCGGCGAAGCCGATCACTCTCCAGAGCGGCTGCTGTGCAGCCTTGTTGATGCGTTCGATCGTCCAGACGGCCTCGCGGCCAAGTCCGCCGGCGCAGCAGATGAACAGGTCTCTCATTTTCTTCCTCCTTTGGTTAGGACAATTATATCAAAAACGGCGTTGCTTTGCGAGGGCGCTCACTGGTCCTCGGTGACGCGCATGATCTCCTTGACGCTAGTCACGCCCCTGAACACCTTGGCCCATCCGTCCTCGCGCAGCGTCTTCATTCCCTTGGCGAGCGCGATGTTGCGGATCTGCGTGGCGTTCTCGCGGCGGACGATCGCACCCTCGATGTCCTCATCGACGTCCAGCACCTCGAATAGGGCGCGGCGCCCCTTGTAGCCGGTGCGCGTGCAGAGGTCGCAGCCGACGGGCTCGAACACGGTCTGCCGCTCGGGCGGCGCGTCGAGAGTGTAGTACTTCATGTCCAGTGGCACTTCGCGCATGCAGCTCTGGCAGAGGCGGCGGCAGAGGCGCTGGCCCATCACGCCGGCGACGGCGGACGCGATCAGGAACGGCTCGACGCCCATGTCTATGAGACGCGGGAACGCGCCCGCGGCGTCGTTGGTGTGGAGGGTCGAAAAGACCATGTGGCCGGTTAGCGACGCGTTGATCGCGATCTCGGCCGTCTCGCGGTCGCGTATTTCGCCGACCATGATAATGTCGGGATCCTGTCGCAGGAAGGCCCTCAACGCACGGGCGAAGGTCATGCCGATGTCGGCCTGCATCTGCACCTGGTTTATGCCGGCCATGTGGTACTCTATCGGGTCCTCCGCCGTCATGATGCGAACATCCATCCTGTTCACCTCCGACAGGAAGGAATAGAGCGAGGTGGACTTTCCGGAGCCGGTCGGTCCAGTCACGAGGAAGATTCCGTTCGGGCGGTGGATGATCTTGCTGACAACGGCATAGTCGCGCTCGTTGAAGCCAAGGTCGTCCATCTTGACGAAATTGCCGCTCTTAGCAAGAAGACGCAGCGAGATGGATTCGCCGTACGCCGCCGGCATGGTGGACACTCGGATGTCGATGTCCTGTCCGGCTATCCTTATACCGATTCGACCATCCATCGGCAGGCGCTTTTCGGCGATGTCGAGGTTGGCCATGACCTTTATGCGCGAGATTATGGCAGACTTCAGGCGATTGAGCTGCGGCGGCACATCTACCTTGTGCAGCATGCCGTCTATGCGGTAGCGTATGCGAAGCTCGGTCTCTTGAGGCTCGATATGGATGTCTGTCGCGCCCTGGCGATCGGCCTCGGCGATGATCTGGTTGACGAAGCGAACGATTGAAGCCTCTTCGCCCATCTCGTTGACGTCGATCTTTGTCATCGCGCCTATGTCGTCGTCTACCGAATAGCGGCCGTCCTCGATCATCTTCTCAATGGCGTCGGCGCCGACGCCGTAATACTTCTTGACGGCTTTCTCGACATCCTCCTTCGGGGCGAGGGCGGTCTTGATGACGCCGCCGGCGATGAGCCTGAGGCCATCCGTCGCCTTCGTGTCGAACGGATCGCACGTGACGACGGTCAGCGAACCATCGGCGATGGCGAACGGCAGAACGGAATACTGGTAGACGGCGCTCGCGGGAAGCTTGGTGAGGGCATCGGGATTAGGTTGGCGATGCTCAAGATCAACGACTTCAAGGCCGAGAACGCGGCCGATGGCGGAGAGAAAATCGTACTCCTTGCGGCCACCGAACTTCACGGCGGCTTCGGCGAGGCCCATGCCCGGATTTGCGGCACGGCCGTTCGCAATGCGCTCAAGCTGTTCGTCGGAGTAGATTCCGGCGGACCGCAGCAACAGGTTAGCAAGTGAAGCACTCTCAGCCATTGGCGGATATTGTATCATATTTTCAGCCAGCGCAACACCCCCGAACGACGGAAACGAGGGGGCAGAGGTCGCAGTCTGGGAAGAGTCTGAGACAGCATTCTCGATAAATGTGCAGCAACCCCTGAATCTTGACACCGTTCGACGAATATGTCGCAGCTGGGTTGAAATCACGACCGAACATTCGAAAAGCCACAAGTCGGACCGGCTCAGACACGTCTTCCGGCGGCAACCATCGCGGAGGTTCGGCGATGCGCCCCTCAGCCAAGGCGAACGGAACAAAGACATTCGCCATCAATGCGGCAGCCCGTCCCTTGCCCATGAATCCGCCTTGTGCAAGGCTTTTCACGATGTTTCGGCAATTTCGCGGAGAGAAGTCTGTCTCTTCCAGGATCGAAAGCACATCCCCTTTCGCGAACAACCTGGCGGCCGACCTTATCCTGACCTCCGGCGAATTGAGGGGCCTGATACGACCTCGCCGCCAATCGTGGCACTGCGCCGCCACAACAAATGCACTTTCCGCATTCCACGGTTCGGCACGGATCACATCCAGTGGAATCGCTGACGCGATTGCCTTGAAGCCATCCGAATTGCGGCCATAGCCGAGCGCAGCCATCGTTTCAGAATAGAAAAGCTGCTCTCTATCGACTTTGCAGCGTCTAGGGGCGCTCAAGAGCCGTTCTATGCGACGGGCCTTAAGGCTCAAACGCAAAGCCCCCTTCTCCAGAAGAAGCGCCTCTGCAAGGTCGATATTTCGTCCAAAGATATTGAAACATGGCCTATCTGATATCGGAAACCTGGAAAACGGATATGCCGCCACATCTATCTGATCGGGAGAGAACCCCGGATCAGATGTGATAAACCTGCCAAGCCATATTGAAACCGCACCGCGAGGCAATGTCTCAGGCGGCGGTCCGCTGTTCCATGTAACATGGGCTATGACATGTCCATATTCCGAATCTTTGCCGTGAGCATGGGCCGTCCAGTCCTGTGGAGACAAATGCACCTCTATGTCGCCAGCCATCCTTCGGCCGCCGACCTCAAGTATAGCATTCTTGAAGTCTGGTCCGGCACCAAGGTTCCAGTTGCCCGGATGTATCACACGAACGCTCTCGCCACCGCTGGCGAAAAGCGCATCCGGTCGGATTGAACGGTCGTACCATGCCGCCTGGACATGCCGTTCGGTAATGGCCTCACGGTTCCGTCGGCAGCATGCGAATCCCGATGACATATGCATTGGCTACCCCCATCTTATGAACCTGTCACGGTCGCAGAACAGTGCGACGCGCTCTATGTGATCGACCTCTGGATTACGATCTCCAGGCACGCCAAAAACCTCTATCACATCAAAGCGGTATGCGCCAAGCCATCGCATGCCGCGCCGCCACGCATTGCAGGCTTTGCGCATGTTGGACAGCTTCTTGCGATCGACGCTTCGCATCCGCCTTTCGAAAGGGAGATGGTGCGCATGCTGCTTAACCTCGATAAAGACCATTGCGTCGTTGCTCTTGTCATAGGCAACGACATCTATCTCAAGACGCCGGTTCCACGGACATGGGCGGGAGTTGCGGTCAACTATGATGTAGCCCTTTCGCCTGAGGGCTTCGACCGCGACATCCTCCCCCCACTGTCCGTGCGCAACGCCTATGTTAACATCAGGCGACGGCGGCATTGCGCATATTCCTCACTTGCGCCCTGTAGCTCGAAGTGTCGTGCGGAATCACCTTCGGTATGCCGAAGCAGATTATGCCAATGGAATTCTCGAACGCAAGCGCGATCCCATCGGACTCCGCCTCACTCAGCAGCATGTGGGCGCTGTTCTGCTCGTCGGGCTTTCCGCGAACATCGCGATAAACCTCAAGCGAATACACCTGATGCGGTTCTATGAGATGCCTCAGGACGATCTTTGTCGAACCGGCCGGAGAGGTGTGGTATAGCCCCTTGCCATCGCCGATTGACTCGCTTCTTCCGCGAAATACCGTCAGCATCTGGCAGATATCCGTGAAATCGAGCTTCACGGTCATCTTATGCTCCCAGTCGAAGGTCGCGAAGCTCTTCACGCCCCCATTTGTTGAAGCGACCGACTTCTGGTTGGCCAACGACATCATGATGCACCCGTCAACGTCATCGTGGGCGGGGTGAAGCTCCATCTTCAACGCGCAACCCGTCCCGCGTCCGTTTGCGTGGAAGATATGCAGCTGCGGACGGAATTCCCGTACGGCCTTGCTGTCGGAGGTGGTTATTGATTCGTTCATTGTCTTGTTCCTTTCTGTTTGTTGTCTGTTTAAGGGCACGACACCCGTCATGCCCAAAATGCACGGCTCTCATCATCAAGCTGCCGGTATCCGGAGGCTTCCATCACATCCTCCAATCCGACAGATTCCGAACCACGAAGGTCCGCAACCGTACGCGAGACCCGCAAAATCCTGTCGTAGGCCCTGGCGGACAGATTAAGCTTCTCGATTATCCGCCGCACCTCGTCCAGCGCCGCCGACGAAAGCCTGCACACGCCCGGAAGGTCGCGGCTCCTGACCTCCGCATTGCAGGTAACACCAGGCGTATCACGGTAGCGCAAAGCCTGTATCCGTCTCGCACGCACCACAGCCTCCCGCAATTCGGCGCTGGACGTGCCAGGCGAGGCGTGCTGGAGCTCCTTGAACGGCACGGCATGTACGCCTATCTGTATGTCGATCCTGTCCAACAGCGGGCCGGACACTCGACGTTGATACTTTAGTATCTGGGACTGCGTACACCTGCAGTCATGGGTAGGGTCATTGAAATATCCGCATGGACAAGGATTCATCGCCGCGACCAGCATGAATCTTGAGGGATAGTCATGCGCAGCGGCCGCGCGGGAAACGCCGACATGGCCATCCTCGAGCGGCTGCCGAAGAACCTCAAGCGCCTGTCTGGGGAATTCGGCAAATTCATCAAGGAACAACACACCGCGATGAGCAAGCGAAACTTCACCAGGCATCGGCTTTGTTCCGCCGCCAAGAAGCCCTATCGAGCTAACGGTATGGTGAGGAGCGCGAAACGGACGTCTCGTCACAAACCTTCCACCGCCTTTCGCAACTCCAGCAACAGAATGTATGCGCGAGACCTCCAGAGCCTCATCCACGCTCAAGGGAGGGAGTATTGACGGTATGCGCCGGGCAATCATGGTCTTGCCCGAACCAGGCGAGCCGATCAGCAGGACATTGTGCCCACCGGCCACGGCGACCTCCACTGCGCGAACCGCCAACGGCTGGCCCTTGACATCCATGAAATCATCTCCGCCGTTTGAATCGCACGACACAAGAGAGCCGATATCTGCATGCACAGGAGGAATCGCAATCTCTCCATTAAGGAACGCTACAGCCTGACGGAGCGACTTGACGGGAATCACGTCTATGCCGTCGACGACACTTGCCTCTTCAACGTTCTCATAAGGGACCAGCATCGCCTTCCTGCCAATCCTTTTCATCTCCATGACTATCGGCAGCACTCCGTTTACGCGCCTCACCTCACCTGAAAGCGCGAGCTCGCCAACAAGCCCATAGTCCGCAAGGTTCTCGTTCTCAAGCCGTCCCGTAGCCTTTATCAGCCCAATGGCGATTGGAAGGTCGTAGAGCGGCCCCTCCTTCTTGAGGTCAGCCGGGGCAAGGTTCACGGTCACCGCATACTCGCGCTTGCTTGAAAATCCCGAATTGCGCAGCGCGGTAGACACGCGATCCTTCGCCTCGCGAATCGCCTGGTCTGGAAGACCGACTATCGCAAACGAGCTAGTGCCCTCGTGCGAGAACACCTCTATCTCTACCGTACGCGCATCGACCCCGTGAATCGCCGCTGAATAACATTTCGCCAACATGGTTGCTCCTTTCGCCCTTCTCCCTGAAGGACGCAACCATTATGGCATTTTTTGTGAAAAGAAACCTTAAGCGAACCTTAAGCGAACCTTAAGATTTCTTAAGGTTCATTCACCGCATAAGTCTATAACCTATGTTGCGCTCCGAGCAAAGCAGCGCCCCTGACCTGCCTAGCTTCTTCTTCAAATGGCTCACGTGAACATATATTGAGCTGGAGTCTCCTGTAAATCCGCCAGCCTTTAGGACATCAATTATCTCCTCGCATGGCACGGATTTGTCCCGCTCGACAACAAGCAACCATAAAAGATCCGCCTCTGTCTTAGTCAGCCGCTCGACTTCATCTCCGTTCTGGACAACAAGAGTATCGAAATCCACCGTCGCAGAGCCTATCTGGCGTCTGCGCGACTCAGGCGCCTCAGACCTCGTGTTGTACACGGCAAACCGTTCCACGGCGCGCCGCACCCTGGCGAGAAGCTCTGCATCGCTTGCAGACTTCGATATGTAGTCGTCGGCGCCAAGGCCAAAGCCGCGCACCTGTTCCGCTTCGCCGTCCTTGGCCGTCAGGAACACGATTGGAGTAAAAGGGTCAATGCTTCGTATCTCGCCGCAGACGGAAAAGCCGTTGCGCTTTGGCATCATCACATCCAGAAGAACGAGCGATGGTCTGCGATCCCTGAACGCGGCAAGAGCCTCATCTCCATTCTTGGCCGTGCGCACGGAGAATCCCTCGGCCAAAAGCATGCGCTTCAGGCCCTCGCGAATGACGCGCTCGTCGTCCACTACGAGTATCTCTGCCATCTATCCCTACATCAAGGCGGTGGGTGGTAGATTCTGCAGTGCGCTTATGCGGTCCGTCAACGACGGATGCGTGGACCAGATGGACGTCTTATCGCGGCCCTCCGCGATTCCCATGGCCTTGAGCGAATCGGGCAGCACGCCCGGCTTGAGGTTGCCGAGCCGCCTCAACGCCGCTATCATGGGCGTCGGCGTGCCAAGCAGTCGCGCCGATCCCGCATCCGCCGCATATTCCCTTCTGCGAGAATACGCGTAGACTACGAGCGATGCGAGTATGCCCATCGTAAGCTGCAGCACCATCACGATCAGCCAGTACATCCCATCCGACGACCTACGCCTCTCCCCATTACCGGCGTTCGCGATTATGCGAGCAACCACCCGTGAGAAGAATATCACAAATGCGTTCAACACCCCCTGCACAAGCGTGAGCGTCACCATGTCGCCGTTCGCCACGTGGCTCATCTCGTGGCCAAGCACCGCACGAAGCTCCTCACGGCTCATCTGGCCCATTATGTCCGTCGAAACCGCCACGAGCGCACTGTTCCGGAACGCGCCAGTCGCAAATGCATTCGCCGCGCCCGGATATATCGCCACCTCAGGAGTCTTCAGGTTCGCACGCCTCGCGAGATCCTCCACAGTATCGACGAGCCAGCGCTCCGCCGGGCCCTCCGAACCGTCTATCGTCTTAGCGCCGCACGCGAACTTCGCCATCGGCTTGGAGAGAAGCAGCGATATGAACGCGCCCACGAGTCCGTACACGAACGCGTAGACCGCGATCACCGAGTATTCGGGACCAAGCGCCTGCTCAAGCGTCGTGCCGGCGACGAGCACATAGAGTACGTTGGCTACTATGCCGAGCGTGAACAGCACGGCGATGTTCGTCACCAAGAAGAGAAATATCCGCTTCATCTGTATTCAACCTTTGCGTAGCTCTCGCGGACGACTCCGCGCTGATACCTAATGCCAGGCACGCCGAAGAGCATCGCGTAGAACGGAGTCGTCCGGCGGATGCCGCTCGTGACCTCCAGCAGCTCCGGCACGGCCTCCTGGACGAGCTTG
>Ga0310786_10007694_pt1 | contig 14008 bp, 10 predicted proteins | sample AusTroGonzalo_MG_FD_203881 | JGI IMG/M metagenome (GOLD analysis project Ga0310786, IMG submission 203881) | Bovine rumen microbial communities from tropical cattle in Woodstock, Queensland, Australia - Gonzalo_03 (v2) (version 2) | ecosystem: Host-associated > Mammals > Digestive system >... | reverse complement strand
ATCACTGTTTCCTCGGATCCTCGACTGTATCCTCAACCCGTCCCCAATCTTCAGGGACCTGCTCCTGTCTCCTGACGCCTGACGTCCTTTTTCCTTATAGAAATAGCATTTCAGCTTCTGCCTGTTCTTCACCAGCATGATATCTACCGCTATGGTCTTCGGTTTCTCCTGTGGCTCAGAGAGCACTACCGCCTCATATTTCACCTCTTCCTCCGGCCATTGCACCCGCAGCGACTCTTTCTGCCTTGCTGTCAACAGCCATCCTAACAACACAAAGCACACTGCTATTGCCACCGACTGTAGTAATGCTTTCTTCCATAACAGCAGTGCCAGCACCACAACCCCAGCCAGCACAGGCAAGAGCCAATGCCCTGCCTCCACATTATTCCCTATGATAATCCCTGCCATCAGACAGACGGCCAGACGCAACAACGGAGCTTCACCAAACAGTTTGTTTCTCATATCATTCAGTGTTAACGCTGCAAAATTACAAATTATCATGCATATAACCAAATAATATTTGGTTTTTTGCTCACTTAATCGTACCTTTGCAGTCGAAATGGAAATGATGATGATGCCCCTTTGGGCGTGGATATTGTTTTATGTACTGGTGCTGATAATGCTGATGATCGACCTGAAGTCGTTCGGAAGAAAGGGTCAGCACGAGGTTGGTGTCTCTGAAGCACTGAAGATGACGGCTGTATGGATTGTCGTGTCACTGGTGTTCTGTGCAGGTATTTGGCTGTTCTATCCCGTCGCTCCACATGAGAAGGCGATGGAATTCCTGGCGGGCTACCTGATCGAGAAATCACTCTCAATGGACAATCTCTTCGTGTTTCTCATGCTCTTCTCCTTCTTCGGTGTTCAGCGGAAGTATCAGCATGAGGTACTCTTCTGGGGTATTATCGGGGCACTGGTCTTGCGTAGCTTCTTCATCTTCGCAGGTACAGCAGTCATCGCCCGCTTTGAATGGGTATTAGGTGTCTTCGGACTCTTCCTTATCTATACCGGCATCAAGATGTTCTGGCATCAGGAGGACGAGCATGTCGACCCCTCCAAGAATATTTTCGTAAAGGTGTTCAAGCGTTTCTTCCCCGTGACCGATCAGATGCACGAGGACGAGTTTTTTATTAAGGAGGAAAAGAGAGAAGGAGGGAAAGAGACTGGACGATGGCTGGCGACGCCACTGTTTATTGCTCTGATAGTGATTGAGACCACCGACGTGGCCTTTGCCGTCGACTCCATCCCAGCCGTGTTCTCCGTGTCGAGAGATCCTTTCATCGTACTCACCTCAAACATTTTCGCCATCCTTGGCCTGCGAGCACTCTATTTTGCCCTGGCCGCCATAGCCAAATACTTCACTTATCTGAAATACGGCCTTGGCATCATCCTCAGTTTCGTGGGCATTAAGATGCTGTTGGAGGTATTATGGGACATCGAGGTGTCCACCCCAATCTCCCTGGCCTTTATCTTCGGAGTCCTGACCCTCTCCATGCTTGCAGGAGGGAAAAAGATAAACCGTGAACAATAAACTATAAACAACAAAGATATGGATACTAAAGACTACACCAACGATGCCGTAGAGCTACTGAAGGAACTGATTGCTATCCCTTCTGTCAGCAGGAATGAGACAGAGGCAGCCAACAAGCTTGGCGACTATCTGAACCAATGGGGTCTGCCTTTCGGACGTGAGGGAAACAATCTGTGGGTGGGTTGTCAGGACTGGGATAACAACCGTAAGACAGTCATGCTCAATGCCCACATCGACACAGTAAGGCCAGTAAACACCTGGACACGTGATCCCTTCACCCCCTCTCAGGAGGGTGACCTGATTTACGGTTTGGGAGCCAACGACTGTGGTGGTGGGCTGGTAGCGACACTTCAGGCCTACCGTATCCTACATAACAGACCAAGAAACTTCAACATCCTGTGGCTGGCAACGGCCGAAGAGGAGGTATCAGGCGAGAACGGCTTCAGCCATGTGATGCCTTTTCTGCCCCCCATCGACTTGGCCATCGTAGGAGAACCAACAGGTATGCAGCCTGCCATCGCCGAGAAAGGTCTGATGGTGATTGACGGTTATGCCTACGGAAAGTCTGGCCATGCCGCAAGAGAAGAAGGTGTGAATGCCATCTACGAAGCACTCGAAGACCTGATATGGCTGCGCGACTATAAGTTCCGGAAGGTCAGTCCGCTGTTAGGTCCGACGAAGATGACGGTGACTGTCGTGGAGAGTGGCACCCAGCATAATGTCATACCAGACACGCTGCACTTTATCATCGATGTACGTACAAACGAGTTCTATCAGAACGAGTACCTCTTTGAGTTCCTGAAAAAGAAGATGAAGAAGTGTCAACTCAAGGCTCGTTCGTTCCGATTGCACTCATCAGCCATTGCCGAGGATCATCCTATAGTCAGACGGTGTCTGGAATGGGGCATGAAACCCTTCGGTTCCCCTACACTGAGCGATCAGGCATTGATGCCATTTACCTCACTGAAACTGGGTCCTGGCGACTCTGCCCGTTCGCATGCCGCCAATGAGTTTATTAAGATTTCCGAGATTGAGCAAGCCATCGAGACATACGTTGGCCTACTTGATGGACTTATCTTGCCAGCCACGACTCAGGATTGAGCTTGGCCGTACCTTTCCGAAGCTGGAACTGCATGGTGCCTTCTGAGCCCACCCGTCCGATGGTCTGACGGGCACTAACCTTTTGTCCACGACTAACACTTACTGAAGCAAGATCACAATACACAGACAGGTAGCTGCCGTGTTTGATGATGACTACCGACGTACCACCATATCCAAACACAGCACTGACCACGCCGTCGAAGATACTCCTGACCTGTGCCCCGGGCTGTCCTTTGATATCGATACCCTTCTTATCGAGGGTGACATGTCCTTTCACATCGGTCACGGTGTTCGTACCAAAACGGTGTACGATCTTATAACTGCCAATGATAGGCATAGGCAGACGACCACGATTACCCTCGAAACTGCCACTAAGTCGCAGGTCTTCGGCAGGCATCACATAACCAGTCTCTACTGGTTTGCTGGCCTCCGCCACCTCCCGCTTCCTTGCCTTGGTTTCCTCAGCGGCTCGACGCTCAGCATCTTTTCTGGCACGTTCGGCCTCCTTGGCTGCACGTTCAGCCCTAGCCTTCTCCTCAGCACTCTTCTTCGCAGCAGCACGGGCCTCAGCCTTGGCTTTCTCTTCCTTGGCCTTTGCCTCTGCGATACGACGGGCATTCTCTTTGGCAGCAGCCTCGGCAGCAGCTTTCTTCCGGGCAAGTTCCTCAGCACGTTTCTTGGCAGCCTCAGCCTCGGCCTTACGCTTGGCTTCGGCTTCAGCCTTCGCCTTGGCACGGGCAATCTCCTCTGCAATGAGTTTATCGATACGAGCGTTAAGCTCAGCATCGCGCTTCTTCTGCTGATCGATGATGCCCTGGATAGCCTTCTGTTGTTTCTTCAAAGAACTGACCACCTGCTGCTGTTCTACCTGTTTCGACTCCAAGGACTTCTTCTCCTGCTCACCACGGTAGAGCAGGTCATTCTTCAGTTTCTTCGTACTCTTCAGTTCATCGAACGCCTCCTTCACCTGAGCCTGCATCGACTGTACGGCCTCACCCTGTGCCTGCTGATAAGTAGCATAGTCACGGACAAAACGCAGACGACGGTACATCTGCGAGAAGTGTTCAGCACTGAAAATAAACATCATTCGACTCTGAACGTTCCTGTTTCGATGCATATACCGCATCGACTTTTGGAAGCGCTGCTTACGCTCTTCCAATTCTTTGCGGAGTGTCACCAATTGATTCTCCAACACATGGATATCCCCGTCAAGGCGGGTAATATCCTGACGGATGGTGTCGATGGTCTTGCGCTTATCGGCAATCTCATTATTGATGACCATCAGGTTCTGCAGGCGTTTCTTCACGTCTCGCTCATTGGCCTGCAACTTACGTTCCTGTTCTTGGATCTGCTTGCGCACCTGGGCCTGCTCAGACTTCAAAGACTTGACCGTTGGAGCTGGAGTCTTGGGGGCTGCCGTCTTTTTGGCCGAGGTTTTCTTAGTCTGGGTCTTCTTCGTCGGTGTCTTCTTTTTCTGAGATGAAGATACACGAGTAGTGGTTGTCCGCTTCTGAACAGTCTTCTTAGACTGTTGGGCGGGGACAACCACCACCATACTGACCATGAGCCAGAGTAGCAGGAGGAGTCGCTTCACGGCGTTTACTAAGGCGTTTACTTAGAGTGACATGAAACGACGCAGGATGTCATCGACACTAACCTCACGATATTTGTTCGATATTTCCGTACGGGTCTCCCACTCTGTGTCTGCACCAATATAATTCAGGGTCATGCCGAGCTTCACCTCCTTCTCAGGTGTAGTGAGCGTGATGGCCGACTTATGCGGGAACGGACGTTTGTTCAGTTTCTTAAACTGGTCGTAGTCCCAGTTCAGTTGAGTGTTACCGTTAAAGCGGTCCTTATAGAGGATATTCGCCATACGGATGATGGCATCCTGACGACTAGCCAGCCAACTGTAGTCCATCTTGCCTTCCTCCAGACTGATAATCATGTCGTCACCACTCTCGATGATGTTGTAATTGGCGATGGAATCAATGACCTGTTTTTCGTTCGTCTTTACCAATGCTGTCTGGTTCGGACGGAATAGTTCATTCCAGAAAAGAGCCTGCAGTGTCTGGAAATTCATGCCACTGTTACGGAGGAAGTCAACTGACATCCATGGAGCTTTCAGGTACTGCTTGTTAATACGGTCCATGATCAGCACGTAGTCTTTGGTGAGTTCGATACGTCCAGCCTCAACGAAACCAAAGGCCATGAGCTGGAGACGGATCACATCGTCACGCTTCATCTTCAGATTACCTGTGAGAGTGATCTTCTGAGGTCCTACTTCTACAGAGAACTTCACCTTTGAAGTGAGGAACTTCGTGGACTGGGCATTGTCTTTCACACTGGAGATGAAATCGGCTTTGGCTTTCATTTCTTCGGTCAAGACTGTAGGTTCAACGACTTTCTTGCTTTTGCAAGAGGTGAGCACTAATGGTAAAGCCAGAATGGCAATTTTCAGGATACTGGTCGTTTTCATTCTTTCAAATATTTTTTTAGTTTGATTTTTTTTGCAAGTAATGTATTATCTGGCAACTTCTCACTGGCATCTTGCCAGAAAGAGAGCGCTTTGGTGATATCTTTGTTTTGGGCATAGATGTCACCTGCATGTTCGATGATGACAGCATTCTGCTGTTCGTTGTCCATATGCTGCAGGGCCTGGTCTATATAGATCTTTGCCTCTGCATAGCGCTCCTGCATGAAGAGGATCCAAGCGTATGTGTCGAGGTAAGTCGCGTTCTGAGGTTCCGCCTTGACAGTCTTGTAACTCATCTCCTCTGCTTGTGTCAGACGTTCGCCCCTCTCGCTGAGATAGTAGGCGTAGTTGTTCAGGCACCCGATGTTATCAGCTTTCCACACCAGACAGGAGTCATAGGCGGCAAAAGCCTCCAAAGCCATACCCTTCTGATGCAAGATATCACCCATGACAGCATAAAAATCCGACACGATAGCTGGGTCACTCTCGTTGGTGATGACACCGATGCCATTCTGGAAGGCGCTAAGAGCCCTTTCAAGGGAGTCACGACGATAGTAAGCGATACCTTGATAATAATAAAAGAGCATCTCGTCGGGAGTATATTGTCTGGCCTCCTGACAAAGGGCAATCACACGATCCATCTGGTCTGCCTCCCAGGCATAAGCCACAAGCTGCATACGTGCTGGAGCATAGTCTGGTGAGAGAGCGACAGCCTGTTCAAGGACGGGCGTGATGCTGTCTCTCGGCATCTTCTTTGCATTCATATACGAAGCACAGAGCAGAGCCATGTCTGCGTCAGGCTGAGACAGGTTGAGCACACGGCTGAAGAGATCCAGCACTCGGGTACTGTCTCCGTCGGCTGACTCTGAGGCAGAAATCTCTTGACGCATCAGACGAATTTTCTCTTCGGTGGTGGCATGACTGCCCAAGAGTACGCGTTCTGTTAGCGAGTCAGCCTCAGCTGTCTGCCCCTCGCCCAAATAATAGGTCCTCAACGATAGGAGCACTCGGATATTCTCAGGATCCTCTCGCAACACCTCTTCATAGACGGACAGTCCCTTTTTCGTCTGATCGTTCATGATTAGTGTCTCACCATACATGGCCTTATAATTCAGGTCGTTGGGATATTGTTTGGCCAAGGCAGCCATCTCTGCAACGGCTTCTTTCTTCTTACCTAAACGGTTGTAAAGAGCAGTCTTTGCCATTGAGAGACGCTCATTCTTGCCGTCATTCAGTTCTAACTGATTCAATACACCGATGGCATTGTCATAGTCTTCCACCTGCTGATACAATTGAAACAGCATCTCAAGCATCTCCTCCTGGTTCTTGTCGCGCTCATAAATGCCTTTAATAACTGGGATGGCGCTGGCATAATCACGTTGACTGATATAAGTCTGTGCGAGGGTCTCCATGTAGGCCATGTTGTCTGGATCTAACTCTGCAGCCTTTTTCACACAGGCCATAGACTTGTCAAGTTGTTTCAACGCTGCGTAATACTGTCCCAAGAAATAATAGACTTCAGGTGCCTCGGGAGACAGATCCCTACAATGACTCAGCAGGTCAAAGGCAGCATCATGGTTCCCCTTCTGCCGCTGTATCATCGCCTCAAGGAAGAACTGATCAAATTTGTTTATCGTAGATTGCTTATCGTTTACAGATGAATTGATTTGAGCACAAAGAGAATCGCAAGTTTGAGCACAAACCTGACTGCCAACTTTTCCAAAACAAGTCAGCACCATCATCATCGTCATTATGACACCCCGTTGAGTAATCATTATAAATAATAAACCAAACTACTTCACACCTGTATGGCCATATCCTCCCTCACCACGCTCCGTCTCGTCAAGCACCTCTACTGTCTCGAACACGCCCTGCTCATGGCGGGCAATGATCATCTGAGCGATACGTTCTCCGTCATTCACGATAAAATCCTCCTGTGAGAGGTTGATAAGCAGCACGCCTACCTCCCCACGATAATCAGCATCCACCGTTCCTGGAGAATTTAACACGGTAATGCCTTTTTTCAAGGCCAGTCCACTGCGCGGTCTCACCTGAGCCTCATAACCTTTTGGCAGTGCTATATGCAGTCCCGTCGGGACGAGTCTACGCTCCATAGGCTTCAGTACAATGGGCTCCATGAGATTGGCTCTCAGATCCATGCCTGCACTCTGTTCTGTGGCATATTGTGGCAGGGGCTGATGGCCTTTGTTCACGACTTTGATATGTAGCATACTTTTAAAATTACATTTTAATCAATGTGCAAAGGTAATGTTTTTGTGGCATATTTCGAAAGTTATCGGCAATTATTTTTCATTTTTACGTTAATTTCTGCGAAATCTGCTAAATCTGTGGTATAAAATGATTACCTTTGCAGATAATTATGATGAACTGGCAACAACTCATATCCAACAAACGCCTCGGTCAGGAGCATCGTCATCCTAAACGTCATGATGACCGGACAGAGTTCAAACGCGACTACGACCGTCTGATATTCTCTGCCCCTTTCCGTCGTCTTCAGAACAAAACCCAGGTATTCCCTCTTCCAGGTAGTATCTTCGTACATAACCGTCTCACCCACTCCCTTGAAGTGGCCAGTGTGGGGATGTCGCTAGGCAACGATGTGGCCCAACAACTCATCCAATGTCACCCGGAACTCTCCAACAGTCTCTTTGCAGAGATTGGGCAGATTGTGGCCACGGCCTGTCTCGCTCACGACATGGGTAACCCGCCTTTCGGACATAGTGGTGAGAAAGCCATCCAGTCATTCTTTACCGAAGGACCTGGTCAGTATCTACAAACTGAGGTCAGTCCGGTATTTTGGAGCGACATCACCCACTTTGAAGGCAATGCCAATGCATTCCGTCTGCTGACACATCAGTTTGAGGGAAGAAGACCTGGTGGATTTGTCATGACTTATTCCACTCTTGCCAGTATCGTCAAATATCCATTCTCATCCATGGCTGCGGGTAAAAAGGGCAAGTTCGGATTCTTTGACACAGAGAAAGAGCTATATGCTCGCGTAGCCGAAGAACTTGGCTTGTTACGCTTATCTGCGAACGGAGAGCCTCTCCGCTATGCCCGTCATCCATTGGTTTGGCTCGTCGAGGCAGCAGACGATATCTGCTATGAGATCATGGACCTCGAAGATGCCCACAAACTTAAAATAATTTCATACGAGGATACGTCGCGTATGTTACTCAGCTTCTTTGACGAAGATACGCGTCAAAACATCCAACAACGAATCATTGAAGAAGGTGTCACTGACCCTAACGAGAAGGTCGTCTACCTCCGGGCCTGTGTCATTGGCCTTCTCGAAAGCGAATGCGTTCAGGTGTTTGTTGATCACGAGGATAAGATTCTCTCTGGTACGTTCGAGGGCAGTCTCATCGACCATATCAGCGCCCTACCTCACGAGGCATACCGTCAGTGTAGCCAACTCTCCGTCAAAAGAATCTATCGCAGCAAACCCGTGCTCGACGTTGAACTCTCTGGTTATCAGATTATCCAGACTCTCATGGAACTGTTCGTCGAAGCTGCGGTTCATCCAGAGCGCTTTTACTCCCAACAACTCATCGGACGTGTCAGCAGCCAGTACCATATCAATGCCCCAGATCTCGAAACACGCATCATGGCGGTCATCGACTATATCAGTGGCATGACGGACGTCTATGCCCTGGATGAATATCAGAAGATCAGCGGCATTTCCCTCCCCGTCGTATAATCACAACGTCACGACGATATCGAGGGTGTTTCCCGAAAAGCCAAGGGCAATGTGGTCCTTCTGTCTTGGAAAGACTTTATCCGAAAGCCACCACGTGGCTTCAGTGACAGCAAAACCCAATCCTGCCCCAGCCACAACATCATACCAATGATGGCGACTCCTAGCTACACGGTCTACTGCCACAAACGTCGCCATTCCATAACCAGACACACTAATCCATGGCGACACCTTCCCAAACTCCTTATGAAGCGCCGTTGCACCAGCAAAGGCTATCATTGAATGTCCTGACGGAAACGATTTCTGATCACTATCGTCTGGCCTCCACTCCTTGACAGCATGTTTGATCACCCACCCCGTTCCAGCCGTAGCCACCCAGGAGGCAATTGTCGTGACGGCCAGCTTCTTCCAGTCATCACGACTCTCCACTCCACAAGCCTTCAAAGTAAACACCGAAGCATACGGCACATATTGCAATACATCATCAAGTCCGTCGGAATACCTCTGCTGAGCTTTGGTATCCGCCGTCATCAGAATCAACACGGCCAACAAATATATTTTCTTCATCATATACAAATTGGTTTAGGGTGCGAAATTAGCAAAACAATTCGAAATATCCAAATATATTCTGAATTATATTAATAAATCTTTTACATGGTATGATAATAAAATGAATAATCATAGAATAAATACAAAATATTTTGTTAATTTGGCGTTTTTTTTGTAATTTCGCCGCCGAAATGAAAAAGTTATATATAGAAACATACGGCTGCCAAATGAATGTGGCAGATTCAGAGGTAGTAGCTAGCGTAATGCGCATGGCTGGGTATGAGACGACAGAGAAACTGAGCGAGGCTGATGCCGTATTCTTAAACACGTGTAGTGTGAGAGATAATGCGGAGCAGAAGATATATCACCGTCTGGAGGCATTGCATGCTGAACGTACCAAAGGCCACAAGATAATTATAGGCGTATTGGGATGCATGGCAGAAAGAGTGAAAGAGGAGTTGATGGAAAAATACCATTGCAACCTCGTAGCCGGGCCTGACGCGTATCTGAGCTTGCCAGATCTGATTGCCCAGTCCGAATTGGGTCATCGGGCAATAAACATTGAGCTCTCCACCACAGAAACTTACCGTGACGTGGTGCCTCAGAGAATCGGATTGGGACACAAGATTGGCGGATTCGTGAGCATCATGCGAGGATGTAATAATTTTTGTCATTATTGCATCGTGCCGTACACTCGAGGCAGGGAGCGTAGCAGAGATGTAGATAGTATACTTAGGGAGGTTAAAGATCTTAAAGAAAAAGGATATAAAGAAGTAACGCTATTAGGACAGAATGTCAATTCGTATCAATGGAAGATGGAAGATGGAAGATGGCTGATGTTCCCTGAATTGTTAAGGAAAGTAGCACAAGAAGCTGGAGAGATGAGAGTGAGGTTCACGACGAGTCATCCGAAAGACATGAGCGATGAGACGTTGAGAGTGATATCTGAGGTACCAAACGTATGTAAACATATTCACCTGCCAGTGCAAAGCGGTAGTGACAGGATATTGAAGCTGATGAACCGTAAATATACCCGTGAATGGTATTTGGACCGTGTAGCTGCTATTAAAAGGATTATCCCTGACTGTGGACTGACAACTGACATTTTCGTAGGCTATCACTCTGAGACCGAAGAAGACCACCAAATGAGTCTTCAATTGATGCGAGAAGTAGGCTACGACTCTGCGTTTATGTTCAAATATTCGGAACGACCCGGGACATATGCCTCGAAGCACTTGCCAGACGATGTACCAGAGGATGTAAAAATTAGGCGTCTAAACGAGCTTATAGCCTTACAGACGGAGATTTCGGCTGCAAGGAACAAAGCAGATGAAGGAAAGACGTTTGAGGTGCTGGTAGAGGGATTCTCGAAACGATCAAGAGAACAACTTTGCGGCAGAACGGAACAGAACAAGATGGTGGTATTTGCAAAGAAGGGGCATCATATTGGGGAAAAGGTCTGCGTAAGGATTTTGGGAAGCACCAGTGCTACGCTCTTAGGAGAAATTGTATAGAACATGAAAGATTTCATTAAGGTACTCAGGCGGTTTGTGTGGCCATATAAGCGGTTTGTGGCGCTGTCAATTGTGTTTAATGTGCTGTCGGCACTACTGAATATCTTTTCGTTTGCAGCGCTGATACCTATCCTGCAGATTCTGTTCAAGACAGGGGATAACGTGGAGGTGAAGGAACTGATGAGCTGGGACAGTGGCAGTTTCCAAGAAGTGGCCATCAATAACATCTACTACTACATCAACCAGTTTATTGTGGAAATGGGTGAAACGACAACACTGCTATTTATCGGACTGTTTCTAATTGTAGCGACCCTGTTGAAGACCACAGCCTATTTTCTCTCATCTGCCGTGGTAGTACCTATCAGGACTGGTGTAGTGAGGGATATGCGCAACCAGCTGTATCGGAAGATTACTGAATTACCATTAGGTTTCTTCTCCGACGAAAGGAAAGGAGATATCATTGCTAGGATGACCGGTGATGTACAGGAGGTGGAGACGAGTATTATGTCTAGTCTTGACCTGATGTTCAAGAACCCTATTCTGATTATCTCCTACTTTACCACACTGATCATCATCTCGTGGGAGCTGACCCTGTTCTCGGTGGTCATCATCCCACTAATCGGGTGGTTTATGGGCTGGATTGGCCGTAAACTGAAAGCCCAGAGTGTGAAAGCCCAGGCCTTGTGGAGTGACACGATGAGTGTGGTAGAGGAGACTTTAGGGGGTCTGCGTATCATCAAGGCTTTCTGTGCAGAAGAGAAGATGCGAGGAAAATTTAACCGCATCAATTCGACCTACCGTCATGACATCATGTGGGTGAACATCCGCCAGAATATCGGCCATCCACTGAGTGAGTTCCTCGGCACTTGTATGATCGTCATTGTGCTTTGGTTCGGTGGTGTGTTGGTGTTAAACAACCAGACTCTATCGGGTCCGACATTTATCTATTATATGGTTATCCTGTATTCAATTATCCAACCTTTAAAAGAGGTGTCGAAGGTGGGCTATAACATCCCAAAGGGTTTGGCCTCGATGGAACGTATCGATAAGATTCTGATGGCAGAAAATAGTATTAAGGAACCTGTCGAACCTAAGCATCTGCCATTATTCGAGCGAGAGATTGAGTTCAGGCATGTGAGTTTTGCATATAGGCAGGAGACAGGGAGACGAGGAGACAAGGAGACAGGACAAATGCACTATGTGCTGAATGATATCAATTTGGTGATTCCGAAGGGAAAGACCATCGCCATTGTCGGTCAGAGTGGCAGTGGCAAATCGACATTAGTAGACTTGATACCGAGGTATTATGATGTACAGGAAGGTGAAGTGCTGATTGACGGAATCAACGTGAAGGATTTAGGAATTCATGACCTAAGACAGTTGATTGGCAATGTGAACCAGGAGGCCATTCTCTTTAACGACTCGTTTAAGAATAACATCTCTTTCGGGGTGGAAAATGCTACCCAAAAACAAATTGAGGAGGCGGCAAGGATTGCTAATGCCTACGAGTTTATTACTGAGAGTGAACACGGTTTTGACACAAATATCGGAGACCGAGGAGGTAGACTGAGTGGTGGTCAACGTCAGCGCGTGAGTATCGCCCGTGCTATTCTGAAAAACCCGCCCATTCTCATCCTCGACGAAGCCACCTCTGCCTTGGACACCGAGAGTGAGCGCTTGGTACAAGATGCTTTGGAGCGTCTTATGAAAACCCGTACTACTGTGGCCATCGCCCACAGACTGTCGACCATCAAAAATGCGGACGAAATCTGTGTGCTGCATGAGGGTAGGATTGTGGAGAGAGGAAGCCACGAGGAATTGTTGGCCAAAAAAGGATATTTCTGGAAACTCCACCAATTGCAGCAGGCATGAAGGTCATAAAGACCCGACTGATAAAAAAGTCCCGCAGAAATAAAGGAAATGAGAGAAAGAGCACTATACTTTGTTAGGACTTACCTGGTAACGGTCATCATATTTGTGATGGCGAAGGTGGTGTTCATGGTGGCGAACTTTGAAGGGCATCCTTTCGGGATTGGGGATGTATGGGAGGTGATCGTACACGGACTGAGTCTGGATCTCTCAACAAGCATATATATCATATTCATCCCGTTCCTTGTGTCGATGGTCACTCTTTGGTGGAAGCCAAGGGGAATTGGATTACTGATGAAAATATATTATGCTATCATCGCATTGACCATGACGTTGGCCTTTACTGCCGATACGAGCCTTTATCCTTTCTGGGGGTTTAAGTTAGATGCCAGTTGTTTGCAGTATCTGGAGTCGCCTGCGGAAGCAAAGGCCAGTGTATCAGGGTGGTATATGGCGATAAGGCTGGGTATTATCGTTGGCGTGAGCTATCTCATCTATCTTTGCTATAAGAGAGTTTGGAGGAGTGCGAAGTGTGGAGTGAGAAATGAAGAATGTAGAAGCACTATGGCAATAAGGGTGCGGAGAACTGTGTTTTATCTCATCTGCATTCCATTAATGGTCATTGGGGTACGTGGAGGCTTGGACGAGTCGACCACGAATATCGGACAGGTGTATTATTCGGAGAACCAATTCCTAAACCATTCGGCGGTAAACCCGGTGTTCAGTTTCTTCGCCTCTCTGGAAAAGACTGCCAGTAACCATATCACCTACCACTTCATGGACGACGAAACGTGCCAGAGGCTCATTGCGAGATGGTATGACACGCGGAGTGTGGGCTGTGACACCCTGTTGACCACCCAACAGCCGAACATCATCATCATCTTGCTAGAAGGATGTGGGGGTGAGTTTACGGAGATTGGTGGACGAACAGATATCACCCCGAACCTAAACCGACTGGCGCATGAGGGTGTGTACTTCACAAACTGCTACGGCAACACCTGGCGTACAGACCGAGGAACTGTGTGTACGTGGAGCGGTTATCCCTCGTTCCCGACGATGTCGGTGATGAAAATGCCCTCAAAGACCCGTCGACTGCCCAATATCGCCAAGACCTTGAGAGAGGAGAGAGGTTACGAGACGAGTTATCTGTATGGAGGAGACATCAACTTCACAAACATGCGAAGTTATCTGATCAGTGGTGGTTTCCAGACTTTGGTATGGAAGAAGGACTATTCCAGAGAGGAACAGAA
>Ga0310786_10007693_pt1 | contig 14008 bp, 8 predicted proteins | sample AusTroGonzalo_MG_FD_203881 | JGI IMG/M metagenome (GOLD analysis project Ga0310786, IMG submission 203881) | Bovine rumen microbial communities from tropical cattle in Woodstock, Queensland, Australia - Gonzalo_03 (v2) (version 2) | ecosystem: Host-associated > Mammals > Digestive system >... | reverse complement strand
AACGGCGACGTGGTCTGCATGACCTCGTATGCCCCGCTCTTCGCCCGCAAGAACGCCACCAACTGGAACCCCGACCTCATCTACTTCGACAACGAGCGCCCGTTCCTAACCTGCAGCTACTACGTGCAGCAGATGTTCGGACAGTCAGCCGGACAGTACTATTACGGCGACTGCGTAAAGTTTGAGGGCGACGCCCCCGGTGTGCAGCAGCCTCAGCAGGATGTCCACTACGGTCAGTCGGTTATCCTGAACGTCAAGACGCGCAAACTGTTTGTGAAGCTAGTTAACGCCACTGACCAGGAGAAAGAGGCCGATATCAATCTGAGCCGCTTCGGTCTGAAGAAGACCGCCAAAAAGACGGTGCTCACCGGTAAGCCCGATGACGAGAACAACTACGACAAGCAGCCTATTGCTCCGAAGACAGAGACCATCAAGGCCGAGAAGAAGTTCGACATCGACCTGCCTCCCTACTCCATGGTCATGCTGGAATACGCCCTGTAGACAGATCGATAGCATACAAACAGAATCCGCTCGCCGGCAACCGGCGAGCGGATTCTGTTATATATAGTGCCAAGCTCTTTCACGTTCGTAAGAACTCGAACAAGTTCAGCTCTTCCCTCACTTAATCACGACCTTATTGCCACCCACCACGTAGATGCCTGGACGGAGCCCCCTCATGGCCTCCCGGCGATTGGCAGCCTGCCGCACAAGTTGTCCGCCGAGCGTGTAGACGCTGACTATACCGTTTTCTGTAGTCCGGGCAGTATCGATACCCGTCGGTTCGTGGTTGTAGATTTCGTCGTTGCTCAGGAACATCTCCTTGAGTATCAGCGTCTTGTTAGCCAAGGCGCCCGTAAAGGAAATCATACGAATCTGCGACTTATTGAGTGGCTTACCATTACTGGCGGTGGAAGTGTACTTACAGGTATCCAGGTCGATGACGAACTCCAAGTCAGAGCCAATCTTGGGCGAAGAGTAGCAGGCCCCCGTCAGCTTCTGAGTCGTGTAGATGTTCACGTGTGCGTCAGCCGTCTGTTTTTGCGACAGTTTAACAACCAGATACTTATAGTCTGACATGTCAACGTTGGCGTCGTAGACCCAACCCATCTGTGAATCAGCATCAACAAACTTGAATACAGCCGTCGAGATGTTGTTGCGATAAGTGCCGCTACCGGCCAGGTCGCTCTTCACATACCGGCAGTCGAAGGGGAAGTAGCTGCTCTTTGCCGTGAACGTAGTCTCCACATCGTTGCCAAGGATGTCGGTATAGGAGGCGTTCACAGTCGTACTACCCTGCCCTACCCCGAGCATCTTACCCTGGTAGAACTCCACAATGCCCTCCTGTTCGGGTACAAAGGTGGTATAGGCACCGACGAAATCCGTATGATTGTCGGTGTAGGTAGCCCTCATTGTAGGAATGGCGTAGCTGCCAATCATGGTCTCCAACGTCGTAGGTGTCTGGGCAATCTTTGTCACATGGAACTGGTCTTCTGTCGGAGTTGGGAACCATTCGGGGAACATCTCGCTTTCGTCGAAGCTGTTCTCGGTGGTGAACCAGTCAAAGTCGGCGTAACCGCCCTTAGCCTTCGAGGCGTAGCAGAAGAGTCCGAAGCGGGCACCCACAAAGACAGTCAGGTTGAAGCTCATCGACGTCTCATTACCTAAAGCTGTCCACTTCTTGTTGTCGAGCGAGTAGTAGAAGCGGGTCTTACTGGTGGAATAATTGAACGTAGCACGCAGGTAGACAATGCTGTCAGCGGGCATCTCGAAGGCCTTCGTCTTCTGTGCAGCCTGGAAATTGTCACCGGCATTGGCCACCTTGTCCTGCCACCAGATGAACTGGAATTGGTCGTTATTATTCTCGACGGCGATGGCAGCGTATGGATCCTGGAAGATGCAGATACCAGCACGGTCACCGTCGGTCAGCTGGCTCACGTCTAAGCGGATGGAGCCTGTCGACACCTTGTTCTTGTTGGCAAAAATGCGCTGCGTAAGCGTGTTACGGGCCTGGGGCAGCAGACTGGTCTTGGCCGATGTCTTCAACCGTAGCCATCCCGGACGCTCGAAGAGACTCCACGACTCGTCGTCGGGATTGTGGTTCCATTGCCACTGCATACCAAGCGGATATTCGCGGAAGGCATCGTCGGTAGGCAGGCGCTTCACACGGTTGTCGCCCACAGCTTTGGGCTTGTTATACGTAGCGTAGGGTTTGCCATTATTGCCTACGACGGGCCAGTCGTTCTTCCATGTCACGGGCTGTAGGTTGGGGAAGCGTCCCAAGGCACCGAGGTCCTCCTGCATGATGGTCCACCACTTGCCCTGCGTGTCCTCAATCAGGGCACCCTGGTGTACAGTATTGGGAGCATTGTTAATCCACTTCTCGACGAGCATCTTGTCCTGCTCCTCGTATGGGCCGAAGATGTCCTTCGAGCGGAACACGGTCTGCCCCGACGGCCAACCACCGTATGTGGCATAGATATAATAGTATTCACCTATCTTGTAAAGGTGGCAGCCCTCCAGTCCCGCATCGTCGCGGACGACGACCTTCTTCTCTTTCTTGAAATTGAAGTTCTCGTCCAACTCACACATCATGATGTGGTTGATACCGCATGCCACGTAGACCTTGCCGTTATCAAACAGCATGCCCGGGTCGTAGTAGCTGCGCGACAGTTTCTTCACCGTCCACTTGCCCTCAGGATTGGTGGCCGTGAGCAGCAGTCCGTATGACTCGTTGGGGTTGATGAGGATATGGAACTTGCCATTGTGGTACTTCATCGTGCATGCCCACATGCCCTTGGAGTAGGCGTTCTGGTTGTTCTGCAGTTTGTACTTGGTACTCGTGGCTATCTGGTTGAGCGGCTGCGCACAGTACTCCCAGTTAACCATGTCCTGTGACTTCAGGATGGTAGCACCGGGGAAGTTGTGCATCGTCGTGGAAACCATGTAGTAAGTGTCGCCCACACGAATCACGTCGGGATCGGGGAAGTCGGCTCGGACGATGGGGTTCTCGTATTTAGTTCCGCGGTCGCTGACAAGCGTGGTGGCAAAGTCAGCCTTCGGAAAGTTCACATTATAATACTCGGCATACCAGTCCATGCAGGCCTTGCCACAAGCCTCCTCGAGTCCGCCAAAGGCAGGCACTACCTTATTCTTGTTAATCAGCGTGTCAATGTCAAGCAGGCAGGCCGTACCCGAAAGCGTCATCGAGATATTGCCGTAGTGGTCGTACACATTCTTGGTGATAGTGCCCCACACCGAGGTACGACCCGTGGCCCATGTGCCATAGTTAGACTGCACCGTTTCGCCATGCTCGTTAACGTGGTCAGTACCCGGCTTGAACGGACTCCAGTCAATCTCGGTGATAATGATAGGGTTGGTATCTACCACGGGCACCTGATTATGGAACTGAGTAATCTTCTTCTGGGTGGCAGAAGCCACAGTGCTGACAGAGTTCTTTTTGTCCTCACAGCCATACCAGCCGTCGTAGTCATGGACGGCATAACCTATGTTGTAACCCGTGATGGGATAGGTCTTATAGTCGGCATAGCTGGCCTGCCAACCGGCACCGGGCACCCAGATGATGCCTGTGAAGCCATTGGCACGAATCTTGTCAACGACGGGCTGGAAGAAGTCGTGCAGCGCCTTCTTGTCGTCTGCTCCCTGCGAGTTTTTCACACTCACAGGCTCGTTGGCCAGCTCGATGCTTATCTGTCCTGAGTACTTGCGGATAGAGTCGTTCTGGGTGAACAGGTCCCAGACGTTCAGCAGGTATTTCTGATAATAGCCGCTTACCTTGATGGTACCGGGGCACACACCCGGCGGACGGACGACGACGTACATGCCGTGTTTCATAGCCTTCAGCATCAAGGGGAAGTAGAGCGTCTTGAGATATTCTGTCAGCTTCGTTGGATTAAAGTGCTTGATGTTTGCCTCGCCGCTGGCATCAGACGGCTGGCCTATAGAACCGGGATAGGTAAACGAGTTGTCGTTGGTCCATGCTGGTTCCAGATGCAGGCGGAATACGGTACAGTGAGCCTTCTCCAAGCCCGTAAAAATCTTTTCATAGTAGCTCAGACAGCGCTGGCGCCCTGCGTCATCGTAGTCCCAGCCCCATCGGCCGCCGTTAAACCAGCAACTCGGCGTGTCCATTACGCCGTGCAACACCACGTGGTTTCCGTGTGTGTCTACCAGCCATTTGCCATCCACGTGCAACGATGGCAGCGGTTTTACGCCTTGCGCCCACGCTCCCAGCGCGGCGAAAAGCATCATCATAGAGATTACAAGTTTTTTCATATTCCTTTGTCTTTTGCGTACCTTATTATATTAACAGACTGCAAAAGTACAAAATACCCCGTACACTCCCATAAAAAAATGTTTCAGAAATTATCGGATTTGTCACATAACAAGTGCAGACAAAAAGACAGGGAGCTCAAGATTACCTTGAACTCCCTTAATTTCTTATGCTCTCCCCATGGTCGATAGTTACCATCGGGACGAATGAAATCTCTGTATTACTTGAATATCAGCTGGGCAAACTGATACAGGCTGCGACGCCAGGTCTGCCACTCGTGAGCTGTCTCAGGCGAGATGTAGCTGTGGGCGTTGATGCCTATGCCCTTCAAGCTCTCGGCTGCCTTGACGACACTGCGGTCACCCTCAGCCATACCGGTCTCACGGCCGCCAGCACTCATAAAGAGCACTTTGTTTGTCTTCTGGAAATCGGGGGTTTCCTTCACCTCGTCGACATTGAAAGAGCCACCGCTGAACATTCCAACGTAGGCAAACGTTGTGGGGTTAGCCAGTGTGATGGTGTGCGTCTGCATGCCACCCATCGACAGACCAGCCATACCACGATGCTGGGCGTCGGCAATCACACGGTAGTTCTTCTCGACCATCGGGATGATGTCCTTGATGAGCACATCCTGGAAGGCATTGAAACCACCGCCAAAGCCGCCGAAGCCGCCACGACGCTGACCACCCTGACCAGGAGCACCCTGAGGACGCTGACCCTGAGGACCACCCTGAGGCATGCCCTGAGGACGCTGACCACCCTGACCGGGAGCACCCTGAGGACGCTGACCGCCACCGAAGCCGCCGAAGCCACCCTGACCAGGGGCCGGATCACCAGGACGACGCACGTCGAGACCATTGTCCATGAAGATGATGAACGGCACAGCCTTACCGGCAGCAATCAGGTTGTCCATGATGATACCTGTCTTACCCTGGGCACTCCAGCCCGTCTCATTCTCACCCATACCATGTTGCAGATAGAGCACGGGGTACTTCTTGGTAGGATTCTGATAATACTCGGCGGGCAGATAGATGTAGCCGTGGCGCATCTTCTCAGTCACCGTCGACCAGTAATATACTTCATTGATAGAGCCCTGCGGCACGTTCTTCACAGTATAGAACTCCTCGTCGTGTGCGGGAATGTCGATACCACTGCCCCAACGGCTGGCGCCATAGTAATACTTGCTGCCTGGATCGGGCACGGAAGCACCGTCGATGTTCAGCTGATAGTAGTGGAAGCCCTCGTCCTGAGGTTCCGAAGTTCCGGTCCATACACCGTTCTCGTCCTTGGTCATCTGATAGATTTTACCGGCGATGTCAAGGCCGACGGAAGTGGCCTGAGGAGCCGAAATCTGTGCACGGACCATGCGCTGCGAGTTCACCATCGGGTACTGCTTGTTGTCCTGATTGGTCGAAGCAGGCTTGAAGTCTTCGGTGACGTTTTCTGTTACAGAAGGAACTGTGGGGTTCTGTCTGGGTGCCCCAAACTGAGCTGACGCTGTCAGGCTTGAGAGCGCCATCAATGAAAGAATAATTTTTTTCATAAAAACAATGTTATTAAGAGTTACAGTTTCTTACTTTGACGCTACCCGCTCGGAAAGGTATAAAGCCAGTCCGACTAATTAACATTATTTTACTCTCCAGACATTGAGGGTGATGCCGCCACCCTGCCCAGCGCCGGGAGCACAGAGGAACAATGAGTTGTTCAGCCATGCGTATGGACTGTCCTCAGGAGCCTCGAAGTGCGGAGCGCAGCGGAAGTAGAACGACGGTCTGCCCTCTGCATCCGTCCCGCTGCCGATGATGCCGCGGTTGCGGATGTGGATGTACACGCCGTCATCGGTCTTGATGCTGTAGATGGCCTCTACCTCCGTGCGGTTGCCCTTGGCCAACTGCCAGTCGGCTCCGCCGTTAAGGACAGTACCCTTGAGTTTCGGCCCCTCGAAGGTGCCGCCGGTAATAGGAATGGCCGTCCGGCGACCGTGGGGTGTCTCACCAACGGAATACGGCTGTCCGAGGGTGACATGCAGTTGCATTACAAACTCGGTGTCAGGCCCCGGGGGGTACTGCTTATTCTCGCCAGTAGTCGAGCCACCTGACTGTGGGGCGCTCTGCTGTGCCCAACCCATAACGGCCAGACCCAGCATCATCACAGAAAATATAATTCGTTTCATAATTCGTTCAATTCTTCTTAATTCGTGTAATTCTTTTAGTCGGCTATCGCCTTAGTAAAAGCGGCAGAGCCGAGCGAGTTTAATTCGTGGTCTCACACAGATCTCACGAATCCCACAGATAATTCGTATAATTCGTAAAATTCGTGGTCTTAAAGCCTATATCACTTAACTTTGCTGTTCTTCTCGATAGTCCAGTCCTTACGCTTCGACAGTTCGCAGTCCTTACCGAGGAACATCTTGGCGGCCTGTTTGTCGCCCTTCAGTTGCCACTGCAGCCATGCCAGTGCCACAACGCTGAACTCGCCACCATGAGGTTCGCGGTAGGTGCCGCCGTGGCCGACGGGGAAGTTAGTGGCGATAGCTGGCACGTGGTCGATGCGGTGGAAGTCGTCCATGCCGTTACCGTAAGCAATGTCCGACTCGCCGCCGAGGATGTAGATAATCGGTGTGTGAATCTCCTTCAGTTTCTCCTTCGGGGGCATAGGCATGCCGCCCACGGCCTGGTTGGCGTTCTGCTGGTTGAAGAGTCCGCTGTTGCAAATCATCAGTGCCGTGATGCGCGGGTCGGCGCAGTTGAACAGTGTCTGCAGACCGCCGCACGACATACCTGCCACGCAGATGTTCTTCACGTCAATCTTCTTGTAGTAGGGCGACTTGGGGTCGGCATTCTGTGCGAAAGCCCAGTCTATCGACTCAATCTGCTGCTCCGTGGTCGACATCGGGCCGCGGTAGGCCTGCTCTTCCATGGGGATGTAGCCCGTGGCAAGGACGATGAAGCCGTAGGAGGCAATCTCGTTCAGGAACTTATAGTGCTCCCACGGTGAGTTGGTGCAGGCGCCGTTACCCCATACGAGCACCGGCAGCGGGTTCTTCTGGCTAAACTTTGAGAGGTCCTGCGGCACGAAGACAGTGTGTGCAGGCAGGGAGGCCTCTTCCTTCATAATGGCCTTGAAGGCACCGGTACCACCGTCCTCAACTACCTTTTTTTTTTCGCCAGTTGCCGAGCCACCCGTCCGGGCTGCGTTCAGGAAGTTCACCATCTTCTGCAGGTTCTCCTCCGAGTACATGCCCATGCCGTGACCACCCTCGGGTACGAAGGTTGCCTCGGTCTTCACGCCGGCAGCCTGCAGTTTCTCGAAGAACATCTTGCCCTGGCAGCAGGGTACCACGTTGTCCTTCTCACCGTGGAAGATGATGATGGGCGGATCGTTCTTGTCGACATAGTAGGTGGCACTCAGGCTCTTGTACTTGTCGGGTTCCTGTGAAAGCTTCGAACCTAAGAGCACGTCCTCAGGGCTGTTATCGCCCATCTTCATACCTTCGCCGCAATCCATGGCCGTCAGGTCGACAGGACCCGACCAGTCGCAGGCCGCATTGACCGTGCTCGACTGGCTGGTGTAGTTACCCACCGAGCCTTCCAGGTCGATGTCAACAGTACCGACCTTCGTCTGCTTCAGGCCACTGGTGGTGGCAGCCGTCGACGACAGGTGTCCGCCCGATGAAAAACCGCTGGTAGCGACAAACGATGTGTCAAACTTATACTTTGCAGCCTCACCACGCACAAAGCGGATGACGGCACGGATGTCGTGGAGCTGGGCAGGCCACTTGGCATCGCCACTGGAACGGTGGTTCGGGCAGACCACGGCATAGCCAGCCTTCAGCAGGGCGTTGACGATGGTACCGAGGTCGGCCATGCCCTTGCTGCTGTTGCTGAACCAGGCACTACCATAGATGTGGATGACCACGGGATAGCTGGCCTTCTCCTCCTTGGGCAGGTAGATGTCGCAGTTGTGGTAGGCCTGTCCGTCGCCGGCATAGTTCACGTCCTTCCACTCCTGTGACGTTTCAAGTTTCACTTGCTGCTGGAAGCCGCCAAAGCCTCCGAAGCCGCCTCCGGGCTGTGCCGTCGCCGTCAGGCCGAGACACAGCATCACTACTGAAAATAAAGTCTTCTTCATGTTACGTTATTTATTGGTTTAAGATTTTGAATATTCGACCGCAAAGATACAACGTTTTTCTGAAAACGCCAAATAATTCCAAAGGAATTTTACCCGTGAGCGAAAGAGGCAGGTGCAAAAACTGCTGCAAGGGCACGGAGCCTTTGCAGCAGTCATTATAGAGAGTATCGGTGTCACGTCACAAAGGACGGAACGAGTCACTATTTACCATTCGTCTCCCTCTTCGACGTCCCAGACAGAGCGATGACGACGGGAGTCGGCGGTAGTAGGAGTTTCGCCAGTTCCTATTTCTATGCCAGAATTTCCTACAACATCGGTTATGGAAGCCTGTAACAATAAGTATTCCATCTGGATATCTCTTGCGGCCGGAGCCTTATATACTTTTGTCTTCATAATCTTATCGTTTTCTTTTAACATGTAATTACCATTAATTCACACGAATTGCACATCAATTTACTTCACCACAACCTTCTTGCCGTTCTGGATGTAGAGACCCTTCTTCGTAGCCTGTACCTCCTGGCCATTCAGGTTATAGATTTTACCATTGTCGGTACCGACAACCTCAAGCCCTGCGATTGCCGTGGCCTGATTGCCGTTGATAGAGAACTTGGCGATACGGGCACCTTCACCTGACTCCTTAGCCTTGATGTAGGCGCGAGTGCCAGCAATGGTGGTATTACCTTCACTCTTCCACAACTGATTAGAACCGATGAAGTAGTCACCCTCAGCGATGATGGTAGAAGCAGCGTAGGTACCTACAAAATCAAAGTGAGCGTTGCCTTCAACCTTAGCATCACCAATAGTAATGGTACGTTCAAAGAAGGTATAGCTTGTACCGGCAATTGGGGTTTTCAGAAGCACAGGTGTGTTAGCAGCAATTTCAGGATTTTCCATCTTATTGAATTCAACGGTAGAGTTGTCGCCATTGTTAGCATCGGCATCCTCACTATACTCAGCTACTTCTACATTCTCACCAAAAGCTCCCTTCAGCTCCTCGTTGCTGATTTCGAACGGTACCACGAAGGAGTTCCAAGTATCAGCTTTGATGGTGCGTTTCAACTCCACGTATGCTCTGTCGTATGCCTTCGGCGTATAGTCAGCCGCCTCATCAATGACGACCTTATCGTCGTAACGAGTCAGCGTGAAGTTGTTGAAGATGGCCCAGCAGTCCCAGATGTAGTTGGGTTTCTTCACTGTGATGGTCAGGTCTGTATTGCCATCGAGATAGACAAAGACAGTATTAACAGCCTCACCATTGTTAAAGGCTGTAACAGCATTACCTGTATTGGTCGGCTTGCCTGCGACCTCATTCCAGTCAGTAAAACGTACTTGTTCGCCATTGGCTGCAAGGTAAGTGGAAACAAGGTTGTAACCAGCATTATAAAGAGCTGTTGCAGCATCATTAGCCTTACGGCGCTCATAACCCTGTACGGTTAACTTATAGATACCAGCAGGCAGGTTAGCCTTGTCGATGGTCTGCGTAAAGCTACCTGTTGCACACCATACTTCGGCAAAATCATTTCCGTATGCGGGCTGACCGTCATGGCCACGAACTTGATTCCATGCCCAATCACCTACAGAGCCTGCGAACTTTGCAGTTCCTATGAGTGAAGTGCGGTCTATCTCCTGATAGTTGGCATTTACATAATCAATGGCAGCAGCTTCAATGTCTGTGATGTGATTTGCAGCCATATAGGCCATTGCAGCACTCAAAAGACCTGCAGCAGTCACAACATTCTTCAAGTTCTCCTTAGGATAGGCTGCAATGGCTTCATCACGCTGAGCCTTGGTCACCAACGTCCAAGCGGTAGCATTGGCAGCGCCTTCCACCGCGTGTACATATTTGCCATAGGTACCGTCGTCAACCTTTGCATAGAGGTCACCAGTTGCGGTCTTCAGAGTGTATACATTGTCAGCAACTTTGACGAACTGCCATCCGGTAGAAGTATTGTCAGTAAACATGCCATTATCGTTTGTCTTGTAGAGGTAAACACCTGTCCAGTCTACGAATTCAATGGAAGAAACGCCAGTGGCATCTGTAACCAGATTGAAAGGAATACCGTACTTGTCAACTACAGCCTCTGTACCCCATGCAGCTCCACGGCCAAGGAACAGCTTGCTCACGGGATCCAACAGGCAATACACGCCATCTAATACAACAGGTGTGTGAACGGTCAGGCTAATAGCCTCGTTATAGCTCTCGCCAGAAGCATAGCCATAAACGCCGCCGGGGATAGCAATAGTATAATCGGTAGAGGGCGTCAGCGTGCCGAGGTCAAGGCTGAAGCCACCCTCTACGGCCGTCAGTGCAACTACCGAACCGTTTACAGTAGCTGTAGAATTCTCAACGAGAGCAGCCACGCCATCAGGATCATTTGTTGTTGCGTCGGGGAAGGTAACCGTGAACGTCTGCGAAGAGGTATAGCGACCATCGACTACACTCAGATTAGCCTCACCAACTTCATAGCTGAAGGAATGGGGGGCAAAAGCCAAAATCTGAGCCGAAGCAGACTTCACGTAGTAACGTCCTTCAGTCAGGGCCACCACTGAAGCACTTTCGAAATGGTCTGTCACTGTGCTTTCATTCTCAATCAGGATGGTGCCATCGGTTGTGTAGACGATGTCGTTCAACGTAGTAACAGTGAAGTCATAGTCACCGTCAACAGGCACATCGAAGTAGTACCACTTGTCAGCGGTCATAGCAGTCTCAGGCAGTTCCTCTGCCTCGCCACCGATAGTGGGGCCACAGTAATACAGCTCGAAGTTGTCGAAGCAAGCCCAGTTGGAAGAGGCATTGTCAATACCAATTGTCAAAGTTCCATCAGTGACATATACAGTAAGCTCGTTGTTATACTGGCCAGCAGTGAAGGCATTAGAAGCACCATCCATGCTTGCGGCAGTATTTTCGCCATTTGCATTAAGAACAGCAAGTTCCACTTTTTCATCGTTGGCATAGAGATAGCTTGCATTACTACCATTATGGAAGCCTTGACATTTTAGAACATATTTACCATTCCGAACGTTGTTAAGTATCTGGTAAATCTTGCCACCACCATTTTGATAGGTTTCTGCACACATATTACCGTTTACACCACCCTTGAAGTGATAGTTGCTTACTGTATATTCCCAAGGATAGGTCTCATTACCAGGATTTTGGGTAGTTTTGCCATTTTGAAGCAGCTGAATGATGTGGTTGCGGCTGAAGTCCGGGTCTCCAATATAGAAGGTGGCGTCTACAGGACTTGCGTCAGTAGCATTGGCAAATGCGCTTTCAAGGTTTTCCTTGCTTACAAAGTACCACTGTGCAAGTACGCTGTTGGCCGAAGGAGCTGAATTACCGACAATAGTATTGGCTTTATTAGCTGATAAGAAAACAGAGCCATCCTCTATTGAGATGCTGAATTTTCCTTCACCCAGTGAAGTAATGTTGTAATTGGCAGAACCACCATCCACCCAACCATCATTGAGATAGTGGGCTGTTGAACTATTGTAGGTGTGGGAATCCAGCGTATATTTACCATTTGTGAGTGTTACAGTAAATGGAATACCATGGTCTGTAAGAGCAGCCTGTGTGCCCCAACCTTCCTTCAATGTGCCCAAGAACTTGCCTTCTGCTGCATTGTAGAGGTAATAGTCAATGCCATTTTCAATGCTGGTTGCATAGAACGAGGGAGCGGCAGCAGCGGTCACGTCGCTCACAGTGACAGCACAAGTGGCCTCTTTGCCATTAGCAGTGGTAGCAGTAATGGTGGCGGTGCCAGGGCCTACAGCTGTCACTACGCCATTATTGTCTACAGTAGCTACGGTAGCAGCATCGGTCGTCCAAGTAATGTCCGTATCGGTGTTAGCATCGCTCGGCGTATAGGTCGGTGTCAAAGTTGCTGTTCCACCCATAGTGAGTGCCAGCGACTCGTCGATAGAAACTGCTGTAGGACGGGAAATAGAATTAAAGGTCATAGCCAAATGGCTGACATAAAGATGGGGAGTATTGCCCGATCCAAAATTATTACTGCCTGTTCCATAGCCAAAGCTTATCATGAAGTTGGCTGTTGTTTCCTCATCCAGAGTAAAGCTAATAGTATGAGTAGTCCAGGCACTACTACCACTCATCCACTCATTCTTTGTGTCCGAATAAGTTGTTTCGCCCACCTTGACAAAGAAGTTATTGTTGTAAGTGGCCGATGTGGTTGACGTGTTCGTATTCTGTACATCATACGAAATGGTATAAGCACCGGCAGGAAAGGTGACATTTTCCTTTGTCTGGGTGAAGTTAGCATAGTTCGTAGACCAACGGCACTGCATACCCAAGCAGTATTCTGTAGCCAAATGAGTGTCATCAGTCGATGAGGTATAGCTGTTTGCAACAACGTAAGTTCCAATCAGACCGTTTCCTAATGACCAATACTGAGCAGAATGGTCTTGCGTCCATCCGTCAATAGAAGCGAAGTCGGCATTCGTGATGTACGTGCTCGTGACATCCGTCTGAGCCCACGTTTGGCCTGCGCCCAACAATAGTGCGCATGCCGCAATTAAAAGTTTAAGTTTTCTCATAATGTATAATTTTAGTTAGTAAAAGAATTATTTGTCGTTTCTGCTATTACACTATATGTTTGTTTCTTCGTACATGTTCTGAGCGTGGCAGGCATCCTCAATTGTTATCGTGTCACCGTTGATGGTGTAAGCGTAGTACCATTTGTCGGTGTTAGCCATGTAGTAGCCTTGTTTTTGCCATCGACTTATAGTAGGTTTTCTGCGAGATAGTTTATTTTCTATGAGGTGACCGTCTAAGACAGCCTTTCTTATATTTCTTTCCATGTCATCAAAGTCATACGCGTGTCTGTACTTTTTTGCGACATTCCTGTAAAAAGTCCATATTTCCAACACTGCCCTTGGCTTGTACTCATGCCGCATCATCTTCTTTATACATTTTGCGTATGTCATCCAGGATTATCTCAAGGGCTTCCTCTGGAGTAAATGTGTCTTTGTCTTTTGGAAGCTGAGGCATGTCTCCGTGGTCTTCATACAGCCACGGATCACTGTAGTCAAGGCCTGGGAATTCTTCCTCCACATCCTTTACCGCTTCAAACAGCCCAGTAGCAAGCAGGGCTGCCAACTGTTGTTGAGCCAAAGCATTATTTTTGTCGTATGAGAGCGTAACCGTACACATTTTTCCTCTTTATTATTCTAAATTATTTCTCCCGAAGAGTTATAAAGTGTACAAAGATAGCTATAAGTTTTGACAACAGGAAGGAAACCGTGGCGGTATTAGGGCAAATTACGGTATTTTAATCTTCCTTAACTTAATTCCCCTTGAATTGTTCAGCCAGAAACTATTCTTCTATCACTATAGGTAACACCCAGCACACCCGACACTTAACCCGCTGATAATCAATAGTCATTTTGGGTGTCACCTACCCTTTTTTACCCACACCCAAGGTCGCACCCAAAGTCGCGATTACCTGTTCATCTTTAACCACGAATTTTACGAATTACACGAATTGACACGAATTTTATTTCGATTTCACAAATTGACAGTTGCGAATTATTATTTCTATTTCACGCGCTCGGCTCTGCCGCTTTTACCGC
>Ga0310786_10007692_pt1 | contig 14009 bp, 10 predicted proteins | sample AusTroGonzalo_MG_FD_203881 | JGI IMG/M metagenome (GOLD analysis project Ga0310786, IMG submission 203881) | Bovine rumen microbial communities from tropical cattle in Woodstock, Queensland, Australia - Gonzalo_03 (v2) (version 2) | ecosystem: Host-associated > Mammals > Digestive system >... | reverse complement strand
GGAATGTCTATCGGAATGGTTCAAGTATATTGGAACATCATTTTCTTGTCGGATTTGTTTGGCTTTTCCGACTTTTTATACAGTCTGTTAAAAAGGAAGACGGCTCCGATGATTATTTTTCCTTGCTAAAATTCCTGAAAGACAAGGGCATGGACATCCGTTGCGCACACAACACCGAAGAGGAAAAGCGTGTGATTCGCACCCTCAACGATAATGTTTCTGCATGATTGATTCTCAATTCACATCAAATAGGGCGCAACCTCAACGATTGCGCCCTATTTGTACATTGTTCATTGTACATTATCTCATCACCCGCTGTTTCGTTTCCGCATCCAATGCGATGTATTCTTCAATGGTTTGCGGTTTCACGCTCGGGGCGGTGGCGAGGGCGTGTTCGATGATGCGCGGGATGTCGGTGAACTTGATTTTTTCCTCCATGAACATCTTTACGGCGGCTTCGTTGGCGGCGTTCATCACGCAGGGCATTCCACCACCGGCTGCTGAGGCTTTGTAGGCCATATCCAAGCACGGAAACATCTCTCTATTAGGTTTTTCGAAGGTGAATTGTCCGTATTGGGTGAAGTCCAAGCGCGGGTAGGGGAGCGGCAGTCTGAGCGGGTAGGTGAGGGCGTATTGGATGGGCAACCGCATGTCGGGGATGCCGAGCTGCGCCTTCACGGAGCCGTCTTCGAACTGCACCATGGAGTGGATGACCGACTGCGGGTGCACCAGCACGTCGATCTTCTCCAACGGCATGCCAAACAGCCACTTAGCTTCGATTACCTCCAAGCCTTTGTTCATCAGACTGGCGCTGTCGATGGTCACCTTCGGTCCCATACTCCAGTTGGGGTGTTTGAGGGCGTCTTTCAACGTCACCGTCTCCAATTGTTCGGGAGTGAAGGTTCTGAACGCACCACCGGAAGCAGTGATAATAAGCTTCTCGACGGGGTTAAAGTGCTCTCCGGCAAGACATTGGAAAATTGCCGAATGCTCAGAATCCACGGGGATTACCGGTGCGTTGTGCTCCTTTGCGGTGCGCATGATGAGCTCGCCAGCTACCACGAGGGTCTCCTTGTTGGCTATGGCCAACGGCGTACCGCACGACACGGTGCGGAAAGCAGGCTTCAATCCCGCGATACCCACGATGCAGGAGAGCACGATATCGACGCAGTCCATCTCGCAGACATCGCACAAGGACTCTTCGCCGCAGAAGACCTTCACATCTTCTTCAGCCAGAGCCTCTTTCACCTTGCGGTAGGCCTCTTCTTGCACCACCACCACGATGTTGGGATGGTATTGTTTCGCCTGCTGGATCAGAATGTCCGCGCTGGAGTTGGCGGCGATGATCTCCAACTGCAACAGTTCGGGATGGAGGGCGATGACCTCCAACGCCTGTGTGCCCATGGAGCCCGTCGAACCGAGAACGGCGATGCGGCGGGGTCTATTCTCTTGTTGATTATTCATAGATTGTTGTTTTTGACGGCCCCACATTGCGCTCCTTCGTCGCTGATATGGGGTTAATTGCACTTCGTGCGTTTTGCCTCTTCGAGGCTGCTCAAGGAATTATGTTATAAAGACTATTGACTAGACCCTTGGCCCTAGACCCTTACAACGTCTCTACGACTTTACAGATATCCGCAAACACATGCTCAATATCCTGCATGCCGTTGATTTCCACCAGTTTGCCTTGTTTTTGGTAGTATTCTACGAGCGGCATGGTTTGTGCGAAGAAGTTCTCCACGCGGGCTTTGACGGTCGCGGGGGTGTCGTCGGCGCGTTGTTCGATTTCGGCGCGTTTGAGGATGCGGGCCTGCACTTCCTCCATCTCCACCTTCAGGTAAATCACCTTGGTGATGTTGAGGTTGGTGAAGAAGGTCGGGTCGTCGAGCATTTCGGCCTGCTTGATGGTGCGCGGAACGCCATCGAAGATAAAGCCCTTGGCGTCAGCGTGTTTCTCAATGTGATTGCGCAACATGCCGAGGGTGATATCGTCGGGACAGAGGTCGCCGCGGTTGATGATCTCCTGCGCTTTCAGACCCAGCGGAGTCTTGTGGGAGATTTCGTAACGGAACAGGTCGCCAGTGGAGACGTGTTGCAAATTGAATTTTTCGGCCATCTGTTTGGCCTGGGTGCCTTTCCCGCTACCGGGCGCACCGAACATAACGAGGTTGATTTGGGACATATTGGTTTAAGGTTTAATGTTTAAGGTTTAATGTTTAGGGTTTAGGGTTTAGGGTTTGTGACTTATGACTTATGACGTATGACGTGTGACGTTAGAAGAGTCAAAAATCACACGTCATACGTCACACGTCTATACAACAACTTGATAAATATCATTCAAATTTCGGCCGTAGCCGTCGTAGTCGAGGCCGCGGCCCACGACGAATTTGTTGGGGATGCTGAATCCGACGTAGTGGACGGGCAGGTCGGCTTTGTAGGCATCGGGCTTCATGGTCATGGTGGCCATGCGTACGTCCTTTGCGCCGGCTTCGGTCAGTATCTTGTGCAGGTGGATGTAGGTGCGGCCAGTATCGACGATGTCTTCAAGGATGAGGATGCGTTGATCTTTCACGTCCTCGTTGAGACCGATGAGGCTGTTGATTTTGCCGGTGGATTCGGTGCCGCTGTAGGAGGAGAGTTTCACGCAGGTGATCCGGCATTTGATGTCGAGCTGCTTGATGAGATCGACGGCAAAAAAGACCGCACCGTTCAGCGTAATCAGCAAAATGGGGTCATCGTTGCGGTATTCTTCATTGATTTCGGCGGCCAAACGCGCGATTTCCGCGTCGATTTTGTCCGAAAGGATGTATTTGACAAAAGTTTTGTCTAAAAGGATGACTTTATCGCTCATATTCTTGAAAATTGGCGGCGCAAAGGTACATAAAATATGAATACACACATACATGAATTTCCCGTTGTAGAGACGCGATTAATCGCGTCTCTACCATTACGTTAATCGCGTCTCTACTAAAAACGATCAAAATCCCCTTGTGCTGCGTCCACCGCTGGAAATCACGCTGCTGCGCGGGCGAACGGAGCCGGAGGAGGATGGGCGGGATGCAGTCGATGAGGTGCTCTTGGAGGTGGAGGTGCGTGCGCTGCTGGAAGAGGCTTTTCCGCCGGTAGATGGCTTTGTACCAGACGGTTTGGAACCTGAAGAAGGTTTAGAACTTGTTGATGGGGTGTTCGTCTTCGGTGCAGCCGGTTTCTCAGATGCGGGCGGCATATTCGCCTGTGCTACGGGCTCTCCAGCGTAAGAACGTTTGTAGTTTGTGGTTCTGCCTACACGACTGATTCTGGAGGAGATATTGTGTCCGCCGGTGGTGTTGAGGTCGTTGTAAGTCACAATGACAGAGGGTGTTTTTAGATAACGACCGCCGCTGTTGCGCAGACTGCCCACGAAGTAATCCCGCACGTTCGCCAGGTCAATTCCTAACAGTTTAAGGTTGTTTTTGCCCACATGCCGCAGGAGATGGTTGACCTTCTGCGCTTGCAACATTCGGTTGTAAGTTTCTCGGCTGTTGATGGTTGTGCCACGTGGATAGGCAAGATAGCGCACCAATTTCTTGAATTCTTCCTCGGAAAGCCCCTTCAACATGGAGCGCACCCCACGAAATTCTTCAACCAAAGCTCTTTTCTCTCCCAAATTGACATTTCGGTAAATATCTCGCGTATGTTCGTCGGTGTAGGTGAAGTTGTAGTCGCGTTCATTCTGCCGCAACTGCTTGTTGACCTGTTCTTCCCCATACGCGGCAAAATGAAGGATTGCAAGCGAATCGGAAATTGCCTCTATTTGATTGTCTGTCAGGTTTTTGAGGACGTTCATCAAATCTTGACAAGGTTTGCTCAGCAGATAGGGCTTCTGGGAAGGGAACGATGCATGGAGGAGTTCGCCCTTATAGGTAACACCGTTGTCCATAAACAATTGGTATAGAGCGACATATTGCACCACACGGGCAATATCTGTGTTGCCGACACGCGCGAAATAGTTGCCCGCTTGCCGCTCGTATTGCGCCCCGACACTGTTGCCGCTGTTTTGCGAACGGAAATAGGAAACCGGTAGCGCGCCCGTGCGGTTGAGCGTGTAAATCGTGTATTCGGGCAGATCGATGGCATACATGGTGTTGGCAGTGTTCCAATTGTAAACCAACTCGCTGAGACCCAGCTTTTTGAAAAGCGGACGGTCGAAAGGAAAATATCCTGGAGAAGGGTAGTGATAGCAGGCTTCTTGGATAGTGCCGTTCTCCGACCAGTCTTTGAGCAGCACATCAGTGATGGTGAGCAGGTGTCCCAACTCGGTGTTCTCCAGTTCTCGACTGAGGTAGGTGGGGCACCAGTCGCGACCGTTGCTCATTTTGCCGGCCATACAGTCGTTAATATCAAGACTTTGCGAGAGTTCTTTGCTGCTGATGGAGGCGATGAGGAGGACGGTCTCCACGCGCAAGGGCGGCAGGACTTCCAATGGGGTCTCGCGCTCGCGCCCGATGACCACCAATGTGGAGGAATCCCGTAGCGCACCGAGGATCAGGTCGGCGTCGAGGGCGAAACGGCGAATGTCAGCGGTCTGCTCGGTGAGGTCGCTGTCACGACGAATACTCCATGCCACCAATCCTGGCTCACGACTGAAGAAGACCCCGCGCCGTTGCTGTTGGAACATATCGCTGACAGTGAGATCGTTAGTTGTGTCGCTTTCGTCAATGAATGCTTCCCCTGCGGCAAAGAACCAGTCGTCGAACTCGCCCAAGGTAATCTGGTAGTCCAAATTGTCTTGGGTGAAATAATGACGGCTCTCGTCGCTAAGCAGGTCGAGCGCATTAGGCTTATAATCAGAGAGAAACTGTTGCTGCGAAATCTTGGCTACCAAGTTGTTGAGGTTCTCGGTAGTGGCATTTCCCAGCACCACGACCATATCGGTGACGTGCCCGTCGTAGCCAATCTTGAAGGTTCTTTGTGACGTTTGGTGGGTGAACTTGCTGCAAATGGATTCAATGCTGTCGGGTTCGAAAAAAGGTGCGGGTTCGGCGAGGAGGATGATGCGGCTGCTGTCAGGGAAGGTGGCCGTGGCGAGGGTTTGGTAGTGCATCCTGAAATGCTGACGGAAGACATTATAGAGCGAATCCACTTTCTGGAAGGCTATCGTCGATTCCAAATTCACGTTTTGGTCGGGAATGTACTCTTTTTTGAGGATGACGGCGGTCTGCTGCCGGACACTCTCCGCCAGCTTAGTGTGCCTTCCGAAAATGGCGAACAGTCCGACCGCGAGGAGGATGACCCCGCTGACGATGATTGCTGTTCGTTTTGCCGTTTTATTCTTCATTACTCAACATTGTTCATTATTGCGCAGGGGCTTACGCCGCCTGCTTGTGAGATGTCAGCCCTGCGGGCTTCTCAAGGAACCATTGTGCATTGTGTATTGTGAATTGTGAATTGTTTCACGGCTTCCCACAACGTTATTCCCGTGGCCACTGCCACGTTCAGCGAGTGTTTGGTGCCGAATTGCGGGATTTCCACCGCGGCGTCGCATAATGGGAGTAACTCGTCGGAGATGCCGAATACTTCGTTGCCGACGAATAACGCCACCTTTTCGTATTGCGAGAAGTCGAACTCCTGCAACATCACGGAATTGTCGGTTTGTTCGACTAGTATTATTGCATAACCTTCTGATTTCAACTCTTTTGCGAGTTCTTCCACATTCTCTTTGTAGGCCCATTCCACGCTTTCGGTTGCGCCGAGGGCGGTCTTTGCGATTTCCTTGTTTGGAGGTGTGCCCGTGATGCCGCACAGGTAGAGCCGTTCCACGTTGAAGGCATCGCACGTGCGGAACGCGGACCCCACATTGTGCATGCTGCGGATGTTGTCCAACACCAGCACGATGGGATTTTTAGCTTGTTGTTTGAACTCGTCGGCGGTCACGCGACCGAGCTCGTCCATGGAGAGTTTTTTCATATAATCAAAAAATCTTCGTTAATTATTCGTCATTCCGTCCGACGCAGGAGGACGGAATCTCCTCCTTTCAAAAGCACGTATTTGTAGAGACGTAGCACGCTACGTCTCTACCTAGAAAGCGTAATCACTTTCGTATCCTTGTTGCGACGGATCGTTACCAAGCTCGCCGCCGCCGTCGTTGCTGGCGGCGCTTTCGAAGTAGCCGAAGTTTTGGTTCGGGGTGATGCCGGCGCTGGGGTTGTCGTAGCTGCCGCCTTCGCCGAAGCTGCCTTCGCTCACGTCGCAGAACTTCGTGAACTGGCTCTGGAAGCGCACTTTCACGTTGCCGGTGCTGCCGTGACGGTTTTTCTCGAACATAATCTCCGCCATACCGTCGGCGGGAGTGTTGTCCTCGAAGGTGTCAAGGTGGTAGTACTCAGGACGATAGATGAAGAGCACCATGTCGGCATCTTGCTCGATAGAACCAGATTCACGCAAGTCGGAGAGCTGCGGGCGCTTGGAACCGCCACGGGTCTCCACGGCACGGCTCAACTGCGACAGCGCGATGACAGGGATGTTCAACTCTTTGGCTAACGCCTTGAGGGAACGGGAGATATAGCTGATTTCCTGCTCGCGGTTGCCGCCGTGCTTCGAATTGTCGGTGCCGGCCTGCATCAGCTGCAGGTAGTCAATGATAATCATCTGGATGTTGTATTTGTGTTTCAACCGGCGGCATTTCGCGCGCAAGTCGAAAACGGACAATGCCGGCGTGTCGTCGATAATCAGGTTCGCACTGTTCAATCGGCTGACGTTTTCCCACAGTTTCGACCATTCCACATCTGAGAGCGTACCCTTGGAGATGTGGTCGGAAGGAATACCGGACTCGATGGAGAAAAGACGGTGAACCAACTGTGTAGCAGACATTTCCAATGAGAAGAATGCAATGGGCTGATCGAAATCGATGGCCGCGTTACGGGCGATGGAGAGCACGAAGGAGGTCTTACCCATACCAGGACGAGCGGCCAAGATCACGAGGTCGGATTTCTGCCAACCGCCGGTCTTCTCATCGATAGCGCGGATGCCGCAAGGCACACCTTGCAGCTCGTCTTGAGAGTCTCGGATTTCTGTTAATTCGTTGAGTGCTAAGCTTACCACGTCGCCGAGTTCCTTGCTGTCGCGCTTGAGGTTGCTCTCCACGATGGAGAAAATCTTCGATTCAGCATCGTCAAGCATCTCCAAAACGTCGTTGCTGTCATCGTATGCATCGTTGATGATGCTGTTGCAGTGGCGGATAAGTTCGCGCAAAATGAACTTCTCCATCACAATACGCGCGTGGAATTCCACGTTGGCGGAGGAATTCAATCGGCTGGTCAGACCTGCAATATAAGAAGCACCGCCGGTCACTTCCAACAGCTTCTCTTTTTTGAGTTGGTTGGTAACCGTCAATACATCAATAGGTTGCGATGCGGAAAAGAGTTTCCGGATGGCGCCGAAAACATGTTGGTTCGCCTCCACATAGAACATTTCGGGCTTCAGAATGGAGAGTACCTCAGTCACGGCATTGTCGTCAATCATCAGTGCGCCCAATACCGCCTCTTCGAACTCCACGGCTTGCGGAGTGAGCTTCCCAGTGGTGCCCAAAATGTTCTCGATGCGGTTATATGACATTGAGCGCACAGGCTTGTTTGTTGTAATCGTTTCGTTATCCATATCTTACAAAGAATCTTCGATGAATTATTTGGTGTGGCAAATATCTGATTTTTTGAGAGGCGTTTGAATGTGAGTTATCAACAATTCATCATCAAGGTTATTAACAATTCGATGATGCGATGATAAGATGATACGATGATGGGTACACAATTCACTGATCAGATATCTCAAAAAAAATGTATTTTTGCCGCTTTGAAAATTGGAAAATTCTAATACATATTATAATATGATTTACTTAGACAATTCAGCAACATCTTTCCCGAAACCCAATGAGGTTTACGAGTTTATGGACCATTTCTATCGCGTGCACGGCGTGAGCCCGGGACGCGCAGGTTATGACGCAGGCATCGAAACTGGCGAGGTTTTGACCGAAACGCGCCGTATGCTCACCAAGCTTTTCAACGGCGGTACGGATGAAAAACGTCTGACCTTCAGCTACAACGCTACCGACTCTTTGAACATCTTGATTCAAGGTCTGGCGCAGAAGGGCACGCACGTAATCACCACGATGTTGGAGCACAACTCTGTGCTTCGTCCGCTCTATCATCTTGAAAAAGAAGGTATTATCGAAGTTACTTACCTTCCTTTCGATGCAGCGGGCTATGTGCATCCTGAAGATTTCGAGAAGGCCATCCGTCCGAACACGAAGATGGTGGTCTGCACGCAATGTTCCAACGTCATCGGTACGGTGCAACCCATCAAGGAGATTGGCAAGGTTTGTAAAGAACACGGTCTGATTTTCGTGGTTGATGGTAGCCAAGGCGCAGGTGCGGTGAAGATGGACATGATTGACTATAACGTTGATGCATACGCATTTACGGGCCACAAATGTTTGATGGGACCCACCGGCATCGGCGGTAGCTACGTGCGCGATACCGTGGAGGTTCGTCATACCCGTTTCGGTGGTACCGGCGTGAAATCCGCTGTTCGTGACCATCTCGAAGAATTCCCTTATCGTCTCGAAGCAGGTACTATCAACATGCTGGGTATCAGCGGTCTGCACGCAGGCGTGAAGTGGATTACCGAGAAAGGCATCGAAAATATCCACAATCAGGAGATGGCTTTGTGGAAACGTCTTCGCGATGGCATCAAGGACGTTCCCGGCGTAATCATCTACTGCGCAACCTCTACGGAGAATCAGAACCCTGTGCTCTCCATCAACATCAAGGGCTATGAGGCAATGGACGTGGGCACCATGCTCGACGTCGATTACGACATCGCATGCCGCACGGGTCTGCAATGCGCTCCGCTGGTGCACGAATGTCTCGGTACGATGAAGATTGACGGCACGGTGCGTTTGAGCATCGGCGCTTTCAACACCGAAGCCGACATCGACGCATGCATCCAAGCCGTGAAGGAAATTGCGGCGACGAAGAACTAATGACGAAGTTGTAATGTTCGTACGTGGAGAGACGTCACATTGTGGCGTCTCTTTTTGCGTTAGGGGAGAGGGGATAGGGAATAGGGAGGAGGGTCGAGGGAAGAGGGAAAAGGGTCGAGGGAAAAGGGAATAGGGAAAAGGGAATAGGGAGGAGGGTCGAGGGAAGAAGTAAGAAGTAAGAAGGAAGAAGGAAGAAGTAAGAAGTAAGAAGTAAGAAGGAAGAAGGTCAAGGGTCGAGGGAGGAAGGAAAAAGGAAATAGGTAATGGTAGGCGAAAAAATAGTATTTTTGCCCCGGATTCAATAGTGAATTATGAATTGTGAATTGAACAAGAAATGGATAGGGCATCTTGCGGTGCTGACCGTATATATCATCTTCGGGGTGAACCCGAATTGTTCGAAGGCGGTGGTGCCGGAGTATATTACCCCGGAGGCTTACACCGCACTGCGGTTGTTTGTCGGGACGGCGGGCTTTTGGCTGATTTCCCTTTTTACACCGAAAGAAAAGGTTGAGAAGCGTGACATGCGTCTGATTATTATCGGTGCGGTGAGTTTATATGGTACATTATGGGCTTTTGCTGAGGCAATGCGCTTTATCTCACCTACTTACGTTTCTCTTGTTTCCGCGATGTCCCCATTGGTGGTGATGCTGTTGGCTGCCCTTTTCCTGAAGGAACCTATCTCAACCCGTAAGGCGCTCGGGGTCTTCTTCGGTATTGCCGGCGCACTGATGATGATTCTCTTTTCGCTGCACGGCGACGCACATTACAGCAACACAGGAGTGGTTCTCTGCTTCGTAAATATCTTATTTTATGCGGCTTATCTTTTGATAACCCGAAGCATCTCTTCGAAATATTCACCCGTCACGATGATGAAATGGATGTTTCTCTTTTCATTTATACTGAGTGTTCCATTGGCCATCCCGACGGTGAAGGATTCCCCGATTTTGATGGGTACTGCGCCTGCAATGGCATACGTGAATATGGGAATTGTTGCCGTATTTGCCACAGTGCTAGCCTATTATCTGCTGCCTTTGGCCTTGCGTTACATTCGCCCGACCACGGTCAGTATGTACAGCAACCTACAGCCCATCGTGACGGCGGCGTTGGCGATTGCCGTCGGACAGGACGTGTTTACCTGGAACAAGCCCATCGCGTTGGCATTGGTCATTTTCGGTGTCTTCTTGGTCACGACCAGCCGCGCGAAAGGCGATCCATCGGTGCAAAAATAGGTCGAAAGGGTAGGGTACTACTCTGCTGAGAACTCCTTGATTCTTTGCTCTTCACTGCGACGGCAAATCAGGATTCTGCCGCCTTTTTCGGAAACAATATAGCCGTCTAATCCTTGAATGACAACCTTTTGCGCGTCTTCAGCGTGCACCACGCAGTTGTTGCATTCGTAGAGTTTCACGTTGCCGACAGCTCCGTTGCCGTTGCTGTCGTGGCTCAGTTTGTCATGCAGGGAAGCCCAGTTGCCGAGGTCGCTCCAACCGAAGTCTGCGGGGTGAGTGTAAACCTTGCCGTCTGCGGCAGCGGGTTCCATCACGGCGAAGTCGATGGAGATTTTCTCGCATTGCGGGAAGATGTTCTGCACGTCGCCGGTAGCCGTCATGCGATCCATGTCGGCGGCGATGTTGGGCTTATAGGTCTTGAGTGCAGCGGTAATCATTTGGATGTTCCACACGAAGATGCCGGCGTTCCAGAGGTAGTTGCCGGCTGCCAGATATTGCTCTGCCACTTCGCGTTGCGGCTTCTCCTTGAAGGCGGCCACGCGGCGGATTTCGCCTTCCACAACATCACTTGACTCTACATAGCCGTAGCCTGTTTCTGGTCTGGACGGTGTGATGCCGATGGTGACGATAGCATCGTTTATGTTGGTGAAATTCAATGCGTTGTTAATGACGCGACGGAACTCTTCAGGGTTCATGACGACGGCATCTGCAGGAGTCACCACCACGTTGGCGTTGGGGTCCTCTTCGCGGATGCGCCAGCACGCCCATGCGATGCACGGAGCGGTGTTGCGCGCGGCGGGTTCCGCCAAAATGTGCTCGGCAGGCATCTCCGGCAGCTGCTCCCGCACGATGTCCACATAGGCGGCGTTGGTCACCACCCAAAAACGCTCCATCGGACAAACGCCTTTGAAGCGGTCAACGGTCAGCTGGATCAAAGTGCGTCCACAACCTAGTATATCAATGAATTGCTTCGGGAATTCGGGGGTGCTGAGCGGCCAAAAACGGCTCCCGATGCCGCCCGCCATTATCACCACATGGTTGTTTCTCGTCATAATCACACATTCAAAAATGAATGCTGCAAAATTACATATTTTTCAAATATGTGCCGACCAGTAGAGACGCGATTAATCGCGTCTCTACAACTAAGGGAAATCGCGTCTCTAAAATTACAGAAAAATCATATTTTACAACAATAGGAACACCCTTCGTCCACGTTTTTTTTGTACTTTTGCGCCCCAAAAATATATAGAATATGGATAGAGTAGTAAGTGGCATCCGCCCGACCGGTTTTTTACATTTAGGCAACTATTTTGGCGCCCTCAGAAACTTCATCAAAATGCAAGAGGAGAACGAATGTTTCTTCTTTATTGCTGATTATCACTCTCTTACAACCCATCCGACTCCACTGGATTTGCAATCGAATGTCAGGAATATCCTGATTGAATATATTGCTGCGGGCTTGGATCCCGAGAAAGCGACTATTTACGTGCAGAGCGATGTACCGCAAGTTTGCGAGCTTTCATTGCTGCTTTCGATGAACGTTTATGTTGGTGAGCTTCAGCGCGTTGCTTCCTTCAAGGAGAAGGTTCGTCGCCAACCCGACAACGTGAACGCAGGTTTGCTGACTTATCCGGTGTTGATGGCAGCGGATATCCTCCTGCACCGCGCCGACAAGGTGCCTGTAGGTAAAGACCAAGAGCAACACTTGGAGATGACCCGCGATTTCGCGCAGCGTTTCAACCGCATTTACAAGAACGAATACTTCAAACTGCCTGTGGCATATAACTTTGGCAGTGAATTGGTGAAGATTCCTGGATTGGATGGCTCCACCAAGATGTCTAAGTCCGACAACGAAAATTCTTGCATCTATCTTTCTGATGCACCAGAAGTTATCCGTAAGAAAGTGATGAAAGCTGTTTCTGATAGCGGTCCTACAGAGCCAGGTCAGCCCAAAACGCAGGCCGTGGAGAACCTTTTCCAACTGATGAAGGCCGTTTCTGCGCCTGATACGCTGCAATATTTCGAAGATCAGTATCAGAACTGTGCAATCCGTTACGGTGACATGAAAAAGCAGCTTGCCGCTGATATGATTGCTTTCGTACAGCCTGTGTATGAGCGTATTCTGGAGTTGCGCGAAAAGGACGACTACATCCGCAAGGTGGCTCGTCAAGGTGCCGAAAGAGCTCGCGAAAGTGCTGCCAAGACTATCAAGGAAGTACGCGAAATTATCGGAATTAAATCTTTCTAACCATCTGAAATGTCATTACTTACACAATATCCACTCTGGCTGGCGATATTTGCTGTCCTGTTGGGCGTTGGTTATGCGTTGTTCCTCTATTTCAGGAACGAGAATGTCGTTTTTGAGAAGAGATCCCGCATTGTGATGGCCTCGTTGCGCGGCGTGGCAATGACGCTCGTCGCCTTTCTGCTGCTTGCGCCAATGATCAAGATGATTCGCAAGGTGACCGACAAGCCGGTCATCATTTTGGCTATCGACAACAGTGAATCTGTGAAAATGGGCAAAGATTCAGCGTACTATCTTTCTGATTATCAGAATCAAGTGCAGCAACTGGCGAATGAGTTGGGCAAGAATTATGAGGTGAACGCCTGCCTGCTAGGTGATGAGAATAATTACGTTGATTATCAAGAGATTAAGGCGGATTTTTCCGACAAATCCACCAATCTTTCTGCACTGTTTGACGACATCAATCTTTTGTACGCAAATCGTAATGTGGGTGCGGTGGTGATGCTCACTGACGGTATCTACAACATTGGTTCGAATCCTTATTATGCTGCGCAAAAGGTTGCTTTTCCAGTATATACGGTTGGATTAGGCTCAGATGAGCAAGCCAAAGACCTCTTTATTGCGGACATTGTTCATAACAAAGAGGTGCTGAAGGGTAACCGTGCGCCAGTGGAGGTAAAGGTTCGCGCGGGCAAACTTTCGGGCAAAACCGCCAAGCTGACCGTGTCGGACGAAAATGGTGAAGTCTTTTCCAAAACTTTACAAATATCAGGAAACCAGTATTTTGAAACGGTTTCTTTCTTGGTGGATGCCAATAAGACCGGTTTGCTGAAGTATAAAATCGATATGGACGAACTGGATGGCGAGGTGACCTACAAGAACAACCATGCACAGTTCTTTATCCGTGTGATTGAGTCGAAAGACAAGATCGCCATCGTATATGATGCGCCGCACCCCGATGTGGCGGCTATCCGTTCGGCTTTGGAACTTTCTGACAATTATGATGTTACGGTAGTTCCAATCCAAGATTTCAAGGATAAACCTTCCGATTATGGTTTGATTATTCTGCATCAGTTGCCGTCGAAGAAGAATCCGGCCTCTTCGCTGCTTTCGCAGATTCGTCAGAGTGGCGTTTCTTCGTTGTATATTATTGGCACACAGACGGATTTGAATGCGTTCAATGGCCTGAATACGGGTTTGCAGATTACGCAGAGCAAGAATATGACCAACAATGCGACGGCTGCCTACAACAGCAATTTCATGCTCTTCTCCTTCTCTGAAGAGACGCAAGAGTTGCTGCCTACGTTGCCGCCGTTGCAGACTCCTTTCGGTACTTATAAGGCCGCTGTTTCTTCTAATCTCTTTATGACACAAAAGATTAGCGGCGTGGAAACCAAATATCCGCTCTTCCTTTTCAATGATGTGAATGGTGCCAAAATCGGTGTTATTTCAGGAACAGGCTTGTGGTCATGGAAAGTTTATGACTTCGTGAATACGCAAAATCACGATGCTTTCAACG
>Ga0310786_10007689_pt1 | contig 14012 bp, 8 predicted proteins | sample AusTroGonzalo_MG_FD_203881 | JGI IMG/M metagenome (GOLD analysis project Ga0310786, IMG submission 203881) | Bovine rumen microbial communities from tropical cattle in Woodstock, Queensland, Australia - Gonzalo_03 (v2) (version 2) | ecosystem: Host-associated > Mammals > Digestive system >... | reverse complement strand
TAATATGCAACACTTTGCTCCACATATTGTCTGCATTTCTTCATATCATCTTGCTGAGAAGCAACAACCGCCTTACCCCAATACATCTCGCCCAACTGCTGATAGGCTTCATTATTCCCCATAGCAACAGACTTCTTATAGTACTTTTCTGCCGTTTTATACTCTTTTTCAGCTTGTTTCAAATTATCAGTAGATCTATAAACATCTCCTCTATAGTAATAAACACTACCTTTCAATTGTGTGTATTGCGGGAGAACAGATGCCGGAATCTGAGATTCGAAATCAAGAATTCTCTGATAGGTCAACATCGCCTTATCAAACTGATTCTGATAGAGATGCGCATCACCCATCTGGAGATAGTTTGTCAAATACGGGATCCACAAAGAGTCGTTTTGAGGGATTGCTTTCTCGTAATACTCATTGGATTGCAAATAATAGGCAATGGATTCTTCATACATTTCATCCTGATAGAAGCTTTCCGCTAACTCGTTGGCATTTTGAGCCTTAACCACCAAGAACTTTTGGGGATCATTGTCAGCCTTGATGTTCAACAGGCGGTCCGTAAATGCAGAAAGTTCCGATGTCAACGCAAACTGTTGGTTAGCTGTCAGATAGCCCTCAATCATAGAATTAAAACGAACGTAATGGTCTATGAAAGATTTCGGGAACTGCGCGTTCACCACGTCAAAGCTCCGTTCATACTGATGGAAGGCGTCCTGAAGCTGTTCGTTACTACTCGGGTTCACCAAACGTTGAGCCAGCAACTGCGATGCCACCTGCACATTCTGCAACGGATAGTAATCAGGGAATTCTTTTGAAAGCTTAAACTCCAGATTTACAAGCTGTTCTAAAACTGCGGTATGTTTTTCGTTATTATCTTCAGGCTCGGGAGCTTCCTTTAGCCAACGCAAAGCGCACTCTGCCAACTGCAGTTGCAGGAACAAGTTCGTAGTATCTTGATCATAGTTTGCCTTAGCGGCATTGTACATATCATCATAAATTTGATACAACAACGTCTCGGAAATGTAACGACTATCCACTGTCACCACAGCCAACAGATTCTGCATCATCTTGATAATCTGCTGATTTTTAGAATAGTCATCGATAAAAGGCTCGACGTATCGCTTTGTAACAGCCATTGCACTGTCGATGGTGTGCGTGGCCGATACGCTATCCTCCAGCACCGCATAAGTATAATAGAGATTTTTGTACACCCAGAAAATTTCGAATAAGTTCGACTGGTCTGGATATTGTTTGTAGGTATTCAGCGCCACCTGCAACAACTCTTCCGAAATCGACTTCAACTTCGCATTATTGGAACCATCAAGATATTGGATAAAGGAGGGAACAAAATTACAAGCCGAGCGCGGATCCTTGTTGTTGGGCTTTTCCAAACGAATGATAGAATCGGCCTTGGCATAGTCACCATTACGCTCCAAATCGTTAATATACCACACGGCAACACGCGGAGCATACTGATTCCGGTACAAAACTTCACTATACGTACATAGCGGTTCCTCAGCCTCAGGTGCGTATTCCAGCATCATGACATCGCGATATAAGTCAATCCATTTCAAGTTGTTATAACTGTTATCTTGAAGGTCGATGTGTGACTTTACGATTTCCACGGCCTTGTTGACATTACCAGCCCGCAACAACGTCAACACCTCGCTAAACTGAGGTTCATTATAATACGTGAAATCGTATTTGTTGACATAAGCTGCATCCTCATAACAATCACTCACCGTGTTCACATTATCAAATGTAGCTTCAATCAGTTGATTGACATAGGTTTTGGTCAACTCAGGTTGTGCCTTAATCGTATCGCGGAACATCTGGCTCACTGACACCATATCCTCAAGGTAATGATAACGGAAAATTTGCTCGAAAACGTCTAATTTCTCTTTCCTATATGTTTGTTTCTCAACCATATAGTATCTAATCGTATCTTTCGTTTGAAAACAGGAATAGACAAATTCAGGTGCACGACCCAGATTCAAGAAACCATCCAATTTCCAAGCATCCATATCCAAATAGCCACCCTTCATATCAGCAGGAAGGTTGGCTACGGCAATACCTTGCGCATTCGTGGTCAACGTCAGGACATTCTGTTTTTCATTTTGCGGTCCCACATACATCTGGGTCTTAGCCCCTTGTATCGGCTGTTTCGTTTCGAAATGCAAAACTTGGAAAACTTGTTTTACCTGCGCGAAGGCGCAAAACGGCATCAACGCTGCCGCAAACATTATTACTACCCTTGAAATAGAATTTTTTTTCATATTATATTGAATTATTGTTTTTTTCATTTTTTTCGTCCTATGGCTCGCTGCGCTCACCGTTTTCACCGTACTCCTAGGGCTCGCTGCGCTCACCCTAGGCTAACATAGGTCGGGCTTTCAGCCCTTTTTGGAACTCACTATTCCCTTGACCCTATTCCCTGTTCCCTATTGCCTACTCCCTATTTCCTCAGTTCAAAATTCGATCCAAGATACACCTTCTTCACGATGGGATCGGCGGCGAGGTCTTCGGCGGTGCCGGCCTTGAGAACGCTGCCCTCGAAGAGGAGGTAGGCGCGGTCGGTGATGGAGAGGGTTTCGTGGACGTTGTGGTCGGTGATGACAATGCCTATATTTCTGTCTTTCAGTTTTCTGACAATACTTTGGATGTCTTCCACTGCGATGGGATCGACACCGGCGAAGGGTTCGTCCAAAAGGATGAATTTCGGGTCGGAAGCCAGACAACGGGCGATCTCCACACGGCGGCGCTCACCGCCCGAGAGGTTATTACCCTTGTTGTGGCGCACTTTCTCGATGTTGAAATCAGCGATCAGGCTCTCCAGTATCTCTTTCTGCTCTGCCTTGCTCTTGCCACTGAACTCGAGGATGGCCTTGATGTTATCCTCCACGGTCAGCTGCCGAAAAACAGAAGCTTCCTGAGGCAGATAGGCGATGCCCATCTGCGCACGCTTGTACATAGGTTCTTCCGTTATATCCTGCTCATTCAAGAAAATACGACCGGAAAACGGCTTGATAAGTCCCACAATCATGTAGAACGATGTGGTCTTGCCAGCGCCGTTCGGTCCCAACAGCCCCACAATTTCGCCTTGCGTGAAGTTGATGGAGACCTCGTTAACGACTGTACGGTTTTTGTATTTCTTGACTAACTTGTCAGTGCGAATCGAATATTCCATCTCAGCTATTTTCAATCACATTTTTGAGTTGCTTCATCGCCGGATCCAAGAATTTTCCGATCAACCCCTTCACCATGCCCTGCAAGAAAAAAGGGATGTTCATGTCCAACTGGCCTTTGAGGATGCTCTCCTCGCCCGCCGGCACGATGTCAAATGCGACATCCGCAGAGATGCCTTTGTCGGATTCCGCACGATAGGTCACACGCGAATTCGGCACCTTGTCCGCCAAAGTCAGCTGACAGGTAATCTGATCCTGAACGGTGAAACGACAACCATTAGGCAGTGATTCCCAGTTGCTTACGCCCGGCAGTCCGTCAGGCTGTTTCTCAAAAAAGCGGGTCAACACCGCATAGACTTTTTCCGGACTGGCCAAAACTCTCTCTTCAGACGTGTTTAGATGAAGCATACTTTATGTTTTTATTTGAATCTGCAAAAATACATTTTTTTTGGTTTTTGGCTTTTAGCTGTTGGCTATTAGTTTTTGAGAAATTTTGAGACGAAAGAGTTATCTGAACAAAGAATATAAACGCCAGGAGATAGTGTTTTAGTATTGATGATCGTACTATTATTATTCACATTGCTCACTTTCAAAACGATACGTCCATAGGAATCATACACTGCGATATGATTGAAGGGTTGGTCGCTTTCGATGTGAAGGATATCCGTGGCGGGGTTGGGATAAACGCGCAAGGTTGGGCTTTCGTGCGCCAACACGGACGTGTGCGCGGGCGGTTGGGCGCCACGGAAAAACGCCACGCCACCGGCATAGTTGCCCAAAAGCAGCTCAGGTTTTCCATCGCCAGTAAGGTCCGCCACAGCAATAGCCGCTCTCCTACCCTCCTGCAATGCTTTCGCCAGCCCATGGATCGTCTCCGCCAAATTGTGCTCCGCAAGCTCGAAATCGCCATCCAAATTGCCGTCGATATGCTTGTAATAAGCCACTTCGCCAAGTTCACCCGCACAGAATAGCAGCGTGCCCAACTGTGAATCTCTATAGAAATTAGGAACACTATATCCAAAATAGGATTGCGTAAAATCACGGATATCCACACCTCCCAACGTATCCGTAATCTTTTGGAAATCAGGAATATTTTGACCGACATTACGGTAATAGGTCAGCAAACCGCGACGATTGCCGATAATCAGGTCGCGTTTTCCATCGTCGTCCAAATCGAAATACTGCGGGGTGCTGCACTCGCCCACATCCACCTGCGCGAAATCCATCGTTAGCTCTCCCTCGCCCGTCATCAACCGTTGATGCGGCACCATAAGCAATGTACCCTCTTGATTACCGCACAGCATATCCATAGCGCCATCGCCATCGAAGTCGCCGAAAGTCGGATGCAACGCATTCAATCCCAATGATTTGAGATTCCCAAAATCGCGCGTCTGCAACGTAAAGGCGGGCGAAGTTGGCGTTCCCGTATTCCGGAAATAGCTCACCGAGGACGAGAAATAGGAGGTCAACCAACCGTTGACGGTCTTCGCGCTGTCAAATTGCCCGTAATTGCCGACAAAAAGATCCAACAAACCATCGCCGTCGAAGTCAAAAAGCACTGGGTGCGCTCCACTGCCCACATCTAACATCTCACCCTGCAGAAAATCCGTCTGCGAAAGCGTATATTGCTGTAGCTGAGAATCATAGTCATAAACCCAAACGCTATTCAGATCTTGCGATTTGGTCAGCGATGGGTCCGACGGCGACACAATGAGAGACGGCGCAGAGTGTTCCGGCAACGTCACCAAAGAGGGCGCTGGCATCGAGTAAAGATGGATAGGCATATTTATTGGGAAGGCGGTGTCTTGTGCCGTCATCCTTGCATCCTCTATCGTGCCGTTGTTATATAATAATATATTGTATGGCGAATCGACATCGCCCACCAGCAAATCGGGAAGGCCATTGCCGCTAAAGTCGTGCAACAGCATCGAAGAGCCAGTATGCCGCGTGTGGTCGTCATCGCCCGATTTGTCAGCACAGTCCGTAAAGAGGGTGATTTGGTTGTTGTCGGCAGCCTCCGCAAAATGTCCCCAGCACTCGTTCTCCAAACGAAAGTCGAAAGGTTCTCCCTCTTCCGCATAATTGCGCAAATGATGGACGTATCTTCCTAACACCCAAAAATTTAAAATGTCCAAATGGCCGTCTCCATCTACATCATCTACCACCAAATAGTCATCCGGCGAAGCATAAATATTGGTGTATCCGTTGTAATAATAAGCCTGAAGTTGGTCTGATACCTGTTCAAAGCGCAACGTTTCGTCAGAAATATTCTGAAACACACGAACAGAGGCCAGTCCGTAAGTAAAAATATCCGCTTTCCCATCATTATTGTAGTCATAAAATATCGCCCAATCGTGCAAATCGGGGAAAAGTCGGGCATAATCTGGGGCATAATCGTAGTGGTTCCCCACACGCAAAAACGGCAACAGACGATTGCCATGCTTCTCAAAGCCTATCAAGTCGGGAATTCCGTCTAAGTTAAGGTCAATTTCGGAAAAACGCACCGAGTTGATACCGCCCGCCCAAGGGAGCGACAAAGTGCTCCCATCCGCCATAACAGGAATATGGGAATCACGTTCAAAGCCAAAATCAAAATAGGTACTCTGCGCCTCCATCGTATTCAGTGAGAGGCACGTCAGAAAAAAAAGACCGATTATCAGATGGAAGCGGCACATGGCTTAGCGCACGCGCAGTCGTTGTCCTTCGCGGATGAAATCGCTTCTCAAATGATTGAGTTTCTTAAGCTTAGAAACTGTTGTATGGAATTTGGCAGCGATTCTACCTAAAGTATCACCCTTGCGCACCGTATAGTATTGTGGAGTGCCAGAGGGCTTCGGTTTTACCTTTGGGTCAGATTGATCTGGAGAAGGATTCGGAACAGAAACCGTATAGCCACTGATATACAAAGTATCGTATTTCAATTTGAAATTATCAAAATCAATCAAACGGTTGGGATTGATATCCATACCAAGATAGCGGACCTCAAAATGGAGGTGGGAGCCATAGGAACGTCCGGTGTTGCCGCCGAGACCGATAATGTCGCCCGCCTTAACCACTTGTCCCGGGTTGACCAACCTGCGGGAAAGGTGACCGTAGTAGGTTTCCAAGCCGTTATCGTGGCGGATGACCACCAAATTACCGTAACCGCCAGTGTTTGAGGTACCTTTGGAAATACGTACGATGCCATCCCATGCGGCCGACACTGGAGTGCCTTCGGGGTAGCCTAAATCGACGCCACGGTGCATTCTGCGGTGACGAAAGCCATAATTAGAAGTGATACGATAATCCGCCGGATGGTGGTAACCTGACAAGTCGATGGTGTCGCGCGCTGCAGAACCCTGATGACGGTAGTGAATGGTCACAATGTCGAAATTCTGGTACAAATTATAACCCGGCATCCAGTTGAAATAGGTGAACAGCAGTCCGTTACCGTGATCCACGTTATCGAGGTTGGCATCATACATGGAATTGATAAGATTTCCCAATGAATCCTCTTCAATGACGGCATCAATATGAGCCGTATCGTTCACCACATTGAAACGTATCTCATTCTCCTGCGCGGACATCCGAAAGGCTGCCAGCAGAAGCAAAACAGTCAATAATATATTGATTCTGAATACTTTGCTCATGTTATATTAGCGTTTAAGTTTTTTTGAGTTATGGTTTTTCTTGGTGGAATGTTTCTTAATATAATAAGTTGTGCTTTGAGAAGTAGTGGAGTTCCAATGAGGCTGATAGCGCGTTTTCACTCTCGTATATTTCGTCGAACGTTTGGTTTGATTACGAGAGGTCTGGCAGGCAGAAAAGCACAACAGCACCAAAACAAAAAACGAAAAAGCAATATATTTCAGGCATTTATTTTTCATCACATTATTTTTTAAGTAAAATGCAAAAATACACTTTTTTAGTATAGGCTCGGTGTGTTTTTTTTAATTTTATTTTTAGAAAGCTTAGTATCAGGGGGTTATGAGGGGATGAGGGCGATGAGGATGATGAGGTCTAAGTCTAATGCTATGTCAAAGTCCTATGTCAATGTTCTATGTCAATGTTCTATGTCAATGTTCTATGTCAATGTTCTATGTCAATGTTCTATGTCAAAGTCAAAGTCAAAGTCAAGGTCAAAGTCTATGTCAACGTCCTCCTGTTTTGAAAAATTTTGCATTTTTGCAGGCTGAAAAAGAGGATATGGAAACAGTTGCGCAAGAAAAGCTTTGGAACAGTGAGTACATCAAAGTGATGGCGGCGAATTTTTCGCTGTTTTTCGCTTTTTATATCCTTACGCCGCTGTTACCCATATACTTGAGCGAGCATTTCGGGGCCACGAAGGATGTCATCGGGCTGACGCTTTCGGGATATGCGGTCGCCGCTCTGCTCTTCCGCCCGTTTAGTGGATACATTGTGGACTCGTTCAACCGCAAGAAGGTGCTGGTTTTCTTCATGACGGTAAGTTTCATTTTTTACGGACTCTACCTTGTGGCGGGCACGCTACTGCTCTTTGCCGTGGTGCGCACCCTGCACGGCGGACCTTTCGGCGCAAGCACCGTGGCCAACTCCACGGTCGCCATCGACGTGCTGCCCTCCTCGCGCCGCAACGAGGGCATCGGCTACTATGGTCTAAGCAACAACATCGCCACCGCCATTGCGCCCACCGTCGGCATCGCGGTCTATAAGTGGTCGGGCAACTTCAACCTCCTGTTTATCATTGCGTTACTGTTCGCATTGCTGAGCGTCGTTATCTCCGCTTCCGTAAAGCTTCCCAAGCGGCAAATTCTCGCCGACAAGAAGAAAATCTCCTTAGATCGCTTTTTCTTGCTAAGAGGTTGGTTCATAGGCGTAAACATGGTCTTCTTTGCGTTATGTTACGGCGTGTTGAGCAACTACTTGGCCATTTACGGCAAAGAGGTGCTAGGCATCACCAGCGGATCAGGCACATTCTTCCTATTGCTCTCCTTAGGTTTGATTCTATCGCGACTTCAGGGCGGAAAATCCTTGAGAGAAGGCAAGTTGACGCGCCACGCAGGCATCGGCATCCTCATATCCACAGTCGGATACACCGTTTTCGTCATCTCCAAACATCCTGTCTGCTTCTACGCCACCGCCATCTTGGTGGGTTTGGGCAACGGTCACATGTGGCCCGCTTTTCAGAACATGATTATCTCCGTGGCGCATCACAACGAGCGCGGCACCGCCAACTCTACCCTGCTCACCAGCTGGGACTTGGGCATGGGTCTCGGCATCGTGCTCGGCGGCGTCATCTCCGAATTCTTTGGCTACTCCGCAGCTTTCTGGACCGTCGTAGGCGTGCACGTCATCGGCTGCCTGATGTATTTCGCCGTCACGCGGAAGATGTTTGTGTTACGCAGGATCAGGGAGGAGTGAGACGATGAGACGATGAAGGGATGAGGAGTTGAAATTTTGCACCACAACTGTGTAACCTCATAACAAAACAACCGTATAATCCTAAACCCTAAACTTTTATACTTCTAAACCTTAAACCCTAAACCACTAAACATTAACCCTAAACCCTAAACCTTAAACCCTAAACCTTAAACTCTAAACCTTAAACCCTAAACCCTCAACCCTCGACCCTCGACCCTTGACCCTTGAACCCTAAACCAACAAACCTTAACCCCCAAAAAAATGACCACTCAAACCCAATGGCTCCGCCGTGTTACTCTGTTTGCGACAATAATCTTTATCGCAGTCAGCACTTTTGCCCAAAAGGATGTGCTGGTGAACGTCAGCTATGACCCGAAAGGCGACTCCATCTTTTTCGCCAAGATGCAAAAGAAGATGGAACAAATCCGTCGTAAGGAACATCGCCCCACGGTGGCGCTGGTGCTCGCTGGTGGCGGCGCCAAAGGCTCCTCGCACATCGGCGTTCTTAAATACTTGGAAGAAAAAGGATTACCCATCGATTTTGTAGCTGGCACCAGTATGGGCGGACTCATGGGTGGCATGTACTCTTTAGGCTACTCTGCCCTGGAAATCGACTCTCTTGTAAGGAGCATCGACTGGAACATGATGATGAGCGACAAAATCCCGATGGACTACTATTCATATGAGACCAAGGTGCTTAAAGGCACATACGTGTTAGACATTCCCTTTGCTGGAACGAATTTTCTCCGCAGCCTGCCTTCCGGCATCCTTTACGGTCTGAATGTTTATAACATGCTGAGCACTGTGTCCGTCGGTTATCAACAAGACATCGACTTTACGGAGTTACCCATCCCCTTCTGTTGTGTGGCCACTGAGATGGTGACCCAGAAGGAGAAGCGCTGGACTTCCGGTTCTTTCGTCAACGCTTTGCGTTCTACCATGTCTATTCCAGCCTATTTCACCCCCGTGCGCATTGATTCGATGGTTCTCTCCGACGGCGGCACCAAAAACAACTACCCTGCGGACATTGCCAAAGCCGCCGGCGCGGACATCATCATCGGTGTGCTACTCACCTCTCCATTAGACTACGAAGGGGTGAACAACGTCGCCACCCTCTTGTCGCAATTGGCCCGCTACTCTGGCGGCGGTGAGGCCCTCGCCCGCAATGAGCAAATCACCAACGTGTTGATTACTCCCGACGTAACTGGCTATACCGCACTGAGTTTCGGTACGGAAGAGATTGCCACTCTCATTGAGCACGGCTACCAAGCTGCAGCGCTACACGAACGCGAAATCGACAGCATTATACGCATAGTGGGTAACCGCGGCACAAAATTGCAAAACAAAAAGGCCATCAACAGCACGGAGACTCGAGTGAACCTCTCATCCATAGATTTTGAGGGGCTCAATGACGAAGAGAAGAACTATATGATCGAACGTTTACCCATCCACGAGGGCGGAGGCTACTACAAAAAAGATTTCGAGATGGCGCAGGCAGCTATCTTTGGAACCATGGCCTTCTCACACGTCACCTACCAACTGATCGGCGACGGTCAAGACAGATACAAGGTGATTTTCTACTGCGACAAACGTTCCCCGCACTCCTTCGGACTCGGTTTGCGCTTGGATACGGAGGAGTGGTTTGAGGCATTGCTGAACGCCACTTTCAATCGCAATAAACTCTACGGTCACTCATTCGGAGCCACCTTACGTCTTTCAGCCTCCCCTTACCTGAAATTAGAATGGATTTACACGCCTTTGAAAGGTCCGAAGGTGGGTGCGTTCTTCAAAACGAACTATCGCACCTTGTACGGCACCGACACCCATATCTTTAGCCACCATTATTATGAAAAATCGTGGCACAATGAATTACGACTCTTTTTATCGGAGAACCAATGGAGCGAGATTGATTTGAATGGGGGTGTACGTGTGGAGCACACGCCTTACTACAGTCTCTTCTCAGAAACTGGATTCAAAGAGACTACAGATTGGAGACATTACTACCCTTACCTGTTCCTGCGTTTCACCTACGACACTCGCAATAGGATGTACTTCCCCGACAGAGGTATCCGTACCACCCTCAATGCCGACTACAACTTTTACAAGACCGGATTCGTGGGCGGTGGCGTCCGAGGTGCCATTCCCGTATGCAGCTTCCTCACCATTGATATGGCCGTTAACAGTCGTTTCATTTTTGGCGACAGCTGCACCAACGACTACATGGAGAACTACGTCGGCGGCGTGATGGCGGGCAGGTACTACGATCATCAGATTCCGTTTATCGGATTTAACGGCGAGAAAACTTGTGACAGAATGTTGTCCACTGTTGATCTCGAACTTCGCTTCAAAGTATATAAGAACACCTATCTTTCTTTGATAGGAGCCGCCATGCACGACGGATACAGCATAAAGTCAATGCTGGATAAGAATACAAGACAGCACCCGATCTATGCCGCTGGTCTGCAAGTAGGCTATCTATCGAAATTCGGTCCCCTCACCGCCAACATCCACTGGAACTCTTCCGAGAAGGACAAAGTGGGGTTCTATTTGAGCGCGGGATACGATTTTTAATGCATTTTGATTTGTGGCTTTGACTTATGACTTTGACTTGTGACTTTGACTTGTGACTTTGACTTGTGACTTTGACTTGTGACTTTGACTATTGGACTTCACCCTATTCCCTATTCCCTATTCCCTATTCCCTATTCCCTATTCCCTATTCCCTATTGCCTTTTAACCTCCCCCCTCAACCCTCACCCCTAAACCCTAAACTCTAAACCCTCAACTCTAAACCAAAAAAATGACCACCTTCTCCCACCTATTCCGCCGCGCCATATTGTTGTCAACCTTCGTGCTGGTTGCCTGCGGCGCTTTTTCGCAAAACAGCGAGTTAGTCAACGTCAGTTACGACCCGATAGGCGACTCCATCTTCTTTGAGAAGATGCACAAATACTTCGCCCACATCCGAAAGACAGAGCACCGTCCCACAGTGGCCTTGGTGCTGGCTGGTGGCGGCGCACGCGGCACCGCGCATATCGGTGTGATGAAATTTTTGGAAGAGAAGGGCATTCCCATCGATTTCGTGGCGGGCACCAGTATGGGCGGACTCATGGGCGGACTCTACTCCATGGGGTATTCCGTCGATGAAATCGATCAACTTATCCGCAACATCGACTGGGATGTGATGATGAGCGACAACATCCCGATGGAATACTACAGTTATGACCAGAAGCGCTATAAGTCCACCTATCTCCTTGACTTCCCCTTCGACAAAAAGAAGTTCGTCAAAAGCCTCCCGACAGGAGTAAAAAACGGACTGAACATCTATAACATGATGAGTTCCGTGACCGTGGGTTATCACGGCGACATAGACTTCATGGATCTGCCGATTCCCTACAGCTGCGTGGCGGCTGAAATCGCGACCCAGAAAGAGAAGCATTGGACTTCCGGTTCTCTCATTTCGGCATTGCGTTCCACCATGTCCATCCTCGGCTATTTCCGACCGGTACGTGTCGATTCGATGATTCTCTCAGACGGCGGCACAAAGAACAACTTCCCGGTAGATGTAGCCAAAGCCGCTGGTGCAGACATCATCATCGGTGTGGAACTATACATGCCCCGTGAGCACAGCGAAATCAACAACATCGCGGATGTGCTGTTGCAGACCACCCAATACTCAGGCAGTCTGGAGGCGCACAACAGAGCCATGGAAAACTCCACTGTCTATATCACGCCCGACCTCACGGGCTACACCTCTCTGAGTTTCGGCACGGAGGAAATCAGCAAAATGATCCAGATCGGCTATGACGCGGCCGTCGTCCACACGAGAGAAATCGACAGTCTGGCCCGCATCTTGGGTCACAGAGAACGCAAATTGCGAAACGAGAAGGCGATGGACATCAGCAAGACGAAAATCAAAATTTCCTCGGTAGAATACAACGGCATTTCAGAGAAAGAGATGCGCTATTTCAAAGACAAAATCCACATCTCACCGGGAGAATACTGTAACAAAGAAGACATCGAGCTGGAGCAGGCCACCATTTACGGCACCATGGCCTTTTCACAAGTCACCTACGAACTGCTCCGGGAACCCGACGGTTCAAGCTACAAACTGGTATATAACTGTCAGAAACGCGCCCCCAACTCGCTCGGCCTTGGTGTGCGGGCGGACACCGAAGAGTGGATTGCCATTTTAGTGAACGGCGGTTTCGGTCGTAACAAAATCTACGGATCCGTTTTCGATGTCACTGCGCGTCTCTCCCAGTCGCCGTACCTGAAACTTGACTACCACTACACCCCCATCGTCGGTCCCATGGTCGGTGTAGCGCTGAAATCGCAGTTCCGCACCATGAAGGGTGCCTTCAGCTTCGACTTCAACTACACCTTCGATGACCCAGACAATGAATACGGCGAACACGAAGCTGAAGAGTATTTAGAACAGACATGGCGAAATGTTCTCGACCTCTATTTTGCCGACACGCATTGGAGCCGCATCAACCTGAGAGGCGGTGTCCGTTTTGAGCAGGAACCGTACTACAACTATTACTCCTCTATGGGTCACTCAAAAGGGTGGAACTGGAAGACGATATACCCTTATCTCTATATCCGTTTTGCTTACGACAATCTCAGCGACCGTTATTTTCCGGACAGAGGTATTCGTGCAACGGCAGGTTATGATTATAATTTCAAGAACACGCACTACGCATCTGCCAGTATCGAAGGGGCCATCCCGGTATGCCGTTTCTTCCACATCATCCCCGCCTTGAGAGGCCGTTACTCTTTCGGCTGGGCCGACGGCAACGACTACATGTTCAACTACGTGGGCGGCGTGATGGAAGGGCGTTACTACGACCACCAAATGCCGTTCATCGGCTTCAACGGGGTCACCAACTGCATAGACTTCCTCACGATGGTGGATATCGATTTCCGCTTCAAAGTCTATAAAAACCTGTATCTTTCCTTAGTTACGGCAGCGTTGCACGACGGCAACATCAACGGGATGAGCGATCACGCAATTTTCGCCGCCGGTCTGAAGGTCGCCTACAAGACCAAGTTCGGTCCCGTCCAAGCGAACATCCACTGGAACAGCAAGAACTACAACAAAGTGGGGTTTTACGTGGGAGCGGGATACGATTTTTAATTAAGAATTAAGAATTAAGAATTATGAATTATGAATTAAGAATGATAAATGCATAATGATGAATGATGCGTAAAGGTGGAGACGTGGCGGAGGCCACGTCTCTTTTTTTTATGGAAAAAACGCCCTAAATTTTAATCTTTTTTTTTCGTGTGTTGATACCATTCCGCAGTTCTTCCAACGCCCCGAAAAAATATTTTTCAACACCTGTTGACAATATCAAAAAAAAGTCTATTTTTGCGCGCTTAAAAAATCTCGATTATTATCCTTAAGTTAGCAAAGGAAAAAAGTTAAAAATCAGAGAGATA
>Ga0310786_10007688_pt1 | contig 14012 bp, 6 predicted proteins | sample AusTroGonzalo_MG_FD_203881 | JGI IMG/M metagenome (GOLD analysis project Ga0310786, IMG submission 203881) | Bovine rumen microbial communities from tropical cattle in Woodstock, Queensland, Australia - Gonzalo_03 (v2) (version 2) | ecosystem: Host-associated > Mammals > Digestive system >... | reverse complement strand
CCGCGTTCCACCGATGGTGAGTTCCAGATCAACTTCCAGACCAACAGCGCCATGGGACGCATCAGAGTATATCAAATGTTGGGCTGCTACCCATACGATTTGACTGACACCCCGATGGAGTTCTCCCCCATCAACGAGGTTGCAAAGGCCATCGTGACGCTTTCGGAAACGCCGCAACAATGCTGCCTGTTCCATCCTTACAACAACCACTTCGTGCACTTCGGTGACGTTTTGGAGGAACTATCAAAGGTCACACAGGGGCCACGTCAGGTGGAGGCCGAAGCCTTTAACGAGGCTATGGAAACCGCCAAGCAAGACCCCGAAAAGGCCAAACGCCTCTCCAGTCTGCTGGCCTACCAAGACATGGCACATGGACAAAGAGCCGTGATGATTCCTGCTGAAAACCAATACACTACGCAAGTGCTGTATCGTCTCGGTTTCCGCTGGTCGAGTACCTCATGGGACTATGTAGACCAGATGCTGACGGCTATTGCTGGGTTTGGGTATTTTGAATAATTGGGGAAGGGCCTTGGTTCGCAAGGCCTTTCTCAAAATGCTGATAGTCCTTCCCACTACCCCAATCTCCGCCCCATGTGAAGCCGTGTTGCTTGAACAGTCGGTAGCACAGGTCGCCTTTCCTGATTAGGTAAGGGGAATCGGCCTCGCGGTTCAGGTATGCTTCGCTTCCTTCGGGCTTGACGACCACTTTGCCCGAGTCTTTCATCTTGTAATAGGGATTGTATTGCGGATTGATGTCGACGGCTAGGCCGAAACTATGTTTTGAGATTTTCCCTCCTGCCGTACTCGCCCTTTGGTTGAAGCAGGAGGTGTTGTTGTCGCGCATCGAGGCCTCGTCGTCGCAGGCATACATTTCTACAAGGCGCATCTTCTCAATGGGATAGGCGGCTTGATACAGAGCCTTGAAAATCTCCAGCAAATCGTTGGCAATGGCTACGTTGCAGACCATTTCGCCCACAATGGCATTTCCGTCCGCATCGCAATGCAGGACTTGAAGGTAGCGCAAATCGTCCCACGAAATCCCTTTCACCGACTTGAAGGAACCGCCGTCCATCATTTCCTTTTGGGCTTCCGTAAGTGGTGAAATGATGAAAAAACGCTCATGGCCAAACACCTTGAGATAAGGCTGAGGAACGACATCGCCGGGATGGTATCTGCCTTGCGCCCAAGCGGTTGCCCCAATCAAAAGGAAAAGGATTCCGATGCTGAACCTGAGTTTCATTGCGCCGCAAAAATAACAAAAAAGAGGGTGCGCCAACACTTGACACACCCTCTCGTGGTTTGAATCAACTTAAATTATCTGATGACAGTGATACGCTTCGTGGTTTCACCATTGACGGTGGCGATGCGCACCATGTAGACACCGGTTTCAACATTATTGAGGTTGATGTCGACGGACTCGCCTTGGCAGCTCATCTCATACACCTTCTGGCCAATCGTGTTGAAGACCGTCACGCGGCTGAGACCTTCGGCCTCGACGGTGAACTGGCTGGTGGTGGGATTCGGGAAGATGGACACGCTGCTGGCTTCCAATTCGTTGACGGCATCGGATGAATAGAGCACCCTGATATAGAACTGGTTGCTGTCGTATTTCCAATTGGCAGGAGCCGAAGTGCAATCCGATTCAGCATAGTAGGCGTAAAGTTTGTAGTAATAATCGCCTTCCTGTGTAGCCGTGTTGTCGGTGTAGGTAGTAGCCGATGCGCTGATCGACTTGATTCTCTGGTATTCTTCGTCCTCACCGAACTTTCTGAAGAGATAGTAGCCCGAAAGACCTTCCGAAGGTTCGGGTCTCTCCCACTTCAACTTGATTTTGTAAGCGTTGCCCGTGTATTCGTAGTCGATGTTGGTCGGAGCGTAGCAAGTACCCGCCGTGGCGCACGACTCGTTGGAATAGAAGCCGTTCTCGCCGCCATCATAGAGATAACCGATGATGTAGCAGTGGCCGCCCATCGGGGCGTTCTCGTCAACGAAAGAGGTGCCTTCCACGATGAGGCGATGGAACAAGCCGTCACGGTAAACCGTGTAGCCATAGCCATTGGCGTCGCTGATGCCATCCCAAGAAACGTTGATGTTGAAGGGGTTCTCTTCGTCAACAAGGGCAATCGCATTGCTCGGAATGCCGTCACCGATGCTGTTGCCGCAACTGTTGTTGCCATGGAAGAAGATACCTTCCTCCAAATCGGCGGATGAGCCTGAGAAGGTGAAAACGGTGTTGTTCTGCGAATCCTTGATGGAGAAGCCCATGCTGAAGGGATCGCCATAAGTTTGGGCTGTCCAGCCGAACGAAACGCCGCCAAGAGGTATGTCAACGGGGATGGCTTGGACACCCGAGTTGGTGGTGGTCACCTGAGCGATTTCCGTTCCCGAAGCATTGTAAATGTGGATGATACCACCACGGAAGCCGTTCATGGCAGCCTGCGTGATTTGCACCGTCCAGCCGCAAGTGGGACCGAAACTGACAGCGTTTTGGTAGGTCATCTTGCCGTGCATACCATTGTAAATGGCATAAACAGCGTAATTGAAAGCATCGAAGCGCGGAACGCTGTTGTCGGTGATGGACATGCTGCCACCGGGCGTGACATTGCTCTCAGTATAAATGACTTCGCCGTTTCTGGTGACGACAACTTGGTCGATAGTAGGCATGGTGACATTGGTCAAAGTCTTGGTGGGATTGACCCATGAGATTTGGGCCGAAAGTTCATTGTTGGGAGCAGGCGTGACCGTGAAACTGGTCGGAGGCTGTGGCGTATTGTCGTAAACCGACGAGGGAACGAAATTGAAGACGGCACCATCGCTGGAGTTGTAGTCGATGTTGTCGAAGTCGAACCAGCCGTCGCCGCTGCCGCCCCAACCCCAGTTGTAGTGGTAGAGGTTGGCATCATTGTAGCCGTCGCAAACGAAAGCGTGACCGCCGTCAGGACTTTGGCCAGCATAGTAAAGCGGCCAGCCCATGTCGAAGGATTCCTTCAGTTTGTTGGCCCAGTTCTGATAGGTGTAACTGTCCCTGTATTGCAGGGTGGCTTGGTTGGTGTAGAGGAAATACTGCGAAATGGCGCCCGGAACGTCAGCCGAATAGGCACCGCTACCGTTGACCGACCACATCATGTCGACCGAAACGCCGCAATGGTACATCAAAGTGGCCACAGCGTCAATCTGCACTTGGGGCGAGTTGCTGCTGAGGGCATTGGGCATGTTGTCCCAGTCATAGTTGGTGTCACCGAAATTGGCGGTCCAAGGGCCTCCGGAATAGTAATAGGAGTGGCTGCCTTGGCCTTTGGTGGGATAATTCCAGAACTTCATAAGTTGGCTCATGGCAGAGGCCACACAACCGGCATAAACATGACCACCGGGGCCGCCGTTGCCCGTGGGGCAATAGTAGTTGTAAGGATAATCCTGATTCCACTTGGTTTGGCAGAGATAAGTGTTGGCACGACCGCCATTGAACGACATCAGGGTGCCGCGAGTGGATAAGAGTTCCCATTCGGCGGCGACCATCGGGGTGGGTTCGCCGAGGTTCCTGCCCGTGCGGCCATCAATCAAGCGGCCCAGCATGTAGGCAAGTTCGCGGTTGATGTTTTGAGCATCGAAAATGCCCTCATCGGAGAAACCGACGATAGGACGGTAAGCGTCATCGGCGGAGACCATGACAAAGCCTTCGTTGCCGACATTGAACACATAAAAGCAGGCTTCGCCACGGGTGGAAGTGCCCGTGTAGACCAAAGTGAGTTCACCGCTTTGGCGCGACTGCTCGAAGTTGGCTTGGACAAATTGTTGTCCGACATACTTGGCCTGGCTCTCGCTGACCGGACGGGCTTGCACCACACCGATGCCGAAAACCACAGCAAGCAGACTCAATAAATACTTCTTCATTGTTGTTGAATTTTGATGTTTTTATTACTTTTCTTGTTTTGTTTTCAAGGCTGCAAATATAAGGAAATTCCTACATATACAGGATTCGTTTGTTTTCTTTGGTCAAAAATTGCATTCTGCCGTCGCTTAGTGGATGATGGACACGCGGCGCGTCACCTTGCCCGTGGCTGTGCCGATGCTCACCGAATATAGGCCATTGCTCCAATCCGAAACATTGATATTCAAAGCGTTGGAGTTGCATTCTGCTTCGTAGACCAATTGTCCGAGCAGGTTGTGAACTTTCACTTGAGTCATGCCTTCGGCCTCAATTTTCAGGCTGTGGTCGGCGGGATTCGGGAAGAGGCTCACTGCCGAGGCTTCGTTTTCCTCAACATCGGTGGGCGAATAATACACCCTCAGATAGAACTTGTTGGGGTCGTACATGACGGAAGCGGGCGATGAAGTGCAATCGTTGTAGGAATAATAAGCGTAAAGCCTATAAAAATAGTCGCCTTCATGATTGGCGGTGTTGTCCGTGAAACTGGTGGCCGACGCATTGAGCAACTTGATTCTCGTATAGGTGCCATCTTCGCCATCTTTCCTGAAGAGGTAGTAACCCGAAAGACCTTCCGCTTCGGGCCTGTCCCAAAACAGTTTGATTTTGTAATTGTTGCCCACATACTCAAAGAAGAAGTTGCTGGGAGCCATGCAGTCGCCTGCCGAAGCGCAGGACTCATTCGACTCGTCCGTTTCGCCACCGGAATCCAAAGCCCTTATCATGTAGCAATGGCCGTTGGAGAAATTCTCATCGAGGAACGAACGCTCGGAGCCATCGTGAACCATGCCATACAACAGGTCGTCGCGATAGACATAGAATCCATATTCAGGATCAAAATCCGACTTCCAAGTAAGAATGGCGCCTTCTTCAGTGGTTTCTGCCCATAAGTCATAGGGGGCATACGACACCGGCTCATTGCCACAAGCATTATTGATATTGAGGAAGATACCTTCTTGCATCCCCGACGAGGCACCCGAATAGGTGTAAACCGTATTGCCCTCTGAATCCTTGATGACCATCGACATATTGTTCACATTATTGATAGGTGCAGACCACCCGAAACTGCTGCGACCCACAGGCACGGCAAATTCGATTGTTGCAGGAATCGAATTGGTGATGGTCATGCGTTGGATTTCTCTTCCATTGACCGAATACAAGGAAACATAGCCGCCGTTCCAACCTTGGAAGGCCGTGCTTTGCATGATGATTTTCCAATTGCACGAAGGCACCACAAGCACATTCCTCGCAAAAGCCGAAGTGCCGCGCTGGCCGTCAGTGACGGCATAAACGGCGTAGTCGAAACTATCAAAATAAGGAATGGTTTCGTCGACAAAATTCATTTCGGCACCCGGCGTGACATTGTCCTCGGTATACACCACCTGACCGTTTCGGGTCACCACAATTTGGTCGATGGCCTGCAAAGAATCATTGGTCAAGGTGATGGACGGATTCTTCCATGAGATTGACACCGCAAGGGCATTGTCCTCGATGGGAACCACGGTCAAGTCGGTGGGCGCATTGGGTGTGGCGGCGTACACCTCAGCGGGCACACAATTGAAGATGCCGCGCTGGCCATCGGTGTAGCCGTGTTCGTCCACATTGAACCAACCGTCGCTGCTGCCACCCCAACCCCAGTTCATGTGGATTTGGTCGTAGTCGTTGTAGCCATCGAAAACATAGGCATGACCGCCGCCCGCATGGACGACAGGCCATCTCATATCAAAAGAGTTGATGAGCAGTTCCATATATCCCTCATGGGAATAATCGCTGCGCTCTTGAACGGTCATGGCATTGGTATAACTGAAATACGTGGGTAGTTTTACCGTCAGGTTGTTGGTGGCCGCGCCGCTACCCGTGGGACTGTAATTCATATTCACAGAAATGCCCACATGATACTGCAACAAAGCAATCGCCTCGATTTGCACTTGCGGGGAGTTGGAATTGATGGACACCGGCATATTGTCCCAGTCGTATGTCGTTGAGCCGAAGTCAGCGCAAAGTTGGCCATAGGTGTCGTGTACATAACAATACGACCCCGTCCCTTGCAGCGGATGGTTCCAGTATTTCATCACTTGGGAGGCTGCCGTAGCCACACAACCCGCATAGCAATGGCCGCCCGAACCGCTGGATGCTGAGGGGCAAAAGTAATTGTACGGATAACTTTGGTTCCACTTGGTTTGCACAAGGTATTCGTCATCCTTACCACCGTGGCGCGACACCAGGCGGCCCGTCTTTTCGAGCATGTCCCAGTCGGCGGCCACCGAAACGTGTGCCGAAGGGGCTTGTGTGGCTATCATCACGCCTTGGCGGATGCCTTCAAGGTAATCGGCCAAGGCCGGAGCCATGTTGTTGAGGTCGAAATTGCCCTCGTCGGAATAGCCGATGATGGGGCGATAGCGGTCGTCAGCAGCGAGAATGACAAAGCCTGTTTCGCCTACATTGAAAATGTAGTAGCAAGCCTCTCCCCTGTCGGAAATTGCGGTATGCACCAAGGTGAGGTCGTTGCTTTGGCGATTGAAGTCGAAATTGGCCGTCACGAAGGAACGCCCTAGGTTTTTGGCGGTTTCTTGGTCGATGGGACGAGCCTGAAGCATGATGCTCGTCAGGGCCAATGCCATTACGGAGAGTAAGAGTTTTCTCATTGTTAGATGTATTTTAAGTTGAAGCGGCAAATATAAACAAAAAAAGGAAACATTTGGCATGTTTCCTTTTCATTTTTAGACAAGTATCCTAAAATTTATCAATGCATGACCGCGAAGCGCTTCGTCACGGTGCCTTGCGCGGCCTTGATGCTGATGGTATAGACACCCGAAGCGAGGTCGGAGGTGCTGATGACCACGCCGTCTTCGCTGCAACGTTGTTGATAAACCACTTGGCCCATCACATTGCAGATGGTCACCTGTTGCAGGCCTTCAGCCTCAACACTCATCAGGGCGTTGGCGGGATTTGGATAGACCTTGAAGCCTTCCCCGCCGTTTTCGCTGACCGAAGTCACTGCCACGTATACATAATCGAGGTTTTCGTTGACCCATGCCGGAGTGGATTCGCAATAGGAACGAAAAGCGGTCACCTTATAATAATAGTCGCCCGCATCGGCCGCATCGAAATACTCATGCTCGGTCTTGTCGACGGTGGCGATGACCTCATAATCAACGCCGTCCTCACTGCGATACACCTTGAAGGATTGCGGCTCACCCTCATAATCCCAAGTGAGTTTGGTGCCGAAGCCCTCGTTCGTCCAGAGGTATTCGCCGTTGAAGTTGGTAGGAGGCAGGCAGCCGCCGCAGTCGTTGTCGCCCGAATAGAGCGTGGCGGGCATCTGGTTCGAGTTGCCCGAGAAGGTATAGACGGATTGGTTGGCCGAATCCTTAATGTTGATGGTCAGACTGCTAACGGCAGTTGAAGGAGCCACCCAACTGAAGGTCACGTTGCCTTCGGGCATACGGAGTTGCTGGCTGATGGGCGTCGAACCAGTCATGGTGATTTCCTCAATCACGGTGCCGAAAGCGTTCTTCACTTGAATCTTGCCACCGTTCCAACCTTGGAAGTTGGAGGTCTGGCCAACGACTTTCCATGTGCAAGTGGGACCGTATTGGTATTCGATGTCCGTGAAGCGGCCCTTGATGCCATTGGAGAGGAAGTAAAGGCGATATGTGTAGGAATCATAGTCGGGAACATTGTCCTCGAAAGTCATTTCCTCGCCAGCAACGACATTGTTTTGAGAGAAAATCTCAACGCCATTGCGCATCAGCACCACTTTCTCGATGTTATCGACGGGTTGTCCGCCCATCGAGGTCGTGGGATTCGTCCATCTGACGATGCCCGTCTTGGAATGGGCGTTCTCAGCCTCAACGATGAAGTCTTCGACTTCGGGAAGCAAAGCATCATAAATGTAATCAGGAATGAAATCGAAAATGGCAGCCTGACCTATGTTGAAACTGCCGTTCCAACCCGTGTTGAGGGCATCAATGGCGTAGTAGTTGTTCAGTGAGCCGCTCCAGCCCCAGTTGAAATAGAACTTGCGGTCGCTCTCGCGATAGCCGCAGCACACAAAGGCGTGGCCACCGTTGGTATCGCTGCCCGAATAGTAGAGCGGGAAACCGTATTCAAGGTTGCGGATGAGCAACTCTTCCCAGTCCGTCTTGGAATAGAGGTCACGATCCAAGCGCGTGGCATGGTCGGTGTAACGGAAATAGTTGGCGATGGCATCGGGCACATCCTGCGAATAGGCACCTGAAGAACCGCCGCCATACATCATGTCGACCGAAACGCCGCAATGATACATCAGCAAGGCCACAGCCTGATAGTTGGAGGTGTTGCAGGAGTTGGGCATGCTGTTCCAATCGTAATAAGTGTTCTCAAAGTCAACCGTTTGCATGGGATAGCCGTCGGGCGTATAACTGTGCGAGCCTTGGCCGTGGTCGGGCCAGTCCCATTTCTTCATCACCATCGACATGGCCGTAGCCACGCAACCGGCATAGGCATGGCCTTGTGGTCCGCCACCGCCAGTCGGGCAATAAAAGTTATAGGGATAATCTTGATTCCAGTTGGTGGTAATCAACGGGGCAATGTCGCCACGGGTGCTGCGGTTGTCGTTCTCGAAGCCGTCCCTCGACACGTGCATCCACTCCGAAGCCACTTCCGTTTCAGGCTCAAGGTTGTTTTCTTGGGCGTAGGCAATCTGACGGGCGTAGAAACGCAGATAGTAGGCCAAGCCGTCGGGAACGAGGGCGGGGTCGAAACTATGTTCGTCGGAGAAGCCGAGGATAGGACGTGCGGCATCGTCAGCGGAAACGAAGACCGAACCGCCATCGAAATTGAAGACGTAAACGGCCGGATTGCCGCTCTCCGTCATTTCGGTGTAGGCAAGTGTGAGTTCAGCGACTTGCTTGGCAGAATGGCTCTGCACATACTTCAGGCCGAGTTGGCGGGCTTGCTCGACGCCAACGGGCGAAGCGATGAGTTGACCCACAAACAGGGCCAAAGTCATCATCAAAAATAAGGTTTTTCTCATAGTTTGAATTGTTTGATATTTGACATTCGATTTTTAAGGCGCAAAAATAATATTATTGATGAAACGAATTACATTTTCACCACTTTTTGCATCACGGAACCTGCCGAAGTGCGCACCCTGACCATGTAGACGCCGTTTTGCAAGCTGCTTAAGTCGAAAGTAACGCTACCATCCTTGGCTGTATGCTCCATGACGCACTGACCGATGAGATTGTACATATTTACTGAGGTCATTCCCTCAGCCTCGACGGTCAGTTGGCCGTTGGTGGGATTGGGATAGAGTTTCAGATTCATCTGGTATTCGTCAACGGAGAGGTCAACGATATACACAAAGTCATCACCATTGGCAGTCAGGGCAAACTCTGACTCGCATTCGGGATAAATGGCCTTCACCTGATAGATACGGCTGGTGAAATCAATGGGACGTCTTTCTTCGTATTTGGTTTCAGTAAGGTCTGTTATGTCTGCTATGAAAATGGTGTCATTTCCAATCACATCATGAATAACTACCGTGTAAGAATCGGGAATCCTGTCTTCAGGAGCAATCCATTCAATTCTGACCAAACCAACTTCGACAAAACCGCCTGTCAAATTCGTCGGTGCAGAGCAGGGCAAGACGGGTGGCTCAGGTGTCTCAGATGTGGTAACGCAAGCCTCGTTGGAAGATTCCTCTGAATCAGCAGCATGTGCAACGATTTGATAGCAATAGGTCTGCCCTGCTTCAAGGGCTTCATCAACAAACTCGGTTTCGGTCGCCTCACCTATTTTCGCGCCGTTGCGCATGATGTCGTAGGATGTGGCTTGGAAAGCGGGCCTCCACCACAAACTGACTTGGGTTTCCTCTTCGTTCAGTTCGGCTTGCAAATCTCTTGGGGCATTCGACCAGTCCACTTCGACATAGAACTTGTCCGCATCGAATTTATCTTGGGCGTAGGCCGATGTGCAGTCGATGTACTCATAATAGGCTGCCACCGCATAGCGATACACTGTGCCCGCAGTAGCACCGTTGTCCTTGTAGGTTGGGTTCTTCACCGACTTGATGCGCTTGAAAGGCGTGTCTTCGGTCTTGCGATAGACATAATAGCCCGTGATGTTCTCGTTGTCGGGGGCAGTCCAATCCAATTGCACCTTATTATTATTCGTGAAGGAATAGTGCAGGTCCAAGGGAGGCTCGCAGCCTGTGCCTGCCGTGGCGCAATATTCGTTGGAGTTGGCCGTTTCGCCGCCATTGCAAAGTGCCGTAATATAGTAGCAATAGCCACCAATTTCAGCATTTTCGTCCACATAATGGGTTTCGTGCGCCATGTTGAACAGGAAACCGTCGCGATAGATGCAATAACCGAACTCGGGCTCATGGTCGCTGTCCCAAGTGAGGATGATGTTGCGGTCGTTCTCAGGGTCGAGGGTGGCCTTCAAGTTGTAGGGAGCCTCGCAGGTGTTCTCGTTGCCGCAACTGTTGTTCAAGGTGCGCAAAATGCCAGCCTCCAATCCCGATGACGGGCCTTCATATTGATAAACAATCTGGTTTTCAGCGTCCCTAATCTTGAAAGAAAGGTTGCTGATGTTGGAGTTGGGAGCCGTCCAATAGAGGTTGTTGTTGCCCAAAGCCATCTGGAACGTCTGGATGGTAGCCGTGGCTTGGTTGGTAGTCAGGAAGTCGATGTAAGAACCGGCGGCGTTTTGCACAGTGATGCCGCCACCGTCCCAACCTTGCATACTGTTGGAGGTCATAATGACTTTCCAATCGCAATAGGGACCAAAAACGGCCTTGGTGAGGGTCGTGCGGCCATAGTTGTCGCCCTTGACTGCCAACACCGTGTAATCATACTGGTCGAAGAAAGGCACTTCGTCGTCGTAAGTCATGGCTTGACCGGGTTGCACATTCTCAATCTCCTGAATGATAAAGCCATTCCGCTTGACGAGAATCTTATCAATACCGGTCAAGGCCTCCCCTGTCACGGTTTCGGTGGGATTGGTCCAACTGAGGTGCCCGATGCGCGACACATCGCTGTCGATGCTCACGCTGAGGTTTTCGGGTGCCTTGGGCATTTGGTCATAAACATAGTTGGGAACGAAGTCATAAATGATGGCTTGGCCGCTTGTGTAGTCGAAATGCTCGCCATCAATAAGAATGAAGGCATTTGAGGAGCCGCCCCAGCCCCAGTTGAAATAGAACAGGTCGTCGGCATCGTAGCCGTCGCAAATGAAAGCGTGGCCGCCTTCGCTGCTTTGGCCGGAATAATACAGTGGAATGTGCTGGTCGATATTAGTCTTCAGCAAGGCAATCCAATCATTATAGGTGCCGCTTCTGCCGATGTGCGTGGCGTGCTCGGAATAGGAAAAATACGTGTTGATGGCATCCGGCACATCCGTGGAATAAGCACCACTGCCATCGGGTTCATACATCATGTTGACCGCAACGCCACAATGGTACATCAAGACGGCAACCGCCTGCTTCTGCTCAGGCGTGCCGCTGCCGTTGCCGTAGTAATTGAGCATGTTGTCCCATTCGTAGGTGGTGGCGCCGAAATTGGCGTATTGCTCACCATAACCATAGGCGATATAACTATGCTCGCCCGTGCCTTGCACCGGCCATTCCCAATACTTCATCAGTTGGGCCATAGCCGTAGCCACGCAACCCGTAGGGCAACCGCCGGGCGCATACATGTTGAACGGAGAACCTTGGTCCCACCTTTGCTGCACCAACGGCCCCACGACTGCCGTACCCTTTTCGGGATTCAGCACGCCATAGGCTTCGAGGTTCTTCCAACGGCAAAGGACGTCGTTAGGCACTGAAACGCCTTGCTCCACCATCATTTCGATGCTGCGCGAAAGTTCGCCGAGCATGTAAAGCAGGCCGTCAGGAGCATGGTCGTAGTCGAAATTGCCTCGGTCGGAATAGCCGAGGATGGGCGACGAAACATCGTCGGCAGCCACAATGACGAATCCGCCTTCGAAATTGAAGACGTATGCCGTGGCCATACCGTTTTCGGCGCGGAAAGTGTAGGCCAAATCAAGGCTTTGCACCGAGTTTTTGGCAAACATAGCCTTGTGTTGGATGAAATTCAGGCCCAAGCGTTGCGCCGTGCTCACGTCGACGGGCTTGGCTTGCATGATAGTGATGCCCAACAAAAGGGCAATGATAACGAGTATATTTCTTCTCATAGACTTAAAATTTTGAGCGTTTAACATCAAGTTTAAGCGGGCAAATATAAGCATTTTCAGGTTTTCTGTTCCTTTTTCTTTGCCGCAGGGAATAAAATATTGTTCAAAATGAGGCGATAGCCCGGCGAATTGGGGTGCATGTCCAATTCCGTGGGCGGGTCGCCGACGATGTGTTGGTAATCCTCTGGGTCGTGGCCACCGAGGAAAGTCCAGAAACCGTTGCCGAAGTTGCCGTGAATGTAGCGGTCTTCGTCCAATGCGGCATTGTCGCCCAACACCACCACCGAGGGCTTGACCGTCGCCTTATTGAAAGCCGTGGTCTGCCCCATGAATCCCTTGACGAGCCTTTCATGGCATTGGGTTAGCATAGTAGGCACGGGGTCCCATTTGGCGGAGAAATCGAACAGCAGGAAATAATCGTTCTGTTCCTTCACCCGCTGCATCCGACCTTGGGTGACATCAATGTTTGAAATTTCGTATTCTTGCGGGTTGATTGACACCTTGAAGTCGGTGAAAGCGAAGCAGTTGTCGTAATTCAATCGTTGCGGGTCGCCGCTGCGGATGGGGTCGCCATCGAACATGTAATCGCAAATATCAAGACCCTCGGCGGCCAAGGCCACATCGAAACTGTCGGGCGCAGAGCACATGGAGAACATATAGCCACCACCCGCCACAAATTCGCGGATTTTCTTGACCACGGCCAGTTTCAGTTGCGAAACCTTCGTAAAGCCCCAACGTTGCGCCGTGGCTTCTTGCATCCTCACATCCTCCTGATACCAAGGATAATTGCGATAGCGCGCCCAGAACTTTCCATACTGCCCCGTAAAATCTTCATGGTGCAGGTGGAGCCAGTCATACGTTGGCAACACGCCTTGCAACACTTCATCGTCATAAACCACATCGTATGGAATCTCCGCGTAAGTCAGCACAAGGGTGACGGCATCGTCCCAAGGCAGGTTGTTCTTGGGTGCATAGACCGCCACGCGAGGCACTTTCTGGAGTTTCATCTCGTCCATGTTCACGCCCGGGTCAGCAATTTCGGCCAAAATAGCGTCGGCTTGCGCATCGGCGATGACATTGTATGAAACGCTGCGCATCTTGCACTCGCGCTCAAACATCTCGTGATAAGGAATCAGGTAACTCCCTCCCCTATAATTCAGCAGCCAACTGATTTCTACCTCGCGCTGCAACACCCAATAGGCCACGCCGTATGCCTTCAGGTGATTCGTTTGGGTGTTGTCCATGGGGATGAGGAGGTAGGCGGCTTTCAAAGGATGAATTAACACAAGCAATAATATAATAAGTAGTATTCTTTTCATGGAATAAAAAATTATCAGATTAATTATCATTTTCGACAATCTCCCAATGGCCACTATAGCCACTACCAATAAACCGAACATTTCCCATCATTGAAATGTGTCGCTTGATGGTACGAACTCCCTTCTGGCTTTTTACGGCAAGTTCCTCTGTAGTGATTTTCGGATTCTTCTTGATTTGCTCTACAATCCACACATCAAGTTCGTTATCCGACTGGCTCTTTTCTTGGGTGCCATCTTGGGTGCCATCTTGAGTGCCATCTTGAGTGCCATCTTGAGTGCCACCTTGAGTGCCACCTTGAGGGACATCTTGAGGGACATCTTGAGAGACACCCTTTTTCTCATCATAAATAGGACGCATAAAAGTGACACGGAAACACCCGCCTTCAACAGAGAATTGAGGAGCGGGAGTATTGGCAAGCTCACATTGCTCTTGCATCAACTCAATGCCACGGCCCCACGTCTCAAGGTATTTCCCATAATACATCACCTGTGCGATGAGCGGGTTTTGCGCATGTGAAGAATGCGGCTTCATCAAATCATCCAAAGACAGGCCATCGGAAACCCACCATCCCCCAACAATATTGAGG
>Ga0310786_10007687_pt1 | contig 14013 bp, 18 predicted proteins | sample AusTroGonzalo_MG_FD_203881 | JGI IMG/M metagenome (GOLD analysis project Ga0310786, IMG submission 203881) | Bovine rumen microbial communities from tropical cattle in Woodstock, Queensland, Australia - Gonzalo_03 (v2) (version 2) | ecosystem: Host-associated > Mammals > Digestive system >... | reverse complement strand
ATTCGGAATTATGAAGAAAGTTAAGATTACCATCCTCAAAACGATGCTGAATGAGGACTTGGCAAAGGAATATGGCATCTGCGGCCTGAAAGCATGTCCGATGATGAAAGTAGGTGATGTGTTCTATGCAGACTACGCAAAGCCTGAAGGGTTCTGCGACGAAGCGTGGAAGGCTATCTACCAGTATGTATTTGCTCTGGCTCATGGTGCAGACAAAGGACTGTTTTACTATGGAGACTGGATTAAAGAGCCCGGCGTGGCCATCGTGAGTTGCAATGACGGTCTTCGTCCGGTCATTATGAAGCTGGAGGCCACCGATGAGGAAGCCAAGATTGAATATACGCCAATAGACAGATAAATCGGAATTTACAAATGAAAGAAGTAGCAGTATTGATAGGTGCGGGCAGCATCGGGCAGGCGATTATCCGCCGTGTGTCGGCTGGCAAGCACGTGGTGTTGGCAGACTATTCCATAGAGAATGCCAACAAAGCGAAAGAAACATTGGAGAATGCGGGCTTTGAGTGCAGCACGATGAAGTGCGACCTCGGCAGCAAAGAGGACATCCAAAAACTGGTGGAGTTCGCCACCAGCAAGGGCGACGTGATGAACGTGGTAAACGCCGCTGGCGTTTCACCCTCGCAGGCTCCAGTAGCAGAAATTCTTCGGGTGGATCTCTACGGCACGAGCGTCCTCTTGGAGGAGTTCGGCAAGGTGATTGCCGAGGGCGGCTCGGGCGTGATCATCTCTTCGCAGAGCGGTCACCGTCTGCCAGCCCTGCCTCAGGAGCAGAACGACGCTCTGGCGACGACTCCAGTCGATGAACTGTTGGAGCTGCCCTTCCTGAAAGCCATCGACGACACCCTGAAGGCCTACCAGTACTCCAAGCGTTGCAATGTGTTGCGTGTGATGTACGAAGCCACCCGATGGGGCCGCCGTGGTGCTACCATCAACAGCATCTCGCCCGGCATCATCATAACCCCGTTGGCCAACGACGAGCTGCACGGTCCGCGCAAGGACGGCTATCTGAAGATGATTGAGGGAATGCCAGCCCGCCGTGCCGGAACTCCCGACGAGGTGGGCGACTTGGCCGAGTTTCTGATGTCCTCTCGAGGCCGCTTCATCAGCGGTGCCGACCTGCTCATCGACGGCGGCTGCACGGCCAGCTACTGGTATGGCGATTTGCAGTATTTGAAGGCTACGCATTAAACAATATAAAAAGACTTTTAGACGGCGACCGTTCCAAGGCATTGGAGCTGCGAGTTGAACTTCTTTCGTTCCCCTTCCTCCCCGTCCTGCAACAGCTCATCGGCTGGGCCTACCACGACATCCACGACATCGTCACCGACCGCGAACACTACTATGAACAGAATTGAGAACCTCGACTGATGCATCAATGGCTGCTGTTGAGCCGTCGGTATTCCGTCGGTGACATCCCCGTGTGGGTCTTGAAGTATTTGCGGAAAGTGAACTGCTCGGGAAAGCCCAAACGGTCGGCGATGTCCTTCACCCGCAGGTCCTGTTGCATCAGCAGGTGCTTGGCCCGGCTGATGATGATGATGTGGATCCAATACATAGGAGTATGGCCCGTGTGTTTCTGGATGAGCGACGAGAAATGGCGCACCGAGAGGCAGGCCTCGGCGGCATAGTCGCCCACTTCGCGCCGGTCGGCATAATGCAGGGCCAACGACTGCACAAAACCCACAAAGACATGCTCGCCCCGCGAGGGCTTCTCGATGGTGGGATTCCGACGCGAGGCCACCTCATAGAGCACCTCGATGATTTTCTCGACCCGCATCAGCGAAGTGATATGGTCGTTCAGCTCCTTGAGCGCCTCGGCATCAGGACTTAAGGCCTCACGTGCGGCGATGCGCTGGGCTGTGCTGATGAAGTGCGCTGCCGCCGCCTCGTCGAGCCTGACGCACAGCACCTCCTTGCCCACCGTCGGCACCAGCCGCGAGAAGAAAGGACTCATCTGACCCGAAATCAGCGACAGCCGTTCCATAATCGTGCACTCCTCGAAATCGTCGCTGCGTTCCACCTCCATCGTTGGCACGGCGGGCGAGAGTACCATTGCCGTCCCTTTCTCTATCTGACACATACGGCTGCCGACGATGCGCGTAGCTGTTCCCGATATGCACAGCGAAATACCTGCTTTGGGTTCCATAGATAGAAACGTTATTTCGGCTGCAAAGGTACAACTTTTTCTCAATATAGGACTATTCGGCATGATGTCAGTCGCCGCGTTTGGCTTCGCGGGCGAGGCGGTAGAAGACCTGCTCCATCGTTTCGGCACCATAGCGGGCACGGAGGGCGGCAGGGGTGTCGAGGGCTCGGATTTGACCATCGACCATAATGGATATGCGGTGGCAGTATTCTGCCTCGTCCATATAGTGGGTGGTGACGAAGATGGTGGTGCCCTGCGCGGCAGCGGCGCGGATGAGATCCCAGAATTGGCGCCGCGTGATGGGGTCAACGCCGCCCGTGGGCTCGTCGAGGAACACCAGCTCGGGGCGGTGCACCGTGGCCACCATAAAGGCCAGCTTCTGCTTCCACCCCAAGGGCAGCGACCCCACCAGGTCGTCCCGATGGTCGGCAAATTGCAGGGCTGTGAGCAACTGGTCGACGCGGTCGGACACCTCGCGCCGCGAAAGTCCGTAGATGCCGCCATAGAGTTCCATATTCTCGACCACGGTGAGGTCCTCGTAGAGCGAGAAGCGCTGGCTCATATAGCCGATGTGGCGCTTGATTTGCTCGCCCTGCGTGCGAAGGTCGTAGCCTGCCACGCTGCCGCTGCCCGACGTGGGCTTGGACAGGCCGCATAGCATCCGCATAGCGGTGGTCTTGCCCGCCCCGTTGGCACCAAGGAAGCCGAAAATCTCGCCCCGCGAGACGGCGAAGGTGATGTGGTCGACGGCGGTGAAGGAACCGAACTGTTTGGTGAGGTTGCTGACGGTGATGATGTTGTCCATAGTCAGGATTGTTTCTTGTAGGTGACGGTGGCAAGGAGGTTGAAGACGACGGCGAGGAGGGTGAGCATCAGGAAGTCGAACCACAGCTCGACAAAGAGGGTCCCCTTGAGGTAGACGGAGCGGAAGACGTCGATGACATAGCGCGGAGGGAAGGCGTAGGTGATGTCCTGCGCCCAGCGCGGCATACTGTCGATGGGGGTGAAGAGTCCCGACATCAGCATAAAGAGCATCACGAAGAAGAACATCACGAAGATGGCCTGCTGCATCGTGTCGGAGATGTTGGCAATGGTGACGGCGAAGCCCGAGATGCAGAGCGCGAAGAGGAAGGCGGCGAGGAAGACAAGCGCGGCGGCACCGGCGGGCAGCAGCCCATACACCGCCCAAGCCAGCAGCATGGCCACCGCCAGCAGCACCATGGCCAGCAGCCAGTAGGGTATCAGCTTGGCCAGGATGAACTCCAGACGCCCCACGGGGGTTACGTTGATTTGTTCGAAGGTGCCGTGCTCCTTCTCGGTCATAATGTTGAGCAGCGGCAGGAAGCAGCACACCAGTATCAGCAGCACAATCATCAGCGCGGGCAGCATAAAGTGGCGGTAGTTGCCCGTGGGGTTGTAGCGGTTCTCGACGGTGAGCAGCTGCTCTGTCCCTATGGCGGCTCCACGTTCGCGGGCTTTCTCCATCGCCGCCGACGCAATGGTCTGGAGGGCATATTGCATACCCTGCGCTCCCTTGGTGGCGTTGACGGCATTGGCTTCGAGCAGGATGGGCTTCGGGTCGCCGAGGGTGAGGTCGCGCTCGAAATGCTCCGGTATGCAGACCACGAGGTCCACCTTGCCGTCGTCGAGCATCTGCTCGGCCTCTTCGAAACTGCCCACCGGCTCGCACAGGCGGAAATAGTCGGAGTGCGCCAGGTGGCTCTCCATCCGCAGCGTCAGCGGCGAGCGGTCGTGGTCGATAAAGGCAATGCTGATGTTTTTCACATCCATCTGGGTCACCAGCGGCAGCACCAACACCAGCATCAGCGGCATCATCACGACGATGCGCGGCAGCACCTTGTTGCGCCGGAACTGAGTGACCTCTTTGCGTATCAATATGGGAAGCGTGTGTTTCATTCCAGTCGGTCTTTGAATTTCTTGATGCTGGCGACGAAGAGGGCCAGTGCCATAGCGAAGAGTATCGACAATTCCTTCCAGATTGCCACAAAGCCCAGCCCTTCGACCATCACCTTGCGGATGGCATCGTTGAACCAGCGGGCGGGGACGATGAAGGTCAGCTGCTTGAGCACCGGCGGCAGGTTCTCGACGGGGAACATCATTCCGCTGAGCATCATCATCGGCACCAGCATCACCATAGCACATATCAGCAGGGCCACCATCTGGCTCTGGGCCAAGGTGCTGACGAACAGCCCCAGAAAGAGCGACAGGACGATGTAGAGTGTGCACAGGATGAGCAGCACCGATAGGTTGCCAGCCACAGGCATCTCCAGCACGTAGTGCGAAAGCAGGAGGATGGTGGCCAGGTTGAAGAGCGAGAGCACCAGGTAGGGTATCATCTTGGCCAGCACCACATAGACGGGCCTGACGGGCGACACCAGCAGCACCTCCATCGTGCCGCTCTCCTTCTCGCGCACCACCGAGACGCAGGTCATCAGCGCACAGATGAGGATGAAGATGAGTCCCATAACGCCCGGCACGAAATTGTAGGCCGACTTGAGCTGCGGATTGTGGCGCATAAAGGTGGTGACGGGGAGTGCGGACGCGGCGGCGTCTGCTGTCAGGATGGAGCGCAGGTAGATGGCCGCCGACGCCGAGAGCGAGGAGTTGGAGGCGTCGAGGACGATGTGGCGCTTCCCGTCTCGCCCGAAGAGGACAACGGCGCTGCAACGGCCGCAGCGCAGCGCAGCATCCACCTCGCCCTCGCGGATAATTCCCTTGAAGGTGACGTAGGGGTTGTGCTCCAGCGCCGTGAGGTCGCGTCTAACATCGGTCGTGTAGCGGGTGGCCACCGCCGCGACATCGATATTCTTGATTTCGGTGGAAATGGAAAAGCCGAAGAGCATCATCAGCACCACCGGCATCAGCAGCACGATGAGCATCGTGCGGGGGTCGCGCAGGATGTGGATGCACTCTTTGCGTACAAAACTGGCGAAGGCGTTCATTGCTGCAGACTCATTAGGTGAATAAATGCTTCCTCGAAGGTCGTCTGTCCGGCTCTCTGCACTATTTGCTCTGGGGTGTCGATGTCCAGCAGGCATCCATCGTTAATCAAGGCCACCCGTCCGCAACGCTGCGCCTCGTCCATATAGGGGGTGGAGACGAGGATGGTGATGCCCTGCTGGCGGAGGCTTTGCAGCATATCCCAAAACTCGATGCGGCTCACCACGTCGACACCCGTCGTGGGTTCGTCAAGGAAAAGCACACGAGGCTTGTGGATGAGTGCGCACGAGAGAGCCAGCTTCTGCTTCATGCCGCCGCTCAGCTTGCCCGCCTTGCGGTGGCGAAACGGCTCTATCTGGCTGTAGACGGGTGCCACGAGGTCGTAGCCCTCACGGATGGTGGTGCCGAACAGCGAGGCGAAAAACTGAAGGTTCTCCTCGACGGCGAGGTCGGGATAGAGCGAAAAACGACCCGGCATATAGCCCACCAAGGTGCGCAGCCGCCGGTAATCGGCCACCACGTCGAGCCCCTCCACCGTGGCGCTGCCACCGCCGGGCAGCAACAGCGTGGCCAAGATGCGGAACAGCGTCGTCTTGCCTGCACCGTCGGGTCCGATGAGGCCAAACAGCTCGCCTTCCTGCACCGCGAAGCTCACACCCCGCAGCGCCTGCACGTCGCCGTACGACTTCGACAAATTGCTCACTTCAATGGCGGTCATAGCTCTACTTCTCCGTAAAGGCCTATCTTCAACCTTCCGTCGTTCTTGACGGCAATCTTGGCGGCATAAACGAGGTTGGCGCGGCTGTTGCGCGTCTGGATGTCTTTTGGGGTAAACTCGCTCTCGGAGGCTATCCACGTCACCGTGCCTTTGTAGCGGTGCTGTTCGCTGCCGCCAAAGTCGGCCACTATTGTCACCTCCTGTCCCAACTTGACGTGCGCCAGCTGATCGCTGGTGAAATAGGCGCGGAGATAGACCTGCTCGAGGTCTGCCACCTTCAGTATGGGTTTGCCCAGGGCGACCATCTCGCCTCGCTGCACATAGCGCACCAGCACCGTGCCGTCGGCGGGCGCGACGATGCGGCAATGGGCTATCTGGTCGTCGAGCAGACGCATCTGTGCCTCGAGGGCTGCGGCGTTGCCGTCCACGGTGGCCGCACTCGAATGAAGCGTCTGCAAGGTGGCGTCGAGGTTCGACTGCAGCACGAGCAGTTGCGACTCTGCGTCGTCCACCTGCTTGCCTGTGGCCGCTCCCCCAGCTCGCATCTTCTTTATGCGAGCCAGTTCGGTCTCCTGCTTGGCAATCTGCGCACGCAGCGCGGCTACCTGCTTCTGCACATCGGGACGGCTGGCCAGCAGGGCGGCCTGCTGCTTCTTGAGCACCTCGCGTTGCAACACCAGCGTGGTGCTGTCGATGCAGCCGAGCAGCTGCCCCTCCCTGACGGTGGCGCCCTCTTCGGCATCAAAGGCGATGATTTTGCCCGTTGCTTCCGCGCTGATTGTCGTTTCGGTAGCCTCGAAGGTGCCGGTGGCGTCGAAGTCGTTGCCGCGGTTGCAAGAAAACAGCAGCAACGATAGCGTTCCCAATAATAGAATTCTCTTTATCATATCCATTATAATTTGTTCAGTTCATATTGTGCCTGTATGAGTTCGATTCGGTGAAGGGTGGCGGACGACAGGGCGGTGCTCTCGTCGGCTATGGCCTTCAGCAGCTCGGCCGTGGTGATGGTTCCAGCGGCATATTTGCTCTCGGCCGCCCGACGCACGCTGCCGCGCAGCTGTACGATGCGGTCGTCACTTCGCAGCACTTCGCTCAGTCTCGTAACCTCGGCCCTTTTCTGCGTCTGCTGCAACCTGCGGTTGTAGAGGAAAACCTCGCGTTGAAGGTCTGTCCGTTTTTGTACTACGTCGAGCTGCGCAAGGCGGTTTTTCTGCGTGTAGAAGGCACTGATGTTCCATTGCATCCTGATGCCCACGATGCCGCTGAGGTCCCACCGGCCCGACTGCATCGCCTTGAACATGTTGAGCGTCGGGTAGCCGTACCACCCCTGTGCGAAGGCGCTGAATTGCGGCATCGTGGCCGTGCGGAACATCGTCCGCTGCGCCTCGATGTGGCTGCTGCGCGCTTCCATCAGGCGCAGCTCCGGACGGTCGATGGCTGCTGCGTCGGCGACGCTTTCGAGTGCCACCCCGTTTCCAGCTGGGATCAAGAACGCTTCTTCCGCCATGTTGCGCCCCACCATCAGGCTGAGCATCCGCCGGTAGGCCGTGCGCGAGGAGGCCAACTGCAACCGCTTCTGGCCGAGGACGAGGAGTTCCGCCTCCACGGCATCCACATCACTTTGCAGGGCTGCCTCGTTGGCGAGCATCGTCCGCACTCGCTCCAGATTGCTGCGCAACACCGAGTCGGTGCTGGCCAGTTGGCGCCCCTGCTCGTCGAGCAGCAGGATGCCGAAATAGAGCTGCATCACGCGGTTGTCGAGCTGGTAGAAGTCCACATCGGTTTGGGCCTCTTCCTCGCGCTGCGAGGCCAGAGCCAGTTCACGCTCGGCCGCCGAGTGACCGCCGTCCCACAGGGTCTGTTGCACATCCACCTGCACCTTGCCCTGCAGCTTGCGCATATACATCTCCGGCATCTCCCTGCCCGTAGCGGCAAGCATTGCATCCAGCCCCATCGCCTCCCACATCTCGCCCATATTGGCCGCATCGCTCTGATAGGAAACGGCACCCGACAGCGTCACACGGGGAATCCAGCTGCGGGCAGCATTGCTCACACTGTATTCCGCCGACTGCCGCAGGAGGTCGTACTGTCCTATGGCTGGGTAATTTGCCTTTGCCCAAAGGCGGCATGAGTCGAGAGTCACCTGCGCCTGCACTGGCCACCACATCAGCAGTACCGTCGCCACGAACAAGTATTTCCAAATTTTCTTAGTAGTCTGAGCATTAAATATTTGTATCATCATAACACCTAATGGTTTTAAAATGCAAAAGTACCCCCATTTCTCCACCCACACAAGAGCAGTAAGTTGGAAATATTGAGCAAAAAGTACGATTGGTTCTTTCTTCACATGCCGCCACTAAGACGTCAGGTTTGTTTCGGGAGTGGCACAATAATTAATGCCGGAGGGCGTTATTCAAAATACCAGTCCCCTGCCTGGCGGAAGGCATACATTAGTTAAACCTATACAATATGGTCAAGAAGAAATGGAAATAGTGCTGGTTGAGCTCATCTCGCCGCACGGCAAAGGCAACGCCAAGCTGCAGCGGGCTTACGAACTGGGGCAGAACGTGTAATCCATAATCACCAAAACAAATCACCAATGATACTCTATTTCAGTGCCACTGGCAACAGCAAGTACGTTGCCGAACGCATCGCAGAAGCCACCGGCGACCGCGCCCTCTCCATCGAGACCAAACCATTAGTAAAGCCGGACTTCGGGAAATTGAAAGTTAAGTATTAAAAGCCAGAACCATGAAAGTTAAAACAATGATTATGGCAGCCCTCGCGCTCCTTTTGGCCACCAGCTGCAACGCACAAAGCAAACAAGAGAATACTAATCCAATAAAGCAATCAAACAATCAAGCAATGAACAAGATAGTCATCTTCTTCTCCCATGCGGGGGACAACTATTCCGTCGGCGTTATCGACACGGGCAACACCAAGATCGTGGCCGACTACATCAGTGAAATCACGGGCGCCGACCAGTTTGAGATCGTCACCCACAAATACGACGGCATGGCCTACACACCGCTCATCGAGCTGGCCAAGGAAGAGGCTGCAGCAGGCGAACTGCCGCCTTACGAAGGCACCGCTCCCGACCTCAGCGGTTACGACACCGTCTTCATCGGAGGTCCCGTGTGGTGGGGCACCTACCCGCAGGTGATGTTCACGCTGTTCAAGGACATCAACCTCGACGGCAAAACCGTCATCCCCTTCACCACCCACGAAGGCAGCGGTCTGGCCAGTTGCGCCAGCGACGTGCGCAAAGCCTTCCCGAAGGCCAAGGTCACGGGCGAGTTCAGCATCTACGGTCACGAGGTGCGCAGCAGCAAGGCGAAGGTGGAGCGGTGGCTAAAGGGACTGTAAAATCCGTAGAAGAAAGCATCAAGCGAGTTGTAATATAATCAAGACAATGAAAAAAACATGGATATTTGTCATTGCCATTCTACTTTGCGGCTGTAACAAAGAAAACATCAATGCACAAATAATGAATGAAAAGTTGTATGTGACTATCGGCGGGAAAACGCACACCGTTACGATGGAAGACAATGTCGGGACGCGTGCCTTGGTGGCTGCGCTTCAAACGGAAAACATCACCTATCTGGCCGATGACTACGGCAATTTCGAGAAAGTGGGCCATGTCGGACAATCTTTCCCGACGGCAGACCATCAAATCACCACCTCGGCCGGTGACCTTGTCCTGTATAACGGCAACAACATCTGCATTTTCTATGGAAGCAACTCCTGGTCCTATACACGCATCGGCAAATTCGACCATCTGTCGGCGGACGAGGTGCGCCAGTTTGTCAAGGCAGGGCAAGGCGAAGTGGCCATCACCCTTTCCTTGCAGCCTATCCAAACTGGCATTCGGGATTTCTCACCTGAAGAAAACGACAAAGGTCCCGCTTACACGATTACCGGGCAAATCGCGCCGCAAGGTTACAAAGGCGTTGTGATTCAGAACGGCAAAAAAAGAATACAATAAAGCACATCCTTATGAAATACACGCAATTAGGAAACACTGACATTGAAGTCAGCCGCATCTGCGTCGGCTGCATGTCGTACGGGAAGCCCTCGGAGGAATTCCACCTATGGACTCTCAACCAGGAGGAAACCACGAAGATGATCAAGCACGCCCTCGACCTCGGGGTGAACTTCTTCGACACGGCCAACGGCTATTCGCACGGCACCAGCGAGGAGTTCTTAGGCAAAGCGCTGAAAGACCTCGGCGTCGCCCGTGTGGCGGAGGTGGCGGAGCGTCTCGGCGTGACGATGACGGAAGTGGCGTTGGCCTGGCTGCTGAAGCGGGGTGTCGCCGCGCCCATCGTGGGAGCCACGAAAGTGCCGCACTTCAACGACGCGGTCCGCGCCCTGGATCTCGACCTCAGCGACGAAGACACCGCCTACCTCGAAGAGCCCTACAAGGCGCACGAGGTGGTGGGAGCGTTGTGAGCCGTCGGCTGTTAATTAGCTACGCTGTTGGTGAGCTTCGCTGTTAACATGTAATAACCAACACGTAGTAACCAGTTTTTCGCTTCATTCAAGAAAAGTTGTATCTTTGCAAGATTTTTTGAATAGAACAAATGTGAAAGCCCCAAAACGACAAATGGACAAAAACGAACTCTTAGCAGCCATGTCGGACAGTTATGCGAAGCTGTCCGAGCAAATCGGCAAAATGACTGATGACGAACTGAACGCGACCTTCCGGTTCGCCAATGACCAAAAAAAATGCGGTGCACGGTGGATTTACGACCAATGCGCCCGCGACCTCCTCATACACCTTTATGAATGGCAGGTGCTGATGCGTGAATTTGTGAACAACATCCGCGAAGGCCGTCAAAGGGACTATCTGCCCGACGAGTACCGCAAAAACTACCACGAGATGGACAAGATGCTGGTGGAAAAACACCAGAGCACCTCATTCCAGGAGGCACAACGGCTTCTGGAGCAGACCCATCACGAAATGATTCAGTTGGCAGACAGCTTTTCCGAGGAGGAACTTTTCACCAAAGGCCACTACAAGTGCACCTACACCACCGATATGGCCGCTTACTTCACGAGCGTCACCACGAGTCCCTACAAGCAGGCCCTGAAGATGTTGAAGACGCACCAAAAGCAGTTGAAGACTTCGTGTTGATGAGCCTGCGGCTGTTGATTAGATTCGCTGTTGGTTAGCCTTCGGCTGTTAATTAGCCTGCGGCTGTTAATTACTTCGTGTTAACATGAAATAACCAACATGAAATAACTAATACGAAGTCACCAACACGAAGTCACCAACACGAAGTCACCAACACGAAGTCATCTACACAAAGTAACCAACACGAAGTAGTCAACACGAAGTAATCAACATTCACTTAAAGATATGAAAGCACTCCTTATCAACGGCAGTCCCAACGCGAAGGGCTGCACCTTCACCGCCCTGAGCCTTGTGGCGGAAGAATTACAGAAAAACGGCGTGGAAGCCGAAATCGTCCACGTGGGACACAAAAACATCCACGGCTGCATCAGCTGCGGGAAATGCCACGAAACAGGCAAATGCGTCTTCGACGACATCGTGAACGAAGTCGCCCCGAAATTCGAACAAGCCGATGCGCTGATCATCGGCTCGCCGGTCTATTACGCAGGCATTGCCGGCACGATGAAATCCTTCCTCGACCGCCTCTTCTTCAGCACGCACTTCGACAAGCGCATGAAAGTGGGCGCCGCGGTATGCTCAGCCCGCCGCTCCGGCACCACCGCCACCTTCGACCAGCTGAACAAGTACTTCACCATCAGTGAGATGCCCATCGCAGCGAGCCAATACTGGAATATGGTACACGGCTTCACTTCCGAAGACGTGATGCAAGATGCTGAAGGTTGTCAGGTTATGCGCGTGTTAGGCCGCAATGTGGCCTTCTTAGTTCGTGCCATCACCGCCGAACGCGAGCGCAACGGTCTGCCGGAACAAGAGCCGGAGCACTTCTTCACGCATTTTATCCGATAAAATGATGAACGACAAACCCACAGGAAAAGACTATGTCGGCAGCGACGACCTCTATGCCGACGTGCAGCGCACCATGCGGCTTTGCGCCGAGATGAACAGCGGCTACCACACGGAGGCCGAGGTGCGCGACTATCTGCGCGAGATCACCCGCAGCGAGGTGCCCGACACCGTGCGCGTCTTCCCGCCGCTCAACATCAACTACGGTCCAGGTGTTCGCTTCGGCGACGACTGCTTCCTCAACTTCGGTTGTACGCTGTTAGCCATCGGCGGCATCACCATCGAGGATAACGTTTTCATCGGGCCTCACTGCGTGTTAGCCACCGAATACCATCCCGAAAACCCCGAAACCCGCCACACGCTGCTCACCAAGCCCATCGTGGTGAAACGCAACGCCTGGCTCGGCGCCGACGTGAAAGTGCTGGCAGGCGTCACCATCGGCGAGAACGCCATCGTGGCCGCCGGCAGCGTGGTCACCAAGGACGTGCCCAACAATATGGTGGTGGCGGGGAGTCCGGCCAAGGTGATAAGGGAGATCACTTCGTGTTGATGAGCTTCGCTGTTGGTTAGCCTTCGGCTGTTAATTACTTCGTGTTAACATGAAATAACCAACATGAAATAACTAACATGTAATAACCGATATGAAAAGAGAAATAATCATTTTTATCCTCGCGGCACTGACACTGGCCGCCTGCGTCAACAAACAAGAAACAAAAAACAATGACAATATGAAACAGGAATTGACCCTCACGCAGGAGTGGGACAAGGTATTCCCGCTAAGCAACAAAGTGAACCACCGCAAGGTGACGTTTGAAACACAGTACGGCCTGACCTTGGCCGCCGACCTATACACCCCCAAGGATGCTAACGGCAAACTTCCCGCCATCGCCGTAAGCGGTCCCTTCGGTGCCGTGAAAGAACAATGCAGTGGTCTCTATGCCATGCGGATGGCGGAACGCGGCTTCGTGGCATTGGCTTTCGACCCCTCCTATACCGGTGAGAGCAGCGGCGAACCCCGCCGCACGGCCTCGCCCGACATCAACACTGAGGACTTTATTGCCGCCGTCGATTTCCTGTCGAAGCAGGACAACGTGGACCCTGAGCGTATCGGCATCATCGGTATCTGCGGTTGGGGTGGCATCGCCCTCAACGCCGCCGCTGCCGACCCGCGCATCAAGGCCACCGTGGCCAGCACGATGTACGATATGACCCGCATCAGCGGCAATGACTACAACGATGCTTTCGACATTGAGGAGGCCCGTTACAAGAACCGCAACATACTCGCCAAACAGCGACTGACTGACCCGATGGCAATGGCAGGCGGTGTGTTGGATACCGTGCCGCCGCAAGCCCCCCGCTTCGTCCATGACTACCACGCCTACTACAAGACCCCGCGCGGATACCACGTGCGCTCTGGCAACAGCAACGACGGCTGGCGCGTCATCGGCACACAAGCCTACGCCAACGCCCGTTTTCTCTACTACATCAACGAGATCCGTTCCGCAGTTCTTGTGATGCACGGTGCGGAAGCCCACAGCCGCTACTTCGGCGAGGCGGCCTACCATTACATGGTGGATGGCAAGGCCGAAGGTTATAACTTCATCGGCAAGCCCAATCCCAACCCTGAGAACAAGCAGCTGCTCATCATCCCCGGCGCCACCCACTGCGACCTCTACGACGGCGGCGAGGGCAACTACATCCCGTGGGACACGCTGGCGGAGTTTTTCGGGAAGAATCTGTAGGCATTGCGGAGAACCTCGTTACAATTGTTATATGAAATCAAGCACCCAAACCACTTTGCTCGCTATTTGCGCACTTGTCCTGTCGTCATGCTCAATCGTTAGGGGTTTGACGACCGACGGAAAGTACGGTCCGAACATCTTCAGCTTTGAGAAACGCGAAGTTGATACCATTGCCAACGGCGAGTACACCTTCCAGTTTCCCATAGGCAAGCGTGCCGACTGGATTGACACCATGCATTTCCACAACACGCCGCATCAATGTGACTATATGACCTTTCTGGAGGCATTCACAAGGGAAAGCACCACGCAGGGACTGCTTGTCATCCATAACGACAGCATCGTCTATGAGCGCTACTGGGGCGATTTCTCAGCTGACCGTTTGGCCACCATTTTCTCTGTTTCCAAATCCATCACTTCGCTGATGTGCGGCATCGCGGTTGACGACGGC
>Ga0310786_10007686_pt1 | contig 14014 bp, 9 predicted proteins | sample AusTroGonzalo_MG_FD_203881 | JGI IMG/M metagenome (GOLD analysis project Ga0310786, IMG submission 203881) | Bovine rumen microbial communities from tropical cattle in Woodstock, Queensland, Australia - Gonzalo_03 (v2) (version 2) | ecosystem: Host-associated > Mammals > Digestive system >... | reverse complement strand
TCAGGGTGCCGCCGTTGGTGATTTCGTCCTTTATCTCTGCTTTCGGGTAGAACCAACCGAGGAAGATGGTCATGGCAAGGGTGCCGATTGGCAACAGATAGGAGGCGGTGACGTGGTCGAAGAGTTCGAAGATGGTGTAATCAAATATCTTGAAGTCGCTCAACGGACCAAACGAGAGGGTGCAGAAGATACCCACAACAAAGATGGCCAATGTGCTGATTATCGAACTTTTACGACGGCTCCATTGACGTTCCTCCACGGTGTATGCCACGAGGATCTCCTGCAATGAGATGGTGGAGGTGAGTGCGGCAATACTCAGCAATACAAAGAAAATGACAGCGAAAATTCTACCCGCCGGCATACTGTTAAAGACGTTGGGCAACACCACATAGACCAGTTCCGGTCCGCTAGCAGGATCCATGCCGAAGGAGAAGACTGCCGGGAATATGATCACACCGGCCGCCACCGCCACCAAGAGGTCGCACACGGCAATCAAGGCGCTCGTTTTGAAAATTGAATCTTCCTTGCGAATGTAGGAACCGTAAGTCACCATTGCACCTACACCGATGCTGAGCGAGAAGAAAGACTGACCCAAAGCTCCCAAGACACCATCTATCGACAACTTGCAGAAATCAGGAGAGAAGACGAAGTGCAGTCCCTGTTTCGCAGCAGGCAAGGTTAGCGAACGGACACACATAAACATCAATAGAAGGAACAACAAGGGCATTAAAACCTTGGAAACTTTCTCGATGCCTTTTTGCACGCCGAAAGTGATCACCAAAGCTGTTATGATCAAGAATATAAGTTGATAGAAAATAGGCCAAAAAGTACCAGTCGTAAAGGTGGTAAACGTTTCCGTCACCTGTTCAGGGGTCAATCCTGAAAGTTGGTTGGTGCAGGCCAACACGATGTAGTTGAGTGTCCATCCAGACACCACGCTGTAGAAAGAGTAGAGGAGCAAAGCAGAGATGAGACTAAAATAGCCGATGATGGTCCACCCTTTCTTTCCTCCCAGTTTTCTGTAAGCACCGACCACGTTGCTTTGGGAACGACGGCCGATAACAACTTCTGACATAATCAGAGGGATGCCGAAAGCCAGAACGAAAAACAAGTTGAGGAGCAGGAAAGCCCCGCCACCGTTCTCACCCAGCATGTAGGGATAACGCCAAATGTTTCCTAATCCGACAGCACCGCCCGCTGCCGCCAAAACTGCACCTAAACTTGAGGAAAAACCTCTTTGCTCTTTACCCATAGTATTGTAAGGGGGACTTCTATATTAGACTACCATACGTTGCCCCCAACCATGCTGCGAAGTCCGCTAAACAACATAAACGGAAACAACGCAGCAAAAATAAAAAAAATTACTTATACAATACAATGATTTTGCAAAAATGTATTTTCTCCTCGCATCATTCTTCATTGTGAATTGTGAATTCTTAATTGTGAATTCTTAATTCTTAATTATCAATGGAACTGCATCAAATACGCCTTGATGAAGCCGTCGATGTCCCCGTCCATCACCGCGTTCACGTTGCCAACCTCGTACTGCGTGCGCAGGTCCTTCACCAACTTGTAAGGCTGCATCACGTAGCTGCGAATTTGGCTGCCCCATTCGATACGCTTCTTGGAACTTTCAATCTCGTTGATTTTCTCGCGTTTTTTCTCCAATTCGATTTGGTAGAGTTGCGATTTCAACATTTGCAGGGCTTTTTCGCGGTTCTGCGACTGCGAGCGGGTGATTTGGCACTCGATGATGATGCCCGTGGGGTGGTGGTGCAAACGCACGGCCGTTTCCACTTTGTTGACGTTTTGTCCGCCAGGACCACTGCTTCTGTAAGTGTCCCAAGAGATATCCGCGGGGTTGACCTCAATCTCGATGTCGTCGTTGATGACGGGATAGGCGAAAACGGAGGCGAACGACGTGTGTCGCCGCGCTGCCGAGTCAAACGGGGAGATGCGCACCAAACGATGCACGCCATTCTCGCTCTTGAGGAAACCGTAAGCGTAGGAACCCTCGATTTCAATGGAAGCGGATTTGATGCCGGCCACATCACCTTCCTGACGGTCAATGAGTTTCACGGAGAAGTTGTGGCGTTCCGCCCAGCGCATGTACATACGCAGGAGCATCTCTGCCCAGTCGCAGCTTTCGGTGCCGCCCGCGCCGGAGTTAATGTTCAGAATCGCGTCGAAGGAGTCCTCCTCATCGCGCATCATGTTCTTGAACTCTAACTTCTCCACGGCCTCCATCGTCTTGTTGTAGGCCTCGTCGAGTTCGGCTTCCGTGGCATCGCCCGACTGCTGGAATTCGCTGACCACCAGCAGCTCATCATTCAGCTCGGCAGCCTTGTAGTAGTCGGCTACCCACGCTTTGATGCCGCTGATTTCCTTCAGTAACTTTTCGGCAGCCTTGGGATCATCCCAAAAGCCATCCTTTTGTGTTATTTGTTCTTTTTCTTTAATTTCTTGTTCTTTGGCATCTACGTCAAAGATACCTCCTTAGCTCACTGAGCCTCGTTTGAACCGCTTTGATTTGGTCGGAAGTTGTCATTTTTTTTGGTTTAAGGTTTAGGGTTTAGGGTTTAGGGTTGGAAGGTTGAGAGGTTAAGTGGTTAGAAGGTTAAAGTGGAACTTTTTGTAGCATGTATTATCACACGTCTTCCGTCACACATCATACATCTTACATCTTCCTTCTTCCTTCTAACATCATACCTCACATCATCCCACAATTCCAGAAATAATAATCACAATCAGTGCTAACGGCGCAACGTATCGCAAAATGAAGTAATAGAGTTCGAAGAATTTGCCTTTTAGTGCGCCGCCGTTGGTGATTTCGTCCTGCACTTCCACCTTCGGGTAGAACCAGCCGAGGAAGATGGTCATCGCCAATGCGCCGATCGGCATCATATAGGATGCTGTGATGAGGTCAAAGAATTCGAAGATGGTGCGGCCGAGGATTTTGCAATGATTCAGCGGTCCAAACGACAAAGCGCAGAACATACCGATGAAAAAGACCACCAACATGCTGATTATCGAACTTTTACGACGACTCCAATGGAGTTCCTCCACATTGAAAGCCACGATGATCTCCTGCAAAGAGATGGTAGAGGTCAAAGCGGCAATGCCTAACAAGATGAAGAAGACCGCGGCGAATAGTCCACCCATCGGCATACTGTTGAAGACATTAGGCAGCACCACATACACGAGTTGCGGACCGCCAGCCGGATCCATACCGAAAGAGAAGACTGCCGGGAAGATGACCACGCCTGCTAAAATCGCCACCAGAAGGTCGCAGATGGAGATCCACAGACTTGTCTTGAACAGCGAATCCTCTTTGCGGATGTAGGAGCCATAGGTTACCATCGCGCCCATACCGAGACTGAGCGAGAAGAACGACTGTCCCAGTGCGCCTAACACGCCCGCGCCCGTCAGCTTGCTAAAATCAGGATGGAAGAGGAAGCGCAAGCCCTCTTTCGCGCCGGGCAGCGTCAACGAACGAACGACCATGAGCAGCAATAGAATGAAAAGCACGGGCATCAGAATTTTAGAGATTTTTTCAATGCCCTTCTGCACCCCGAGGGAAATAACCAATGCGGTTATTCCTAAAAATATCAGCTGAAAGATCACAGGCCAATAGGAGTGCGAAGTGAATGAGGAGAATGCTTCGGCAACCTGCTCAGGGTTCAATCCTGAAAGTTGGTTAGTGCAGGCTAGCACGATGTAGTTGAGTGTCCAGCCCGCCACCACACTGTAAAAAGCGTAAATCATAGCAGCCGCTACAATGCTGACATTGCCGATTGCCCCCCATCCCTTCTTCCGTTCCAACTTCATATAGGCACCGATGACATTGCGCTGTGAGCGACGTCCAATCACAAACTCTGACATCATCAATGGGATGCCAATGGCCAGCACGAAGAACATATTGACGATCAGGAATGCCCCGCCGCCGTTCTGTCCTACCATGTAAGGATAACGCCAAATGTTGCCCAGTCCGACGGCACCACCCGCCGCGGCCAATATCGCGCCTATGTTTGAGGTAAAACCTCGTTGTTCGTTGTTCATTCTTGGTTTAAGGTTTAAGGTTTAGAGGTTAAAGGTTAGGAGGTTATTGGGGTCAATGTAGAGACGCGATTAATCGCGTCTCTACAGCCGTCACTCGCGGAGCCATTTGAAGATGGTCTTCCACGACGGTTTATTTCCGTAATTCAAGATACCGATGCGGTAGATTTTGGCGGAGAACCAGATGCTGAAGATTAGGAATCCGAGGGCAAGTCCCATGGAGAGTGCAAGTTCCCATGCGGGCACGCCGGAAGGCAGTCGGATCATCATCGCGATAGGGGAGGTGAGTGGAATCATGGAGAGCCAGAAGGCCAAGGTGCCGTCGGGGTTAGTGGAGATGCTGGGCAAGAAGATGATGGCCAGCAATAACGGTAACGTGATGGGCATCGTATATTGTTGAGAATCAGATTCATTGTCCACAACGGAACCTGTCGCGGCATAGAGGGTGGAATAGATGAGGTAGCCCACGATGAAGTAGAAGATGAAGCAAAGGATAATCGTGACGAAGGAGATGGGGAAGTAGTTCTGAATCATTTCGAAGACATTGCTTGGTGCGGTGGTCAGCGAAGAGGTGTCAGGCATGTTAACGCCGGGTGTCTCAGCCAATGTTTCTACAGATTCCGTACTGAAGAGGTTCGGAGCGAACAGTTGAATGCCACCGAGAATCGCTGTCGAAAGCACAATCCAAATCACCAGCTGTGTGAGTCCTACCAAGGCGATACCCACGATCTTGCCGATGAGCAACTGCGTGGGCTTCACCGAGGAGATGAGCACCTCTACAATACGGTTGGTTTTCTCTTCCAACACACCGCGCAGTACCTGACTGGCGAACATAATGATAATGAAGTAGATAACCAATCCGCAACCCATACCAAACAGTTGGTTCACGGACGCATCGTGCTCTTTTTCACCACCCTTATCGTCAATCTGGATAGTGACGGCCTCCGCTTTGGTCAGCTGCTTCAATTGATCGAATTGCGCAGGCTCAATATGTAGAGAATCCCGCAATAGCTGGTTAAAGAAGATGTCGTCCATCTGGTTTTCCACCGCCGATTGCAATCCAGAAGGCAGGTTTTTCTTGTAGAAAATGTTGGATTTCAGCGATTGCGTGTTGGGTAGAATCTGCAAAACAACGTCATAATCCTGTTCAAAAGCCTCTTTTTTGATTTGTTCGATGTCGCCGGAACGGTAACTGAAGGCATAATGGTCATTATCGACGAAATTGTTGATGAAAATCTCGCTTTCGTCAACGACCAAAATGTTGGAGAATTGCTTCTTTTCACTCATTACCATGAGCAGCGCGGGCAGCACAATCATAGCCACCAGCAAAATCGGCATCAAAATGGTGATGATGATGAACGATTTCTTCTGAATGCGAGTCAAATACTCGCGAGATATGATTAATAAGGTCTTATTCTTCATGGGATTGCTGCTGGTTGGCTTGCTCCACCTGTTCGATGAAAATTTCGTTCATAGTGGGCATGATTTCGTTAAATGAATGAATGTCAGCGTATTGAGAGAATAATTGCAACAATGCGTTGGGAGTGGAGACCTCAGGAATTTTGATTTCAAAACGGGTGTAATACTTGTTTTGTTCTTGAGAACAAACTTCGTATTGTTGGTTCAGAAGATTTTGAACCAAATCCTCTGAATGATTGGAAACTTCCACAGAGAATAAGTTCTTCTTGAAACGGTTTTTTATCTCGAAAATATCGCCTTCCAAAATTTTGCGGGAGCGGTTGATCAGAGCGATATGGTCGCAAATTTCCTCCACGGAAGCCATATTGTGCGTGGAAAGCACGATCGTTGTCCCCTCTTTCTTGAGTTGCGCAATCTCATCCTTCAGCAAGTTGGCGTTGATGGGGTCAAAACCGCTAAACGGCTCATCCAGAATCAGAAACGAGGGTTTATGCAGGATGGTGGTGATGAATTGCACCTTTTGTTGCATACCTTTGGAAAGTTCTTCCACAGGACGGCTCCACCAGTCCATGATGCCGAATTGCTCGAATTTCGCGCGTAGCCGTTTGTAGGCATCCGCTTTTTCAAGTCCCTTTAGCTGAGCGAGATAGATGGCCTGTTCGCCTGTTTTCATCTTCTTGTAAAGACCCCGTTCTTCTGGCAAGTAGCCCATGTCATACGTGTCGGATGATTGTAATGGGTGTCCTTTGAAGAAAATTTCTCCTTCATCAGGGAACGAAATACGCATCAGGATGCGTATCAGGGTCGTCTTACCGGCACCGTTGGGCCCCAGCAACCCGAAAACGCATCCTTCTGGTACGGATAATGAAACGTCATTCAAGGCAACATGATTCGAAAACCGTTTCGTAACATGTTGCACATCAATTATATTCATACTTGAGGATTACTGTTTTTCTTTTTTTTCTTCTTTTTCTTTTTCTTACCGCTGGCTTGTGGAGCTACATAGAAAGCTTGATTTGCATTGGCGATGTTTAGTAACTCTTTGGTATTGATGTAGTTGAAATCTTCAGGAAGCGTGATTTTTCCATCCGACAACTCCTCCAACTGATGGCTGATGAGCATATCGTTGACAGAGTTACGATTGTATGTCAAATACATCATTTTCAGATGGTTAGCCAATGAGGGAGCGAAAGATTTCCGAACTTCTTCAGGATAATCGGACACCTTCCGAATCAGATTCTGCATGTTGGTGCCGTAGGTACGGAACTTGACGCGAACCTTGTTGTTATAGGCGGGTTTAACAAACTCTTTTTCGCGGGTGTCAGGCAGTGGTTTCGGATATGGAGAATCCACATCTAGTTGATAATCAGACATGATATAAAGATGGTCCCACAACTTGTTCCAAAAATCATCGTTGTTGCGGTTGACTTCATGGCTGTTCTCCTTCGAATTGACCACATCGCTCATGATGCGTACGATGGCGTAAGCGGTTCGTGTGCGTTCATCTTTATCTTCAACTTTCACACAATCCTCCACCAATTTCTGGATGTTTCTTCCGTACTCTCTGATAATTAACTTGTTACGTTTAGTATTATATTCAATCATAAGTAGTTATATAGTTTTCCGTTTTGGTGCGCAAAAATACATTTTTTTTGTTTAAGGTTTAGGGTTTAGGGTTTAAGGTTTAGAGGTTAAAAGGTTATAAGGATATGTCTAAGTCTATATCTTAAGTTATTAGCCAACAGCTAACAGCCTATTTTCCTTCTCTCTTCAGAATAATCAACACCGTGTAAATCAAGATTTTGATGTCCATTTGGATGGACATGTTTTCGATGTAGAGAATGTCCCAGCGGAGGCGCTCCACCATTTCGTCCACGTTTTCTGCATACCCGAATCGGACTTGTCCCCAGGAGGTGATGCCGGGCTTGATGCCAAGCAGCAGCTGATAGTAGGGGGCGCGTTCCACAATCTGGTCTATATAATATTGTCTTTCGGGACGTGGACCGACCAGCGACATCTCGCCTTTGAGCACGTTGAAAAACTGCGGAGTTTCGTCCAAACGATATTGGCGCATGAATTTCCCAAACGGTGTGATGCGCGGGTCGTCGTCGGAGGAGAGCATGGGACGGTCAGTCTCCGCGTTCTCACACATGGAACGGAACTTGATGATATTGAATGGTTTACCTAAATAGCCGATTCGCTCTTGCTTGTAGAAAATCGGGCCGGGCGACGAACGCTTCACCCCGATGGCAAGGCAAATGTACAGTGGGGTCAAAAGGATGATGGCCAACAGCGAAAGCACAATGTCACACACACGTTTCACGTAACGTTGCCACGTGGGCAGGTACTCGGGTGTGACGGAAATCAGCGGCTCGTCCAGCACCGAGGAGGTCTTCACGCTGCCCATGAGCACGTCATGCTCCTGCGGTACCATGCTGATGGTTAGGTTATGGTTGCGGCGCGCCAACGCCAGCACCTGTTGGATGTATTTTCGCTGACCGTTGTGCAAAGCTACCACAACTTCTTCAATATGCAGATTATCAATTACTTTGCTGAGGTCTGCGATGTTCCCTACGCACGGAAGTTTTCCCTCCATACAGTCTGACTGATGTTCTTCCACACGGATGTAACCGACAAAAAAGTGTCCGGAGCGGCGACTTTGCTTGAGTACCGTTTCGTAAGCTTTCAACGCCATTTCATCATGCCCCACAATGATGGTGTTAAAGCCTATCGTTCCGTTGTGGATGCGCTTATTGATGTGGGAAGTGATACACAATCGAGGAATATAGGTCAAGATGAACTGCGCGAAAAAGAGGAAGAGCAAATATTTGACGTAGTCGTGCGGAGAATTGACGATGTCATCCAGAATGAATGCAAAGAAGAAAACGAGACAGCCGAACAGCGTTACCCCAATGGTGGTTACCAACTCGTCCAATCTTGATTTGCGGTAAATTTTGTTGTAATAACCGAAAAAAGCATGGAAAAACAACCAATATACAGGATATAACGCAAGTCCAAGTAGGAAAGTGGAGTCAACCCGCATGGAAGCGAAAATGGTCTGCATATCAGCTGATTCGCCCACATGCTTGCGATAGATATATAGCCCCACCCAAGTGATGAGTGCGGCTAAAATGTCGAAAATCAGATATACACAGGTTAATTTGGTTTTATTCATGATTTAGGCGGTGCGAATCCATAAAACTTTCACGTCATCAATTTCATACCGTGTCTCTTTGCCCTTTTCGCCGCCACCGGAGAACATTAGCGTGATGTATGTGGTATTACCCGATGCGCTATGGTAGGCATTGATGGTGTTCGTCAAGTCGAAATGGATGGTTTTCCATTCGTCAGGAGAAGCGTAGAAACCGCCGATTGCATAGTCATTGTATGGGTTATATGCGGTGGACATGCGCATGTTCACATCAATGTCGCCTTCCGTTTTGTAACGTACCTCGAGAACGACTCTGTAACTGCCCACAGGAACCGGTTCGGTAAGAGTAGTCTTGACATCGAAATACAGACCGTTGGAATCATTGAGGATGATTTCACCTACGTTTTTGCCTTCATAGGTTGTGGGCACAAAGGTCAACCCTGTCTGACCAGGGGAAGTGGAAGTCGGGGAAAAAGACGAGCTGTTGGAAAACGTTTCAAAATAAGCAACGTGGGCATATTCGCTATAGATATACTTAGGACGGTTTTGCGATACTTCATAGACTTTGTCCTTGCGAAGAGCAACCCGTTGGCGCGTGATGTTGAGGAAAGGGTAGCCTTGTATGGTGTTGGCCATACCCGTCATCGGGAAGGCGGGGAGCATAATCAGCGTGCAAGAATCACCGTTATCGACATCCAACACCGGAACTTTGCAGGGTAACTCCCAGCAGCCAAGGTTTTTGTTGTTCACATAAATGTTGGCGTGCGTAAATTTGTGGTGAGTGAGCGCTTCCAACTGCTCCTGATCGTAGTTGACATCGTGCATCTCGTTAAAGTTGCTGACATCGATGCAATTCTCGAAATCTTCAAGCGTGACATGAATGTATGCAGGGGTTAAATCCGTAGGTTTGCAGGAATTAATCCCGAAAATAATTGCTAATACACTGATTATTAAGTAAATATAATTCTTCATAAAATACTATTTGCGATTCTCTAACGATATTTTCTGATTAATATTGCATGATTGAAAAATTTTTCGTTTTTTTGCGGCCATGAAAAACAATCAATCAAATCAGGTCCTAGGTTATGTGGCCATCATGTTTGCTATGCTCTTTTGGGGCTTTAGCTTTGTGTGGATAAAAGCACTGTTAATCAATAATTTTCCGGTATTCACCATCGTTTTTATTCGATTGGTGCTTGCATCTGTCGTCTTTGTGACGTTACTCAAATTGCAGAAAAAATTGCAGCACATTGAGCGTGCCGACTATAAGAATTTTCTGCTTTTGGCCTTTTTTGAGCCATTTCTCTACTTTATCGGAGAGGATTTCGGGTTGAAGTATGTGGACGCCAGTTTTGCCGCCGTCATCATTGCACTCATCCCCATTGTCATCTCCATTACGATGTATTTCACTGAGAAAGAGCCGATTAGATGGGAGTTTATAGTTGGTGCGATTGTCTCAATGGGCGGTGTGTTGATGTTGACGGTGAGTCCAAACGGGCAGATGTCCTTCAATCTCAAAGGAACGTTGCTGCTGTGCTTGGCGGTCTTGGCGGCCAGTGGATACAGCGTGCAGCTCACTCGCTTGCTGAAGAAGTACTCCCCCGCGACGGTTACTACCATGCAGAACTTTATTGCCATCCCGTTCTATCTGCCTTTCATACTGATATTTGATATCCACCAATGGCCCTCGCTGAATTGGAATTTCTCCTCAATCTCCAGCCTGATATGCTTGGCGCTGCTCTGCTCCGCCGGCGCGTATATGCTCTACTCCTATTCCGTTAAACAACTGACAGTCAGCAAGACCTGCGTTTTCACGAATCTAATCCCTATCGTCACCCTCCTCGCTGCCGCCGCCATCGGCCAAGAAGCTTTCACCTCCATCAAATTCTGGGGCATCCTGGTAATCGTAGCAGGCGTCACCTTCAGCCAGTTGAAAGTTGGGAAGGGGAAGGTTTAGGGTTTAGGGTTTAAGGTTTAGAGTTTAAGGTTTAGGGTTTAGGGTTTAGATGTTAGAAGGTTTAAAGGTAAGGAGGTTAAGGGTTTAGAGGTTGTGGGGGAGGAGATTATATACAAAAATACTTCCTTGAGAAGCCCGTAGGGCTGACATATTACAGGCAGGCGGCGTGAACCCCTGCTTTGCGAAAATGATGAATGACGTATGACGTGTGACGTGTGACGTATGACGTGTGATGTATGACGTGTGATGTATGACGTGTGACGTATGACGTGTGATGAATGACGTGTGACGTGTGACGTATGATGTGTGATAATGCGATGACGCGCGTTGGACAACGATTATGAATTATGAATTGTGAATTCCAAATTGTGAATTGTGCATTGTGCATTGTGAATTGAAAATATTATTGTTTTCGGTGATGATGATATTCGCCGGTGGAGCTCTCGCGCAGGGTGGGCGCGTGGCGTTGTCGGGTGTTGTGCGCGATGCCAGCAACGGCGAGACCATGATGGGCGTGTACGTCATCCTGACGGACCTCCAGACTCCGTCCAATGTACAGGGTTGCGTTACCAACCAGGCGGGATATTATTCGGTCTCGGTGGCACCCGGAAAGTATAAAGTCGCCATTAACTTTATGGGATATAAGACTTTACAGGACACTATCGCATTGACGAAGAGTCAGTCACGACACTTCGAGTTGGAACCGGCGGCGATTGCCGGCGAGGAAGTTGTGATTCAGGGCGAGCGTGCCAATGTGAATGTCACGGGCGGCGATGTGGGACGTATGGAACTGAGTATCCAGACTATCAAGTCGTTGCCTGCGCTGATGGGTGAAGCTGATGTCATCAAATCCATACAGCTGCTCCCGGGCGTGCAGTCCGGTGGCGAAGGAAACTCCGGCTTTTATGTGCGCGGTAGCGGTACCGACCAAAACCTCGTCCTTCTCGATGAGGCTACTATCTACAATGCAGACCACCTTTTCGGTTTTTTCTCCATCTTCAATGCTGATGCGGTCAAAAGCATCGAACTCATCAAGGCGGGAATGCCGGCTTACTATGGAGGTCGCGCGGCTTCCATCTTGAACGTCTATCAAAAAGATGGCAATCTGAAACGATATGAGGTCGATGGCGGCTTAGGTTTGATTTTCTCGCATCTCACCGTGCAGGGACCTATCAAGAAAGACCGTGCGTCGTTTTTGATTTCTGGCCGACGGACATACGCCGATTGGATTATCCAGCCGTTTCTCAAGAAGGACAACCCAATGAAAGGTACCGATTTCTACTTCTACGACCTTAATGCCAAGTTCAATATCATCATTAATTCGCGACATCGACTCTATTTTGGCGCATATTACGGACACGATGTCTATGGCTTCAAATCGCTGACGCAACAGACCAAGATGGCTTTCAAGTGGGGAAATGCGGCGGCTTCGGCACGATGGAACTATATCATCGGTAACCGTTTGTTTCTCAATACTTCCGCTACATTCAGCGACTATGATTTCAGCACTGAAATGTTGATGGATCCATATTCCTTTAAGCTCTCGTCGGGTGTTCGCGACTACAGTTTGAAGAGCGAACTGACTTGGATTCCGACCCCGAAGCATAACCTCCGATTTGGCGTGCATGATGTCTTCCACGATTGTAATCCGGGGCAATATAGGGTGGAAACTGGTGCGGATTCGCCTTTGAATATCCCTAATGTACAGCATCTCTATGGTAATGAATTAAGCATTTACGTTCATGATGAATATGATGTCACCCCGAAATGGAAACTGAACATGGGACTTCGCTACAGCAATTACCATCAGTTAGGTCCATTTACACGTTATGTGCTCGATGAGCTGGGGCACGTGGTGGATTCCATCATGTACAAGCCGGGCGAGTCAATTGCTCAGTACAACCGTGTGGAGCCGCGCTTTTCATTGCGTTGGATGATTGATTCTACCACCTCCATCAAGGCCTCTGCGACATTGAACTACCAATATATGCACCGGATTTCTATTGCGAGCATATCGCTTCCAACGGATGTGTGGATGCCTTCCACCGATTTGTTGAAACCACAGACCGTAATTCAGTTCACATTAGGCGTGTTCAAGAATTTCCACCACAACATGTTCGAGACATACGTTGATCTCTATTATAAACAAATGTATAACTTGGCTGAGTATAAGGATGGTTTGGATTTCAGTATTTTAACCATCAATCCTGACCAATTGTACGTGTTTGGAAAAGGATGGTCGGCGGGTGCGGAGTTTTACATCAAGAAGTCGCGCGGACGTTTCACCGGTTTTATCGGCTATACGCTTGGCTTCACGCGGCGGCAGTTTGACGACCTGAACGGCGGAAAACCCTACTGGGCGAAATACGACCGCCGCCACGATGTGTCCATCAGCCTCAGCTACGAGATTATCCCTAACAAGCTGAAAGCTTCCGCGTTGTGGGTCTTCCAATCGGGCAACACCATGACTGTCCCGCTGGGTTATTACCTCTACATGGGTTCCGTGGTCACCGAGTACAGCGGTCGCAACGAGTATCGCGTGAATCCTTACCATCGCCTCGACATCTCCGTGGATTGGACCATAAAGAAGACCGCCAAGTTTGAAACAGGCTTGAATTTCTCCATTTACAACGTCTATAACCGTCAGAATCCGTTCCTCGTCTTTTACGAAACCACTATTGAAACCGGCGATAGTGGCGATATCACGGACTTCTCCATGCAGAACCATGCCTACCAGATGAGTTTGTTCCCGATTATCCCGTCGGTGATGTGGACGTTTAAGTTCTAATAAAAAAACGGAATTTCAAGCGAAATTCCGTTTTTTTATTATTGTTTATCGTTTTGCAATGGGAGGAACATTGCCGCCGCCAGATTGAATCCAGTCGGCTGCGGTTTCGATGATGTTGTCTTTGCCTTGGGCTACAGCCGCAGGATCGAGCAACACGCGCACATCTGGTGGAACGCCGTTTTCGTAGTTGCCGCCGTCAAGTGCGATGGTTCGGGAGCAGCTGAAACGATAGAACCAACCGTTGGGCAGCGCACCGCCGTTGGGCAGTCCAGTGCCGCCGCCCGTGTAATCGCCAAACAGCTTCACGTTGTCGAACGCCTGCATGGCGAGGGAGAAGAAAGAGGTGGCGCTAAACGAGCCGCGATCCACCAAGACCGCCACGGGTTTGACGTAGGGGGAGTTCTTGCCCAAAATACTGCTGTCGGGGGCGAACTCATCCAAGAGCGGTGTGAAATCGTTGTGGGCGGGACCCGCTTTGTGCTGCACGGAATAGAGCTTCTGATGATGACAGTCGAAAATGCTCATTAATCTTGCCACATTTGAGATGCTGCCACCGCCATTTTGACGCAAATCGAGCACCAAACCATCACAATTTTTATACAGATTCATCACATATTTCAGGTCATTGTTGGAAAGATCGGAA
>Ga0310786_10007685_pt1 | contig 14014 bp, 9 predicted proteins | sample AusTroGonzalo_MG_FD_203881 | JGI IMG/M metagenome (GOLD analysis project Ga0310786, IMG submission 203881) | Bovine rumen microbial communities from tropical cattle in Woodstock, Queensland, Australia - Gonzalo_03 (v2) (version 2) | ecosystem: Host-associated > Mammals > Digestive system >... | reverse complement strand
TCCTTGGCATTCTCAGTCTGATTGTCGCCACCACGATGATTCCAACGGATACTGGCATCGACTTTGACCTTGTCGTTGTCAAAATTAAAATTGCTACCAAGCATCTTTCGCGAGTTGAGTCCACGACGGTTCCACCAGCCGGCATTCTCCTCCTTGTTGTTGAAGTTGCCCATCAACACGAATCGGGTTTTGTCGGTAAACATGCTACCCATACCGCGCGAAGCATAGCGGTGCTTGGTACCACCAGCAAGGTCGAGATTGGTCATAAAGCCGCGATTCATACCTTTCTTAATAGAGAAGTCGAGCACAGTCTCTTTTTCTCCATCATCGATACCAGTGATGCGCGACTGGTCGCTTTGCTGGTCGTAGAACTTCATGTTCTGGATAATGTTGACGGGGATATTCTTCAGCGCCGTCTCCACATCGCCAAGCATAAACTCCTTACCATCAAGCAGAATCTTCTTAACCTGCTTACCGTTCACGGTGATGTTTCCATCCTCATCAACCTCGGCACCAGGGATACGCTTGATAAGTTCCTCTATAGGCGAACCCTCAGGTGTACGGAAAGCTTCGGGGTTGTAAACGAGAGTATCCTTCTTGACAATAACCTGTGCGGCACGTCCTGTGATGACAGCTTCCTGGAGCATAATACTCTCTGACTCCATCAGCAGATTACCAAGATCCTGACTCTCGTTGCGACGCAGAGTAATCTCGCGCTCGATGGTCTGGAAACCTACTGACGATACCTTCAGACGATATGTACCACTGCGGGGAGCAAGCACGTAGAAGTGTCCTCGCTCGTTGGTAACGGTGCCACCCACAAAGGTAGAGTCGCTGGCGGTAAACAACTGGATTGTAGCCTGAACCATCGGCTCCTTGAATTCGGCATCGAGCAACTGACCACGGATAGCAAGTTTACGATCCTCGGGCTCAGGTTGCGCCTGAGTGCCGAGGGTAACTAATAAAAGAGATAATGCATATAAAAACCTACATAAGTTCTTCATAAGTCCAGTGTTTTCTTGTTTTTCTTATTATTTTGTACTCTCTCTTGTTTCCAACCGAGCCTTCACTATGACGTGCTGCACACAGGTGTCACCATTAAGCTGGTCAAACAGCAACTTGAAAGCTTTGGTACCAATCTCCTTCTGGTTTTGTTTTACAAACGATACACGTGGTGATGTAACCTCAGATACCCAGTCACTCATATATCCTACAATCTGGATATCATCAGGAATACGCAAGCCGCGACTCTCTATAGCTCTCATTGCCGATGTAACAAGCAGACCATGAGTGGCGATAATCGCATCGGGCGGCTGCGGCAGACTTAGTAATTCTAACGTATCGGTAAGTCCTGAGTTGTAACTGATGTAATTACACTTGACCAACTCCTTACGGATAGGAATATTACGTTCACGTAGAACCTCCAGATAACCATGTTTTCGCTCGGACGATTGTTTCATCTTATTAGGGCCACCAAGGAAAGCTATACGTTTTGCTCCGCTATCAATAAGGTTTTCTGTAACCTGGCGCGCAGTGTCGGCGTCGTTGATCACTACAGATGAAATATCAACATCTGCATCTCTATCGAAAAGAACCACAGGAACATGTATCCTTTTTAGACGCTGAATATGTGCAAAATCTGTAGTTTCCTGCGAAAGGCAAATAATGATACCTTCCACATGCATGTTTATCAACAACTCCAGACAGTTTTTCTCTGTTTCATACTTATCATCCGAATCGGTGATAATACACATATAGCCCTCTTTGCGGGCCTCGGCCTCGATACGCTTTACGATATGAGCATAATGATTGAACGAAACATCAGGAACTACTATACCTATAGTTCGTGTGGTATCATAACGGAGACTTACAGCAAAGGGGTTGGGGCGATATCCCCGCTCCTTAGCAAGGGATAAAATCTTCTGTCTAAGTTCAGAACTTACACCTTCCAAACCACGCAATGCACGTGATACTGTTGATACATTTACCCTCAATAAATTCGCGATTTCACGCTGTGATATTCTTTTCATCCATTTATATAGTTTTCGTTAGCACTACAAAGATAGTGCTATTTTATGAAAACACAACGCAACAATACAAAAATTGTTGCGCAACCCGTTGCTTAATTCAATATAAGATATGACCACCAACTTTTGCAAGCTGATAGTCTTATCTAACTATATAAACGTTTTGTGTTGTTTTGGTTTCGCAAATATATTGATTTTTATTATACATTATACGCAAATACAAAAAAAACATACCGCAACGCGTTGCGGTATATTCACTATATTTTTGCGTAAAACTAGCCTACCTTCAGGCACATCATCGTTAGGTCATCATTAGGATCAGCACCTGCACGGTGCTCCTCAACCTGACGCTTAAGTTTCTCAACGATTTGCATTGAATTAGCGAATGTAGTTTCGCGGAGTACTTGGAGCATGTGGTCATCGCCGAATCGCTCCAACTGAGGATTCTCAGCCTCATTCAGACCATCGGTGTAGATGAAGAGAGGCTTACCCTTGATACTCTCGATAAACTCGCCCTCGTACTCGAGTCCCTGCCACAAACCTATTGGTGCATTTGGATTCATCTGGAGGAAGTTACCACCATCGGCATCACCACCAAGTACTGGAGGATTATGACCGGCATTACAGAAATCAAGACGTCCAGTTGTAAGGTCTACCAGTCCGATGAACATTGTGATAAACATACCATTCTCATTGTTCTCAGTCAGTTCATCATTTATGCGATTACATATTTCAGCAGGTGAATAATGGTGCTTGGCCATAGCACGGAACAGGCGGATAACCTGAGCCATGAAGAGCGAAGCTGGTACACCCTTACCCGAAACGTCACCAATAGCGAAGTACAGGTGATTCTTCTCAAGGAAGTAATCGTAAAGGTCACCACCAACCTCCTTGGCTGGAGTCATCGATGCAAACAGATCAAGACCTTCGCTCTCGAGATTTCCAGCAGGAATCATCGACATCTGGATATCGCGGGCAATACGGAGCTCACTCTCGATACGCTCACGTGCTGTAGTTGCCTCTTCGAGCTGACCATAGGCATCCTGCAACAACTTGAACGATCTACGCTTGTAAACCATATAGAAGATCATGAATCCGGCCAAGAGCACAAATCCTATTCCTAAAGCGATAAGGCGCTGACGGTTAAGTTCGTGTCCCTGTTTCTCCACCTCCCACTGTGTACGGGCAAGCTCCTCCTCCTTCTTGTGAGTTTCGTAAATGGTTGCCATTTCGGCAGTATCATCACGTTTTGACCATACCAGAGCCGAATCGTAGGCATTGCATATCTGATTTGCTACATAGATAGCCGAATCCCTGAGACCAGCACCGGCATTTGCACGATACTTAGGTACAAGATAGAGGTTGATATTGTCAAGTGTCATCTTCATACCGCGGATACCAATCCAGTGATCCAATGTACGGAAGTTCTTGGCAGCCTCGGCATAACGATGAGCCAGCATCAGATAGTCATTACCATCAAGCTGTCCCTGCTCTGTCTTAGAATACTGTGTTTCCTGATATGCATTAAAAGCGGCTTCAGCCTCAGCCTTATTTCCAGCATCGTATGAAATACAAGCATGGAACAGACGGATACGGGCACGATTGCGGTCTATGAAATCAGCATCTGCATCTGGACGAAGGCGATATATATAGAGTAACGAATCGGTACGGTCGTTCCACTTCTTACCTTCCTTAAAATGCTTGGTGTTGAGATGGGCTACAGTGATATTGCTTACACCTGTGACGGCTGATCGTATGCGCGAACCATTAGTATCCTTTTTCGAAATAGAATTCTTATAATGCCAATAAGCATTCTCATAGCTCTGAGCTGCATCAGCATCATGCCCCAGATACATTTGGCACGAGCCTATGGTATAATAGAGCACAGCCAAGTCGCGCGACTGAGCCTTCTCATTACCCTCCAGTTTCTCTACGGCAGGCATTGCTATACGAATAGTAGTCTCGTAATCGTTCTTTACAGAAAGCATCTGCGCCAAAGTACGAGCCGAACGACTATAAAAGATTATGTCCTTATCGTCAAGTTCTTCTACATCAAGCGCTTTCTTGTAATAAACCTCTGATGCAGCTCTTTTATTCTGGCTGTGAAGAGATGAGCCACGCAGGAAATTAGCTCTCACAGAGCTGATGACTCCAGCCTTCTCCAAGCTATCAGCCAAGAAGAACTTACGTTCATAATCTTTTGCCTTGTCTGCCAGCGATATCAAGCTATCCACCATACTCGACCGAATCGAGTCCTTGGCAGACACTTTGCTGTCATCCTTAGCCGTACTTTCCTCCTCACCTCCACACGAGACGAAGAATACAGCTGCCAGGGTAGCGGCAACAACAGACCATCGTTTTAGTTGTTTCATTATTAATTATCCTTTTTTATTTGATGTATTCAGAAAAGTCAGTCAGTTTCATATCGCCCTTACGAGCCAATGTGTCATGCATGGCAAAAGCTGCAGGCAAATTATGACGGGTTTGGCCCATCTTGGCAATCTTAAGATAATCCCACAGCAGCTGTTTGTAATCAGGATGTGCGCAATTCTCGATGATGAGTTCTGCACGCTGAGCAGGACTCTTACCACGCAAATCGGCTACACCCTGCTCGGTTACGATGATATTAACATCGTGTTCAGACGAATCCTGATGGCTTACAAAAGGTACAATCGAACTGATAACTCCACCCTTTGCAATAGATGGACATGTAAATATTGAGAGGTAGGCATTGCGGATAAAGTCTCCACTTCCACCAATACCATTCATCATCTTAACACCGCTGATATGAGTTGAGTTCACATTTCCATATAGATCGGCCTCAATAGCTGTATTAATAGCAATCACACCCAATCGACGAATGATTTCAGGCGAATTAGAAATCTCGCTCTGACGCAGAGTGAGGTGATGCTTCATATAGTCCATATTGTCGTATACCTGCATCAGACAGTCGTTAGATACTGTCAAAGAACATGCCGAAGCGTCTTTTACACGACCGTTGAGCATCATCTCGATTACAGAGTTCTGGATAACCTCAGTATAGATATTGAAGTTAGGCACATGTTTGTCCTCACCCAGGGCACCCAGGATTGCATTGGCTGTAGAACCTACGCCACTCTGCAAAGGCAGGAACTCCTTTGGAATACGCCCTTTATGCATCTCCTCTACAAGGAACTCTGCTGTTAGGAATCCTATCTTCTCTGTAACAGGGTCGCTATCCTTAAAGGCACGTGCCTCATCAGGAATATTACACTCAACGACGCCTACCACCTTATCTTTAGGGATACTTACATATGGCTTACCAATACGGTCGCCGACATTCTCAATGGGAATAGCCTTGCGATAAGGCGGATCCAATGGCTCATATACGTCATGAATAAATTTGGCGTTAGCATTGTGGAATGAGTTAAGTTCCAGGATAACTTTCTTGGCAAGACGAGCCGCAGTAGGCGAAATACCACCAGCAGCAGTAAGATATACATGATAGTCGTTACCTGCCTCCTCGATATCACAAACCTCGAGGATTGCCCAATCTACATCTCCATAGAATCCATAGCGCAACTCCTGAGCCATATGACTCAAATGAAGATCGTTGTACGGAATCTCACCCATGTTAACGTGCTTACGGAAATCAGGGTTGGTGGTATAAGGTGCACGGTATTTTATAGCCTGAGCGTTAGCCAAGTCACCATCAGTACTCTGTCCAGTTGATGCACCAGTAAAGATACCAACTTTAAATTCACGACCAGCTTCGTGTTCTGCTACTGCAATCTTAGCCAATTCCTTTGTTGTTGCCTTAGCAACACCTGCTGGTGTAAAGCCACTCATAGCGATGTTATCGCCGTTTTTAATCAATGCTGCAGCCTCGGCAGCAGTCATACGCGTATATGCCATAATTTTCGAAATTTGCAAATTCGGGTGCAAATTTACAACTTTTTAGCCAAACTACCAAAAAAAAGACCTAACTCTTAACAATTATAAGTACTCCATTAACACGTCCCATACAGCAATGATATGACAAATACTACCTGCCAACACAAAAAAATGGAATACTGAATGCATATATTTGGTCTTATTCAAAGAATAAAAAACAGCTCCGGTGATGTAACAAACGCCCTCGGCTATAATCCAACTTACAGCAGCAGTCGACACAGAATCAATAAGAGGTTTGAAAGCCACAAGCACGCTCAAACCCATTCCTACGAAGCAAAATGTCTCAAAATTTGAATGTTCTTTAAGATGAATAAAACTGATAATTGTGCCAGCAACAGCACAAGCCCATACAAAGCAGAAAAGACTCCACCCCCAATAGCCTTGTTCACGCAAAGCAACCAGTGTCAACGGCGAATACGAGCCTGCTATATGCCAGTAAATAGCTGCATGGTCCCACTTACGCAAGCGCTCTTTCCACTTGGAATGATGCTTTATCGAGTGATAAATAGTAGACGCCGCATACGACCCCAACATGCCGAAAAGGTAAAGAATTACTCCCACTCTAGCCCAATCATTATCAGCCCGGAAACACCATACCAAAAAGATAATGCCAAAAACCACCCCTAGCAGAATTCCCCCGCCATGAGATGCCGCATTCCAAATTTCCTCTTTTTTGGTGTACCTAATCATATTTTTACTTTACCGTTTGAGCGCTGCAAAGTTAAGACTTTCTTTGAAAATAACACATATTTTAGTAAAAAACTTGCAAAACATTTGGAAGTTTCGGTTATTTTTCATATTTTTGCCACGGTATAAAAGCCTAAATTCAGATTATTAACCAACATATTGAGAGAGAACAATGAGATCTATTAAAAAGCTTATTGCTGTTTCCATCCTGTGGTTTACCATTCCACTAGTATCTTTCGCCCAGAAAAAGCATTTTGAGGGCGAAATAACCCACAATATGTCTATAACCCTTGACAAGACAGCCCGTAAGTTTCTGAAGGGAAGTGATGGAGCCTACGAGATGAAAACCATATACAAAAATGGTAATGAACTTTGTCATGAGAGTTATTACGGATTCTATACATTAATATCAAGGACTAAGGATTCTGTCTACATGTACCACCCCGATATGAAGAAAGGGTATAAATGCTCATTCTCAGCTTCTATTGATAATTATAAGGAATCCAGAAAAGACACAAAGAACACCGTTAAGGCCACTGGCGAGACCAAAGAAATGTATGGTTTTACCTTTAACAGATATAAAGGTGATGTTACGGCAGAAGTAGACTTGAGCATTGCAAAATTGAACACTGCCGAGCAACATGACTACTGGATTTGCACCGACTTTGACGACAATTGGGTTACAAGTATTTGCCTACCAGGTATGATTCTTAGCTTCGACTATTTCAGCAAAGCCAGTATCCCCATCCTAGGAGAGATGACTCAACACTTCGATATGAGCATTAAAGAACTCAAAGCCCGCGAAGTTAGCGATAGCGAACTTGCTCTACCTAGTGATATCGACTTCACTTGGGTAAGCAATCTAAATACAGCTGAGTCGAAACTCAAGAAGGATCACAAGAAATGGATGAAAGAGAAGGGAAAGAAGGTTGGCGAAGATATACAGACCCGTGGCGCCGCCAAGACTAAAGGTGATTGGGACTTTTAAACCTTCTGTATTATTTTTCCTCTAATATATATAATGTGTAACTAAAATGAGAAAACTGATTATAACACTAACCCTGGGGTTTATTGCACTGACCTGTTTTGCCCAGAACGACGAGAACTTCAAATATATGAGAGGCTCGCTCTGCATTATGATGGTTGAGCATCCAACACTCGAATTCAACGATCAGATTGAGAAAGCATTCGAGAAAATGCCTATACCCAACCGTTTCAATAGTCATGAGTTAGGTGTAAGAGTACTTAGTTTCCCAAATAGTGATGACCAGCTGGCCAATCTTAAGTTATTCAGCAACGAGAACCAGTTAGCCAAGCGCATAATTTCAAAATGGTTTGGACGTGACAAGACAACTGGAGCATTCAATACCGAACTACTTAGAGAGCGCGGACACTACAGTGCAACAAAGATAGATGTAAAGGCTGCGATGGCTCAGCAGAGAGGGACAGCAGTACTCGAAGATCTGGGCGAGAACCTGATTGGGCATACATATTGGGTAGTCAACGATATTCAATATGTGAATCAAGGAAATTTCTTTAAGAGCCTGAAAGATGTTGCCAATGTTGCAAAAGAAGTTGCTGGCAACAGCACTACATCCCTCGAAGAATCATTGGGTATCGATTTCGAGGACTCTGCTGTAGAACTGCTTGACAAGGTAAAGGGATTCCGCGTAAAAGTAACATCTCACTTGTTCCGACTGAAGTGGGATGAGGAGACATCAAACACATTCTATAGCGAGTATTACACTGAGACTCCTAATGAGGATGCCGACAAAATCAGTGGATTCAAGGGAGATAAAGACCTTTTCAAGATGGAATATGTTGGTTCTGTAACCAGCACAAGCAGTAAGACATCCGTATCGGGAGTTACCACCAACGAACAGATGATTCGCAAGGTATGCACACGTGCACTTGACAAAAACATAGCCGACTTGCAGCACAAGTTTGCCGACTTCCGTATCAAGGCTCCACTGATAAGCGTTGAGCCACTAAAGGCATATGTAGGCATGAAGGAAGACATCAACGAAAAATCACGCTACGAAGTTTTGGAAGCAGTTCCCGACGAGCGTGGCATAACGACATACAAGCGTGTGGGTCTCATCAAACCCGTAAAGGACAAGATTTGGGACAACCGCTTTATGGCTGACGAAGAAAAGACAACCGAAGCTGCCCTTGATGGAACTCTGTTCGAAAAGATTTCCGGCAAGGACTTCTACCCTGGAATGCTCATTCGCGAGACAAAATGAGACGAGATAATCCTATTATTAACAACTTAAAACTTTTTTATTATGAAAGCTATTAAATTTTTTGCAGCTTTGTTTATGATGTTTGCTGTATCGGCAAGCGTAAATGCACAGGAACTGAGTAAGGCTAATCAGAAACTTCTGAAGAAGCAGCTTAAGGAGTTCAAGAGTGAAGGTTGGAAGGTTAACCCAGGCCAGCTGCCACTTGAAGTACAGCTGACAAAGGCTTTTGCATGCCAGTCAGAAGTTGACGCTATGGGTTACGAGGTTTGGATTGTAGGCGAGGGCCGTAGTACAGGTAGCGTTTACGATGCAGCCAGAACTCAGGCTATGACTGTAGCAAAGGGCGAAATCGCAACTAAGCTGAGAACCGACATGACTTCTACTATCGAACAGGATCTGGCTAACGAGCAGTATGGCGCTGATGAGGCAGAGTCTATAGCAAAGACTATTGTTACCCAGCAGGGCCGTAGCATCGACCAGCAGTTGAACCGTCCTAAGACTCTGATGGAGTGCTGGCGCAAGCTGCCTAACGGCAATACCGAGGTACTTATCCGTTGCGCAATCTCTGCCGACACTGTTAGCAAGCTCGCCAAGGCTGCTATCCAGCAGGCTCGCCGCGACAATCTGCTTAAGGATGTAGAAAAAGTTAAGGCTCAGAACTAATGAAGCAATTGCTCATACTGATCACCATATTCTCCTGGACGCTGACAACTAGCGCCCAGGAGAAGGGTAAAGTAAAAACGGTGGAGGATACCTATCTCTACGAGATACCCTCCAACGTTTCCTATGTCCAAGCTTGTCAGTTTGCGCTTGTAAAAGCGCAGAATGCAGCTATCGAGAAGGAATTCGGTACGTCTGTAAGTCAAAATGACCTTGTTCTTATTTCAAATGAGAACGGCCAGTCGAGTACCTCATTCCATTCCATGACAAGTGGTCAGGTGAGAGGTGTGTGGCTGGGTGACGTTGCCGATCCTAAGTTTGAGCGCGTGCTCGACGGAGGCAGAGACCTGCTGAAGGTTACCGTTAAGGGTAAAATCAGGGAACTGATTACTGCCGGAGTGGAGTTCGAAGCTAAACCACTACGCGTCCAGCCAGACAAGAAACTCGTGTCCGACACCTTTAAGAATGGTGAGGACTTTTTCCTATATTTCAAATCACCCGTCGATGGATATCTTACGGTATTCCTGTTCGACATCCTTACTAATCAGGTATTCTGTATGCTACCCTACCAGAGCTCTGGCAAAGGATCATTCGCCATTACCCACGACAAGGAGTATTATCTGTTCTCTGCAGCAAAAGCCGATCCTGCAGATGGAGAGGTTGACGAAATGGTGCTAACCTGTTCGGAGGGCAACACAGAAGAATATAACAACCTTTATGTGATATTTTCACCTAACAACTATGCAAAAATAAGCTCTAAGGTTGGACAGAAGCAATTGTCTGACGACCTTATCGTTCCGAGTTCGCTTGACTACAAGGAATTCAATTCCTGGCTGACAAAGTATCAACAGAAGGACGAACAGATGCAAGTAGAACGCATCCCTATCAGAATAGAAAACAACTAAAACTTATATAGATATGAAAAAGCTATCCCTCACATTGCTCAGTCTGGTTCTGTTCATCGGCATTGCCTATGCACAGGGTCAGAGACCTCAGAGACAAAGAGGTAGTCTGAAACAGCAGATTCAGAACAAGCAGAAAATGAACTACGACGATTTCGTAGAAGATGCCAACAAGAAGTACGAGGAATTCCGCGACAGCGTCAACAAGAAGTATGCCGATTTCATGGAGAAGGCCTGGAAGGACTACCCCATCGAGGACGCTGTTGACCGTCCGAAGGAAGACGACATCAAACCTATCGAATACGACAAGATGACCGACGAGGATTATCTTGAAGACCTTAAGCGTCAGGAAGCCGAGAAGAAATTGGCCGAAGAACAGAAAAAGCGCGAGGAGGATCAGGCCCGACTAGCTGCTGAGAAGAAAAAGCAGGAGGAAGAGCAGGCCCGACTGGCTGCCGAACAGAAGCAACGCGAAGAGGAGCAGGCCCGACTGCTTGAGGAGCAGAAAAAGCAGGAAGAAGAGCAGGCTCGCTTAGCCGCCGAAAAACAGAAGCAGGAAGAAGAAAAGGCACGCATACTTGCTGAAAAGAAAAAGCAGCAGGAGGAAAAAGCCCGTATGCTAGCCGAAAAGAAGAAACAGCAGGAAGAAAAGGCAAAGCTCCTGGCTGAACAGAAGAAACAGCAGGACGAACTAAAGCGTATAGCCGCTCTTAAGAAGCAGCAGGAAGAACAGCAGAAGTTGCTCGAAAAGCAGCAGAAGAAGGAGGAGTTGGCCAAGCTGTTAGCTGAGAAGAAGAAGCAGGAAGAGTTGGAGAAGCAGGCTCTAGCCAAGCAGAAGGAGCAGGAGCTCCAGCAGAAACTGCTTGAGGAGCAGCAGCGTAAGCAAGAAGAAGAGGCCCGACTACTCGAGGAGAAGTTGAAGAAGCAGGAAGAGCAGCAGCGTCTGCTCGAAGAGAAGCAGCGTCAACAAGAGGAGAAGGCTCGCTTGCTGGCAGAAAAGAAAAAGCAACAGGAAGAGCAGAAGCGTCTGTTAGAGGAGAAGAAAAAACAACAGGAGGAACAGAAGCGACTCTTAGCTGAACAGAAGAAGAAGCAAGAAGAGGAGCAGGCCCGCCTGGCTGCCGAGAAGAAGAAGCAAGAGGAACAGGAGCGACTCTTGGCTGAACAGAAAAAGAAGCAACAGGAGAAACAGAGCAAACCTATCGAGGCAGTTGTTGTGCCCGTGGTTCTCACCGTTCCCCCACAGCCTAAACCCGTCAATCCTATCTTAGAAAACAAGGAATCGATGGCAACGAGTGCATTCGAGTACTATGGCACACCGATGAAGGTTAGATGGGGTAATGCCGAGAAATTCAAGCTTACCGACACCTCTAAGAAGGGAATCTCTGATGCATTCCTAGAGCTCACATCAAAGGGCTACACCAACTTGGTTCACGACTGTCTGGAACTCCGCAAGGAGTATAAGCTTTGTGACTGGGCATATTATAAGATGCTTCAAACCATCGCTGAGAAGGCTTGTGGCAAGGGCACCAACGAGGCTGTATTCCTCCAGGGTGTATTGCTCAACCAGTCTGGTTATCAAATCCGTTTTGCTCTTGAGGACAACACCAAATTGCATGTAATGTCCCGAATGGACGGTTTCCCATACGATCGAGGCTATTTGGTAGCCGACGGCAAACTATTCTTCCTAATGGATGGTTGCAATGCCAAGAACCTTACAGTCTGCGACGCCGCTTATCCTGGCGAACAGATGATGAGTCTTGGCGTACCCGAGCTGCCAGAATTCAAGAAGAATCTGTCAGACAATCGCACCGTCATCTCACGTTTCGTTAACGTGAAAGCCGACATGCAGATGAACAAGAACCTTATGGACTTCTATACCGACTATCCTACATCTTATGACGGTAAGGATATGATGACCCGCTGGGCTTACTACGCTAACACACCAGTAGCCCCTGAGGTTAAGGACAAGGTTTACCCACAACTCAAGCAGCAAATTGGTAATGCTCCAAAACTGATGGCAGCCAACATGCTTCTTAACTGGGTTCAGATGGGTCTCACATATGGCTACGATGATAAGGTTTGGGGACACGACCGTGCATTCTTCGCCGAGGAGAGTCTGTTCTATCCATTCTGCGATTGTGAGGACCGTTCTATCCTCTTCTCACATCTTATTCGCGACCTGCTCGACCTCGATGTCGTGCTGGTTTACTACCCTGGTCATCTCTACACAGCAGTTTGCTTCAATGAGGATGTTACTGGCGATTATATCATGGTCAACGGAAAGAAGTTTACTGTAGCCGATCCTACCTATTATAATGCCAACGTGGGTAAGACAATGAGTAAGATGGATAACTCAAAGGCAAAGGTAATTCTTCTTAAACGTTAAGTATATGAAGCAATCCTTCTGGAATAAGACTATAACGTGGATTCGTCAGAAACGGAAGCTCATCACGCTCTCCGTTCTGACGAGCACGGTTATCATCATATTTACCTATGTGATGGGCAATTCGGGCTATCCGCTTCCAGGAGAGACGGGCGCACTAAAGCAGATCACCGACTACAAGAAGTTCCTGGGAATGCAGATAGGCAATGTGCCCGACAGCATACTCTTCATCAACGTACACTACGACAAGATGCTTGTGCCCTATGAGGAAAACGAAGTTCCTGTAGGCAATATGGTTATTACCGACCGCGAAAAGCTGTTGCAGTTCCTTACCAAAGCCAAAGAGGCCAACAACTATCGCTACATCTTCATGGATGTATTCTTCGAGGAAGGTATGGAGACCGAATACGACTCGGCACTCTTCAGCACTATTAAGTCGATGGACCGCCTTGTTATCCCCAAGCACAAGGGTTCTAATATGGTTGATACCACCCTATACCAGAAGGCTTCGAACGCCGACTATGCCACCACTTGGCAGGCGCTAACATTCTCACGTTATCAGTACATCCACGACGAGGATGAATCTGTAGCGCTCAAGATATACCAAGACCGCTTTGGATCCACTATCAAGAAGCACTGGGGCGGACTATGGTATACTGACAATGGCCGACTCTGTCAGAACAGCGCCACACTGCTGCTGCCTATTCGCATTACAGGCAGCCTGCTTGATGAGGAGGGACAGGCTCGCGAGCGCAACTACATCTATCTGAGTGCAGACTTGCTCGATCTAGACGAGGTAATGCCGGTAAGCGAGCAAATAGAAGATAAGCTCATCGTCATCGGCGACTTCAACAGCGACGTACACTCAACATTCCTTGGTTCACAACCAGGTTCTTCGATTCTGTTCAACGGATATATAGCCCTGTCGCAAGGAGCCCATCTCGTCAATTGGCTCTATATGGGCATTCTGTTTGTCATCTACATCATTATCGGATTATTCTACCTGTCAGGGCATTCGTTCTCATCTATGTGTATGAATCCTTGGCTCAGCATTGTCCTATCGTTTGCCAGTACGGCTACGGTATTCTTGATTATCGCCCTTGTGGCTAGTTGGTTCGATCTCGCATTCAATATGTGGGTACCCACCACAGTCTACTCTCTCTACGATACATT
>Ga0310786_10007683_pt1 | contig 14015 bp, 13 predicted proteins | sample AusTroGonzalo_MG_FD_203881 | JGI IMG/M metagenome (GOLD analysis project Ga0310786, IMG submission 203881) | Bovine rumen microbial communities from tropical cattle in Woodstock, Queensland, Australia - Gonzalo_03 (v2) (version 2) | ecosystem: Host-associated > Mammals > Digestive system >... | reverse complement strand
GAATTGCTCGACAGATTCCTTGGTGTGCTTAATAAAAGAATGTATTTTGTTTGAATTTCCTTCATGCCTGTCGATTTTATTTAAAACAATTAAAATAGGGCGTCGTATATTTAAATGATTTATAAATTCAATATCGTTTTTTCCCATTAAATTATCAACATCTACCAACCAAATCAAAACATCGACTTTATTTAAAAGTTCTACAGCCATTTCTCTATCGGATATAAGATTTTTAGATGATGACGCTTTATTATCGGGTTTTGAATAGCCCGGAGTGTCTAGAAACACCAATTTTTCATTTTGGCGAAATAATTCTTTTTCTATGAATATACTATCTATAAAGGAGGAAAAACCGATGCCATATTTTCTTTTAAACAAATGTGAAAGCGCTTGCATTTCAGAAAGAGTCAAATTATATGACGCACCGGAGATATAGGCTTTGTAAGAATCTTTTTTTCCTTTGATGACGTATGTTGGTATAGATGTGGATGGGTCTTGATCTTCTGGCAGAATTTCTTCGCCACTTCCGGTAATTGAATTTAGGAACTTTGACTTGCCTGCACTGAAACAACCTCCCACACCGACAACAATCTTATCATGAATTTTTTTTATAGTGTTCTGCTCGACGAACTTATCGGCTAATAAATTCATATCGTTATAGAAAGTCAGTTCATTCTTAAAGGTATTTCTCGGAAAAACATCAAAAAGGTCTTTAATCAGGTATTTTAAAGAGGCTACCTGACTTAAGGATTTTCCTCGTGTTACGGAAAAAATTTTTTTTACAAGAGCATAGGCTTCATCTACAGAAAGACCGTCTTTTTGGGGATCCCATGTTTCAATATCGCCAAATGGATTTTCGTAATTTTCATCTAGTTCAAATGGCATAATTACATCCCTTTGAATACCGTGATATGCGATTTCACCAAGTTAATGAGCTTTTCGTATTCTGCAATATTTTCTTCTCTTTGAGCAATTTGGGATTGAATACGTTTTTGATGGTCAACCATTTTTTGTTCTAGATTATCAGAAAATTCTTCAGCTTGATTATTCAGCATACTTTTAATCTTATCAACAGAGGTGTCAATATTTTGATTGATATCACTTTGAATGGTTGTTATCAATTCCGACTGAAGACTACTGAGTGTGTGGATATCGTCACTTTGGGCAAATCCTGTAGGGAATGCAGCACGAACTTTGTCAATATATTTTTCGCAAGAGATCGGGCATGAAGGAATTTTTATTTTTGAAAGGATCTCATTTAAAGGACACAACACATCATCTTCGTCAAAAGGACACTCGCCTTGTTTGAACACTTTGAGCATTGTGTTCTTCACATCAGTCTTTATCTTTTCTTCGTCAATTAAAATTTTTAATTTCCCAGCTAATAGATTTTCCACTTCCGCTATATACAAAGTTAAATTATCTATGACTTGCGCCGTTTCTGCAGAATATGTAGTATGAGTTACTTCGACTTGTTTTGTAAACCATCCAAATAACCCAGAATCGCGATCTTCTATTGTACTTGATACATGTTTATCCACTTTGAAGTTAGTGTAATTTCTAGATGATAAAATGAGGCTGTTTTTTAATTCAGCTAAGTTTGCCATGCAGTCATTTGCGGCTACCGTAAAAATAGAGGATATTTTTCGACGTGAGGAATCGATAGCATTTTCAGCGTACTTGATTTTATTCTTCAAATTGCTGAGATCTGCGGTTTCTAGATCCCGTTTGCTTCTTGTCGTATCCTCAATTATTGAATTTAACGTAATGACAACATCATGCAGTCGTTGAGAAACAATAGTATCATTTCTTGTCGATATAATTTTTTCTTTATTTTCGTATATTCTGTTCACTAAAGAATGAATTTCATTTATTCCAGATAATGCATTAAGCATTTTTATATCAGGCGTAAAATCAAAGCGTTTTTCTAGATTATTTTTTAAAGAAAGTTCTTCTGTGGAGAGAGGCTTATTTTGCCTCACTTTGTCCGACCAATTTTTAAATAGGGAAGACAAGAGTGCAGGTTTTCTTTGCGACAATTTTGTAAGAGCATCATTGGACGGCATCTTATTTAGCAATTGTCGGATAATTTCTCCATATCTATTTATTTTTTTAGAAGCAGTTTCTTTGTAAGCTTCTTCGAACGGACATTTAGATTTTTTGTAATCAAGTATCGCAGCATCTAATTTACTTCCAACAACAAGATATTCTTCAATATTTGCAGAAGGGAGTTTGTTAAGCATCAACGATACATCCTGTTCGTTCATGAACTGAGAACATGGCGATAACAGAAGAACAGCATCACATTCTGACAAAAACCGCATAGTCGCTTCGCTTCGTGAAGTAATAGGGTCATTTAAACCCGGAGTATCTATGATTTCTATGCCAATTTTATTCAAAATTTCGGCATCGCTGAATACTTCGATATAATTAACTATGGGAGTGAATTTTCCATCGGCACTAACATATTGATCCAAAGTTGAGCGATTACAACTATTAGTTTCGTCTATTTTTCCTAGTTTGCTTAAAATAGATTTATCTCTTTTTTCAACTTCTTCGACTAATTGAATGTAGGAACGAAGGCTTTCATCAAGTTCATGTAACTTCTGGTTTATGAATTTTTCTTGAGAAATTTTGGGGGGAGGTTTAAGGTGCACTTCTCTTTCGAAACCAAAACCTTCATTCTTCTTTTTCCAATCATCCAAATACACTTCATATTGCGACTGAATTTCTTCTTTGAGTTCTTTTGCCTTCTTTTCAATTTTGGCCCAATCGGTTTCTTCATAAAAATGGACAACCGTTTTGGGTTGTGTCGCATAGGATATTTTTGTAAGTGCCGCCGTCATGGGAATGCACGATTTGGGCAAGAGATCTTCTCCATTAAAAATAAATGTATTGAGAAAAGAGGACTTGCCCGCTTTCATAGCCCCAATGACACCAACTTTCAGCGTCCTATTTTTGTTTTCGGCATCTTTAAGATTTTTTTGAAAACCATTAAGTATGAGTTCGACTTTTTCACTTGCTTCAGGACCCACGAGATGCTTGTATGTAGAAAGCATTTGGCAAGTGGTTTGAAGTTGTTTCTCGAATATTTTAGCTTTGTTCAAATCAAGCATGATTAACCTCTAATTTATTTTGCATATCGCACAATAATTTGCAATCGTTAGATATGCTTTGCAGCAAGTCTTTAAATTCATTTTTACGCGATTCCTTTTGAATTCGAACATCTTGAAGTTGTTTTTCAATAGAATCCATAGTTTCGTCAACATTTTTCTGAAGCAATGCTACAAGTTTTTCGCTTTGTTCGCTAACAACAAGAGACAAATGTTCGTGCAATTTACATTTTATTTGGGGATAAATTACAGCTTTGATGTAATCCTGAATTTTTTCTTCTTCGGATGGGCCAAGAGCTTCTCTCAGCAGGGCGATAATATCTGGCAAGAAAACGATTACAGCTTCCAAAACAGGATTGATGAAATCAGTCAAAATAGCAAATAAGGAGGCGACATTCTTAAAAGTAGAGCCACTCTTTTGAACCTTTTTAAGGGTATCAACACCTTTGCCGATTCTTTGCAAATAGCCCTGTTCAATGTAGTTTTGCGCATTCTTTGCAACATTGGTAATCAGTCCTGTTACTTCAGTGGCATTAGAGCGATTTAAAACACCTTCAAAACTGATGTTTCTCATCATGTCATTTACTTGTCTTGCCGTAATATCCTTCAATGCATTGTTTACTGCAGGGCGAATAGATTCAATCAGGATTGCTTGTGCAGCTACTTCGCTTCCATGCATCAGAGCAGCAACAACAGAACTTTCCTGTGCAACCATGGCTGTATGGACTTCATCAAGAATGGCTTCAACAGCCTTTTCACCCATTGTATTTGCGATAGTTTTTTTCTGTGATTCAAAATAACTATGGAGATATGTCTTTGCCGCCTCAAATTCATAAATCTTTGAGTCTAAGTCATGCGTGTTCAAGCTAGAAGAATTCTCCATAATAGAGATTTCTGTTAAGAAGTTCTTTGCAATGATAAGTAGTCTTTTTTTTATAACATCATCAAAAATCTGTTGAACATCAAAATTTGAAATGGCAGTGGGAATAATATCGGCCGCATTATCAGCCCATTTGGATCCCTCGATTACTGGCACATTATCGAAGCCGTTAACTTCCAAGGAATCCTTACAGCTTTCCATAACCGCTTTGACTTCGTCCGTAGGTTTTTCATCCGCTCTATTCACTATTATACTGATGTACTTACTATATTGTGAAATTTCGCGGAGAAATCGGATATCTTCACTTATAAGAGAACCGTTGTTAACGTTCATTACCAAAATGTAAGCGGATCCATTGTTAATGTAATTTTTCAAGGCATTGTTGTGCGCATCATTTCCTGAATTGTAGCCCGGAGTATCTACAAAAGTAAAATCCGAATACTTCTTCAGATTCTCAGAATTGACATAAAATTTTGCTTTTTTGAATCCTTTAAGAGCATCTTTGGCAGAAGGGGCAATATCCACTTCTGAATTGTCATCTCTGACTCCCACAAAATGGTGTTCCTCGTTGGTGGAGTAGAGTTCCGTAGCGAGGGCTGTCGTGGGATCGTCATCCTCAAGTAGTAAATCGTCTTCGCCAATAAATTTATTCAGTAGGGAGGATTTACCAGCATTCCATTGACCAACGACAAGAACATTTATGTTAAAGTGCGATATAAAATCTTCTAGTTCTTGGAGTTGGCTTTGAAAGAAATCACTGTCATAATGGCTTGCAACTTGTTTGAGTTTGCTGATAGTAGAATCGAATTTATTTTTTTCAATTGTTTTCATAACCATAAATCCTTATAACAATTTCTTCGAAAAAACGGCTCTTTCTAAATGTAATCAAAGATTTTTCAAAAAAAGCTCTCTTTCTCGAAAAATCTCACATTTTTCTTACATTTCTTTATTTTTCGCATTCTACACAACCAGAACCTAGCGCTTACCCCTCCCCTCGATGGTTCTTCTCGTAAATTTTGTCAATTGCGGCTCCGACGGGGCTGTGTTGCACCTTGTCAATGGCCGCTAACGACTTCTCTTCGGCATCGTCCAAGAAGTTCATCACCTTGTTATAGACGCGATCGCAGGCGGATTCCCATGAGGGTGTAATGTCCTCGAAGAAATCCGCAATACTTTCAAGGCGCTTGCTAACGCTCTCCTTGAAGTTCTCGGTCGCATCAGGGAACAGGTCGTGTGCGATGTCGTAGATGTCGTCAAGGAGACTCGTAGATTCCTCTTCAGTATTGATTTCTTCTGCGGCGACTTCTTCGGCTTCGATTTTAACGTTTTTATACACATTCTTCATAAAAGACCTTTTTTTTAGTGGTTCTAAAGTCTAATTTAAAAGCATTTTCGCCTTGCTCAAATGGGCATTTTTTTGCCGTTCCGAATACTGGAACCCGAAATGTCTGCAAAATGCCTTAATCGAGTCAAAAACGGCAAGTTCGCCCCCAAAATGGAACTTCTAATTTTACGACAAAAAGCCCGTACTTGTCCTAGAAAATGTCTTAGGAATGTCCTAGAAAGTCGTAGAAATTTACACCAGAAATTAGCTATATTTGCCCCCGAAAAAGAAGATTCTCCAAGAGGAAATACAATGTCTTTTATTCAAGAACTTAAAGAAAAAGTCCTCAACGGTTACGAAACGACACGCGAGGATGCGATTCAGCTTTTAAACGCAGACCTCGACGAACTTACGCAAGCGGCAGACGAAATTCGCAAAAAATTTTTCGGCAACGATTTTGACTTTTGTGCCATCGTGAACGCACGCAGCGGTCGCTGCTCCGAAAACTGCAAGTACTGCGCACAAAGTAGCTACTACCACACAGGCGCTCCTGAATACAAACTTTTGTCCGAAGAAGAAATCCTCGCAGACGCGAAGCAGAAAGAAGCGGCAGGCATTCCCCGCTATTCCATCGTCACGTCGGGACGCACGCTCAGCAATGCGGATGTAGAACAAATTAGCAATACGGTTCGTCGCATCAAGAAAGAGACGAAACTTTCCGTATGCCTTTCGGCGGGGCTTTTAAAACGCGAACAGTTCGACAAGCTCAAGGAAGCTGGCCTCACCCGCTTCCACAACAACTTGGAAACGTACCGTAGGCATTTCCCGGACGTTTGCACGACGCATACTTACGACGATAAAATCGCAGCTCTGCAAAACGCACTCGCCGCAGGTCTTGACATTTGCAGTGGCGGCATCATGGGGCTTGGCGAAACGATGGAAGATCGCATCGACATGTGCATCGACTTGCGGAAACTTGGAGTCAAATCTACGCCGATTAACGTTTTAAACGCTATTCCGGGTACGCCATTCGAAAAGCTTACCCCGCTTACAAACGACGAATTTTGTCGCATCGTGGCAATTTACCGATTCATCAATCCGCATGCGTTCTTGCGACTTGCCGGAGGGCGCGGAGTCCTTGGCGACAACGGAAAAAAAGCGTTCAAGAGCGGAGCGAACGCGACCATCACAGATGACATGCTCACCACCACGAGCATGCAAAGTGACAGCGATTTCAAGATGATTAAAGAACTCGGATTCTGCCCGCACGGATTTTTAGAATAAAAATTTTTTTCTAAAGCCATAATAATGTAAATTTTACTTGATGGCTTTTGGAAGTCGCCTTATTATGGGAATTGTTTTCATTTGCAGTTTGGGATTGCTCTCCGACTGCGCTTTTCCTGTACGCCCCGGATACGACCGAAAGAGAGGTTCCTACAAGCGTTACAGAGTCGCAAAGAAAGCTCCCGAAAAAATTGACTCCACCTCCATAAATCCGCAAGAGGAATTGGTGCTGGAAGAAAAACTTGCAGCCGATTCGAAAAAAGGTGTGAAAGTTACGGACACAGACTCCATAAGCGTTGCTGACGAACAAAAAGCAAGTTCACAAGATTCCACATCGCAAGATTCGACAAAGCAAACAACCGTAGCAACGAACGACTCGACCAGCAACAAAGAACAGAAAGGTTCTGGAGAACAAGTTCAAAAGCAAGACAGCGTCGCAAAGAAAGTTGTTGTTGTTCCCAAAGAAAAAAAAGAAACGAAGCCCGCAGCAAAGCCTACGAATCTTGAAAAATACGCCAAGGAATGGCTCGGGGCAAAATACGCCTATGGGGCAGCCAGCAAACGCAAGACGGACTGCTCTGGCTACGTGATGCAAGTTTACAAGGGCTTTTACAACATTGCGCTAGACCACAACGCACAACGTATGTACGACGACGGTCGCGGTTATTCCATCAAGCGCACAAAATTGCAAGAAGGTGACCTCGTATTTTTCGGAAATTTCTGGAAAATCAGTCATGTAGGAATTTATTTAAAAGGTAATCGATTCATCCACGCGAGTACAAGCGACGGAGTGGTCATTACACCAATGGATGATAAATATTGGGCGTCCAAATACAAGGGCGCAAGGCGGTTTAAATGAGGCACGGCCTTCGGCCTAGAGGATTGAGGCATGAGCTCGCTCCCGATGGTCGCTTTGAGCTATGAGCATAGTCCCATCCTCCTAACCTCTTTTTTTTCTTTTTATATTTCGTACTATGAAAAAAATAGCATTTCAAGGGCGCCGCGGGGCCTATAGCGAAAGTGCCGCGTACCATCTCTTCGGAAACAACATCGAAGTGATTCCGATGGATACTTTCGAACAAATTTTCCAAGGCATCGAAACAGGAGCCATTGACGGAGGAGCCATCCCTATCGAAAATTCTACGGCGGGTTCCATTTACGACAATTACGACTTGCTTTTCAAGTGGCGTCATCCGATTGTCGCCGAAGTCAAATTGCAAATCGAGCATACGCTTTGTGCGTTACCGGGAACAAAACTCGAAGACCTCCGCGAAGTGCTGAGCCACCCGCAAGGACTCGCCCAGTGCAGTCGCTTTTTCGGACAACATCCGAACATCAAGAGTACAGCATTTTACGACACCGCCGGAAGTGCCGAAGAAATTGCGAAGCGCGGAGACAAGCACATCGGCGCGATTGCTAGCGCTTACGCAGCAAAATTCTACGGTCTCGACATCCTCAAACAAGGGCTGGAGAACATTCCCGGCGTAAACTTCACACGCTTTTATGCCATCCAAAAAACGGCAATCGAGCTACCCGACTTTACGGACAGAGAACAAGCGGCAGACATCAAAACGACGCTTTTGTTCATGCTGAGCGATTCTGGAAAATCCGGCGCTTTGTACGAAGCTCTCGGATGTTTCGCCAAACGCAACCTGAACCTCACGCGAATCGAAAGCCGCCCGCATCCCGACCGTCCATGGGAATACATTTTCCACCTTTCATTCGAAGGGAGTCCCAAAGACCCGAACGTCGTAGAAGCTCTTATGGAACTGCAAGAATATACAGACTTTATCTATAGACTCGGAAGTTTCCACAAAGGCAAAACGGAGCGATTGAGCTATGAGCCGTAAGCAATGAGGTCGCTCCCGATGGTCGCTTTGAGCGATGAGCAGTGAGCTTTGAGCGATGAGCAGTGAGCTTTGAGTTTTCATTAGGCGGCGAAGCCGCGATTATAAGAGGCTCAAAGGGGTGTCGCCCCGACCTCAAAGCGAAGCGTGCTCAAAGCTCACTACCTCCTAACCCCTGAAACCTGAAACCTAAACACCAACCACTAACCACTGTTTACTTACCTATGACCTACACACGTACAGACAGAAAACCTGAAGAATATCGCAATCTCAAGATGACCACGGGCTTTATTTCGAGCGCCGACGGTTCCGTCCTCATCGAAATGGGACGTACCCGCGTCATCTGCAACGCCACCCTCCTCCCGAAAGTCCCGGACTGGCTCGCCGGTCGCGGCACGGGTTGGATTACCGCCGAATACAGCTTGCTCCCGCAGAGTACGGGCAAGCGCGTGGAACGCGAGCGCAAAGGCGCAAGCGGTCGCACTCAAGAAATCCAGCGTCTCGTGGGACGTTCGCTGCGCGGAGCCGCTGACCTCGCCGCACTCGGCGAGAACGCCATCGTTGTCGATTGCGACGTCATCGAAGCTGACGGCGGCACGCGCACGGCCAGCATCATCGGCGGCTTTGTTGCTCTTGCGATTGCAGTAAAGAAAATTAAGGAACGCCTCGGCATTACGCAGCAGATTTTAAAGCACGGCATCACCGCGATTTCTGTGGGCGTCGTGAGCGGTAACCCGCTTTGCGACCTCTGCTACGTCGAAGATTCCGCTGCAGATGTCGATATGAACGTCGTAATGCAAGACGCGAAAAACTTCATCGAAGTGCAAGGCACTGGCGAACACGCGAGCTTTGACCGCGACATGCTCAACACTCTCCTCGACCTCGGCGAAAACGCCTGCAAGGACATCTACAAAAAGCAGATGGAACTTATCGGCGGGGAATTACCGTAAGTTTAGAGTAGAGACGAGAGAGGAAACTTGTCCTAATAATTATAGCTTGGAGTTTTAGACTCGTTAGGAAGAAGTTGACCAGGGCTCGTGCGTCGCGCATCGAGTCCTTTAAAATTCGGATTTAATTTTTTCAAGTCCTTAGACTTTACCTCGGCCTGAATATCAAGCAGATGTTTTTCCCATTCTTGAAGCGCACCATCAAGTTCCAAACGAGCATTGAGCATCAATTCCTTGAGTTGCATGAGTTCCAGCATGCGATCGCGCTTCATCACCCAAAGTTCTTCTTCTTCGGGCATGCGTTCGATGTTGAACAAAAGATTCATGTAATTTTTTTCAGCTTCGCGATACGCTTTGTACGTATCCTCATAAACTAAATTACGGTCATCGGCCATCGTCTGCTGAGACGAGACGTGTGTCGCACAGCCGACAAAGCCGAAAGCAACAGGAATAAGCAATAAAGAAAACGTTAAATGCATAACTTTAAAGTACAAAAATCTAGAGACGAGAATCTATGGATCCTATCGGGGCTTCGCCCCTCCAGGATGACAGAAACCAACTGTGGCAAAGCCTCATTTCTCACAGCTCATTGCTGATGGCTCACGGCTGATTGCTGACGGCTCAATGCGACCGACTATAAGTCGCGAACTTCTACTCTGCGGCTTCGGGCATTTCACGCTTGATATTGTAGAGTCGTTCGTGCGTGACGTGGCTCGTAAACGTGACCGTGTCCTTCGTCTCAGGATGAATCATCATATGCGTCCCGACCTTGACCTCTCGTTCCTGACAAGGGAGTCCAGTTTCCGGTTCAATCATGACTTCAAACTCGGTGCGGTACTCGCCCTTGTGGCCTGAGGTATAAGCCTTAAACTTGTCTGGAACGATTTTGCTGCCCACATGCTGTTCCCAAATAAAATAAGGGAAACTTTCGCTTTCGTTCAAATAGACAACGTAGTCCAAGCACTTGCGGTGGTCGCGGTTCGTGAAGCCCTTCGTCACAACGGAATCAATTTTAATCAACGCAAAGTTCAAACGCCCTTGCTGCTTGAGGAGTTCAGTAATGTTCCCCTTGACCGGCACAACGCCCTTGAGCAGATGGTCCATTTCCCAACGATGCTTTTCCAAGCGCTTGAGGTGCGGCTTGTACTCGGGGTTCAAGAGCTGTTGGCGCCAACGACTCGGCATCGGAACGTGAGCCAGCAACGTATCGTAACCGTCATCAATTCCTGTGAGATTCGTCACATTTCTATCGACCGCCGAGAGATCCACTTCCTTGATGCGCCAAGCAAGTTCAGTCGGCATAAAATTCTTGAGGTATCCGCGAGACTTGTCGATGACGTAGTTACGCTTGGCAAATGTCGTATCACCCTTGGATGAGTAATTCACGTCGGCATACGTCGCCGTGATCGTTCCCATTTTTTCTTCGCCCTTCAAGTCCAAAGTAGCGTAGTAGCTTTCGACATACAGTTCCAAGGTCACAGGAGCGCTTAATTTATAGTCAACAGACACTTCGGATTCGCTGCAAGCGGCAAGCATTGCAGCAAGGCACATTCCACTCAAGAATTTTATTTTATTCATCAAATTAACCAATTATTGATTGACAATAGACAACTGCTTTGAAGCAATCAGGCCCTTTTCGGAAGAGACTTCGATAACAACCGTTCCAGGGGCTTTGAGCTTCGTCATTTCGCGGGCTGTTGCGTAGCCGCCACGGCGAGAGCGAGCTTCAAGGGTAAAAGCATCCAGTTTATCGGAAACACGGAAATCATGTTCCCACAGTTTTTCGCCTTTTTTGGCAAGCGTGCCTTCGTAGAACGCAAATTTCAGGGTATTGAAGTCAAAACCCGTTCCGTAACGCAACTGGATGATGAGTTCATCGGCCATCCTGAATACGCTACCCGTATCGGCAACATAACCTACAGCCGGATTCCATTCACGGCCACAGGCAATAACCGGTTCAGATTTTGAGCACCCTGCAAACAAAGCTCCCAAGGCGAGAGTTGCAAGCATAACGACTTTATGTGTTTTTTTCATTGGATCCCTCTCTTTTTTGCCCAACAGCACCCATTAAATTAGTAAAAATGTTATCGGCAAAGTACAAACATCATCTCAAGATGGGGCGTTTGAGGGTAAAAAGCGAATCCTTCGGCACGAGAAAGTGTAAAACCGACCTCTGCAAACTTCGCATAATCGCGAGCAAGCGTTACCGGGTCGCAAGAAACGTAAATTAATCTATTCACAGAACTTTTTACAATGGCATTTAGTGCCTCTTTGGGCAGTCCCGTACGCGGAGGGTCAACAATTAATGTTGCAGGTACATCGACGACATTTTCAAGCAACCAATCTTCCGCAGGCGCAGAAACGTTTTCCGCAGGCACTGACAAATTAACTTTCGCGTGTTTCAAGCACCATTCTTCACGTTCAACGGTCGTAATCTTCTTGAATTTATCCTGCAAAATACAGGCAAAGAAACCAACACCGCTGAACAAGTCAATCAGCCAATCGTTCGTCGCCTTGCCGCTCGCAAGGCCCTCATCCACCGCCTTGCGAACGGCATCGACAAGTTCCGGGAGGAGTCCCAAATTGCTTTGGAAAAACACGGAAGCATCCGCTTCGATTTTGCGACCGCCAATTTCGACAACGCTTATAGCGTGCTTATCGAAATCGGACTTGTGCATTCCCGGATAGTAAAACGAAATTTCACCTTTGCCGTTGTCGAAAATGTTCACATCGAGTTCGCGAGGGAGCCTGCGAAAGTCGTCGCGACCGCTTGCATTTTTTGAACCGCCCGCGAGCCCTTCACTGATGAGCGCTGCGGCTGGCCCACGCAAAAATTCGTTCAACGCATCCGTCAGCACCGGGCAATTTTCAAACGGCACGATGTTGTTACTTTCTTCGCCGCGAAAGCCAAAGCGCGCGCCGTTAGCAGAACCACTTCGATTCGCCAAACCGTCTCGATTCGCAGAACCTGTATCGCCGCCGGAATTGCTGCCGCAACCGCCGCGGAACACGACGCGGGCACGGTTCCTGTAGCCCCAAGCGTTCCCTGTGTGGATGACAAAATCTTCGGGCAGCTCCGCATGCGCCAAACGCCTAAAATTTTCGCGTTCGACTTTTTCGAGGTATTCCGCCTGCTTTTCAGAAGCCAAATGCTGCAAGCTGCAACCACCGCATTTTCCGTACAGCGGACAAAGCGGCTTCACGCGATCGGGGCTCGGTTCAATCACTTCGACAACGCGGCCCTTGGTAAAATCCTTCTTCTGGAACGTGAGACGCACCTTGCAGAGTTCGCCCGGCAGCGCACCCGCCACAAAGCACACGCGACCATCTTCCAAGCGAGCCATGCCCTCCCCCCCCTGCACCATCTTTTCGATGCGGAGCGTGAAGCATTCGTCGCCTTGCAGTTCGCGACTGGACCTGCGACGGTCGTTGTTGCTGCCTAGGCGACAATTGCCACTGCCCGAACAAACTTTGCCGCAGTTCATGCGGTCCCGGTTCAAGCGATTGTTTCTGCGGAAGTCTGCCATGAACGAAAAAATAGATTTTTTAATGACGTTCTTTTAATATGCAAAGAAAAAGGCCCACCGCTAATTAAGCAACAGGCCGCAGATAGCCGCAACAGAGTGACTTTATTATTCGTTTGGTTGAGAGTTGTAAAGAATAACCACGGGAATTGTATTCTCCAGCAATGCATCACGGAGACCTAAGACGACGACTTCCATCTCCGGCTTGTGGTATGTCTTCTTTTTTTGCAGAACGATTTCTTGGCTACGCATGCTCATTCCCTAGAAAAAATTAACCTTCTAATCTGCAAGATATTAATTTGCACCACCATTCTCGTAAAGAGAACCTTCCAACAGCGGGTTTTCATGCTTAATATCGATAATTTCCATTTTCGGAGCGGAATATTCTTTTTTCTGTTCCATTTCGTTATTCATTTTAATGTTCCTTTTTTGTTAAAGATAGTTTTTTTTAAAGTTTTTAAAAGGGGGGGGAGGTTAAAACCGCGCAAGCTGGCCCCGGCCCTTCGACATAAGGTTGGTGAGCCTGTTGAACCACAGGGACCTTAATCCGGGGTGACAGTTAGGCGGCGAAGCCGCCTCTCTCGTCTTTCGTCTTTCGTCTATCGTCTATTATAATACGCTCCTTTCGCTTTTTTGCCATTGCCTACGCGTCGGCCCTTGAGGTCGTATGTTTGCTTGGTGCGCGGCAGCATGCGAATTTCGCCAGTGGCGGGGTTCATGCGGCCGATGACGGTCGTGTGTTCCTTACCGCCAACGCTATCCTTGTCGCCATACACGATGACGATGTCCATGCTATTGAGCGAAGCTGTCTCGCTTGCTGCAACACCCATTGGCTTTTTAGCAGACAAACTGTTCTCGGCAGAACTTGCCGGGGCCAGTACGTCCGCAAAACGGTACCTGGAGACCTGCGATGCCTTCGGCTGAGTCCCGGAATCATCATCAGAGCAATCCAAGCCATTGTCTGTTTTCTTGCATTCCACCAAGTAGGCACGGAACGGATTCGCCCAGTTATTGCCTCCAAACTGCACGAACTCGCCGATTTTAGCCCCGCTGCGCTCTGCGGCGGAAAAAGCCCAAAGGCGACCTTCATTGATAA
>Ga0310786_10007682_pt1 | contig 14016 bp, 7 predicted proteins | sample AusTroGonzalo_MG_FD_203881 | JGI IMG/M metagenome (GOLD analysis project Ga0310786, IMG submission 203881) | Bovine rumen microbial communities from tropical cattle in Woodstock, Queensland, Australia - Gonzalo_03 (v2) (version 2) | ecosystem: Host-associated > Mammals > Digestive system >... | reverse complement strand
ACCATGTTTTAACTAATTATACAATTACAGCGCTCTTCTGAGCTACCATATATATAACGTAAAACTCTGGTCTACGTGGTACCCTTTTCGATTATTATGGTGATATACTTTTCAATTACTATTTACACACAGGCAAACACCACTAACGACAGTAAGTAAAACAGTTTCTTCATATCCTTTTTTATGCTTTCGCTGTGCAAAAATAAGCATTTTTCCTATAAGTTGTATCAAAAGGGGCGTTTCATTTTTGGCCGATTTTTTCGATTTTTGATGCGAAACAAAGAGCCAACCACCTGTAACACAAACAATTGGCTCTTAATATCCCTATTTTAAAAATGAAACGCTGACATGGGTCAGGGGTCGGTTCTCTGACCCATTTGAGACTTTCTAGTAGGGCGCAAGGGGTCAGGCACTTCTGCGCCTAATTCTGCGCCCAGACGTGAAAAAGTAGCCCATGAAGAAGTCTATCAATTATCACAAACAACCGAACAAAATCTCCATAAACAACCGAATGATATTTCCACAAATAACCGAACAAAATCACTACAAACAACCGAAAAAGCATTAAATAATTTGTATAATTCAATAATTATCAGTATCTTTGCCGCCAAATCCTCATAAAGCCTCGCGGAGCCAAGTGGACTTATCGGGAGAAAGATGGGATGAGAGGACATTGTAACAAGGTGACGGTTATATGAGGCTTAAGCCCAAAACATGATCGAACTTTAGTTTATACGTATTGTCAGAGAAATTAATTCGCATGACATGGTCAGAGGGACATTGTCTGGCAAGCTCAAGCGCCACATGTCCCATCGTGCGACGGAGGTTAATCTCCACACAGGGATTCAGCAGGAAGTGTTGCTGGTCATCACCGCGCACCACCATCATATCCACGCCGAAGGGACCGGCATATTGACCGCGATAGAGTTCGCCGAGATATGTACAAATCTTCTCTTGAACTGCATACAATAAATCATATGATATATAGTGATTTATCATTTCACGCTTTTCTTCTTCAGGCGCAAGGATATTACCAGTGTAGGCACCATTCTGTGTATGGAACAGCGAGAGACCTAAATAGCGTACCTGCCCCTTGCCATCGCTCTCAAACTCCATGCCGAAATCCTTCACCTTATGGCAATAGGTTTCTATGACCACACTCCCTTGTGAAGCAATGATATTTTGGATCCATCGCTGCTGGTATTCATTGAGGCAATTGTCAATAAATCGGACACCTCTCCCACTACTGCTCCACGGCGCCTTGACCACAATCTGACGATGATTCTGAAGCGCCTGACGGACCTCCACCATCAGATCTGCCCGCCAAGATTGTCCGACGGTTCCTTCAAACTCCAGCTCTCTCAACAAATCCACTGCATACTTCCGATGCGACAGATCGCGGATCACCGCTATATCCTCCTCCGTAGGCACCGCCTCGATGCCATGTCTCATCAGGAAACTGCGCAAGGCCAGATCCCAGCCCCAAGGCTCGACAGCGGAGAGTGGAGAGTGGAGAGTGGAGAGTTGACGTTTATCGATGAAGCCATTGAACTGCCGATGCATCAAACGGGAAAAAGCCGTCCTGGCCAACTCGACATCATCTACCAGCACATAGTCATCATCGTCTGCCCAGATGGCAGGCAGATAGCCCAGGTCATGCCGAAGCTGCCGCCCAGCATGTGGCGAGGTGAAATTGCTGAGGTTCGCAGCCAAAGCAATATCGTGTTCAGGGTTGAAGATATATAAAACCGCCATTTGGCGGGCAAAGGTAATAAAAAACTATGAAACCAACTACGATTTCGCGGATTTTTATGATCTTTGCGGCATAAACTCAAAATATTACCCGGCAATATCATTGATTTAATACCCTCCTGAAGTATATCCATGCAATTTCTTCCGAAAATATTTGGTAATATGGATATTTTGTAGTATTTTTGCACAATGTTATAACATTAAATTAAAATTATGCCAGTAAAGATACTAAGTGTAGACGATGAAATGGATCTGGAATTGCTGTTGACACAGTACTTCCGTCGTCAGATCAGAAAAGGTGCGTATGAGTTTAAGTTTGCCCATAACGGGCTTGAGGCGCTAACCATGCTCCTGAAGGAAAAAGACTTCGATATCATTCTCAGCGATATCAATATGCCAGAGATGGACGGACTGACGCTGTTGACAAAAATCAACGAGATGCAGAATCCGGCCTTGAAGTGCATCATGGTGTCTGCATACGGAGATATGGGTAACATCCGCCAGGCCATGAACAATGGCGCTTTCGACTTTGCCACGAAGCCCATCGACCTCGACGATCTGAGCGTGACCATCGAGAAAGCCATAGAGCAGATAGGCTATATCAAGCAGATGCAGAAGGAACACAACCAGCTGGAGTCTATCAAGGGCGACCTGGCTGTGGCCCGCGAGATACAGCAGGCCATTCTGCCACGCATCTTCCCGCCATTCCCTGAGAACGCGGACCAGATTGATATTGCTGCCTCGATGAATGCTGCCAAGGACGTGGGCGGTGACTTCTATGATTTCTTCCGCATCGACGAAGAAAGGATTGGTTTCGTGATTGCCGACGTGAGCGGAAAAGGTGTACCTGCTGCCATCTTCATGGCTGTGAGCAGAACGCTGATCCGTGCCACAGGCATCAGAGGCGTCAGTCCAGCGGAATGTATCAACTATTCTAACGCACTATTGGAAAAGGAATCCGTCAACAACATGTTTGTGACCGTGTTCTACGGCATCTACAACATCATGACAGGCGAGATCAGATATACCAATGCCGGTCACAATCCACCCTACGTGCTGAAGCAGAACGGCAGCTTGGAGAGATTCCCCGTCTCGGGTGACATGGCCATCGGTATCTTTGGTGACTTTGAATATTCTGAGGCCACACTCCAGCTGGAGCATGGCGACACCCTGCTGCTCTATACCGACGGTGTGACGGAAGCCATCAACCCCAGTGAGGAGGAATACGGCGAGGAGCGGTTGTGCAAGGTGCTTTCCCAATGCAGCCAATTCAACTGTCAGCAGATTATCGATGCCGTGAAGGCCGATGTAAAGACCTATGCCGATGGGGCTGAACAGAGTGACGACATTACGCTGCTGGCGCTGAAGAGAGTTGCTTCTTAAGTCACTGATTAATAAAGATCATCAGTGACATAATATTAAAAATTGAACTTTTTAAACATTGAAAGCTAAGAGTATCATAACGGCGTGCGCAGGAGTGCTGTTGGCGGGAGCGGCGGCAACAGGATTCATAGGCTGGCAGGCGGAAAGCCAGAAAGTGAAAAACCTGGAGCAGCAGGTGGCCGCGCTGCATTTGCAGGATATGCGTTCTGCAGTAGACAGGAGTGTGAGTAAACAGATGGAGGAGATTGCCAACGAGCAACGGGAAATCTCCGACGAGAAGCGTGAGGAGGCACTCCAGCAGACCCGCGTGGCCAATGAGATGCGCCTGCGCTCAGAAATGGAGCGACAGAATGCCCTCATCGCTGAGCGGAATGCCGTGGCCTCAGAAAAGAAAGCCCTTGAGGCTTCGGAGGTTGCGGAGAACCAGCGGCAGATGGCCGAGCACCAGAGGCTCTTAGCGGAGTTGTCGAAACAAAAGGCAGACACGCTGAGTTATATCGCTCTGGGACGCTCCTTGGGCTCGATTTCCACCATCCAGTCGCAGGCAGGCAATGAAGACATCGCCAATCTGCTTAGTTACGCCTCGTATCTTTATACGTCACGCTATGGAGGTGACATCTATTACCCTGCCGTCTTCCAGGCACTGATGCATTCGAGCCAAAGTGTGGTCTCATGGACGGAGCATTCGGGGGCGGTGATGAACGTGGAATATATGCCGGGCGAGGACAACCGACTCGTGTCTGTGAGCAACTATGGCGAGATCATCCTGAGCGAAAGGCCACGGGTAGACGAGCTTGGCTCGGGAATAAGGCAAGGGGACCGTCTTCTGACAAGGACGCTCTTCAAAAACAATGACTTTGATTTCCGCGATGTCATCATCAACCATTCTACAGGCTATATCTATGCCGTCAGCCGCTCTGGTCATTTAGTCATTATCCAAAATGACCTCAAGACCGTCAAGACCATTGTCCTCGACAATATAGAACACCCTATGCGACTTCATGACATCAGCGACAACAACCTCCTGATTATCGGTGAGAACAGTCTGGGACTGTTTGATACGAAACGTAATATCATCAAGGGCACCAAACAGTTGGATTTCCGCGTGATAAAAGGTTCGCGAAAGAACGGCCTGCCCTTACTCTTCGACGATAAAGGCAAGATGCATTTAGTGACAGGCCTCGAAAACATCGACACGGAGGATGTGCCTGTGCCGGGCACTGTGACGGCCTATTGTGAATCGAAGAACACCGGAATCGAAGCCTACGGCATGAACGACGGCACCATCTGGCTCATCTTCAAGAATGGAAAGAAACAGCAACTCTTAGGCCATCGCTCACGCATCTCAAAAATGAAGCTCAACGGCCGCCGGCTCTTCTCTGCCAGCTACGACGGCAAAGTGAACCTCTGGATTACCGACAACAACAAGGTGGAGCCCATGACCCTCATAGAGACGAAGAACTGGATTATGCACTTTAACTTCGACTCAACAAAGAATACCTTCTGGATGGGTGATTCGAAAGGCGGCCTGACAGCCGTCAACATCTCTATACCTATCATGGTGGAATCGGTCAAGAAAAAACTCACGCGAGACCTGACCACCGAAGAATGGAACTACTTCATTGGACAGAGTGTACCATACGAATCTTTTATAGTGAAAAGTGAATAGCGAATAGTCATGATGAAAAGAGTTTCTTATAATAAAATGAGATGGTTGGTGAGCGTGCTGACAGTACTGTTCACTATTCACTATTCATTATTCACTGCGTCTGCCCAGGGTATTCCCTTCTTCCGTAACTACCCGGCGGAGGCGTATCATGCCAACAACATGAACTTCGACATTGAGACCGATGAAAACGGCAATATCTTCGTGGCAAACTTCGAAGGTCTGTTGTATTACGACCATGCTGAATGGCGTATTATCCGCACCCCTGGAACGACGCGCGTCACCGTGTGCTTCAGAGCAAGTGACAACCAGATATGGGTGGGCGGCTACAACTACTTCGGAAAGATCAAGATAAAGGCCAATGGTGAGATCTACCTCAACAGAATCGGTAGTCAGGACCTGTTCCGTGGCGAGGTCAGGGAGATCTTCGAGGAAGACGATAATCTTCGCTTCGTGGTCAGCAACGGCATTATCTACGATGTCAAGAACGACCAGGTGAGTGTGTATAAGAAAGTAGATGAGAAATCGATGAAGATGGGCATGCTCGATGTGGTGAACGTCGATGCCCTGGAGAAAGGCGAGAAAGAGGTGGCCATGCTCGACACCATATTAGAAGAGTCTGTGGGCAACGGCATCACAGCCATTCTGAGGAAAAATGCCGGTCTGCTTATCAGAGACGACAATACCCGCACAAGCTATTCCATTACCGATGCCAATGGCCTCTGTTCAAACGATATTGCATACGGCGCCTTCGATGGTAAGGGGCAATTATGGGTATCGACGGGCAAAGGATTGTTCTCCGTACAGATACCGTCGGCTTATTCGCGTTTCACAGCTGACGAAGGACTTACCGGCAGCGTATTGTCGCTGGAAACACTCAACGGAAAGATCTATGCCGGCACCGACGACGGTCTGTTCCGACAGGAGGGCATGCGGTTTGTCAAAGTTCCCGGTGTCAATTTTGCATGCTGGGACATGAAGAAATACGGCAAGGACCTGCTGGTCGCTACGGCAGACGGTATCTACCGTCTTTCGTCTGATGGCAAAGTGTCGCTTCTCACCAACGCCACCTCTTTGTGCTTAGTGTTTGAAGGCGACATCATCTATAGCGGTGAACTCACCGGAATCTTTCAGATGAGTGCCAACGGTCAGAACCGTAAGAAAGTATGTAGTTTAGAGAATGTCAGGAAACTGCTGAAAGACAACCAAGGCGTGATCTGGGCACAGAGCCTCTACGGTTCCGTTTGGATGAAGAAAACCAACGATAGCAATTTCACGCTATACAAAAACGATAAGAAGGCAGAGTCGATGTCGACTATCGTTCCCGTTAACGGACAGGTGCAAGTGGTGAGTGCCGAAGATACAAAACCCTTCCCCTACCCGCTCTTCTCTTTCATAGACGACAAAGGCATCACCTGGCTGACGAATAATGAGGGAAAGGGTCTTTACCGCTGGAAGGATGGCAAACGACAGGAGGATATGAAGCAGCTGCTGTATCCCATGGAGGAGACCAACGTTCGTACGCTGTTAATCCAGAACGACAAGATATGGATTGGTGACGACAAAGGACTGACGGTGATCGACACCAAAATGAAAGACCCGATGCTTGACATTCAACCCAAACTCATGATCCGTTCTGTCGTATTGAACAGCGACAGCGTGCTCTGGGGTGGCTTCGGCCCCATGCCGGAAATGTTGGCAGACCTGAATCACTCAGAAAACAACTTGTCATTCACTTTCTCACTCAATTATATACCCATCGTAGGAAAGACAATGTACAGGTACCGGTTAGACGATGCCAAATGGAGTGCATGGACTACCAACACCCATGCCACTTACATCAATATAGCCGATGGTACCCACGCTTTCAGCGTTCAGGCAATGGATGCCATCGGCCGACAGTCTGACATCGTCAGCATGAGGTTCAACATCACCCCACCCTTCTACAAACGGTGGTACATGAACATGGTCTACCTATTGGTGCTGCTTGTCATCATCTATGTCCTCGTCCAACTCCGCCTGCGCAAGCTGCAGAAAGACAAGATACGTCTGGAGAATGTGATCCAGGAACGTACGGCAGAAGTGGTAAAACAGAAGGATGAGATTGAGGAGAAGTCAAAAAGTCTGGAAACAGCCCTCAAGGACCTGGGTGAAGCCCAGCACGAGCTGATACGTCAGGAGAAGATGGCCACCGTAGGTAAGCTGACACAAGGACTCATCGACCGTATCCTGAACCCGCTGAACTACATCAACAACTTCGCCAAGCTCTCCGAAGGTCTTGTGAAAGACGTCAAGGCCAACGTGGAAGACGAGAAGGGCCAGATGGACGAGGACAACTACGAAGACACGATGGACGTGCTCGACATGCTCAGCGGCAATCTGCAGAAAGTGGGTGAACACGGCCAGAACACCACCCGTACCCTCAAGGCGATGGAAGAGATGCTGAAAGACCGCAGCGGTGGTATTGTGCCGATGAACCTTACTGCTATCGTCAGACAGGATGAGGAGATGCTGCAAGAATATTACAAAAACGAAATCGCGCAATACGGTATCCAGATCACGACGGACTGTCCTGAAGGAGAACTGAATATTGACGGCAATGCCGAACAGCTGAGTAAGACCATTATGAGCTTGCTTGGCAACGCTGTATATGCCGTTGTGAAGAAAGCCCAGAGACAGAAGGACTACACGCCAGCTATCCACCTCAGCGTCAAATCTGCCGCTGACAACATTCAGGTGACTATCCACGACAACGGTATCGGTATTGAAGATACGATCATCGACAAGATATTCGACCCCTTCTTCACGACGAAGACCACTGGCGAGGCTTCTGGCGTAGGACTGTATCTGAGCCGCGAAATCATACAGAATCACGGCGGTGACATACAGGCTAAGTCGGTCAAGGATGAATTTAGCGAGTTTACCTTTACAATACCCATCAATAAAGCATAGCACTATGGAACAGATCGAACAGCTCAAGGAGCAACTCAAGAAACAGGAGAAGCTGGCATCGCTGGGAATCCTCAGCGCCGGCATTGCCCATGAGATACAGAATCCGCTGAACTTTGTGATCAACTTCAGCAAGATGTCGGGCAAACTTCTCAAAGACCTCGAGGAGATTGTGGAAGACAACGAGGATAAGTTGCCAGAAGAAGACCGTGAGGACCTTGACGACATTCTTGCCGACCTGAAAGAGAACCTTTCAAAGATTGCAGAACATGGCGAGCGCGCCATCAGCATCATCCAGGGCATCCTGCTCGTCTCAAGAGGCAAGGATGGTGAATTCCTGCCTACAGACATCTGCAGACTCGTCAAGGAGTATGTGTGGCTGTCCTATCATGCCATGCGTGCCAACCACAAGGGCTTCAATGTCACTATCCGGGAGCAGTACATGGAAGGCATGCCTCAGGCGATGGTCATTCCACAGGATCTAAGCAGGGCGGTGCTGAACGTGATGAACAACGCCAGCTATGCCGTCTGGAACAAGGCACAGACGAGCGACAGCAGTTATCAACCAGAAGTTGACGTCAGTGTGGAAGTCCGCGATGGGAATATTGTCATCACGCTGAAGGACAATGGTGAAGGCATGAACAAGGAGACCAAGGAACGGCTGTTCGAGAATTTCTATACCACCAAGCCCGTCGGACAAGGTACAGGACTTGGTATGGCTATCACTCGCGACATTGTCGAGAACAAACATGGCGGCAAACTGACCTTTGAGTCAACCGAAGGTCTGGGTACAACGTTTACCTTCACCATACCCATGAAGAAATGAGAAAGCTCTACATATTATTATTAATATGGGCGATGATGCTACCATCATCGGCACAGGAAAAACTCGGATCTGCCACCGATGCGGGTATGAGTGCCAACAGGCAGCTATACTCGCAAGCAGAGAGCGAATACCAGATAGGAAGACTTGAAGAGGCCCTAACGCTTCTCAATAGCAATATTGACAAGTTCGAAGGGAACATCAAACAGAGTGCCTACCGACTCATGGCGCTATGCTATTACGGTTTGGACAAAGACAGGGAAGCAGAACTGTCTATCCGGTTGTTGTTGAAAGAAAATCCATACTATACACCGTTAGCCCAGGATCCTATACGATTCGCTGATTATATCAATAGCATCAGGGCTGGACAAACGGCCACCGTGTATACAGCATCCATCCAGGCTGAGAAGCTGGAGGAGACGCCTGTGCCAGTGACATTGATCTCGGAAGAGATGATCAAAAGGAGTGGCGCACGCAATCTGAAAGAACTTCTCTTAATCTATGTGCCAGGAATGACCAATGTAGAATGCAATGAGGAGATGAACATTGCCATGCGAGGTATTTACAGTTCTGGACAGGAAAAGATCCTCATCATGCTCAATGGCCATCGTCTAAACAGTTACTGTACCAATGTGGCACGTCCGGATTACTCCATTAGCCTTGATAAAATAAAACAAATAGAGGTATTGCGAGGGCCTGCCTCATCGCTGTATGGTGGAGTAGCCTTGACAGCTGTTATCAACATCATTACAAAGAATGGAACAGAAGTCGACGGACTGAAGTTGAAAGGAGGAGTCGGCAACTACGAACAGCTGAAGGGTGATGTCATCTTCGGAAACCATTTCATGGATGTTGATGTGATGGCATGGGCCAGCATCTATCAGGCAAGGGGGGAGCGCATCACCATTCCTGAGAGAGAACAGTTAGGTGTCATACCAGTACCTGGCAGTATCTATATCGGTGCTTATAACAAGAAACCGACCTACGATCTGGGAGTGACCATCACCTGGAAGGGCTTATCCTTCATGCACAACAGTAATTATTCCAAGACGGTGGCTCCCTATTCCATGAGCTATTTCTTTGCGCCTTATTCCTACGACACCTATAAAGAATTCGACGGCAATGCGCCCGGATATGCCAACTATGCCCATCACAACCGTCTGATGTATGATAAGACCTGGGGCAACTTGCATTTTTCTACCAATGTCACATACGATCAGGAAACGCAAGTGAGATATCAGGTGGCTGGTGATTTCATTCCGGATGTTCTGGATTACAGAATCGTTCCTACAGGTACGACAGATTCCATCCTGATTACGAATGGAGCTTTCCAATATCATCAATGGGATGAGGAGAATCTGGGTATGGCCGTTCAGGCATCCTATGGCTATCAGCTTGGCAAGTCGCATCATGGGACGTTGAGTGCCGGTTTGCAGTTCAATCATTTTCATCTCTCTGATTCCCATTATCAGGAAGGCCATCTCTATGATGTCGTCTTGAGCACTTTCGGCGAGGAGAAGAATCTTGCTCCCGGACGGGAAAACAGTTCCGATGCCTATCTGCAGATTAAGCATCAATGGAAAGACTTTATCGTGAATGCGGGTATAAGATATGATAATAAGCATCGACGCAACAGCGTGGTCATCAACGAATTTTCACCCCGTCTGGCGTTGATTTATATGCTGCCGAAATGGAATATCAAGCTGAGCTATTCAAAGGCATTCGTCGATGCCCCCTATTTCTATCGATACAACACACTCGATACGACTATGGGCGGCGAAGACCTGATGTCGGAATATCTGCATTCCCTGCAGTTTACTTTGTCAAGCCTCGGACTCGCCAAGGGATTGAACATGGAACTGAACCTATATTATAATATGGTGAAGAACCTGGTCTATTCCGAAAACCTGTATATAAGCAATGCTGGTAAGCAAAGCAGTGTCGGAGCCGAGTTGAGCACCTTCTACCAGACAGGTAAGCTGTTGCTTAACGCCAATGCGTCGCTGCAGCGGCTGCTCGACTTTGAATACTTCAGCGCCAGAGACCATGATGTGTCGAACATTCCGTCGTTGACGGCAGATGTGACGGTTTCATACCGATTCCTCAAACAGCTGAGTATGCATGCCAACCTGTCGTACATCGGCAAGCAGATCTCGTTTTATGAGATGATGGGGGCTGAAGGATATGTCAGTAGATGGATTGACATCAACCCTTATGCCATCCTCAGAATTGGTGCTACGTTTAATTACAAAGCATTGGAATTAAACCTCAACGTACATAATCTGACAAACAAGAAATACGAACAAGGTGGAAGCAGCATAGCCCCTATCAGGCAGCAGGGTCTATGGCTGATGGCTGACATCGCCTATAAGTTCTGAGTCAAGACATGATACAAGACATCATCAATACCAACCTTCACCTGTATGGTGCCAAGATTGCGGTCAAGTGCAATCAGGATGCTGTCAGCTATGACCAGCTGTCGGCACAGGCTGCTATGATTGCCCACGTTATCCGTGATAAGATTTCCACAGGAGGTATCGATGACAGCCAACAACTCAGGATTGGTGTATATATGGATAAGAGCGCCATGCTTCTGTCGGCCATCCTGGCTTTGATCCAGCAGGGACATACCTATGTGCCTATCGATCCGGAAACACCAAAGGAGAGAGTCAGATTTATCATCGAAGACTGTGAGATGTCGCTGTTGCTCACCACTGATGAATATGCCCGGAACTTTGCCTCCGACATTCCCGTCATCAACATTTCAGACCTTACAGCTCCTGATGTTGATGCGGTGATTCCACGCCATGAGATTAAACCCTCAGACATAGCATACATTATATATACTTCTGGTACAACTGGCAAGCCCAAAGGTGTTCCTATTTCCTACCTGTCTATTGAGAACATGCTGAACGGCTATGGCGCAAAAGAAGCGACGGATCTTTCTGACTCAAGTGTCATCCTGCTATTTGCGAGCATCAATTTCGATGCCTCCATCATCGAACTGTTCGGAACACTCTTTTTCGGTGCTACGATGGTCGTGACACCTGAGGAGAGCAGAACTGACATGAGGAAGCTACGCGACTTGATGGTCAATGAGAAGGTGACCTATTGCACACTCCCACCCTCACTGGCAGCCATACTCCCCAGCTACAGCTTCCCTGATCTGCAATCTATGGTTATTGCGGGCGAAGCCATGAACCTTTCTATTCCCCAGAAAGTACTGGGAAACGGCTATCGGTTATTCAACGGCTATGGTCCTACGGAAAATACCATCTGCTCAACTATCAGGGAGATTACAGAAGGCACGAATCCCCTCAACATCGGATGCGCGCTACCCGGCACCGTCTGCTATGCCGTTGATCAGGACATCAATCCTGTCGCTGTCGGTGAAACAGGTGAGTTGTTGGTGGGAGGCAGACAACTCATGCAAGGCTACATTCATCTCAAAGAACTGAATGAAAGGCTTTTATTAAGGAATCCGTTCTCAAAGGATGCCCAGATTGCGCCGATCCTTTATCATACAGGAGATATGGTCAGACTGGAAGAAGACGGCAGTTTCTTGTTTATTGGCAGAAAAGACAGTCAGGTCAAGCTACATGGCTTCAGAATTGAACTGGAGGAAATCAAGAATCAGATTGAACAATGTGATGGGGTCATGCAGGCATATGTCAGAGTTGAAGACGCTGGCAGCGATAAATCCATCGTTGCATATATCAGGACAGAGAACCCGTCACTTGACGTACAAGGCATGAAAAAACGTCTGAATGATTTTCTTCCTGCCTATATGATACCCCAGTATTGGATTAAAGTGGATGCTTTTGAACTGACGATTAATGGAAAGGTCGATGAGTCAAAGCTACATCATACCATCCTGAAGAATGAAAACGTGGATTATCATCAGCCTGTGACGGCCAATGAGAAATTGCTACATGCAGTCATCTCACATGTGTTGGGCATTGATCATATCAGCATTGACACGCCGCTTATTGACGAATTCGGCATCTCGTCGTTGCAGATAATGCAGATTATTGCAGAATTGGAGTTCACGGGTTTCCTTATGCTCCCAAGTGACTTCAATAACTACAAGACTATCAGGGAGATAGCCAAGAATCATTCCACCAAGATTGGATTCTGGTATAACAAACCCGACAAGAACAAACCGACCATTCTGCTACTCAGTGGCTACACAAGCTTCATATTCCTATATCCAGCCTGGATCAAGCGGATTGAAGACCGCTATTCCATTTTCGTCATTGAGTCATACCATTCAACCATCAACGATAAGCCCAGAAGCGTTGATGATTACATTGACGAATACATGGAAGTCGTTAGTCCTATAGTAGAAGAATATGGTGCAGACATCATCACCGGTTTCTGTATCGGTGGCGAAATGGGACTCCATCTTGCTATCAGACTACAGCAGAAATACAATATCACCCCTCACGTCGTTGTGCTCGATGGCGAGGTAGACCGTGACAAAGATCCGGAAAAGCAGATTCCTCCAGTCGTTCCGACATTCACGAAGGAAATCAACGACAAGCGATTTCTTCAGGATATGAAACTCATCGAGACGATGCCTGCCGATTATTACACAGGGCCTGTTACCTCTATCCTGTCTAATCAGTACAACGAACGCCTCACTTTCAATCCGGAAATCGTTATCACCGACAAACAGAAATACTGGGCACGACAGTTCTTTGAGCGTGCACCAAAGTATTGGAAGAAAGCTTATCCTGACTGTCAACTGATGTATGTTGAATGTGATCATCTGGACTTCCTGCGTGATGAACATAGTATTAAACCACTCACAGATTATTTTATAACTCTAGCAACAAAATGAAGAGAGTATTGCTCGTTCTGTTTCTTCTAAGTGCCTCGTGTCTTATCACCATTGCACAAGAGAGAACCCTCCGTCAGATATACAACCAAGCGGAGGAAGAATACAACATCGGACGCATTGATCTGGCAACCACAACCCTATTGGACAATATCAATAACTTTCAAGGTAATCTCCTTCAAAGCAGTCTCCGACTACTGGTACTTTGCTGGCTTGGACTCGACGAAATAGAAAAAGCAGAAGAATGGACAACAAAACTCCTGGCCGAAGACCCCTATTACACAGCCTCGCCTCAGGATCCCCAGCGATTCATCGACATGGTAGAGAACCTCCGCTCAGGCCTCACGGCAAAGGTCACCACCGCCTCCAGCCAGGCAGAGTCGCTGGCTGAGGTACCTGTGCCCATCACCCTTATCACTGAGGAGATGATCCGTAATTGCGGCGGACAGAACCTGCAGGAGGTGCTCGCCACCTACGTACCAGGCATGAACATCATAGACTGCAACGACGATATCAATATTGCCATGCGCGGTATCTATAGTAATGGTCAGGAGAAAATCCTCATCATGCTCAACGGCCACCGCATGAACAGCTACTGCACCA
>Ga0310786_10007679_pt1 | contig 14020 bp, 11 predicted proteins | sample AusTroGonzalo_MG_FD_203881 | JGI IMG/M metagenome (GOLD analysis project Ga0310786, IMG submission 203881) | Bovine rumen microbial communities from tropical cattle in Woodstock, Queensland, Australia - Gonzalo_03 (v2) (version 2) | ecosystem: Host-associated > Mammals > Digestive system >... | reverse complement strand
CAGAAACCCTTCTCCATCTTCTTGTCGGCCATGACACACCTCACAGACGGATTCCTATGGGGAAGTTAATAAGATATCTCCGTTTCTGTCGGAGAATGCGCATCAGTACAGGACTTTCTCGCTGCTGCTGAGCCTTATGTCTCCGGTCGGAGGGACCTTGAGGGTGAAGCACTTGTCCGAGTCGAGCTCCATCTCCTCGCCGTTCATCCTTACCTCGACGTTCTTATCGCCCGCGTATCTGAGCTCCACGGATCTGACGTCGCCGTCGATCACGATCTCGTTGGTGACGATCTTGCCGTCGTAGTAGTATGCGTCGTTGCCCAGGTCAATCGTTCTGGTCTCCACCGGGATGAGCTTCATCTTGATGTTCTGGTACGTGCGGCTGTCGCACTTGGTGCTGATGATACCGCCGGTCGAGTCATCGGAGGTCGTGATGTAGTATCCCTGCTTCGCAGATACGGAGATCTGGCTGCTGGAGTTCACATAGAGTCCGTTGGATTCCTCCATGTACCTCTCGGAGTCGATCGGTTTCAGGGTGGGTTCCGCAGGTCCTCTCTGCGGGCACAGGATAGTAAAAGTGCATTCGAGGTCCTTGAGGCTGGACACGTCGTAGAGCTGTTCGATGTAAAGGTCCGACTTGACGGTCAGATCGTATCTGCCGCCGTCGGTCGGTTGGATAAGATAAGCGATACCGCCTTTCACATAGCCGATATCCTTGGGATCGGACAACTCCAGACTGACGACCGAGCCGTTCTGGACGGTGTAGGGGCTGGAGAGCTCGTTTCCGTCGGCATCGTAGACGGTTATGTCCAGGTCCTCGTCGAACTGGAGCTCGCAGACCTTCGCATCCGACATCGGAGATGAGACTGAGAAAATCAGAACGGCGGTCAGCACCAGCATGAACGCCGCGGCCGTGATGTACCTGACGGTCCTCGCCGGTTTGCCGCTGTCCTTCTTGCTGCGGTTGAGCAGCGCTGTCTTGACCGACGATGTGCGCTTCTTCGCTGTCGCTGATGATGAGAGGTCCTCCACCATGACGCCCTTGACCGGGGTCATGCTGAGTGCGGGGTAGATCTCCTTGAACGATATGTTCTCGTTGTTGTCCGCGGCCTCAGTGCTCCTCACGAATATTCCGCTGTTGGTCATCTCAAGACCCTGGTGGGCCATTCCCTTGATGAATGTCATTGCCTGCGACATCTCGGATTCCGGATCCTCGCTGGATATTCCGATCGTCAGCGGGTAGATGGATACGATCCTGAGCGACAGGCCGATCGCCTGCGCGATGTCGGACATCTTTCCGAAGTATGTATCGAAGCTTCCCTGGGCTTCCATGGAACCGGTGGCCCTCATGTATTTGGCACCTAGCACGACCATGAGGTATTCGGAATCGAATCCCAGTTTCCTCAGATATGCCAGCGTGTAGAGGAGCTGACCCTCCAGGAACGATCCGTCCTTGCCGTTCGTCCTTTCCAGGATGCTGCGGAGCTCCGTGTTGTCAGATGAAATGGGGCGTGACTTCTTCAGCAGTATCGAGCATGCGAGCCCGTAGTATGCCGATCCGGATTCGGAGTAGAATACGGAGATGACCCCTTCCTCCACCATTCTGAGGAGGTTCGATGTTATGGTGGATCTGGGCGAGTCCACCTTCGCGACTATGTCGGTGATGCACAGAGGCCTCTCGTAGATTGCGTCGACGATGTCAATCTGGACATCGCTGGTCATGAGCCCGGCGGTGCCGTCGACGTCCACCATCAGGAAACGGGAGTTGTCCTTGTGGAACAGGCTGGTGTTCATGTAAGGCTCTTCGGCCTTCTCGCAGCGCTCCATGGAGACCTTGATCATGGTGTCGGAGCCGTTGAAGTCCTCGATTCCTGTGATGCTGTACGATTTGCCTGTGGCGTTCTCGAGCATCCTGACGACGAATCTCATCAGGAGTTCGGATTTGTCCTTCATGTTCTCGTCGCCGGTAACCACGAGGGTCAGCGGGGAGAACGAGAATACGGTGAAATTGTAACCTGTGAGCCTGGAGAACGCATCCCTCACGTTCAGGATGGCATCCTCGATGCCTGCCTTCTCCAGTTCGACGGAGTCCGCCAGGGCATCCGCGTACTTCATCTTGAGCGGATCGATGTCCAGGCCTATCTCCGAGGTGTAGCAGTCCAGCATGTTGGCCAGCGACGAGAGTCCCTTGTAGTTCTTCAGCGGGTCGACGAACGTCTCCTCTGAAGCATTTTTGAGTTTCTCGTTGGTCTCTGTGGACGATGCCAGTATCTTGGCCGACGTGGTGTAGTACACGCTCTTCTTGTCGTTCTCGGGCTTGATCCTGTCGATGATTCCGGAGTCGGCCATCTTGTCTATTACGAAATGCAGCGAGGATGAACTGAGCTTGAGCTCTGACGTGAGATCGCTGGGCCTCTTCATTCCGCCCAGCAGCTCATTGTAAACTGAGATCTGGAGCGGATCCGTCAGCGGAACGACTCCTTTCTCCGTCAGTAGAATGCAGAAATTGCGCAGATATTCATCCTGAGCTCCCATGCTCTAAGGTATTAACTTATAATATAAAAGTAACCTGTGCCCGAAAACATTGTTTAGTTTTAAAGCCGGGCCTTCATAATAAGGTCCCTGAGGTCATGTGCAGCCTTTTTTACGTCATCCTGCGAGACAACGGCGGACACTACGGCCGCGCAGTCCGCCCCGGCCCTGATGACGTCCTGTACATTGCCCTGGTTGATGCCGCCTATGGCGACGATGGGGATATCCACGGCCTGACGGATCTTGAAGATGGCATCCAGGCCGATGCCCTGCTTGGCATCCGGTTTGGTCGACGTGCTGAATATCGCCCCTACTCCGACGTACGTGGCCCCGTCCTCCTTAGCTTTCACAGCAAGGTCGACCGAGTTGGCCGATACGCCGATGATGCGGTCGTGGCCGAGCATCTCGATCGCTTTCGAGACCGGGGCATCCGACTGTCCCAGATGTACTCCGTCCGCATCGGATTCAGCCGCAACTTCTATGCTGTCGTTCACGATGAAGAGCTTGGCCATATCGTCCGCGATCTCCTTGATCTTGAGGGCATCCGTGAGCATTTCCTCCTTGGATGCATTCTTCATCCTGAGCTGGACGACATCCGCTCCGCCCTCGTACGCCATCCTGGCTATCTCCACGTTGGAACGTCCTTTGGACAGCTTTTCATCGGTGATGACGTACAGATCGAACATGAAGGATGGATGCAAATGGAAATACATAACAGATTCTTTGCTCCTATACATTAAATCCGAACCGATTGGATTCGATCATCTGGCACATTGGGAATATGGCCGTAATTCGTCTTGTTCTTCCTGTCACTTAATGTGCGCCCGCTCCCTTTTTCTTAAAGAAAAAAGCCAAAGGACTTTAATACAGGGTTTAGAATCGGTTGCTCGGTAAAAATGACTGGCGAAAAAACTGCCAAAAAGGATAGAGACCCGATCATGATGATCTGTGGTGTGATATTCCTTATCGCAGCCATCATAGCTGTCGGGGCATTCATCAACAATGAGTACCTTGCAGACAACTCGGATGTGATATCGAATGGTGACAAAGTGAGTGTGAATTACACTGGTACGTTCTACGACGAGTTCGGCCAAGAGAAGGCCGTAGTCTTCGATACCAGCTTCTCAAATGTCGCCAACGATGATAATATCGCCAAGTCCAACGACTTCACGAAGAAGTCCAGCTACTCGCCCCTTTCCTTCACGGTCGGCAGCGGAAGCATGCTTGCCGCATTCGAGAAATCCGTGATCGGAAAGAAGGTCGGAGATGTCTACGATATCGAGTTGAAGGTCTCCGAGGGATATGTCGGAGCCGACACCAGGGGAACACTTGATGTCGACGACAACATGATGGAAGCCAGCTTCGAGATGCCCAAGGCCGAGTTCACCAGCGCATACTCCGATGTCACCCTTAAAGAGGGAGTCATGGTCCCCTTCAAGACCAAGTACAGCTGGGACGGAGTCGCGACCCTTGTTGGAAACTCTGTCTTAGTGTCCTACCTGCCGGAGAACACCTCATACGAGGTATATTCCGAGGGAGACACGAAGGTCACCTACATCGTCACATCCGTTGAGGACAACGTGATCCACTACGTCATCCAGATCGACAACCCCGTCTACGTCAGCGGGTCCGAGATCCAGATGATCAAGCTCGATCTTGGCTTCAAGACGATCTACATCACAAGCATCGACAACGGAGTCATCGAGTACAAGGAAGGAAAGGAGACAACCAACCAGGTCCTCTTCTTCCACATCGAGATAGTCAGCATCAACTGATACAGTCATTTTCCCCGGGGGTGACCCCGGGGCCACTATCATTTTTTATTCGGCAAGAGCCCGGTTCAATACCACTTCTTCTTGATCACTACGTAGCATATCGTGTAGAATGCGGCTATGTAGACCAGAATGACCGCCACGGACACGAAGTCCACCGGCAGAAGATCCGCGGTCGAACGGATGACCGAGGTCGTGTGGGTGAGCGGAAGGGCCCAGACGATGTAGGAGACGATCGGCGGCAGCGAACTGACATCGAACAGCGTTCCGCACATGAAGGACATCGGCAGGATCAGCACACTGTTGAACATCATTAGTGTCGGCGTCGAATCGGCCAGCAGTCCCGCAGCTACTCCCAGCAGGGAGAACATTATGCTGGAGATGATCATGGCCAGGATGAATTCCACGGTTATGTGAAGGCCGGTGGTAAGCGTCATTCCCAAACACATGATGATAAGTCCGCCCAGCAGGCCTCTGATGATACCCATGAGACACTTCCCGAACACGATAGAGGGAGTGTGCATCGGACAGAGTATCAGTTCGTCGAAGCTTGTATGGAACACCCTTTGGATGATGATCTTCTGCGACGAAGAAGAGAAACCCGAGTTCATCGAGGATATCGCAACGATACCGGGGATGACGTAAGCGATGTATTCGGAGTCGCCTGCGCGCATACCGTATCCGAAGGCCAAGAGGTACAGGAGCGGCCCTACAAGCGTGGAGACCATGGTCTGGATGAAGTTGTGCTTCATGTAGCACAGGTCGCCGTATGCGACTCTGATCACCTCGGAGAAGAAATTGTACATCAGATCTTCCTCCCTGTGAGTTCAAGGAAGACGTCCTCCAGATTGGTCGGGCGGATGGATATGCTGTATTCAGAAGATATCTCCAGGGATGCCCTCTTGGCCGAGTCCATGTCGTTGAAGTAGGACATCTTCTCGACCCCTTCGGAGTCTATGGCCACTAGGGCGAAGACCCCGACCTTCTTCTTGAGCTCCTCCGGCGTCCCTTCGGCGATAAGCTTTCCGCTGTTGATTATCGCAACACGGTCGCAGAGCTCTTCGGCCTCGAAGATGTAGTGGGTGGTCAGGAATATGGTGGTGCCGTGCCTGTTGATGTTGCGAATGACCCTCCACAGAAGATTCCTGGACTGCGTGTCCAGCCCTGTGGTGGGTTCGTCCATGAACAGGATATCGGGACGGTGGATAAGGGAACAGACGATGGCGACCTTCTTCTTCCATCCTCCGGAGAGGTTCATCACCTTGGTCTCCATGCGGTCGTTGAGCTCCATCATGTCCGCAAGCTCTTGCATGCGGGCCTTGGCTTCCTTGACGGAGAGGTTCTGCATGAGGGCGTGATGGAATATGTTCTCCCTTACGGTAAGGTCCTTGTCCAGGCTGTTCTGCTGCTGAATGATGCCGAGGCATGCACGGGCCTCTATGTACTGCGTCCTGGTATCGTATCCGTTGACCCAGATCCTCCCTTCGTCGGGGATCTCCATGGTGGTCATCATGCGGACCGAGGTGGTCTTGCCCGCTCCGTTCGGACCGAGGAAGCCGTAGATCTCCCCTTTCTTGACGGAGAGGTTCAGCCCGTCGACCGCTGTCAGCTTTCCGAACCGTTTTACAAGGTTCTCCGTACGGATTATCTCCGCCCCATTCTCATCAGATTCCGCCATTCAGTTACTGTATGGCGAACTTACTGAATAAAATGTTCTGTATCTTATGGATTGTTCTGTCCCTTACCCATCCAATACGGTGCTCACAGGATATTCTCGAGTTTGGACATCATCCCTTCCGGATTCCTTGCGATGAGCCTGATCATCCTGTCCTTCTTGGATCCCTTGTCGACGATTGCGTCGGGTATACCGCCGGCTATGCCGATTGCCTTGGACGTCGCCTCGGAGATCTTGTCCTTCTGCATATCCACGGATACGGCCGTCATCCCGACCTCTTCCATGATGTTGATGATATCGTCCCTGTATGCGAGGCTCATGATGCATCTCGACTTGGGGTCGTGCTTCATGATCTCCAAAAGGATGTAGGACAGATGCTCCGCTGCTCCGAACTTGGCCGGACCGTTCTTCTTCAGGAGTCCGTTGTGGACCACCAATCTTCTGTCGATGGCGGCGATCTCCTCGGGTCCTGCGGCATCCTTCAAAGCGTATGCGATGTTCATACCGCCCTTCGGAACGAACTCATCTGGCACAATGTTGATTATCTGCTCCGCGGCACCGTCGATGGCATCGAGGATCTTGAATTTGTCCGATTCTCCTTTGAGCTTGACCATCGGATTGACGACGACGTCCCCCTTGCCTATGGCGTACTGCGAAGCGATGGATTCCTGGATGAGATCCCTGGATTTCATCACTGCATTGACGATGTCCAATCCTTTCGCCATATTCGCGGTTATGAATGCCGACAGGCAGCATCCGCTGCCGTGTCCCGCCTTGTTAAGGCGCGGGTACTCCAGTTTGTTGAACTCTGATGAAAGATAGAGATAGTCCACGACCTTGGGGCCTTTCAGGTGCCCTCCTTTGAACAGGACGGACGATCCCTGCTTGCCTATGAGCTCGCAGGCCAGCGTGATATCGTCCTCGTTGCGTATGGACATGCCCGCAAGGGCCTCCGCCTCGTGCTTGTTGGGTGTGACAAGCTCACAGATGGGAATGAGTTTCTTCTTCAATGCCTTGACCAGGTCGTCGTCGCATAACGCGCACCCCGTTCCTGAAACCATCACGGGATCGACGATAAGCGGGACCTCATGATCCTCCAGGATGTCCGCCACCGTCTCTACGATCTCTGCGCTGTACAGCATACCGGTTTTGACCGCTTTGATATCGCAGTCCTTCAGCACCGATTCGAGCTGGGCCTGTATGAAATCCACAGGCATCGGGAAGATGCCGTCGACGCCCTGCGTGTTCTGGGCCGTCACGGCTGTGATGACTGAAGTGGCGTGGACGCCGACAACGGACATGGCCTTGATATCAACCTGGATACCTGCGCCTCCGATGGAGTCGGAACCCGCCACAGTAAGAGCTGTTCTCATTGTTTACCTCATGCTCGAATGCGTAAATAAGGATATACGCGCGAAAACGCCCAGAAAACGCCTGACGCGACATTCTTATATTCTGCTTGACTAACGGTGACTTGATGAAGGTCAGCAGCATTCATTTCGTTCTGAAGGGAAAAACCGACTACAAGGACCTGGTTCCTGTGTTCCCGGACATTCTGAAGATGTTCCTGGAGGCCATCGACCAGATGCCCGAGGAGGAGGAACTCCTGCAGATGCTGATCGAACTCAACATGAACGACCTGGAGCAGAACAGGAAGCCCGAGGGTTACAACAGGAAGGGAAAGGTCAGACTGGTCTTCCCCATGGATTCCAAGGAGTTCTACCTCAAGACTTACGGCAAGGCATCTGAGCTGAAGCCCATCGCTGACAAGATAAGCGAGATGCTCACCGCTGCCAACATCAAGTTCGAAGTCAAAGAGAATGACCGCGTCGAATACGACTGATCATTCCAGAAGTTTCTTCCAGCAGTTCTCTATGAGCTGGGTCTCCTGACGCAGTACCTCTTCGCGTGTCATCAGCTGCTCTATGGCCTTGGACATCTGTATGTCCGCAGATGACGGCGCGGTCCCGCCGTAGGATTCCCTTCTTTCGACGCATTTCTTAACCGGGATGAAGTCGAAGACATCGCTGTCGATCTTGTCCGAGAATTCCCTGAGCTGATCTAGGGACATGTCCTCTAGGTTCACTCCCGTCTCGATGCTCTTCCTCACGGCGGCACCGACGATGGCATGCGCCTCGCGGAAGGGTATGCCCTTGGTGACCAGATAATCCGCGAGGTCGGTAGCGTTGATCTGTCCTCTGCTGGTGACCTCGTAGAGCCTGTCCTTCTTGAACTGGGTCGTGGAGATGACCTTGGACATGATATTGAGACAGGATATCGCCGTATCCAGCGATTCCATCACGGGTGCCTTGTCCTCCTGGAGATCGCGGTTGTAGGTCAGCGGGAGGCCCTTTGTCATGACCAGCATAGTCATCAGCGAGCCGATGATCCCTCCGGTCTTGCCTCTGACGAGCTCCGCGATGTCCGGATTCTTCTTCTGGGGCATGATGGACGATCCCGTGGTGAACTTGTCGTCCATCTCGATGAAAGCGAACTCCTGCGACGACCAGAGGACCAGTTCCTCGCACATGGAGGAAAGGTGGATCTGCGTCTGTGCGGCGCAGAAGGCCAGTTCGTTCACGAAGTCCCTGTCGCTGACGGAGTCCATCGAGTTCTCAGTGGGCTCTTTGAATCCGAGGGCCTCGGCCGTCATGAACCTGTCGATGGGATACGTGGTCCCTGCAAGGGCGGCGGATCCGAGGGGGCATTTGTTCATCCTGTTGAATGCATCGATGAACCTGTCCGCATCCCTCGAGAACTTGAACACGTATGCGAGCATGTGATGTGCCAGCGTGACAGGCTGTGCGTGCTGCATGTGCGTGAACCCGGGCATTATCGTATCCGTGTTGTCCTCTGCGACCTTGAGAAGCGCGGTGATCAGACCGTCCAAAGCTTTGGCGGCCTCCAGGGCCTTGTCCCTCAGGTACATCCTGAAGTCCACGGCCACCTGGTCGTTCCTGCTCCTTCCAGTATGGAGCTTCCCGCCGGCCGGACCGATCCTCTCGGTGAGTTTGAATTCGATGTTTGTGTGGATATCCTCGAGTTTGAAGTCCAGTTCGAACGAACCGTCCTGGATCTCCTTGAGGATGGTCTTCAGACCGTCGATTATGGAATCGACGTCCTCTGGCGGCAGGATGTTGCATGCCTTGAGCATCCTGACATGCGCCAGCGATCCCATGACGTCATAGTATGCCATCCTGGAATCCACATCAAGCGATGAGGTGAACTCCAAGGTGGAATCGTCCATGCTGTCAACGAACCTGCCGGACCAGAGGGCTTGTTTCAAGTGATCACTTCTTCTTGGGAGCGGCCTTCTTAGGGGCTGCCTTCTTCACGGTCTTCTTCGCCGCCTTGGGGGCCGCCGCATGCGCTTTGGCCGCGGTCTTCCCGGGGAGTCCCCAGCAGTAGATGAATCCTACAGCGGAGGTGTGGTCGAAGTCGTCTCCCTTGGCGTAGGTGCTGAGGCCGACATCGTACATGGAGTAGGGTGACTTCCTTCCGACGACGGTGGCAGTTCCCTTGTACAGCTTGACCCTTACGACACCGGTGACGTATTCCTGGCTGGACTCGATGAATGCCTGGAGGTTCTCGCGGAGACCCTCGTACCAGAGACCGTCGTAGATCAGCTGGCTGAACTTCTGCTCGACGATCCTCTTGAACTCGAGGGTGTCCTTGGGCAGAGTCAATGCTTCGAGTCCCTTGTGGGCGGTGATCAGGGTGATGGCCGCCGGGCACTCGTAGGTCTCACGGCTCTTGATTCCGACAAGACGGTCCTCAACGTGGTCGATCCTTCCGACACCGTACTTTCCTGCGAGCTCGTTCAGGGTCTCGATGAGGGTGACGCCGTCCATGCGGACTCCGTCCAGACATACGGGGATTCCCTTCTCGAATCCGATCTCGATGTACTTGGGTGCGGCAGGTGCCTTGGCCGGGTCCACCGTGTATGCCCACACGCCTGCGGGAGGCTCCTCCCAGGGGTCCTCGAGGACTCCGCATTCGCAGGAGTTGCCCCAGAGGTTCTCGTCACGGGAGTAAGGGCTGGACTTCTTCACGATGATCTCGATGCCGTTCTTCTTGGCGTAGTCGATCTCCTCCTCTCTGGTGGTGATCCACTCCCTCATGGGGGCGATGATCTTGAGGTCGGGGTTCTGGGATATCAGACCGACATCGAACCTGACCTGGTCGTTTCCCTTTGCGGTGCAGCCGTGGGCGATGTACTTCGCCCCTTCCTTCTTGGCCACGTCCGCCAGGACCTTTGTGATCAGAGGTCTTGCGACCGCTGTGCTGAGGGGATAGACGTTCTGATAGAGCGCGTTGGCCCTGAGTGCGGGCCAGATGTAGTTCTCAACGAACTCCTTCCTGACATCGATGAAATCTGCTTTGATGGCTCCGTTCCTGAGAGCGCGGGCGACGATGTCGTCCTTGCTGGGAGGCTGTCCAACGTTCACCGCGATCGCGATGACGTCAACATCATAATTCTCCTGCAACCAGTGGATATCGACCGATGTGTCGAGTCCTCCGGAGTACGCCAGGACGACTTTGTCCCTGGGTGCCTTGGCCGGAGTCGACTTCACGGCCTTCTTAGCTGTGCTAGCTTTCGTTGTTGTTGCTTTCTTCACTGCTGCCATGCTAACCGCCAGAACGATGCCTTTCCGTGTATTAATAAAATAATGCTCGTACGCGGGCATAGCCCAGAGAGATCGCTCTCACTGAACGTGTATCTCGGCCTGGTAACCGCTCGTTCGGCGACAGACCAGCACTGGTTGTCTGAGGGATTATCAGCGGTGGGCGAAGACGAATCTGATATCGTCCTTGTCCATCTTCTCGATCCTTACGAATCCTACCCTCTCGAGCTGGACCATGTCATTGGTCTCTTTCAGGATGCCGGGCTCCACCGATCCTTTCAGCAAATCGCCGTCAGGCATCAGAAGTTCGGCCTGGACGGCGCCCTCGGATGTCCACTGGACAGCACGGAATCCCTTCTTGAGAATCGAGATGTCGTTACCGTCGTACTGGGCGGGGTTCCCGAACTTGAGGTTGCACAGGTCCTTGAGCCTGATCTGGCCGTCCTTCTCGAAAAGTTCGGCGTCGGAGTCCGACAGATAGACCGTGGCCGGGGTCTTGAGGTCGTATACCCTGCATCCCCTTTCCTGATGGTCCGGGTGCAGAGGGGCCTCTCCGTGGATGACGTCCTGTCCCGTCACCTCGAACTTGACCGGGCTGCTCACGAAGAAGTACCTGTTGGCACTGTCGTCGATAAGCTCTTTGTTCATGCCGTAGAGGTTCTGCCATGAGAACTCGATATCGACGGATTTCATTCCGGACTCGACCCAATATCTCCTGATCGCCTCGGGGCGTATTCCCCTTCTCTCCATGGCCCTGACGGTCCCGGTCCTGACGTCGTCCCAACCGGAGTAGTTTCCGTCCTGGATCTCCTTCTTGATGAGCGATGTCTTCAGGACGGTGTCTGGGATGTTGACCAGTCCGTAGTGGTAGTACTGGGGTTTCTTCCATCCGAAGTAACCGAAGACGTATTCCTGTCTGAAAGTGTTGTTGAGGTGGTCCTTTCCCCTGATGACATGGGTCATTCCCATCAGATGGTCGTCCACGGCAGTGGAGAAGTTCATCATGGGGTAAGCGATGTATTTGGAGCCGGTGCGGGGGTGAGGGGTTCTGACCAATCTGAGGGCCACGAAGTCCCTGATTGCGGGGTTGGGGTGTGCGATGTCGGTCTTGATGACCACGACGGCCTCTCCGTCCGCATATCCGCCCGACATGAATTTGTCATACCTCTCCATCTGGTCCTCCACGGGGAGGTCCCTGCAGGGGCATGCCTGCTTCTTCTCCTTCAGCTCCCTCCAGTGGTCGCCGTTGCAGGTGCAGACGTATGCGGCGCCCATCTCCAGGAGCTTCTTGGCATGATCGTAATAGATGTCGAATCTCTCCGACTGGATGAATGTCCTGCCGATCTTGACGCCGAGCCAATCGAGGTCCTCGGGGATCATGTCGTAGGCTTCGGGATCGATCTTCTCGGGGTTGGTGTCCTCGTACCTGAGGACGAGCTCCCCGTCGTATCTCTTGGCGTATTCGTCGTTGAGGATCGATACGCGTGTATGTCCGATGTGCAGCGGTCCCGAAGGTCCGGGCGCGATACGGAGGACGACCTTTCCGTTGACGTTGTCCAGCTCGGGGAGGACGTATTTCCTCTCCTTCTTCTCCTTGACCAGGAGCGAGGAGTCCATCTCCTGGAGCATCTTGGTCTGATCCTCCAGGCTCATTCCGTTGACCTCTTCGACGATACCGTTGATCACGGGTGCGATCTCCGCTGATTTCGATCTGTATTCTGGGAACTCCGCCAGGATCTTTCCCACAACGGCCTTGGGGTTGGCCTTGCCTTTGAAGAACACAGCATTCTGAAGCGCGTATTTTCTGATCGTCGTCTCAATGTCGTCGGACATGAAACGCCGTTATATGCTGGGTCTATTTATATCTTAAAATAAGGAGGAAGATGAGGGGAATACTGCAGAAGGACACCCCGTGTTCCGGACTGTACACCGCCATTCCGGGATGACCCAGTATGCGTACGCAGTCGGTCGGCTTAGGCTTGTAATCAACCGAATGTCTATCTATTTACATTTTTGTTTCATATTGAACATCATACTTAATATACAAGAAATCATGGGGACATTCGAATCCATAGAAGTGAGAATCATGGTGAAAATAGGAATCATAGGTGGGACCGGATACACGGGAGGGGAGCTGTCGCGCATACTCTGCACGCACCCCGACGTGGAATTGGCCGCTCTAACATCCCGTCAGAACGCGGGACGCAAGGTAGACGAGGTGCACACTTTCCTCAAAGGATACGTGGACGGCCTGGAGTTCACCGAGAAGATATCCGACACCAAGGATCTCGACTTCGTGTTCGTCGCCACGCCTCACGGTGTGGCGATGAAGGAGGTCCCTCAGCTCATGGAGCAGGGAATAAAGGCCATAGACCTTTCCGGCGACTACCGTCTCCACGACGTGTCCGTCTACGAGAAATGGTACGGTCACGAGCACACGGACCTGGAGAACCTGGAGAAGGCCGTATACGGTCTGCCCGAGTTCTTCCGCGACGAGCTGAAAGGTGCCGATCTGGTCGCCAACCCGGGATGTTATGCGACATCCATCATACTCGCCTGCGGGCCTCTCATGAAGGCCGGAGTCGTCGGCGAGGAGATAATCGTGGATGCCAAGTCCGGAACATCGGGTGCTGGAATGGTCCCGACCGAGCGCACCCATCACTCCACATGCGGGGAGACGATAATCCCGTATAGCGTCGGGAAGCACCGCCACACGCCCGAGATCGAGATGGCGGTGGACAAGTTCGCGGGATCACACACGAAGGTGACATTCGTGCCGCAGCTGCTTCCGATCGTCCGCGGAATACTGTCCTCGTGCTACTTCGAGAGCAAGAAGGAAATGACCCAGGAAGAGGTGGATTCGATTTACGATAAGCAGTACGGCAAGGAGACGTTCGTACATTACGTCCCCGAGCCGTCCATACGCGCCGTGGTGGCATCCAACCACGCACAGGTGTCGTCCAAGGTCCTTGGGGACAAGATCGTCTCCTTCGGCGTACTGGACAACCTGGTCAAGGGAGCATCTGGGCAGGCCGTCCAGTGCATGAACCTGATGCTCGGACTGGATGAGAAGACAGGATTGAACCTTCCGGGATTGGGGGTATGAAGATGGTAGAGATAATAGACGGAGGAGTAACGACACCTCAGGGATTCAAGGCTTCAGGAGTGCACAGCGGAGTGAAGTACCGTTCGTTGGATCTGGCACTTCTCTATTCGGAGAAGCCCGCCACGGCATGCGTGGGATACACCAGCAACAACGTCAAGGCCGCACCGGTGCAGGTGATGATGAAGGAGAACTCTCCTCAGCTGCAGGCGGTCGTTGTCAACAGCGGTAACGCGAACGCGCTCACCGGACGCCGCGGAATAGAGGATGCCCTCGAGATGAAGAAGGTCACAGCCACAGAGCTGGGAGTGGA
>Ga0310786_10007678_pt1 | contig 14022 bp, 5 predicted proteins | sample AusTroGonzalo_MG_FD_203881 | JGI IMG/M metagenome (GOLD analysis project Ga0310786, IMG submission 203881) | Bovine rumen microbial communities from tropical cattle in Woodstock, Queensland, Australia - Gonzalo_03 (v2) (version 2) | ecosystem: Host-associated > Mammals > Digestive system >... | reverse complement strand
GCCGCCACCGCCGCTGCTGCTGCCTTTGTTGGCGTTGAATTGGTTGAAGAGGTCGGTGCGCTTGAAGGCTTCATCCACATCGAAGAATACGAAGTGGAACTTGCCATCGTTGCGGTCGCGGAACAACTTGGTGTTATTATTGTTGGTCACCCAGTCCTCAGAACCTACGTAAAGCTGGGTGGCGAAGTAGTTGCACACTTCGTCAATGTCGCAGAGGTCACAGATTTGTTTCCAAATATTGTTATCTGTGGGCTTGGATGAGAGGTCGTTGCAGAGGGTGGTCCACTTCTTATATGTGATGTCATCACCAGCCTTCACAGCATATCCTCCGCTGTACTCGATCTGGTCAACTTCGTCTGTGTCGATGCCATAGTTGGCGTAGGCGTAGTTTTTGTTGGTGGTCTCGCGGAGGTTGAACATGAACTTGTACTCACCATTGATGAACACGTGGGATGGCTGATAAAGCTGACAGTCAATATAGAATCCGCTGCTGGAGAGAATCTCATGGATGGCAGCATCTACGATGCGGCATTCGCAATCGTTACCTCCATTGCGCACGATGATGGCCTTATTTCTGATATAAGGCTTTTGGGAGAAGATAGGGTAAGCGAAGTATTTGTCCCCGCCATATACTTTACCTGCCTTCAATTTGAAGGATGGGGAAGGAGGAAAGTGACGGCTCCATCCACCGCTCACCTCAAGGTCAACTCCCTGGTTGATTGCCACACAATATTCTTTATCCTTGTTGGGCACAATCAGCTCGAAATTGACGGGACGTTCCCATCCCCGGTTCTTGTTGCTTGTTCCGTCTTTTCCATGAACAAACTTATAGCCGCCATTTCCACCTATACCGTTTGTTCCATCAACGAGAACACCTGTCTTGTCGCCGTAAAGATTGTCGGAAGCTGTGACAATCGATACAACAGGGAGGTAGTAGTTGCTGGAGTTATATATATAAGTATGTGTAGCTACGTCGCTGGGGAGATAACCATCCTTGTAAAGACGGAAACGGTAAACGTAGTTTTTCCCGCTAATGTTGAACACACCGTCCTTGCTGGTTGAGCCGTTTTCAAGGTCTGGTACCGAACCGTCAGTCGTATAGCGGAGTGTGGCCCCTTCCGGAATCTCAACGTGGATGTCGAAACTGGTGGTGTAAACAGTTCCTGTACGGTCAACCGCTGGAAGGTCTAATTGTTCATCGGCAAAAATGCTGCCTGTGTTTGATTCTCCCTCGGTAGGTGTGTAAGTATAGCCCCATTCATTACCTCCATCGGTTGTGCGAGCATAGCTGCAACGTGCAATGGCTGGTGGGCAAATCTGGGTGAGGAGCAGGTTGCCGTTCTTGTCGGAGATATAGAGTGTGTCTCCTTCAACATTTATTTTGAAGTCAATCTGATTCCTGGCTTTATCGCTGTATTCATTCCCTGTGTCATAATGGTCGAACCACAGGGTCTTGAATCCATTGGCAGGAACAGAACCGTTTCCTGACGGAATCTGTACTTTCTTCAGGTCATTCTTGTCGTAACTGATGTACAATCCGTTCAGACTGATTGCTGAACTGGTTGGGTTGTAGAGTTCTATCCATCCACCATAGTTTAATGATGGGTCGAGCATCATGTCAATGTTTCTCGCCATGATCTCATTCACTACTAGTTTTGATGCGGTACTCTGTGCATTAACAACTTGGAAGCATGACAACAATGCCAATGCTACCAAACTTAAACTTTTCTTCATTTGATTTGATTAATAAAATTACCCTTCTTTTGACGAAATAAACAGGCGATAGGTTTAGTTTGCTTTTACTATTTTAGCCTTTTCGAGGCCCAAAGTTACGCTTTTTTTTGTGAACAGAACACGTGATTTTTCCTAATTCAATATAAATGAGTGTCAAAATGACCATAATCCATGTAAAAAGGGGGAGAGAAAATGTAAAACAGTACCCGTTTCGGTGTGGTTTTATCTTTTTTTGTGATTTTTTGTTACTTAATCCCGAGAAATGAATGTGGGTAAAAATATATTTTGTATCTTTGCTGACTGAAAACTAACAATACCGACCAATACACATTATTTATATTATCAATTACTACTAAATCATTTTTATTACTACCAAAATCATGAAACAGAAAATCAAATGGTTCATTGCCTCTTTGTTGGTAATGGTCAGCTTACAGGTTGTCGCACAGCCTGAGGGCAAGTTCTATCTGTTCAACACTGCTTACAAAGTGTTCCTGAGCCGTACGGCTTCAGGTTCTAACGTTGACCAGTTCGGTGTTCCGGTCGAAATCAAGAAGGGAACCTCGGGCTATTCATTGCAGTTCCTCGACAATGGTCTTTACGTGGCTGTTGATGGCACGTCGGTCAAGAGTGATGGATCGAGTGCCGCATATGCTACTATCGACGCTGTTGATGGTGGCTATACGGTGGCATTCACTGCTGATGCATTTCTCGGTGTTGAAGGAAGTGACGCCACGGTGGCTTGCAAGAACAAGCCAGAATCGTCAAGTTTCGCAGTATTGTGGCAGTTGGTGACTCAGGCTGAGCGTGATGCCATTGTGGCAGAGAAGACCGTGGCTCAGATTGAGGCAATCGCTAAGGCTGCTGAAATCACCCTGGGTGAAGGCGACAAGATGGCTCAGTTTGAAACGGCTTTGAAAGAATTCAAGTCGGAAGATGCCACAGATTTGGTTAGCAACCCAACTTTGGCTACCAGTCAGGATGATTGGACAGTGAATGTGCTGGCAGGACTCAACAACATTGCCTACAAGGATGCTTATCCCATGACGCTGTATCAGAATTCAGCTTTGGAGATTTCCCAGACTGTTGAAGTTCCTAATGGTATCTACAAGGCCACCATCCAGAACACGTATCGTTCATCGAAGCGTGAGACGCTGACAAAGTATGCGGAGAATGATGGTCTCAGCATCTGTAATGCGTATTTTGCTGCCAATGACAATCAGGCTCAGGCCGTGGAGTGGTCGAAGATTCGTACCTCTTCCACTTTGCCTTATTCTCGTGGCGACTTTGATAACTTCACCACTAATTCCAAATACACAACAACCGTTTGGGCTTACGTGAATGATGGTAAGCTGACCCTGAAGTATGTCGTACCAGCTGTCAACAATACAGGTGGTGACTACGACCTTGACTGGTTCACTTTCGCCAATGTGAAGCTGACTCGCTACTACAAGGCTGCAGTTGTGGTTGATGATGAACAGTTCGATCTCTACAATGAATATGCTGACCAGTCTTCAGACCCCATTTTATACTATACCGTTCTGAACTCCGTGAAGGAACAAGTGGCTGCAGGAACGCTGACGGAAGATGAGGCAAAGGCTACATTGCGTACAGAAATCTTCAAACTGATGAAGAATGTTCCTGCCATCTCTGGTCAGTATGACATCACCAACTTCGTCAAGAACCCATCGTTCGATAGCGGTATTACTGGTTGGAAATCTTCTCCAGTTAACTCCTTTAAGAATGCAAGCAAGACCATAGAGAGCTTCGGCACTAGAACGGCTGCTCGTGTTTATCAGGTGATTGAGAATATGCCAGCTGGTGACTATACTGTAAAGGTACAGGGCTTCTATCGTAATGGCGAATGGAAGCAGGCTTTGGCTAACTACGAGCGTGGTAAGGATGATGTGAAGGTTGGTATCTATGTGGATGATCAGACCAATACACAGCCTCTGAAGAGTATCTTTGCTGATGGCTGCTATATGCTGGAAGGTAAGCACCACAAATCTGCCGATGTATTTGCTGTCGTTAGTGGAAAGGGTTATCCTCATAGCCACTATATCGACGCCAACAACCGTTCGAATGCTATCAAGACTCCAGATATTGCAAAGCAGGCAATTGATCATGGTCACTACTGGAACGAAATGACTGCCACTCATGCAGAAGATGGCGACCTCACCATCGGTGTTAGCTTGACTACAGGTGCTCCAGCTGAATCATGGATTATCCTCGACAACTTCCGTCTTTACTATGGCACTCCTGCTCCTGTTACCATGTCTGATGCTCCCGGCGTCGGTCCTGCTGTGACTGACGACACCTATGCCGGCATCGTGCTGAAGAAGAGTTTCAAGGCTGGTGAGTTGACGCCATTGGCAGTTCCATGTGACATCCCAGCTTCGAAGTTCAAGGCTGTTTATGCCATCGGTTCGCTTGACGAAGAGACTCAGACCGCTGTGCTTTGTCCTGTTGATCACGTCAGCGCAAACGTTCCTTGCTACGTAGTGGCTAATGAGGATGTTGATGAAATCACTGTTGACGAGAAGACCTATATTGCAGCTGCACAACCAGACCAAATTCCTGTGATGTGGGATGGTGGACTTGTTTATCGTGTTCCTGGCACCTTCACATGGAAGACCGCTACCATTTCAGATAAGGAGCTTGAAGCATCCTACTTCACCAATTTTGAATATGTTGATGCACAGAACTTGGATTTCGTTGCTAATATCGAAAACTTCCGTGCTCGCCAGTATTTGGAGAATACCAAGTATCCAGAGCCAGAAACTCCATCTGTGATTGGCAACTATTTCAAGCCTGCACCTCCACGTCTCGATATTCCTCACAACATCGGTGTTCCTGTTCCTGCTGACAAGGTGAAAGATGCCGTTGTGAAGTTCGGTTTCAAGAGCGACTTTAGTGATGCTCAGAGCCGTATGGTTCTTGATGGCTCAGATATGGCTTACATGCCAAACCTCATCCCAGGCAATACGTATTATTTCAAGGTTGAGGCTGGCGAAGAAGTGCTAACTCAGGGTAAGTTCCAAGTTGAAGGACCTGTTCGTATGATTTACGCGCCAAGTATCAACAACATCCGTGATATCGGTGGTTGGACTGTTCAGGACGGTAGAGTCGTTCGTTACGGACTGATCTATCGTGGTGGTGAGGCTAATGGTCTCCATCCATCCGTAGCAGAAGACCGTCAGACGCTCATCGACCTTGGCGTAGGCGCTGAAATCGACCTGCGTAAGGATAACAACTATGATAGCGGAAACGGTCAGGTAGGTAAGTGTGCTTTCGGTTTTCCAAAGGCTGACTACTTCTTCAAGGAAGGTGGTTACGATTGTAAGCTTGAGCACTTGACTAACACGGCTTCAAAGAACCGTTACAAGCAGTGGTTCCCATTCATCGTTGATCATATCAAGGAGGGTAAGGCTGTTTACTACCACTGTGTATGGGGTGCCGACCGTACAGGACTTGTATCTGTATTGCTCGAAGGTCTCCTAGGTCTCTCTCAGGAGCAGATGAACTTGGAATATGAGTTGACATCACTCTCATTTGCAGGTCTCCGTCCAAAGAGCGGATATGCTGATGGTGACCACCAGAAGCTGATTGAAAAGATCAAGACTTACGAAGGTGAGACTCTTCGCGACAAGTTCGACACATACTGGACAAAGGAAGTGGGCGTTAGCCAAGAACTCATTGACGAGTTCCGCAGTATCATGCTCGACGGTGATGATCCAACGGACATTAAGGATGTAAATCTTCAGAATGATGCTATCCAATCTGGTATCAAGACTGTTTACAGCGTCACTGGTACTGAACTGCCTATCAGTTCTCTCGATCAGCCAGGCATCTATGTGGTGAAGTACAACAATGGCACATCTAAGAAGGTTGTGGTGAAGTAAGTTCTTCGCCTATATACCTATATAGGGTAATCCGTAAGCGGACAAAGGTTGCAACAACAACTTTTGTCCGCTTTTCGTATGTCTTTTTTTATAGGCAAGGTGCAAAAAAAGGGCTACCCCGTTTCTCACGAAAAGGAATAGCCACAACACAAACACAAAATAAAACACGACAAACGATTCTGGTTAACACGACCAGAACGTTGTATCATTGAACTCCGTCAGCGCGGAGCTTCTCTTGCCATTTCCATGCAGAGCGCAGAATGTCGTCAAGTGGCGTGTCTGCACTCCAGCCAAGCACTTTGTTGGCTTTATCAACATTACCCCAAATGGCTTCGATGTCACCTTCGCGACGTGGTGCATATTCCCAAGGGAGTTTCACACCTGTTGCCTTTTCGAAACCTTCCACGATTTCGAGGGTGGAGTAACCATGGCCTGTACCGATGTTGAACACTTCTACAGGGTCAGTGTCTTGCTCGAGGACACGCTGCATAGCTTTCACGTGAGCCTTAGCGAGGTCAACCACATAGATGTAGTCGCGGATGCAAGTCTTGTCGGGGGTGTTGTAATCATTTCCAAACACTTTTAACTGCTTACGGATGCCGATGGCAGTTTGTGTGACAAATGGTATGAGGTTCATCGGAACACCATTAGGCAACTCGCCGATGAGTGCTGATGGGTGTGCGCCGATGGGGTTGAAGTAACGAAGGATGACAGACTTGATGGGGGCTCCAGAATGAATGTAATCTTGGATAATTTCCTCGTTGATCTGCTTCGTGTTTCCGTAGGGAGAGAGGGCTTTTTGAATGGGTGCCTGCTCTGTGACAGGAAGATTCTCCTTAGTGGGCTGTCCATAAACGGTGCAGGAAGAGGAGAAGATGATGCCTTTACTGCCATACTTGGTCATCAACTCGAGCACGTTCATGAGCGAGTTGAGGTTGTTGCGGTAGTAGAGCAGGGGCTTTTCCACAGATTCTCCCACTGCCTTTGATGCAGCGAAGTGGATGCAACCTTTAATGGAATATTTCTGGAATACGGCTTCTGTTGCCGCAAAGTCATTCAAATCTACTTTTTCGAATGCAGGACGTATGCCTGTAATTTTCTCGATGCCGTCAATGACTGAGGCATTGGAATTGGATAAATTGTCGATGATGACCACGTCGTAGCCTGCCTGCTGCAGTTCTACGGTGGTGTGTGAGCCTATGAATCCGGTACCTCCGGTCACAAGTATTGTTTCTTTCATGTCCGTGTAATTTAATAAAGTTTAGTGTTATTCGAAATTGAATGACGAAGAGTGAATTGTTATTCTACTGTTTTTGTTTTGCAAATATAGAACAAATAATTCATTCTTCATCATCCATTATTCAATTATTTTCATTAAAAATGCACTTTACATCACAAAAAGACTATTTTTCTTACTTTATGATGAATTTGAGGCGGCTTTCATCACCATCTTCAGAGGTTACATTCACAATGTAGATGCCCTTTGGCAAGGTGGCCACATGGATGGTGACGAACTTGTTGGCAGAGCTGGTAAAACTGGTAGCCTCCATCTTCATGCCAGCCATGCTATATACCTCGGCAGCGTTGATAGCTGCATCCTCGCTTTTGATGTTGACCACGCCATTTACGTAAGCGATGGTAATGCCACCTTCTTTGCTGTAGGACTGAATGGCATCTGGCTCAGGTTCTGGTTCAAACGGCTTCACATAGAGTGTGTCGTAAGAACTGAGTTGATTTGCCTTGGCAATGGTTGGAATGTTCATGACGTATGTGTCGTTGGCACCATCAGGATAACGTCCATAGGTCTGTGTACCAGGGTGTTGTTCGTATGTGAGTGTGTCTTTATATGTCTCTGTGACGATAATGACATCACCTCCCTTGGATTCCAGTTTGAAGTCGGTATGGATTTCTGCACCAATGATGTCAAGATTATCGCACCAGATGACTTTGTAGCCATGGGCAGGGATGATGGTGTTGAGTGTCACGTTGTCGGATGGCACTTGATAGTCATGCCTTTTGGGTTTCTTCGACTTATCTGTGACGAGGCTGATGTTCATGCCCTTGATGTCGATGTCTTCATCCGTTGTGTTGTATAGCTCAATCCAGTCATTCTTCTTGAAATAGTCATTCACATAAATGGAGTTAGCAGCACTCACCTCATTGATACGAACAGGCGTGATGCCCTCAGCTAATTTCTCTGCCTCAGGAATCTCTTCGAATACAGCCACGAGGTTTTGTGAACCAGATGTTGGAAGGGTATATTCATGCTCTTCCGACACAAAATCCTGCGCATTGTTTTTTTCAATTTGTGAGAGAGAAGCATCCCATAGAATATCAGTGGATGTCGAGCTGTTGTTATGCACCTCCACTGCAATCACATTCTTACCCCTTTTAAAGAGAGAGCCAGTCAATGTCATCTGTCCTTTATCAGGATTGTTTTGCGCATGTGTGGTTGAGAAATTTTCGTAAGTTATAGAGCCGGACGGCATGTTGTAACGTCCTGCTTCTACACCATTCACATACACGATCATACCATCATCGATGGTGTAGTCAAGGATGAACTCATCACTTGCCGATGGTGCAGCGCTAAGGTTGAATGATTTTCGGAAATAATAAGTGGGTCGTTTTTTGTTGGAGTCTGCACCAAAATCAAGTTGTGTAGCGACACTGTTCTTGTTATAGCCGAGTGGTGCGGTACCAGATTTCCATCCTGTAGATGTGTAGTTTGTTGACTGCCAGCTCTTTCCGTCCAAAGATCCTTGATCATAGTACGCCCAACTCTCTCCAGCAGCAAATATGCTTGTGGTCTTTGTTGTGCCCGTATTCTGCCATCCCACGAATGTGTAACCCGCAGGTGCTTGTGCTTTCAGTGTCACCGGTGCAAACAGGTAACCGTCAAACTCAGCGTAGGGGAGTTCCATATCGTTTACCATCACTTTCGCGTTGGTAGCCCCCTTGGTATTAATCGTCACCCGCTGACGTTCTACACTTCCCAGCTCCATATATGAGCAGTTCTTCAACGCATTTGTCGCACCGCTATTACGTGACCCCAATTTGTTCATCACATCATTCGCAGTTCCCCAGGGATTTACATATCCATCTGTAGCCAGATAAGTTGCTACATCATTCACAATCTCTTCCACCTTATACTGCTGGAACACTGAGCCACCCACGATGCAGAACGCGTCGATGAACTTTTTGCGGAATACTGCATTCTTCAACAGATTTTTGAAGAGTGTTACTACTTCTAACTGCTTCCTGTTGCGCTTTCCTTCGATGCTCTCATTCCTCGAATAGTCATATCCGTGCAGCGTGTCAAACGTATAGTTCTCCTTATTGAAGAATGTATTGAACATATCGCCAGAGCCCAAATTGAAGGCACCGTCAAGGTCGAATAGCACGAAATGGAACTTGCCGTCATTTACATCACGGAAACCCTTCAAGTTGTTCTGAGGCCAGTCCCAGTTACCTATATGCAGTTCCACTGCCATATAATTAATGTATTCATCGATATCCAGCATCTGGCTAATTTCTTCAAATGTTTTTTCATCTTCAGCGTTCTCACTCAATGTCATTAGACGGTCGAAACTTGCTTTTGAACCTTCCATCTGTACATAGCCAGAGTCGGGTGATACCTCAAACTGATCCATTTCATCCGTATCGATGCCATAGTTCGCGTATGCGTGATGCTTATTATTAGGTTCACGCATGTTAAGTACAGCATAATGGCTGCCGTTGATGAATACATGAACAGGTTGCCAAGCTTGATAATCCACATACAATCCGCTGCGTGCCACCACCTGCTGGATAGAAGCGTCTTTCACACGGCAACTTCCATCATTACCGCCATTACGAATCTGCAATGTTTTGTTTTTAATATATGGTTTTTCCTTAAACAAGCTTGCCTGGAAGAAATTGTTGAAGTCGTACGTTTTTGATGCCTTCAGTTTAAAGGCTTTTGGATTGGAGGAACGTGTCCATCCACCACAGACGGCCATGTCACATTCCTGAGAAACAAGATATTCATTGTTTTCTGTGATATACTCGAAGGACACAGGTCGATCCCAGTCCATGTTCCAGTTGCAGTTGCTGGTCTGTCCGTTGCCAGGACGTCCATTGGGTCCCCTTTGGAAGATACCATAGTCTGTTGAGTAAATGTTTTCGCGCTTTGTTACGACCGAGATGATGGGGAAGGGGTATTCCTTATCTTCACGGATGAATGAGCGTGTAACAACCTGTGAAGGCAGATACCCATCCTTGAACAAGCGGAAGCGATAACATACATTGTTGGTCACCCTGAAGAGTCCTGTGGCAGAAGTCTCGCCATTGTCAAGCGTTGGGGTTGTACCATCAGTCGTATATCTCAGCGTTGCACCCTTAGGAATGTTTACGCATACCTGCAACGTGCTGTTGAAACGTTGTCCATTCTTATCTACCACAGGCGCTTCCAGTTGCTGGGTGGCAAAACCTCCAGCTTCTTGGTTGGATGCACCTGGCGAAGGATTGCTTGTCACGCCCCATTCTGAACCACCATCAGTTGTACGGGCATAGGACATGCGTGAAATCGCCTCTGGAAATTCCTGTTGTGTGATAATGTTGGTGCCGTCTGACAGGATGATGACTCCACCATCGCAATCCAGTTTGTCATCAATCTGCCTATACGAAGCGGAAGTCCAGACTTCATGGTGGTCAAAGTTCAGTATTGCATAACCATGAGCGGGTAGTGATCCGTATGAACGCAACAAATGCTGCTTCTTGAGGTTGTTAGGATCATCGGAGATGTAAAGACCTCCCAATGCCACACTCTTATCTGTCGGATTGTACAGTTCCACCCAGCTGCCATAATTGAACGAAGGGTCAAGATACACATCCACATTGGCAGCCATGATTTCATTGATGATCAGATTCTCAGCAGAAGGGTCTTCTCTCTTCACGGTTACACGACATTGGGCTGTCTTACCGCTTCCATCCTTAGCTGTGGCGATGATGTAGCAGACACCAATGCCGACAGCGGTGATTTGTCCCTTGCTGTCCACTGTTGCCACACTCTCTTTCGTGGATGACCAACTCACATTCTGATAGGTAGCATCAGAGGGAGCCACCGTCGCAGTCAGATCATGCGTTTCATATTGAGACATTTCCACGCTTGTTTCTGAGAGTGTAATGGAGGTGACATTCACAATGGTGCCCCATAACTCTAATTTCCAGTTGTCCAGACACGTCCAGTCACTTCCAATCCACTCATCTTTGCGGATGCCAATAGTCAGCATCCCATCATTCTCCACATCACAATCTACATAGTTGTAGTAATGACCCTTTTCAAACCAGTAGTGAGCAGCTTCCATATTGTTGGGAATACATCCTGACCCCACGTAACTGACATTACCACCTAACGAATTCTCAAGTGCTGCAGATGATGCCAATGCAATGGGTGAATCGTAATAGTTCTTGCTCGAACGTGCATAGAGACGCGCATATTGATAGTCTTCGCGGTTATCAGAATTAAATGCATTATAGTCGCTGTTGGCGTCTCCACAACGATAGAAGGCATTCAGGCTGACACGATAGGTGCCAGCTTTCAATCCCGCGATGGTTTGGTATGTGTCGTAGGTCTTTTGGTAATGTTCGGCATTCTCCATCGGGCTGGCTACTCCGAATTCTGTTCCTTCCCAGCCAGTAGTGACATCATCGTTGTTAAACCTCGGGTTGATAATGTGTGCGTCGGTTACGTCAATCCAATTCTGCTGTGCATGGCCTGAAAGCGATGCACATACCAAGAGGAGGACGGTGTGTAGTTTTTTTATCATATTCATTTTCTTTGTGTAGATGCTAATTTGATTTTATATTAGTTATCAGTCTTTACAATCAGTCTTTGGGTTTCGGCTTTCTCCAGAAATTCACACCCAAGAGGTATTTCAGCGTTCCATAGGTGTTGGTCAAACCGAATTTGTCTTTTCGATAATCGTAGGTGTGTGTCTCGAAAATCAGACCGCTAAACATCCTTGTGTTATTCCAAAAGATGGACATGCGCAGGTTGAGGTCGGTTGATACATTGTTCAAGATAGAATGTCCCAAGTTCTCTGCCTCAGTAATGTTCGACCTACGATAACCGATACCAGGGATGAACGATATGGCAAAGAGGACATTACGTCCAAGCACCCAATTATAGTTGTATCCCACACTGATGCTGTAGTCGGTATAGTTCACTTGGTTGAACAATAGTGTGGAGTCGATATCTTGTTTGATGTAGTCGGGCAGTGCTTCCTTGTCGAATGTGATGTGCTGATGGTTATATTGAAAGCCGGCACTCCAACTACCGCAACTCTTTCGTTGTACAGCATTTGCTCCGAAGGCTGCAGGCCAGGAGAAGTGCTGGTTGTTGAACATATAGATGGCACTAAATCCGTTGCATCTGGAATCAAGACCATGAAAAGTCCTGTCTCTCCCCCTTGTCTCTATCCCGCTAACACTTCGGATTTCGGCTCCTTTACCAGAGTTGAACATATAGTACTCTGCAAAGATCTTCGCTGTATGAATGACGAATGATTGTCGCAACGAAGTGCCGTTTGTCTTGCCTGCCTTGATGCCGATGTCATTCAGATTCCATACGGCACCATATCCGAAAATGCTATAATACACATATCCTCCAAGAATGACAGAGGGGTCTGACTGAATCACCATCGTCTTGTCTGTCTGGGATGACCGTAGAAAATAATAGTCGTGCCAGTAGGACAATTCTATTTGTGTGGTCAGGTTGTACTTTTGAGGCGTAACGTAGTTGGTGTCGCATCCCATGAAGAAGTGCTCAACTCCACTCATGATTCGCAACGGTAAGGATGGCCTTTTCTTTTTTTCTGTGACAATCACGCTGTCAAGGGTCTGCTCGCCAACATCCTCAGTTACACGTAGCGATGCATCTTGGGCATTTGCCGTCAAGCATAATGCAACCATCAGCCATACTGCACACGCAATTCTTTTCAGTTCGTTACGCATAACTCTGTCTTTTCTTCTCCTTAGATTTTGCCCAACACACGATCCATCACCCAGTTGGTGGGTGTGGCGCTCAGCGAGTCACAATCACATTTCTCTTTTCCTTGCAAATGTCTTACCACTTTCTCAATCAGTCCCATTTGTACATGCGGAGGATTGGGTACAATGATTTGTTCCTGTCCACGTTCTGTGTCAAGCACAATGGGCTCGTAGTCAAACACGGAGAAGACAATCTTACCCTTAGTGCCGACAATGGAAATTCTGTCTCTTCGTGCAGATTCGTGTGCCACAAAACACCACGATGCGCTGCCCGTCAGTCCATCACTGAATCGGAAACATGCATTGAAGGTGTCCTCTACCTTATACAGTCCAGCCATATTTTGACAGAACCCCTCTGCCTCCATAATGGGTCCGAACCAATATTGCAGCAGATCTATCTGATGTGCTGCGAGGTCATAGAAATATCCACCTCCTCCAGCCACCTCCGGTTGTAATCTCCACGGCATTTCTTGTCCGCTTTTGTGGTCAAGTTCTCTGGGTGGAACAGCAAAACGTATCTGCACCGTCAAAATCTTTCCTATTTCACCCCCCATGACAATCTGTTTCACCTTCTCGAAATAGGGTAGGTAGCGTCTGTAGAAAGCCACAAAACATGGAATCCCTGTGAGTTCGCTGATGCGATTCACTCTCAAGCAATCGCCGTAACTTGCTGCTAATGGTTTTTCTATGTATGCGGGTTTTCCTGCTTTCATTGCCATGATGGCAAATGTTGCATGAGAGGATGGAGGAGTGGCGATATACACAGCCGTCACTTCAGGGTCGCTGACCAATGACTGGGCGTCAGAATAATATTTTCTGATGCCATGACGTTCTGCATATGATTTCGCCTTATCTCTGTCGCGGCTCATCACCGCCACAACTTCACTTCCTTCAATCTTGCCGAAAGCGGGACCACTCTTTTTCTCTGTCACTTCACCGCAACCAATGAATCCCCATTTCACTATGTTTTGAACTTCCATTTTCTTCGCAAATATGACAAAAAGCAACATTTTGCTTTGCAAAGGTACGAAAAACTCCTAACTCCTAACTCCTAACTCCTAACTTTTTTTTACCTTTGCAGTCAAATTAACAAAATATGACACTTTTTTATGGCTCGTAATAAAAAGAAACAGCTTCCGTTGATCGAGAATGTTACCATCACGGCATGTGCAGCTGAGGGCAAGGCTTTGGCTCGTGTGGAAGACAAGGTGGTGTTCGTTCCATTTGTGGTACCAGGAGACGTGGTGGATCTGCAAGTGAAGAAAAAGAAAAGTTCGTATATGGAGGCCATTGCTGTCAACATTCATCAGAAATCGTCGCTTCGTACAGAACCCCGTTGCCGTCATTATGGTGTTTG
>Ga0310786_10007677_pt1 | contig 14023 bp, 10 predicted proteins | sample AusTroGonzalo_MG_FD_203881 | JGI IMG/M metagenome (GOLD analysis project Ga0310786, IMG submission 203881) | Bovine rumen microbial communities from tropical cattle in Woodstock, Queensland, Australia - Gonzalo_03 (v2) (version 2) | ecosystem: Host-associated > Mammals > Digestive system >... | reverse complement strand
AGAAGCGAATCTCGCTTGTTTAGCTCTCTCACTGTAATAGTTAATATCTGAATAGTTTTGCATATTAAAAACAGGCACTGTTACAGACAGTTCAGCATTATATGTATTTTGAGAAGAATTATCGTGGAAATTTTCTGCTTTATTCAAATGGCGTCCCAAGCTCAACTTTAAATCGCATCTCGGACCTAACTGACCTCTGGCTGTGTCCAAGTCGTTCAAAGCAGCCCGATCAGAAAACTTCTCTTGCAAAATCTCTTGGTTTGAAACCAACGCTATTTTCTCCAATTTATCCAAATCTTCCGGAAGATTAATCGTTAGATTAGGAATAAATATATTTTTAGCGGCTTTCATTCCCGTAATATACGCAAACTTGGCCTCAGCTTCAGCAACTTTGGTTTTCGCATCCACTTTTTCATAAACCGCCGTCTGATATTTTGCTTCCGCTTCAGCGACATCTGCTGGAGTGACCATACCTGCTGCTAAACATAGCTTTTGAGAATCATACAATATTTTTAAATTTTGTTCTTTTTTTTCGTAAGCCCGAAGTTTCTGGCGTTCAGCCCAGACTTCCGTGTATGTCTGAACGACGCTCACGAGTAAATCCTGCTCAGCCTTTTTTAATTTATGAAAAGCTGCTTTTGCTGAATTTTTCTTGGACTTCGAATTATTAACATCTATGAAGCTCTTAAAAAGATTCATGCGCAACTCTAGCGCCATTTGAGTTTGAGTTTTTTTGGAAACATCGTGTCCATAGTCGTAGGTCGATACTGGTTCAACATTATTCCCTTTAATTGGATAACTTGTTTGCTTATTCCAGCCGCTTAATTCATTACCAGTACGCGAAGCAGTCAGAGATGCATCCAAAGTTGGAAGGAAAACAGCCTCTGCTCTTTTGTATTGCTCGTAAGCCATATCTTTTTCTGCGCGATGAGCTTTCCAGGCGGCGTTATTGTTGTAGGCTGAAACAATGGCCTCTTCCAGATCCAAAATTACATTTTCTTTAACGGCTTTGTCTTTTTCTTTTTCAGTTTTTTTAGAATTCGCTGCTTTTGGAGCTTCATAATTCTTTCCGAAAACTCCGAATACGACTCCGAAACACACTAACGCGATCCATTTTTTCATTTATTCTCTCCCTCTACGCAGATCTTATCCAACAATCACCGAACTTATTCTGTTTAAACTCTCTTTCTTTCCGAAAGACACTAACATATCGAAAATGCTGGGTGTAATCTTCCTTCCGGTAAGAACACCTCGCAACGGCTGAGCTATCTTGCCGAATCCTATTTCCATCTGCTCGGCTAACTGCCTCAATTGCGTTTCCAAAGATTGCTCGTTCCAATCATCAAGAACAAACAACTTTTCGTAAACCGACTTTAATATGTCCCGAGTTTTTTCGTCAACATCCGCTGCTTTGAAATCATCAGTATAAATAGTCGCAAGATCTTTCAATTCCAACATTGTCTTGGACCTTTGCTTTAATCCGTTCATACCTCGAACCAATCGATATTTTACGTCGTCGGAGATCGATCCCAACATCGGAAGAAGTAACTCCAACAATCGATTGTTATCGGCTTCTCTCATGTAATGACCGTTCAAATTCGCTAATTTCGAGAAATCCAAACGGGACGCTGACTTTCCTAAATTATCAGTGGTAAACCACTCGATCGCCTGCTCACGCGAAATAATTTCATCATCTCCGTGAGACCACCCTAATCTTAGCAAACAATTGCAAACAGCTTCCGGCAAATATCCCATGTCACGGTAAGCTTCAATTCCCAAAGCTCCGTGTCTTTTGGATAACTTCGCGCCATCAGGTCCGTGAATCAAAGGAATGTGTCCGTAAGTAGGAATTTCCCACCCGAAAGCATTGTAAATCTGAATATGTCTGAAAGTATTCGTTAAATGATCATCACCTCTGATAACGTGAGTAACTCCCATATCGTGATCGTCAACGCAGACCGACAGCATAAAAGTTGGCGTTCCGTCACTGCGCACCAAAATCATGTCGTCCAATTGATCGTTAGAAACTTTAACCGTTCCTTGAACAATATCGTTCAAAACAGTCTCTCCCGTTTGCGGAGTTTTCAATCTGATAACAGGTTTTACTCCTTCAGGTGCTGTTTTAGGATCGCGATCTCTCCATAGCCCGTTGTATTTCGGAGATAATCCTTTGTCCAAGGCCTCTTTTCTCATAGCTTCCAACTGCGCAGGAGTGCAGTAGCAATAATAAGCCTTACCTTCTTCAACTAATTTCTTCGCTAATTCTACGTGATGATTAATTCTTGAAAACTGAAACACAGGCTCTCCGTCCCAGGTTATACCGAGCCACTTTAATCCATTAAAAATTGCGTCGACGGCTTCCTGAGTTGACCTTTCTCTATCGGTGTCTTCGATTCGAAGCACAAACTTCCCGCCGTAATGCCTCGCTAGCAGCCAATTAAACAAAGCCGTGCGAGCTCCTCCAATGTGCAAAAACCCTGTTGGTGATGGAGCAAATCTCGTTACTATCTTATCCGAAAAATCTGTACTCATTCCTTTTCTCAGTCTATTATTTATGTTGTTTATACCAAATTTTGGGAAGGGAATGTATAGAATTCGTGATTTTCTTGTGAATTTTTATGAATATGAAAGAATGCGCCTTCTGAACTTCTTCCCTGTAATTCTTGGTGCAGGAATTTGTTTCTATTTCAACCTTGAAACTCCTCCGCCATTAGTTTTGACGGTTTCATTATGTTTGTTTCTGTTCGCTTTTGCTCGACATTTTAAATTTCTATACGTTCTTTTGATTTTTAATTTCGGATTTATGATTGCGCAGATTCGAACAGCCTACGTAGATACTCCGATGCTCGAAAAACCGATTGCAGAACCTCTCGGATTTTTTGCAACAATCGATTCTTGTAATCGTACAGAAGCCGGACTGTCCTTCATCGTAAAAGATTCAAATCTGAAATTTAAAACGGATAAAATACTTCTCACATGGAGAGGAGAGAAAGCAAAAAATTGCGCCAAAGATTTCATGCCGGGAGATCGAGTATCTTTCTTCGCAAAGTTGAATCCGCTCAGCGAGCAACCATTTCCCGAAGCCTATAATTTCAAAAGGCAGCAATATTTTAACAGAATTTCCGCCTGCGGATTTCTCATGTCTCCACCCAAAAAAGTCGACTATATCTATCGGGAAACGACTCTGTCCCTGCTGATTGATAAATTACGGCACAAAATCAACAAGACAATCGACGAAAATCTGGAATTCGACAATGCTGCTATCGCAAAAGCTTTGATCACGGGAACGAAATCCTCTATTGGCAAGGATCTTCGAGAAAATTTCGTTCGATCCGGGACGGCTCACGTTCTCGCGATTTCAGGATTGCATATGGGAATTGTCGGATTTTTCATATTTTGGCTTGTTCGAACTTTGTTATGTCTGTGGACCTACCTTTCGATGTTCTGCAATATCAAGAAAATCGCAGCAAAAATCTCTTTGGTCGGAGCAGTTGGATTTCTTTTGATTTCAGGATGTTCCGTCTCAGCAACCCGAGCTCTGATCATGCACGCCCTCATAATTCTCGGAATAATTCTCGATCGTGAAGCTATCTCCATGAGATCAATTGCGGTAGCTGCGACAATAATCTTGCTGATAACTCCCGAAGCGATAATGTTCCCGAGTTTTCAATTATCTTTTAGTGCGGTGATCGCTATCGTGGCTTTTTACGAAAAATTCTGGGATTTCCCACCTCGATTCAAGATGTTGTTTAATATCGTTGCAACAACATTAGTAGCAACCTTAACAACAAGCATATTCTCGGTGTTCGTTTTCAATCAGCTGACTCTCAATAGCATTCCTGCGAACATTTTTGTGATTCCGTTAATGAGCTTTTTCATTATGCCGATGGTAATTGTTTCTTTGATCGGAATGATGATCAATTTTACATTTCCGCTGAAGATTTTATCTTTCGGAATTTCTGTTTTGATCAAATCCGTGAAGTTTTTCTCGACATTTTCAGGATCTCTTTTCGTCATGCATTCGCCATCTCCATTAGTTATGATGATTTTGATATTTTCGATTCTGATACTAACATTGATTCATCATAAAATCAGATGGCTCGGACTTTTCGGATCATTGATCGGTCTTTTGCTATATCATTTTCAAGATATTCCGCGAATTATTATCTCGCCGCGAGCTAAAGCTTACGGAGCAAGGGTTGAAGACGATCTGACCTGCTTCAATCATTGCGGATATTTCAGAAATTCGTTATCCGCTTGGACTAAGTCCGTAGGGTGTACGCGTCGAGAAAATGTCAAATCAAAAGCCTGTCGTAAATATTTTGAAAAACTAGACGATAATTCCGTAAAAATCTCTGCCGACGGAAAATATTTTATCTTAACGAAAGATCCTGAGTTTTCTAGCAAACATCCGGAAGATACTGAAAATTCACAGGTAATCTTTCTAGATGAACACAAAAAAGAATATCAACAATTCCGATAAATTTACTTTCTTGTTAACTATTTGTTAAATGTTAATAGATACAATGGACGAAAGTGGTGGGCGAATAGAAAAATTGTTAAGAGGAAGAAATGTCGATTTTAGAAATTATAAAGTCCTGGTTTTGTAAAAGCGGAAGCAAGATAACCTTAGATGTCGTTTTAAACCATCCTTCAGAAATTAATGATGATGATTTAAATAAAATATTGGAAAAAGCAAAAGAGAGCGATATTGAAGACGAATTGTTTGCAGGAGTTCTGTACCTAAGGGGAGAAAGAGTTCAGCAAGATATCGTAAAAGCGATGGAATATTTGGATAAAAGTGCCAGAGCCGGAAATGTTCAAGCGCAGAGGATTTTAGCGAAAGAATATCTGACCGGGATGGTTTTTCCTCATGATGCGCAGAGGGCGTTTGAGCTGTTTGAAAAAGCCGCGTATAACGGAGATGTCGAGGCGATGCATAATCTGGGCTTGATGCATGAAAAAGGAATGTATGTCGAGAAGAACATAAGCAAAGCCCTTGAATGTTTTCAAAAAGCTTCGGACGAAGATTACGTTGAATCAAAAATCGAAATTGCCGATCTTTATTACGAAGGCGTAGATGTCCCGATGGATCGTCTCAAGGCATGTCAGATGTATAAGTATGTCATGACGCTGGACACGAGCAAATTCGACATTGGTCATATTTATAAACGTTTGGGAAGGGCTTATGCCGACAAATTAGGCGATTGCGGCATAACAAAAGAAGAAGGAATAGAATTCTTAAAGAAAGCTATCGATGCAGGAGATTCTAGCGCGGCGGAAACCTTAGCGTTTCTTGGTGAAGAGTTAGATGAAGGAAATCGCAGATGGTTGTTTGAATTATCAACTCAGCATCAAGATGACCCTAATTTCATTCTGGTAGCAGGAGTTTGTTACGAAAAAGGTTACGGAACTTTTCAAGATGTAAATTCAGCTTTTAATTGTTACAAGAAAGCTGCGGAGTTAGGTAATGTTTGGGGAATTCATTTCACAGCATGTTCTTACTTGAACGGAAGTGGTGTAGAAAGAAGCTCCGAGGAATGGTTTAGGTTAGAAACTGAAGCCGCTGAAAAAGGATTACCTTCAGCACAATACTGCTTGGGAATCAGCTATTTGAACGGAATAAGAGTTAAGCAAGATAAAGAGAAAGGATTAAACTTATTGCGTCAAGCTGCAGCTAAATATTGTGTCAATGCGATTAAAGCTTTGAAAGAAGTGGACGGAGGAGGGAATCCAACTCCTTATGATAACGCGAAACCTCAACCATCTCCGGATATTCCAGATGATGAGCTAAAAGAAAGCATTACAACGCCGATGCAGGGGCAGCCTCATGTTGATCTGGAGAAGAAAGCACCTCAGTTGCAAGGACCACAAGAAGTAGGGAAAATTCAGCTCGAAGAAAAAAGCAAGCTGGAATATCGCACTTCAGAAGATTTTCATTAATTCCTTTTTTCATAATATTTGGCGCGGGCTCGTTTCGGGTTCGCGTTTTTTATATCAATACTGAAAATCCTATTCCTCTCGATAAACGATTAATATATCCCAAAAACCTGTTGAGCTTCGTTTTCGGATGAATGAATTTCTTCCACTTTTTCATTTTTCAGAGGATCTTCGTGAATATCTTCGTTGACATCCTCATCATGTTTAAATGCCTCTGTAATCGTGATATCTCCGCAAGGTGCACTGCCGGTTTTTAGATCGATTTTTCTTAATTTAATGCCTTTCGGAATCTTAAACGGTTTTGGCGTCAGATATTTTTTCGCGTGTTTTATAAATTCAATAAATATCGGCAGAGCAGTGTTAGATCCGCTGGCATTTTTTCCTAAGGATTTCGTATGGTCATCGAATCCAACGAAAATTCCAATTGCGATGTCAGGAGTGTATCCGATAAACCAAGTGTCACGGCTATCGTTGCTGGTTCCTGTTTTTCCGGCCATTGGGAAATTCAAGAAGTTCGCAGAAGCTCCCGATCCGCGTTGCATCACTCCTTCCAACAATGATGTGATCTGATAAAGACTCTGTTCTTCCAAAATTTGCGGGCGATTGTCAATCAACATCGGAGGATATTCTTCATTTTGATCGTTCACGACCTCTCTGGTATCCGCTCGGAAGATCGGATTTCCGTTTTTATCCGAAACGTATTCGATCATCGTCGGATAAATTTGTTTTCCGCCGTTTGCGAGCATTGCATAGGCCGTCGTCAAGTTCAGCAAAGTTGTTTCTCCTGCGCCGAGAGCATAAGAGAAATACCTTGGCATATGCTCAAAAATGCCTAACTTTTCCGCAAGCTTTGCGATTTTAGTCATGCCGACTTTTTTCGCGATGCGAATCGTAGCCGTATTCACCGATCGCTCGAGAGCCTGCCGCATCGTGATTTTATCAAGAATTACTCCTCTGTAATTTTTCGGTTTCCAAATGCCGTATTCTTCCCCAAGATCGATTTCAATTGGGCTGGCGTCGAGTATTGTGTTTGGAGCAAATCCGTTTTGTAATCCCGCAAGATAAACGAACGGCTTGAAAGAAGATCCAATCTGTCTTTTTGCTTGAGTTGCTCTGTTAAACTCGCTCTGCGCGAAAGAATATCCGCCCTGCATAGCCAAAACATGACCATTGTGAACATTGATTACAACAATCGCTCCCTGGACCGACGGCAATTGTTTTATGTGATAAGTATTTTTCTTTTTCTCGACGAAGATAACATCACCAACTTGAATTTCCTTCGCCCATTTTAAATCAGCCGGAGATATTTTTCCGAAATGATCGTCTTCCACCAGAATCTTTCCGTCCTTGTTCATTAGAACAGCTTTGGTGAAATCTTCCCCGCCTTTCGGAGATTTTACGGAACGAAGTCTCTTCAAAATTTCATCATGAGTTCCTGATATATCAATGGTTTCTAAAGATCCTCTCCATTCTAGCTTTCGATCTGCTTTCTCCAGACCTTGACGAAGGGCATCGTAAGCGCATTTTTGCAAATTCGGATTCAAAGTTGCGCGAACCACAACCCCTTCTTTATTTAAGCTTTCAAACGAATATTGTTTAATAAGATGCTTGCGAATTTCTTCCGAAAAATATTCTGCTTTATAAATGTTCGGATTTTGCGGAGCCATGACCAGATCTTCTTTGATCGCTGCATCATGCTGTTCTTGAGTTATATATCCGTTAACCAAAAGTCGCGAAATAGCCCAGTTTCTACGCGCCATCGCTTTCTCTCGATGCTTAACAGGATGATAATTGTTTGCGCCCTTCGCAAGTCCCGCAAGATAAGCGCACTCTCCAGTGGTTAATTCTTCCAAGGTTTTGTCGAAATAAGTTTTCGCGGCAGTTGCTACTCCGTAAGTTCCCATTCCCATGTATATTTGATTGAGATAAAGTTCCAAAATCTGCCTTTTTGTTAGGGCTTGTTCGATGCGATAAGCCAAGATTGCTTCCTTTATCTTTCGAATATAAGAGACTTTATTTGTTTTTATCAGAAAAATACGAGCAATCTGCTGGGTAATTGTTGACGCCCCTTGCGGACGTTTCCCCGATCCAATTTGTTTAAGATTATTAACTATAGAACGAGCAATTCCGTAAAAATCTATTCCATTGTGATGATAGAAATTCTTATCTTCGACCGCGATGAATGCATTGATTAATTTCTCCGGAATCAAATCTATCGGAATGAAATATCTTTTTTCGTAGGAATACTCGCAAAGCTTACTTCCGTCTTGCAAAAACACACGACTGGAGAGGAGAGGCGAATACTTCTTCAACGAATTATGATCCGGTAAATCAGTGGATAGATAATACAAAACAGCAGCTGCAGTAGCACCTCCAAGTCCTGCAATTGCGATCAAAGTTCCGAAAAAACAAAATATCGCGTGAAAAATCCGCCCGAAAAATCCGCGCTTTTTTTTGTGCCGAACGGGAGTGTATGTATCATTACCCGATCGATCAGTTTTCTTCGGTAATTTTACGTTTTTTTTGAAAATATCTTCTTCGCTCATTCCTCTTCCTACCGAATAACTGTGCGTTTCAAATCATCCTTCTCCTTATCAAAGAATTCTTCTAACGCGTACAAAATAGCACAAATGACTTTTTCTCGGAATAATTTTGATATTAAAAGTTTGCTGTCTTTTTCATTTGAAATGCATCCCATCTCTATAAGAATCGACGGCATATTGTTTTTTAAAATTTTTAAATCACTGGCTCGGCGAGCTTCTTTTGGAATCTGGCATGAATACGGAATGTATTTCATCAATTGCTGCGCGAATTTCTCGGATTTCTTCAGATTTTTAACAAAAATTCCTTTAGGATTCATTACTTCTAATCGTGGTAGAGTATAGATGGACATTCCTCTTAAACCTTTATCATTATTGAAATCAGCATGTAGAGAAATAAGTAAATCTCCGCAGCTGGAATTTGCGAGATTTAATCGATCATCAAGGGGTACGAAGGTATCGGAATCCCGAGTTAGTACGACATTGCAATGATTGGTTTTTAACAGAGCGTTTCGCAATTCGATAGCCATGGTAAGCGAGATATCTTTTTCAAAATATTTTTCATACGGAGACTGAGTGCCGGGATCTTTTCCGCCATGTCCTGCATCTATTACGATTGTCGGCTTTTTCCGAAAAACAATTTTGATCATATCTTTCGTATATTTCTTTTCAATAAAATTCACGGGTTGTTTTGTCGACATTATAAACATCAGCGAAGACTCTCCGAACTTTTCAAAGAAATATCCGCGGACTATTCCTTGATCCTTTTTTCCGATTTTCGGAAGAATTACTGGCTTTTTAAACGACAAAAATATTCTGAGACCGATCGGCTGAAGATGAATTCGCGGGAAAAATGCAACTCGATCGTTGAAACTTATCTCCAGCGTATACAAATCTCCGTTTTGAGATAGCGAAACATTTTTTATTACATCATGTTTAGATTGAATATTCCAAAACGAAACGAATTTTGTCGGCTTAAAATCTGATTGTGCGTCATCATTCCTGTAATCACGAGCACTAGCGTTGAAAAACATCGCGAACATCAACAGGATCAGCACTTTTATCTTATCTTTAATCATTCTCAATGTTATCTTTCGCCAGTACTATAGCAAAAAACATTACAAAAGTATCTCATTTTTAACCGATAACCGTTTTTGTGAAAAAATATGCAAGATTTTGTTAATTTTTTAATAATTTGTTGCAATAAAACCACACCTTTCTATAATTACGAGGTTAAATGTTTGATTCTGCACAGTCCTTCGTATAGCATGAGGCAAAAATTGTTAGGAGTAATTATGTCTAAAAATTTACTAGTTTTTTCGTTGCTTCCTTGCCTTTGCTTCGCGCAAGCCAATGCTAAGGATGTAAATGCAGAAGACACAAAATTATTTGGAGATTTCGTAAAGGAACAAACAGACGACATTCCTTTATTGGAGGGTTTAACCGTTGACGGTGAATTAAAGTTCGGTTTTGTAACAGCAAATCAGCACCTTTCTAAGGAAGTTGATAACCCATCGGCATTTTTAGATGGAGACGTCGACATTAATTACAAGACGGTTGTTGATGGTATCGCTTGGGGGTTCAAGATCGGAACGCATGCAAGGTCAGGTTTAGTTAAGCAGGGATCTGCTATTGTTGATTCTTCCTTCTTGTTTGCTGACACGGGTAATCTCGGACAGTTCAGAATTGGTTACTCCAAATCTGCAGGTGCTATGTTTTCCGTTTCATACGCAGACGTTATGACAGGATACAACTTGATCGACAGCGGAAATGCACCTTGCTTCTTCGCTCAGACTTCCGGAACAATTCTCGGAACAGGGTTCGACAAGGACGACGGAAAATCATTGAAGTTCGTTTGGGTTTCTCCAACGATAAAGGGATGGACGTTAGGATTCTCTTACGCGCCAAACAGCAAAGATGGTCACTTGTTTAAAGAAAAGAGAAACAAGTCCGAAAAAGATTTCAGCTATGCTCAGAATTTCGCGGACGATTCTTCTTACATTAAGGACAGCTTCACTGCAGGAATTTCTTACGAATACGGAGATCCAGAGGCATTCAACTTAAAAGTCGCCGCTGCAGGTTGGTTAGCGCAAGGTAGATCGGACAACTCAGATCCTCGTAATGTTCAGGGTTACAACGTTGGAGCTATCTTAGGATACGGAAAGTACAAGTTGGCTTTGGGTTACACCGACAACATTAACTCTATGCTTCCGAAGACTTTGGGAAATACCCCATGGGATGGTACGGATGGTAAAGGTAATCAGTTAGTGTCTGCTGAAGACAAAATCACTCGTACTATAGATGTCGGAATGGGCGGAGAAGCTAACGCCGGTAAGATCTACAACATTGGTGCAGGATACTTCGGCGATAAGTGGGAAATGTCCGCAGGATACTTCCAGGCTGAGAAGAAGTGGTCACCAACTGATAAAGCGAAATCAAAGATCGCAACTGTCGCAGTGCAGTACAACATCGACAAGATGGTCAGCGCTTATGTTGAGTACAACAATATCAGAACTGAGTGCACGGACAGGATATACTACTCTGAGATCTTCTCAGAAACCAATAATGGTACGGAAAAGACTTCGTTCAAAGCTCACAGAAACAACAGAGCTAATCTGTTCATCGTTGGTGCGAAGATTAATCTGTAATAGGTTTTCTTTTTGTTGTTCGCCGGGGGAGTTTTCCTCCGGTTTTTTTATGTCTGATATCTCCATCAAAATCCAAAACAAATTGAGTTTAAATCGTCTTTCGTTAATAAAGAGCAAAAAACAAAGAAAATACGACTTGATTACTTGCCAAACTTAAGGTATGGTCTACTCGGTTTTGGGTGATTAGCTCAGCGGTAGAGCATCTCGTTTACACCGAGGGGGTCAGCAGTTCAAACCTGTTATCACCCACCATTGATTGTGCGCCCGTAGCCCAACTGGATAGAGCGTCAGACTACGGATCTGAAGATTGAGGGTTCGAATCCTTCCGGGCGCACCATTTAACTCAAGAGATATTGGTTTGTTCGAAAGTTTTATACAAAGTTATGGTTATTATGCAGTCTTCCTTTTCGCTTGTATAGAGGGAGAGGTCGCTGTTTTGACGGCAGGAGTTTTTTGTCATCAGGGACTTATGTCATTGCAGTGGGTAATTTTTGTTGCATTTCTCGGAACTATGTTAACAGAGCAGGCTTTGTATTTTGTCGGTAGAATCTATGGGATGAAATTTATCGATCGTTATCCGAATTTGAAGGGAAAGTCTCGAAGAGTGATCGAGTTTTTGCGAAAATATGATTCCGCTTTTATTTTCGGATGTCGGTTTGTGTATGGAATTCGAAATGTCAGTCCTATCATGATTGGAGTTGCGGGTATTCCCCCGTTGAAGTATTCTTCGCTGAACATTCCAGCTGCATTTGTTTGGGCAGTTGTTGTTGCTGGGGCAGGGTATGTTTTTTCTGATGTCTTTGAAAAGGCCAAAAATAATTTGCAGTATATTCAGTATGGAGCCTTAGCTCTTCTTGTTGCAGCGTTGGGATACTTTATCTACAGAAAAAATCAGAAAAGAAAACTTGCGAAATTATCTCAAGACGAAAACAGAATGGAATAAGGCGGACATAGATATTTTTTGCTTGATCCCGACAAAAGAAAATTGTACCATCCAAAAGTCAGTAAGAAGTTAGTGATATGATAGATCCATTACATCAGTTCGTTGTTTCTCCTCTTGTGAAGTTGGAGTTATTTGGGCTGGATCTGTCTTTTACGAATTCATCTCTGGCTGTTTTGGTCGCGGTTTGTTTAATATTTCTTTTGTTTGCTTGCGGTTTAAAAAAGGACGGAATGGTTCCGAACAGACTTCAGGCTTTTATCGAGATGGTTTATGGCCTCATTTCGGAGATGATTACTGGAAACTCAGGAACAGCGGGGTTGAAATACTTTCCGTTTGTTGCTTCGATTTTCTTTTTTGTGTTGCTCGGGAATTTGCTGGGAATGGTTCCTTATATGTTCACATTTACCAGCCACATAATTGTTACTTTTACTCTTGCGATGATTGTGTTCTTATTTGTAACGATTTTGGGGATATTTCTTCACGGGTTTCACTTTTTTTCGCTATTTATGCCGAAAGGAGTTTCAATTTTCTTAGCTCCGATTTTGGTTCCGGTCGAGATGATTTCTTATTTAGCTAGACCGGTTAGTTTATCGGTTCGTCTTTTCGCAAACATGTTGGCGGGACACATTATGATGAAAGTTTTCGCCGGGTTTGTTGTTATGATGGGGTTGTTTGGAATAGCTCCTATGGCCGTTAATGTTATTTTGACGGCGCTGGAGATAATTATTTCGATGTTGCAAGCTTATATATTTACGGTATTAACTTGCGTATATTTGAATGATGCAGTAAATTTGCATTAGATTTTTGAGAAAGGGGTTTAGGTATGTTATCAGCAGAAGCAATGCGTTATTTGTCGGCAGCTATCGCCGTTATCGCTCTGTATGGAGTCGGTATGAGTATGGGAAATTTGTTTTCAACTTGGTTGAATGCAATTGCAAGAAATCCTGAAGCAAACGACAGAATGCGTATCGTCGGTATTTTGGGTATGGCTCTTACGGAATCCATCGGTTTGTTCGCTCTTGTTGTCGCGTTATTGATTTTGTTGTTAAGATAAACGAGAGAGAATTGTTTCCTCAGTTAAATACAGCGACTTTTGCGTCTCAGATTTTTTGGGTATGTCTCGGATTCCTTTGCGTTTACGGGATTATGTCCCTTTTTGCTGTTCCTAGATTGAAGAAGATTCTGGATTCGAGGGAGTCTTATGTAGGCGGTTTACTGGATATTGCAAGAAGATTCAGTGAGAAGTCCGAAAAGATCGAGAAAGATGCCGGAGAAGTGATCGCAAAAGCTCGACGTAATGTTTTGAAGACGGAAGAGAAACTGGTTTGTGATTTGGAAAAGAAAAACTTTGAAGAAAAACAGAGACTTTCTAGGGAGGCTACAGCTAGTATAAATAATGAGGTGGCCTCGTTGAAGGCTTCGTCAGAGGAAGCTTTCGGAAGTATATCTTCCGATTTAGATGATCTTTTGGATCTGGCTTTGCAAAAAGTGGGGAGTCAAAAGTCATGAAAGGATTGGGACGTTTATTATTTTCTATCGATAGCTTTCTAAGAGAAAATGTGAATTTGGGGTTAGAAGCGTATACGATCGCCGAGTTATCTGTTTTAATATCGTTTCTCTGTTTTTTAGCGATAATTATCAAGAAGGTTTGGCCGTTGATAATAAACAGCCTGGATTCTCATATTGAAAAGGTAAAAACTGAGATAAGCTCGGCTGAAGATCTGAGGGAGAAATCCGCTGCCGCGTTGGCTAGAGCCAGTCAGATAGGTTCGAAAGTTCAAAGTGAAGTTGAGGATTATAAAAAGAAATCAGAAGAAAGAATTGCTCAATTAAAAGAAGAAAATGACCGCTATCTGCAAGCCTTGAAAGAGAAGTCAGAGAAATCATTAAATGCTCAGTTGAACGCTGAGTTGTCCAAGCAAAAAGAACAACTTTTGAATAGGTTAGCAGAT
>Ga0310786_10007675_pt1 | contig 14024 bp, 12 predicted proteins | sample AusTroGonzalo_MG_FD_203881 | JGI IMG/M metagenome (GOLD analysis project Ga0310786, IMG submission 203881) | Bovine rumen microbial communities from tropical cattle in Woodstock, Queensland, Australia - Gonzalo_03 (v2) (version 2) | ecosystem: Host-associated > Mammals > Digestive system >... | reverse complement strand
CAAAGGTAGAAGACTACAGAAACAGAGGGACTACTATGTTGATGCGGACAAGTACATTCTCGTCCACATTGACGGGCGTAGTTTCTCGAAGGCAATCAAGAATAAGTTCAGGAAGCCGTTCGACGAGGATTTCATTGAAATGATGAACGAGACAGCCATCTACCTTTGCGAAACGGTGCAGGGGGCGCAGATTGCTTATGTGCAGAGCGACGAGATAACGCTGCTCCTGAAGAAGAACAGCCCTGAGGGGGACATTTTCTTCGGTGGAAGGATTTGCAAGATGCAGAGTATAATCGCCTCCCTTGCAACGGCTAAGTTCCAATCCCTGATGATTCAGTACAACCTTACAAAGATGAACGAGAGCAATGCCGTTTATGGAATATCGCTCATTGTCGACCAGATAAAAAACATGCAACTCTATCAGTTTGACTGTAAGGTGTGGGATGTTGACACGGCTAACGACGCATTCGCCTGGTTCCTGTTCAGGAACATTGACTGTATCAGGAACAGCAAGCAGCAGTTCGCACAGACATATGTCCCTCACAAGGTACTATTGAAACACAGTGCTGACGAGCAGGTGCTTATGGCTGTTGACGAGAACGGAAACGATTGGCATTCCTGTTCCGACGATAAGAAATACGGAAGAATCGTTACCAAAAAAGAATTTGATTATGTCCTTGCCGATGGCGTTCATTATATGAGGACAAGGTGGATTCCGAGTGACGGCGTTGACCTTACGATTCCTGAGGAAAGAGACAAGTTTATTGAAAATAATGTAATTTTTAAATAATATGGCTAACATTTTAAACGGAAACAGAGACGGTTTGGTTCTGTTTGACAACGGGATTCAAATCAACAAGTACCTTACTAAGTGGAAAAACGCAAGGGAGGGTAAGACCAAGACGGGCAATGCATTCATTGTCCCACAGACGATGATTGACAACACGGGAACGGCGACTAGAGTCGTTGACCTCGGTGGCGTAAGCACATTGAATGCGCAAAACACCGTCATTATCAACAGTACCACTATGGAGGGTTGGGGAACTCCCGATGACTTGTCCGAAGAGCCTGGTACTGGTGACCCTAAAAAACACGAACTCAGCGAAATCGCTTCAATGGAATTGAGAGAACTCAACAAGTTCATCAACGACAACGGGTTTACCTATCTCCTGTCAAAGACTGGTAGGTATAACTACGGCAACACCGACGAGACCCCGTTCGTTGAATGGACCGATGTGTGGAAACAGAATCCCAAGCACCTTACTTTTATGGATAAGGTTAAGATGCTCTTCACGAAGGAACAGAAGCCCGAAATGGATGTAATCTCTTTCTTCGCCAACATCAAGGCGACATCGAAGAATTCGCTCAACGGATATGTGAACAGGATTGAGAAGTACCTTGTGGCTATCCACAATGCTAAGATGATTGGGCAAGAGGCACTTGCCGAGAAACTGTCAAGGGAGATGGTTGCCAACAAGTATGAGTCGTTCCTTGCTGCTGAGGGTTACTATCATGTTGTCACCGAGGAGCAGGTGGTTGAGTTCGTCAAGAAGTCAGAAAGGGGTATTTCCCTTGACTATATGAAGAACTTCATCCGTCCTATTCCTGACGAGGTGGTTGAGAAGATTGCTGAGGCTGACAAGTTAGAAGTGTTTGACAACTATGTCATTATGCACTACGACCCTAAGGGTAAGGCTCGTCAGGACACCGCAAAGGAAGAGGCTAAGAAGCGTGACCCTATCGTCTTCGGTGTCATTGCAGGTTCCACCAAACTCTACTACATCACCGATTGGATTGACGAGTATTGCGACCTCACTCTTGAGAAGTTCGTTGACACTCTCAAGATTACGAAGGACGACCTTGTGATTGACGAGGAGGAGAGGGCTAAGATTGAGGCGAAGAAGGCCGAGGATAAGCCTAAGAAAGTCGCTAAGCAGAGGAAGAAGAAAGAGGTGAAGTCCGAGGAAACCGACAAACCCAAGAAAAAGAGAGCGTCGAAAAAGAAAACCGACGAACAGAAGTGATGAGCGGGTTCTTAATTCATTTCGAGTTCCCGCCAGAAGTGGAAGAAAGACTCAGGAGGCGGGAACCCGAAGTCATACCACCCCCGTACATTAACGAGGAGAAAAGGATAAGAAAGAAGATAAAGAAAAATGAAAGGAAAAAGATATAAGTTTATGAAAGGATATAGCAGAACAAACATCAAACTCTCAATGACGGAGCCGATGTACTACATTAACGAGAAGAAGCGGACCGTAACCTGTAAACTGAATGGTTTCCTTGACGGCCCTGTTGAGGGAAACTGTTGGCTCACAATGGGTGACATCAACTTCCCGCATAAGCAATATGAAACAACCACTACCGCCTATTGCCACGAGAACGACAGGTTCGACATTGAGCGTGGTAAGAGGATTGCTCTCTCGAAGGCGGAGAACGAACTTTACAACCAAGCGGCTCTTGAGGTATCCTCAGTTATGGATAAGATTGATTTCCTCCGTGAGGCGTGTAAAGATTTCTTCAATAAGGCGTTGAAATGCCAGGCTCACAACATTGACTACATTGATAGCCTAAGTATGCCAGCACACCCCAAGTATGAGGATGGTGAACTGCCTGAGAAGCGTGGCCTAATTGTTGAACATATCAAGGCGTAATATGCAGTACATTGGAGCATTGATTGGAGATTACTGTGGCTCGAAATACGAGTGGAGTAATTTTATGGGAGACACGACGGAAGGGATGGAGTTGTTGGAGAGCGGTAAGTTCACCGACGATTCCGTCCTCACCGTAGCCACTATGGATTGGCTGAGTGAAAAGGTTGAATCTGGTGAAAAGCCTGGGTTTGCCTATTACCTAAGGAAGTGGGCTAAGAAGTATCCAGACGCAGGATACGGAGGAAGGTTCAAGAGGTGGGTTGAAAGCAGAAGTGACGAGCCTATCAACAGTTTCGGAAACGGTTCTGCCATGAGGGTGTCACCTTGTGCCTATTATGCCAACACCCTTGAAGAGTGCCTTGAACTCGCAAAACAGTCGGCTGAGGCAACCCATAATCACCCCGAAGGAGTAAAGGGTGCGCAAGCCGTCGCAGAAGCCATTTATTTAGCCCGTAGCGGCGCTGGAAAGGACGGGATAAGGAAAGTATTGGAAGAAGACTTTGGGTACGATTTAGGGCTTAATTTGAGCGAAATCGGGCGAAGGGGGCATAGGTTCGACGCAACCTGTCAGGTGACAGTCCCTGAGGCTATCGTCTGCTTCCTCAACAGCCGTGATTTCCTTGATGCAATCCGTCTCGGAATTTGGATTGGTGGAGACAGCGACACAATTGCCGCTATCGCAGGTTCAATCGCAGAGGCTTACTACGGAATCCCGCACTTCATTGAAGAGCAGATGAAGGAGAAACTGCCTGAGGATATGAAGGAAGTTGTCCGCCGTTTTAATGAGACTATGTTGTTGAGGTAATATGAAACAACCGCAGAGAAGGAAAAAGAAAATACGGGAACACATTCAAGGTACGGGTAAAGGGGTTGATTTTTGTGACGAATGCCCGTTTCTTGACTTCGACAACGGCGTTCCTTTTTGCAGTGCGAACGATGTGAACCTCAACACCGACAATAACGGATTCGTACCAGTGCCAGATTGGTGCGGAAACAAGAAGAACGAACAGAAATGAAAAACGCTTACGATGTACCAAGCGACAGATACAGTTATGTTCACCACTTTGTAAGGTTGGTGGAAGGAAACGAATATGCGTTCATACCTGCCGACGAGTGGATGCCGATTTATTTGACATACGGCAAAGACTATTCAAATGTCTTCATTGACACCGACGGCGGCCCGTTCATCGGAGTTGGATTCAAGACGGACGAGGTTGAGGTGACTGAGATAAAGAGGACTGATACTGGAGGGGTGATATTTGTCCTGAAGGAAATTGAAAAAGACGAGGAGTAATCCCCGTCTTTTTTATACCTCTTCCTTGCCCACGATGTTTATGAACTCACCGCTGAACAGCACATAGTTCAACCCAGTGTTGTCTCCTCCGTGGGAATTTCCGATTGGCACTGATATTCCCTTGTAGCCGATTGCCATTAGGAACTTGCTGATTGTCTCAGGGGTTAACTGCATCTTTTCAGGAGGCAACTTATAGATAGTCCTGCACTTGCTTCCGCCCGCCAACTGACAGTACAGTTGTCCAAATGTGACTATTTCCCTCAGGTTGACATCCAATCTTCCGAAACGCTCGGCGAACTTCTGGTATATCCTTTGGATTAGGTTGGTGTCTGTGCAGTTCCAATCAATGAAGCCATCGTCGGGTATCTCCACGGTATAGACTATCCTCTTGTACGCCCTCGTAGCCATTTCGATAGCCATTGCGCCGAACTCACGGCTATCGGCGATTGACTTAACCTGCTTGTATTTGTTTATGAAGAAGTCGGAGACACCGTTAGCTTCCATGTTAGCGATAACCTCTCTCTTGCATTCCTCGAAATCTATCTTACCCCTCTTCAACTTCTTGAACGGAGGCTTGATTGAGGCTTCTATCTTCTTGTTCATTTTCATCGCTGCGTTCGCCCTGTCCCTGGTGTGCTTGTTCTTCGCTATAATCGCTGCGTAGTATTTACCCGTTTCCTTTACACCAGTGATATACAAGCCCCAACCATATACTTGACTGCTCTCTCCCGTACCAATGAAGTTTGTGTCGAACTTATCGAAGTCAACGACGCTTCCGTGCCATCCGACGAGTTCGTCCTGACGGTTCTCTTCGATTGCCCTCTTCAATGTCTCTGTAACCACAGCCCTTATGTCTCTCTCACTAAACTTCATATACCATAAATAGATAGCAATTTGTGTTTATGGCATGTTTTTTGTATATTTGCGGTGTATGAACAAGAAACAAGAAAAAGCGGGACAGATTATGATTGATAGCGGTTTCTTCAGGGACTGCTATTCCCGTGTTTGGGATGTTATGGGCGGGAACATTAACTCTACCAATCCCACGCACGAAACGAAGACAATAATTTGGGGGTGCAAGGTTCTCGAACAGCGTATCCAAATGCTTAAGAGAAAATACCCTAAATACTCAAAGGAGTTTGATTGGTTCTATGAACCTTATTATGAAAACCTAAGGCAGAGACACGATTTTGTACTTAATCGTATCTTTGATAATATAAGAGAACAATATGGAGACAAGCAAGAAGAGGCCGACAATAGCAATTGATGTTGACGAGGTACTGAGAGATAACCTCGGCATTATGGTTGACCTGTACAACAAGGAGTTGGGGCTTAATATGAAGACGAGCGATGTGAAGGAGTTCCTTACCGAAGTGTCGTTCGCCGAAATCAAGAACAGGCTTGGAATCAAGCCGAGTGATTTCTTCTTCAACATTCACGCAAAGGAGGTTTTCCTTGATGCCCCAGCATTCCCCAACGCAAAGGAGGATATCGAAAGGCTCAAGGAGGTTGCCGATGTGGTAATCATCACCTATCAGAAGGACTATACCAACAAGAGGTATGCCCTTGAATGGCTTGAGAAGAACGGAATTGAGCCGAACGGAATCTGCTTCCTCCGTGACAAGACTATCGTCCACTGCGACGCACTGATTGACGATAACGATTGGAACTTCTTCGGTACGCATGTTGGCACGGCTGTACTTGTCACACAACCCTACAACGAGGATGTCGACCTTGATGTGCTGATAACGAAGACGAACAGCAAGCAGATTGTTAGAGTCAATTCGCTGCACGACTTCACAGAGAGATATCTTAACGGCGAGATAACGATTTAAAAAAACGGAGGGCTACTGCTCTCCGTTTTTCTTGTCATAAATCTCAGGGTGGAGCCTCATCTGTTCGAGGCACACTTCCTGTAGAAGTTTTTCAATCTGTTGTGTTGTACCGCTATTTTCCATTTTCCATCATCCTTTTAAGAATCTCCGATACCATTTCCCTGATATTGGATTCGTTTATTTGTTCCTGAGGAACGACACCTTCAAGGGTAGGGTCTGTCTTGAGTGGTATGCTCTTGAGTTTTTTCAACGGCAGTTCAACTAACACTCGTTTGAAATAATCTTCGTGTTGCGGGTCGTGATGCCACCAATAAATGCCTTCTTGCGGTTTCTCGTTATACGCTTCTATTTCGATATTGTCTCCACCCCCATGATAGCTATAAGTAGCAACCCAGAACGAGTATTTAGAAGGGAACGGAGGTTTAAACGGATTAAGCAAAACCTCCAAAGGATTCATCTTACATATCATTTCCACGTTATGGTTGGCATATTCTAAACCGAAACGGCAAAAATCCTCACTATATGTACTACAGTTATAACAGTATAGGTATTCGCCTCCTGGCATCCTCACGAAACCCCTGTTCTTCTTGTCATACACCAATGATTTTCCCTCATCGTTATCGAATATGAATCCCTGCTTCGTATAACGGGTCGATGGGCGAACTATTAAATAATTGCTCTCGTTGCCACCGACGAAATACAGTTTATCAAACAGATAGTAAGGACCAATCTTGCCAAGGTTTCCGTCAGTGTCAACAAGATATCTTACGCCCTCCCATCCCAAACTGTTGGAGTAACTATAGTTTCTAATGATTGAATATTCCTTGCCGTCAAGTTCTAATACGGAATCAAAGTCCATCGAACAGTAGTTAAAATCCGTACTCAACTTATCGAACTTTGGCATATCTATAAACCTGTTTCTCTTGACTGAGTAGAAATAGGTATCATATCCTTCTTCGTCACCGCCACCCGCAGCATTTTCCCTAAATGCATTGATGGCTAAAATTAAATCATTTTTACCGCCAATAAACTCGCCGTTAACATGATTCCTATAATTGCGTCCACTAAACTTAATGTTGTTGAACCAACATCTGCCATTAGGAAGTCTTAATGGTAGGTTGTTCGAAATTTTAACCAATGCTGTTTTGTTCTCGGTTAACTTAACCTCATAGAACTGATTCATCAAACCCTCGTCGTTTGACCTATCCCAACGGGTTGGCAGGTACTTGAACCTCTTAACTCCGTCTATCTCAAGGAAGGCGTGCCTTCTCGTGTCGTATAGGAGCCAAGGATGGGTTTCTGCCTTCCTGAACAACACGATGTTATGCATCTTGGACTTATCCTCTGGGTCGTTTCTCTGATAATATTTCTCCGCCGATATGAAGCCAACCTGTGTTCCGTTCTGCCAAGGAAATCCAAGTGCGTTGGTAACTGTTTCAAACACTACATTCCCCTTGTCAACCAAGAAAAATGTCGGGCGTGACAATTGTTCTTCTCCCGCTTCGTCTTCGTTGTTTTCCCTTAGCGTACATACATACACCGAGTTCTTGAAGTCATACACTTCGTGCCCTGTTCCTGGGTTTTCTGAAAAAGTGCTTTTGCCATATAGCACAGCGTCAACTGCGAACAGGTTATTAGGGTCCTCTCCTCCGTTTATCCTCATCTGTGCATACTTAATCTTGCGGAGTTTGTCCAATGCCCTCTCTCTTTCCTCAGGGGTTTGAGTTGCCCTTGTTCCCCTTGCCCCTCTCTTGTCTTTGTTCTTAAGCCATATCTCATAGATACGCTGCAAATCCTCTTTGGTGACACCAGTGATTTGGCAGAACTCCTCTGTGGTATATGCGTGGTCAGCCTCACATCTTATACCGCCAGCACCGTGATTCCATCTTGAAGTGATATAGACAGGTTCCCAAGAATTGTTGCTCTGAAGCATGGCAATCATCGAATTTCCGTATTCATCGTGTGGTTTTCCGTATGTGAAGCCCCTCCCTGGCTTTTGGGGCCTCTTAATGTTCTGATAACCGTTTTTCAAGAATATGACATAGTGGATACCGAGCCTCCTAACATATCCATTGAAGTGGTTCGAACCATATGTTATGCACCATGCGCCTGGTTGTGTCGGGACATTGTATTTCGTCGCATCGTCGTACTTGTAAAGAATGTCGAAAGTATATCCTTTACCGACATTTGTATCAACGACTTCTTCTGGCTTTTCTTCCTTTTTTTTCTTCGGTTCGGTTACTATACCTAATGCCGCATTAATCTTGGCGTTGTACTTCCTCAACAACTTTGGAAGGGTAAGCACGCCGAAATCCTCTGGCTGCTCGAACTGAGTACCAATGCTGTCAATGTAGGCGTTCCTGAGGATATTGATACAGGCATTGAGCCTTACCCCAATCTCCCTGTTCCAATCGTCATCGTCGTTAAAGTTCTCGTGGAAGATTGACAGGTCGTTGTTGTTGGTAAGGTCGCCGTTGAAATAATACTTGGTAGCACCGACAAGGTAATAGTTGGACGATTTTGACAGATTCTGCAATCCGCCCTGCACACCCAACTTGTAGAGCATCATTTCCTTGAACTTTCCAAGGGTGACATCACGCCCCGTCTTCTGCTTGTATATGTTTAGATAAGGGAGGAGTAGTTCGTCTCTCTTCGATTCGTTTAGTATCATTTCATCTTCTTTCTTATTTCGTTTATTGCCGCCCTGACGATTTCCCTTATGTCAGATTCGTTCAATCCCTGTGCGCTGTACGCTGGTTGACTGTTTCCCATTGCCGCCTGTTCGGGCTTCGCATCGGCAGGAAGTTTCCTTAGTGTACTCATCGGTGTGACGATTGATATTTGAGCGATGAACTCGTCTCTCGCCCTTTCAGAATCGGACCAAGAACAGCCAGGATGTTCTTCTTGATAATGACACCTGAAGACATATTGGTCAGGCACGCTCTCCGTCGGTAATACTATATAAGGGAAATTCTTGCTCTCGTAAACTTCATCAAACCCAACCGACCCGTAACCGCAAACGTCAGAAGGGTCGACATCAGGTGACGGACAGGCAATCTTTGGCTTATAGAATGACATCTTATCTGGCCACCCCAACGGATTTTCAAAGAACTGCCCAGACTTCAGGTCGTAAATCACAACCCTCGTGTCGTTGTATTGGTTGGGTTTCAGTGCGTCCATTATATAATAAACATCGTCACAGTTTCTGGAAGACCAACGATTAACATGCCTGCTCCAATTCCTGACGAAATTGACAGGCTCACCGTTGATTGAAAGGACACGCTTGTTTACGACATCATAGTAATTGTCCGTCTGATAATATCCGTTCTCAACTATGAACGAGAAAAGTTCGTCTGCGACATTGCTTGGGTTGTTGAATACCTTCTTGTCGCCTATGGTTATCCTCTTTCCGCTCGTATCGAAGATTGCGCAGTTCATATATTTACCGTACAGGTTTGCCTTCACAACAGTATTCTGCCATAGCCTAAATGCAGATATTGCAAAATAGCCCTTAGATGTGCAAGATGAGTTGAGGGCATATACCCATGTTGAACTATCACCATAATCATTATCACGGAGTTCCTTCTTATCTTCCTCTGAGAGAATTGACGAGTCGAAGAACTTGTTTGTCCTCAGGTTGTAGAATATGTTGCGGGACTTGGAAATCCAAAGTTCCATTACACCGACAAAGTTGTCTCTGATAAACGCCGTTTCTATGGTAGTGGCTTGCTGTTCAGCCCAATAACTCTCACTCCTTAGGTATAGGAACCAACTCTTGCCGTTAGGCAGTTTGAGCGGCCTTAAATCGCTTACGGATATAAGTGCCGTGGTGTTCTTTGAGTTCTTCACTTCAAAGAACCTTATGCCGCTCTTGTTGTATGTCATATCTGGAATTCTCTTGAACTTGGTAATGCCTTCGATTGACACGAATTCACGATACCTGATGTTGTATATCATTGAATAGTTCTCATACTTCAACAACACGCCGCTGTTTAATGAAGGGTATTTTCCCTCAAAGTTCCACTCATCGTCCAACGAGCAGATGTCGGCGGATTTGCTAATTGTCTCGAACACTATGCTACCCCTGTCCATCAGGAACGAATAATCGTCAATAGAACCCAAAACGGCAGATTTGTTTTCGTCCCCTTCCTTACCCCAGATAGTCTTTTGTATCTTTGCGCCGACACCCCGCAAAGCAGTGCTTGGCTTTTCTCCGCCGTTTATCAGTATCTGTGCGTATTTTAACTTTCTGGTTACTCCAAGAAGAACCCTTTTTTCCTCTGCCCTGTCTGTGTACATTCCCTCCTTGCTGCGCCACTCTTCGTAAATCCTCTTGAGGTCCTCTTCTGTGATGCCAGTGATTTGGCAGAACTCCCCCGTTGTATATGCGTGGTCGGCTTCGGTTCCCTGTGTACCATCGCTTCTATCTCCGTGATTCCACCTTGAAGTTATGATTTTTGGCTGCCAGTTGTCGTTTCTTTGCAGCATGGCAATCATTGAGTTTCCATACTCGTCGTGAGGTTTCTGCTTCGTATATCCTTCACCAGGGAAATCAGCCCTGTTAAGGGTTTCATATCCGTCCTTCAAGAAGAAAATATAGTGTATGCCATAATTCCTCTTATAGTCGTTGAACCAATTAGGCTGACGGGTTATACACCAAGCACCTGGCGATGTCAACGCACAGTATTCACTCGCCTCGTTGAAATTACGGATGATTTTGTAAGTATAACCATTTCCAAGCCTGTTCCTTCCCTCCGCAGGTGTTTCGTCGCTCTCATTGCTGATTTCAGCCTCTATCTTCTTCCCGTACTTTCTGAAAAGTCTGGCGATTGGAAGCGTACCGAAATCTTCTGGCTGCTCAAACGCCGTTCCGACGGTATCAATGTGTGCGTTTCTTAGGATGTTGATAACCGCATTAAGTTTCCTACATACTTCGACATTCCAATTATCCTGACTGAGAGGGTCGCCTGTTTCCAAATACGCAGCCCTTCCGTCCGTAGTCAAATCACCGTTGAAATAATAACGGACAGCGCCCACGAGATAGAAGTTGGAACCGAGCGACACATTAGGCAATGAAGCCTGTCCGCTCAGCTTTGTAAGCATATCTTTCTTGAACAACCCAAGTGGCTTCTCGTAACCCTTTTTCTGAAGGATATTCAAATATGGTAAAAGAAGGTCATCCCTCTTCGATTCTAACAGTATAAACGCCATAAATAAAAACAGTTTATCACATAATAAATAGTTCTTTTACGGCTAAATATCAATGAAAAATCGTGGCTAAATAACCACGATTAATCTTTCATTATCCTGTTCATCAAGTCTTTTATCTTCTTGACTCCCTCGTTGAGGCTTTCGTCGCTGAACCTTGCGGGCACTTCGTCCTCGTCATACCAAGGCTGTTCCATCGGCCTGCCCATCCTGTCAACCCTGTACCAAGGGTTTTTCCTAACATAATCAGGTACTTTTCCTGCGATAAAATCGTTAATACTAACAGCGTCTGGACCGTCCCCGATTGCCCTGTCTATCTGTTGCCTCATTCCCTCTGGGTCCTTCTGCCCGATAAAGCCTCTCCAATTTTCGTCATCGTCAAACTGTTGTAGTCGCTTGCACCAATCAAAGTCCCCGAAATATTTGTTACCGTCAGTGGCAGCCTTGTCAAGGTAGCGGTCATAGTCGTTCCAAGCGTTGAGTGCTTTCGAGCCATCGTATTCGCTTCCTGCCCTGTCAGCCCACATCTTATCCATCTGAGCCTGTGTCTCAGGAGAATAGCCTTTCCAATATTTCTCCATGTTGCGGTCGCTAAGCCTCTCCTTTTCCCTCTGTGCCAGTGTCTTTCCGTACCTGTCGCACTCTTCCCTCTGCCCGTCTCTCTTGTCCGCCGTTTCGTACTTTCCGCTCTTTATATAATACCAAATGTACTTGAATCTTGTGGTGTGTCCACGAACGATGAACTTTCCGACAAATCCTTTATTTTCGTCATAGACGGTATCGTCATCCTGCCATCGCATCGCACTTGGACCAGTATCAATACAGTTCATTCCGAAAACATAGTCATTGTGGGCGATGTCCACTATATTCTGTTTTCCGTCTTCAAAATAGACATAGACAAACCCATTTATTTCAGTCTGATATATCTCATCTGTTTTATCCAATCCCTGAATCTTGGCACTTACCGTACCCTCATCAGTATTCTGCATTATAATTCCCCTTGCGTTGTCCAACAATATCTTTCGTGTATCGTCTGCCGTGAACCTTTCGCTGTCCTGAATGTAATCACACTTGTAATCCTTTGACAGTATCACGACGCTTATCGGGTGATAGTTCTCCCTCGCATTTGAAATCAGGATAGTCTCGCCGTTCGGTGCGTTGAAACCGTATTTTGGCATATAGTCGCTTGACCAATCAAGTCTTCCTTGGAAGAAACACACGAGTTTATCGTCAAAAATGTTATAGACATACATCGCCTCTTCGTCGTTTTCGGTGAAACAACAGTTAATGGATATGTAGTTGGGAAGCCCGTTAATTGGATTGAATCCAGGGAAATATTTCTCTGGGTCGAGGGTGATTTCACTCAACGCCTTTTCAACCTTATGGGTTTCCTTGTCCACCTTCAAGAATATGCACTTCCTTGGCAGAGATTCCCTGCTCTCATCAAGAACAAGTTCATAGTTTGAAACATCGTCAAATTCGTCGAACTGAGCCTGTGCCGCCCACCTCCTGAATGTTATCGTACCAAGATAGGCTATCGCTATCGGGCAATACGGTCCAGCATTTGTCAAAAACTCGAACGATGTCATTACCACATGGTAGTTTTGCTCCGCAAGTTTTTCACCGTCATCATCATCATACGACGAATTGTAATAGGCATCCAACACTTTTGTAAGGAACTTCGGGTCCCTGTGAATACCCTTGCGTTCAACTTCAGCCCATTCCTTATCATACTTCTCCCTCTCAATGTCGTTTCTCCTCTTTGCTTCGGCACTCAATTCGTTGAATATCCTGTTAAGCCTCTCCTCCTTCCTTTTCCTCTTCTTGTCAATAATCATCGTTTGCTTTGCCTGATACTTTGATTCCGCATCGTATTGGTCCTGCTGTATCTTCAATGCCGTTCGCATTTTCTCAGTGTCCTTAAGTACATCAGTAAGCACATCACCAACGATATTGAACACATCATCTGTCATTTGCTGCTTGTCCTCAGAATCGCATACGCAACCAACGCTGTAGTCGCACTCAGGACCACGGGTGTCAATATCGTCAATCTCGAATTGGTAAATCTCTCCGTCAGGCTCCTTGCTCGTAGCCTGAATAAGCAGCGAATGCCCGTTCTGACTATATCTCTTGAACATCAGATAACCGTCGAACCTACCCATTCTGTCGGATGCTGTACACCACTTCGTTTTTCCGAAATAGTGGTTGTTAGCCATATAGTTGGTCGTACAGGTTATAATCCAGTTATCATCCTCTGCGAGTTTGATATAACCTTCCTTTGCGAACTTGTTCTTATTGATAACGCCGCCTCCGTTCTTAAGGTAATTAAGTTCAACAAGTACCTCGTCGGCACTTTCAAATTCTCCGTTCCTGAATGAGTTAAGTATGTTCTGCCTGATTAGGGGGTTTGCTGCCTGAAACTCCTTGTTGGCTTTCGCAGCCTCTTCTACGGTTGACATTCCGTCTCTCACGGTGTTCAGAAGGAACTGAACGAACTTGTCAATGTCTGCCGCACCTCCTGTTATTGCGTCGAAGTCCTCCCTCGGCATGTTGTTGTAGAACCTGGCGTATGCATCGTCAGATTTAATCTCGTTCAAGACATTTTCCAATATAGCGTTAAATAAACCCATATCAATTAATCGTTTAATCCCATTCTGTCCAAAATGGACTTTATTCTATCCAAAGCATCGTCAGTCTTTGACTCCCTTATAACCCTGTCGGAAGGTACTGCTGGTATCTCGTCTTCGTCATACCAAGGTTGGTCGATAGCCTTTCCGTGCTTGTCAACCCTGTAATAAGGGTTACGCCTCATAAAGTCTGGCGCTGGGTTGTTATCTATGCTATTTACGAATTTGGTAAGCCACCCAGGTTCCCTCTCATCACGAGGTTTCTTCATATACTCGTGGCCTGGTGCCCACAGCCTGTCCCATTCCTTGTCGTGTGCCTCTGGGTCTTTCTCACCATAGTAAGCGTCCTTCCATTCGTCGCTGTCAATCCCGTTTTGAAGCGTGGTGTAGAGTTTTTTATCCCAGTCAA